>ERZ860710.701-NODE-701-length-20373-cov-4.163550_pt1 | contig 20373 bp, 8 predicted proteins | sample MGYA00509974_ERZ860710 | MGnify/ENA primary metagenome ERZ860710 (study PRJEB30046, sample SAMN00715261) | human gut metagenome | study: EMG produced TPA metagenomics assembly of the A metagenome-wide association study of gut microbiota in type 2...
ATGATTTCTATGCCTTGTACCGGGTCTGGGTACTGAAGCGGAGAAAGTTGAAAAACTCTCTCCGTTTTTCTTTTCTACTCCTCGTAATTTATTGATTTGGGATCAGGTTGAAATGTTATGCTCTTGTTATTAGAGTTTTAACTCTGTTAAACTATTAGCTCTTCTTCTTTCAGTTTATCTACGTGTATGAGGACATTTAGTCCTTGTGCCGCTTCATTAATCGTTCAAAGAACGGGCAATCGTTTGCTTTTGTCCGGTCTGTGTTGTATCAGTATCTTAAGCTTTATTGTATACCAACCTTGCTTAATCGGCTTGTCAACTAAGGTTGACAGGTCGATTGACCTTGGCTAATAGGCCTGTTGACCAAGGTTGACACCCAGTTATTCCTAAGGGTGAATGAGATTTCTCCTAGTTCTGGATAAGAATACTCTTGATGTAATACAAATGAATACCATATACTGGGGTAAGTAACTGCTGTAATCTTAATTATAAAATTAGTCAACCAAAACCAGGACGAGACATAGTGAGAGTAACATCTTTACTCTCACTCTTAAAAGTTACTCTCACTCACACTTAATGTTTTTATTATTAATGATTTGTCTGTAAAGTGAGGGTAGTGAGAGTAGATACTATCAACTTTTTATTGAAGACTGAGTTCAAGTTATAAATGCGACATTTTTTCTATTTCATCAACATCATACCCTATTTTATATCACAACTTATGTTTAATGCGGATATAAATAGCAAAAAGATGAACGTAATATGCAAATTTGTCATTGGATATTTCTTAGGCATTTATTTTTTCCTAACTTTGCAAAGGATAGTTGAGAAGCTTTTGCCATTTTATATTTTAATATTTACCCAATATGCCAAATCAGAATACATTTCTGTATCCCCCTTTGACATTTCGAATACTTGCGGTTGCTATTTTCGCTTGTTTATTCCTGGCACCCAAGATGATGGCTGATACAAAAGATCAAGAGTATATTGTTCTTATCAGTTCTTCCACTTTTCGTGAGAAATGGGCTTATGATCTACTTGAAACTGTAGAAAAGGCATTCAATGAAGAAAATACGGTGAAGGTATATTCGGAGACTCTCACTACATGGCATTTCAATAATCAGCAGGAAATAGATCAGAAGGTTGATTATCTAAAGGATAAATATCCTGTACCTCCCCAGGCTGTCATATTTGTAGGCGATCCGGGATGGTATGTTTGTAAACCGCTTTTTGACACTATCTGGAAAGGAGTACCTACAATTATTTGCCACTCGATGCCGCATACGTCGGCTGATATAAATAAGTACTACAATGGCGAATATATACCTGAAGATCAGATTATCACTATGCCGGAAATGCTGGAACGGTATAATGTGACTGCCATAAATATTCCTGTTTGCATCAAAGAAACCATAGAATTGATGAAGGAGATTACTCCTGAAATGAAGAAGGTTGTCTTGTTATCGGATGACAGATTTATCTGTTCTCTAATTCGGAAAAAAGCAGAAGAAATACATCAGCAATACTTTTCTGATTTGGATATGGAATTTATTACATATCCTCAGACAAATACAGAAACAATGCTCCGCATGATTAGTGAGTGTGGCAAAGAGACAGGTATTATCTACTGTTCATGGGTGAATGTAGCTAGTCAGAATTTGTCTGAAAAGTATTATCCTGATGAGAGAATGCATTCTTATATTTCCGGTATAGTTAAAAAGCCGGTATTCTCGTTGTCTGACCAGTTCACAAGGGTTCATGCTTTATTCGCCGGTGGACATTATATAGGCAGTTCCGATGTGGAAAGTACCGTTATCGGTGAAATTAGAGGTGCACTGAAAAAGGATGGTACATACGGGGCGAAAACGGTTGTTGCCGGTACGCCCAATACCTATCTTAATTACCAGACATTGCTTGACAAGGGAGTTCCATTAGATCACTTTCCTAAAAATGCGGTTTATTGTGATGTTCCGCCCAGTTTTATCCAGAAGAATATTATTTATGTTGTAATTGTATTGGGTACTGCTATTGTACTTCTGCTATTTTACTTTATGCACAAGCGTATCAAAAAAGTGAGAGAAACGGAGTGGCAAGAGCATCTGCATTTGCTTGAAAATATTCTCGATAACCTTCCTATTGCGGCCAAGGTGAAAGATGTCGATAATGATATGCGCTATACTTTTATAAATAAAAAGGCTGAAGAACTCTTTGAATATCCGGCTAAGGAGGCGATTGGAAGAACTGATTTCGATATAATGCCTGAGGCTGCAACGATGATCAGGAAAGAAGACGAAGAATTGGTAAGAACGGGAATTGCCCAATTTGGTACCAGGCGCTTCTTTACGAATAAGAACGAGGAACGGTTTACCTTCCAGAATAATAATATAGTTTCATTCTCTGATGGACGTAAGTGGATTCTCTATACAGCCTGGGATATTACAGACCAGAAGATTCTGGAACGTAAACTACGTCTGGCTAAAGAAGAGGCTGAAGAGTCGAACCGGATTAAATCGGCTTTCCTGGCTAATATGAGCCATGAGATACGTACTCCGCTCAATGCAATCGTCGGTTTTTCGAGCATACTGGCCGAAGATGTATCGGAAGAAGAACGGACGGAATACCTCAGTATCATTAGTAAGAATAATGATATTTTGTTGCAGTTGATTAATGATATTCTGGATTTGTCGAAGATTGAGGCGGGGACACTGGAATATGTCTATGCAAATATAGACGTAAATAAGATGTTGTCTGAGATAGAACAGGCTGCCAGGATGAGACAACCGAATGCGAGTGTGACTATATGTGCGGTGACACCACTGGAGGGGCTGCTTTTGTATACCGACCAGCGCAGAATTACCCAGGTGCTGAATAACTTCATCAGTAATGCCATGAAGTTTACGAATACCGGGAGTATCACGTTCGGGTACGAAGAACCGAAAGGTGGCTATATACGTTTCTTTGTGACAGATACCGGTACCGGTATTCCTCCTGAAAAGGTGGCGGACATATTCAACCGTTTTGTAAAACTCGATTCTTTCAAGCAGGGAACGGGACTTGGACTGGCTATTTCACAGAATATCGTGAAGGAACTCAAAGGTGAGATAGGAGTGGTGTCTGAGTTAGGTAAAGGCTCTACTTTCTGGTTTACGCTGCCCTATGAGAAGATGGGGGCACACCGTTCTATTCTCCCATAAAAATATTTCTTATTTGTAGCAACAGGAAAGAGACTTTACCCGGGTGGGGGAAGTCTTTCCTGTCGGTGGATCAATCCAGACTTGGGACGTCGATGGTCTGAGTCTGTTCATTCCAATTTTCGATAGTGAAACTCCCGGACGACTCTTCTGAAAAGATGTCGCCCAGTGTGAGAGTCAGTGTTAGCTTGGTGTTGGCGGTCATCGGGGTTTCCAGAGATTGCTGGAAGCTTTTCAATGTGCCATTCTTTAAGAGGATGAATAGTTTGAAGACCGGTTTTCCGATGGAGGGGAAGAGCATGACGGTGGCATTGCTCATTTGGGTGCCATCTGTTGAACGTATCAGCGGGAAGGCAACGGTTCCTGTTGTCGGCACGGGCTGCGCGGTGTAGAAGTTCAGTGCGGTGGAGATGCCGGTGACGTGTACATACATGCTGTCGATACTTGCGCTGAGGATGCCGTTATCCCTATCCTTTACTATGACTTTCAGCCCGGCTACTGTCCGCTTCAAGGCTGCACTGAGGTTTTCAGTGCCGATGTTTGTGGCTTTTACGGCATAGACCATGTCGAATACAGGATAGTAAGTGGTATCCTTACTCATTTTGAGCATACTGAATGTCTGCTTTGACATGTCCTGACCGATGATGTAGACGGGATCTCTCACCGCAGGATTGGCGTAAATGGGTGTTTCGTACTTGGGGGTTCCCCAGTATACCATGTTGTAGAGACCTGCCGGAAGAGAAATTTCGCGGTTGTTGGCTTCTTGGTAGAAGTCTCCGTTCTTCACATTGTAGTATCCGTCGAAGGGGGTGAGTTTACCTTCCACGTAGTTGCCGAAATAAATGGCGCTGTTAGGCTGGCAGGGGGCGACGGTCAATATGCCGGTCATGGGGCTCTGGGTGTTGCTACTATTCTCCACGGTGGCGTACAGCCGGGGGGTAATAAGTGCGTTGGCGTCTACTACCGCCTTGGGACAGTCATCGTCCTTTACGCAGCTTGCCATGAACAGGGCGAGGGCTGCAAATAACATTAATCTTTTCATCTTCTATGGGTTTAGGTTTAGGTTTGGATAACATTTCAGAGGGGATTTGGTTCTGTCTTTTAAAAAAATGTATCTTTGCGATCGTCAAAAATGCTATGAAACGTAATTAAATAAAGATACCATGAAGAAGAAAAACACTCTTTTGCTTTTCCTGTGCCTGTTCAGCTTGTGGGCGGTGGCGCAAGAAAAGAAGCCGGTAAAGATTGCCTGTGTGGGCAATAGTATCACTTACGGCTCGGGAATTAAAAATCAGTTTCAGAACAGTTATCCGGGATTGCTCTCCCAGCTTTTGGGCGAGGGATACGATGTGCGCAACTTCGGAATCAGTGCCCGCGTGATGCTGAATAAGGGAGATCATCCGTACATGCACGAGCAGAAGTTCCGCGACCTGCTGGCGTTTCAGCCGGACATTGTTACCATTAAATTGGGGACGAATGACAGCAAGCCTTGGAACTGGTGTTATGGAAAGGATTTCGGAAAGGACCTGACGGAGATGCTGGATATTCTTCAGGATTTGCCTTCCAAGCCTAAGATATATCTGTGCCTCCCGGTACCGGCTGTGAAACGGAATTTCGGTATCAACGACAGTGTGATAACGAATGGCATCATCCCCGTGATACGCCGCGTTGCGAAGAAGCGTCACTTGCCTGTTGTGGATCTTTACGCGCTTCTGAAGCCGCATCCCGATTACTATACGGACGGCATCCACCCCAACGAACAGGGGGCGGCCCTGATAGCCGGCGAGCTTTATCGTACGCTGACCGGTAACGAGGCGCCGGAGATCGTCACCGAACAGGCTTTTCCAGGCAAGAAGTCGCAATGGGAGGGCTTCGACCGTTACGATTTTCTCTGCAATGCCCGCCGGGCCATTGTGGTTGTTCCCCGCAAGGTGGCCGAGGGGCGTCCCTGGATATGGCGTCCCGCATTTTTCGGGGCTTTCCCTTCGGTAGATAAGGCTTTGTTGGAGGAAGGTTTCCATGTGGTGTACTACGACTTGACGCATCTGTACGGAAGTCCGCGTGCGCAGCGTCTGGGCAGCGATTTCTATGAGGTGATGCGCAGGTATTACCGCCTCTCTCCGAAGGTGACGCTGGAGGGTTTCAGTCGCGGCGGACTGTTTGCGTTCAACTGGGCGGCAAAGAATCCGGATAAGGTGGCCTGCATTTATGTGGATGCTCCGGTTTGCGATATGCTTTACTTCGCCGAGAATTGGGAACGTGATTTCTGGAAGGGCTTCCTGAAGGAGTGGGGGCTGACGGACGAGACGGCAAAGGGCTTCAAAGGTAATCCGATTGACAATCTGGCTCCGCTGGCTGCCGCAGGTATTCCGGTGATGGGAGTTTGTGGTGATAGCGACAAGACGGTGCCTTATGAACGGCATATGAAGATTGCCGCCGAACGCTATCGTGCTTTGGGAGGCAATGTCGAGGTGATTCTGAAACCCGGTTGCGACCATCATCCCCACAGTCTGGACAACCCGGAGCCGGTAGTCCATTTTATCGTCCGCAACCAGCCGGATTATCAGAAGAAGCAGGTAATTCACCAGCGTGGCAGCCTGGCCAACTCTTATCTGAAGTTTACGAAAGAGAAAAAGGGTTGTGTCGCTTTCTTGGGCGGCTCCATTACAGAGATGCGTGGGTGGCGGAATATGATACAGGAGGATTTGCGCCAACGCTTCCCCGAAACAGAATTTACCTTCGTCGATGCCGGAATTTCTTCTACGGGAACTACTCCCCATGCTTTCCGCTTTGAAAACGATGTGTTGCAACGGGGAATACCCGATCTGTTGTTTGTTGAGGCGGCGGTGAACGATGATACGAACGGTTTCGACTATATCGGGCAAATACGTGGCATGGAGGGTGTGGTTCGTCATGCCCGCACGGTCAGTCCGGAGATGGACGTTGTGATGCTTCATTTTATTTACGACCCGTTCATTCCGTTGCTGGACAAGGGAGTGCAGCCGCAGGTGATTATGAGCCATGAGGCTGTGGCTAATCATTATTATGTTTCTTCCATCAACTTGGCGGAAGAGGTAGCACAACGGATGCGCGACAGTGAGTTCGACTGGAAAGAATTCGGAGGGACTCATCCAGCCTGGCGGGGGCACAGATATTATGCGGCTGCCGTGAATCGGCTTTTCGATCTTGAGTGGGGTGGTCGTGTGGCTGGGACGGTGGTCCGGGCGCATGAGATGCCGGAGAAACCGATAGATCGTTATTCTTATGATAAAGGTGCGTTTGTGGACATTCGTTCGGCGAAGCAGTTGAACGGTTGGCGGGTGGTGGACGACTGGACGCCTGAGGTGAGGGGAAACACTCGCAAGGGGTTTGTGAATGTTCCGATGCTGGTGGCAGATCGTGCCGGAGCCAGTCTTTCGTTCGCTTTCGAGGGGCGTGCGGTGGGCATCTTCTGTGCGGCCGGTCCGCAGGCTTGCGTATTGGAATATAGTGTAGACGGTGCTCCCTTCAAGAAGCTGGATACGTTTACTGCTTGGAGTCAGAAACTGTACATTCCATGGGTATATATGTTTGAAACAGAGCTTTCTTCAGATCGCCATACATTGCACTTGCGTGTAGCAAAAGGGGCTAAGACAGGGTGTCAGATACGCAATTTTGTAGTGAATCAATAAGTCATTATTCTGATAAATCATCGGTAGCGGTTTTTCCACATCCCTTGAAAGTCGGTTGTATCGAAAGCATTGAGCGTGCTGACCAAGAGGCTTTTGCCGAAGCTTAATCTTTTTCTTAGGCTCTTTTATTGTTTTCATTGCCTGATATTAGTACATTTGTATGCGAATGCTTATTCTTTCCACCACGGGGATTCTTTCTTTCCACCGTGATGGAAAGAAAGAATCCCCGTGGTGGAAAGAAAGTTTCTCCATGATGGAAAGAATAAGTGTTCACTGCGATTTTCTTTAGCCGCCGCAGGGAAAAGAGCTAAAAATAGCGGTGTGATAATTTAATTCCGGCACTTCATGTTTTTTATGTGGGGTACCCATAAAAAAACATACAGATGAGTGCATATTATGACCTTTTTGAGAAGCCTGACATTCGCCAAACCGGTGAGCAGCAACCCCTTTATGCCCGTTTTATTCCTAAAGGAACTATTGAACGGAAAGAATTTCTAAATCGTGTCCACCTTTTTACCGGCATCAGTCGCAGCCTGTTGGAGGGTGCGATGGCTTCCTTTATGGACGAGTTGCGCGACTGCCTTGCCGATGGCTGGACAGTGGAGTTTGGCGAACTTGGCTATTTCACCCCTTCGTTGAATTGCCGGCGCGAAGTGATGGAAAAGAAAGAACTGCGTGCCGCTTCGGTGACGCTCCGCGGTTTGAATTTTCGTCTGGGCAAGGAATTCTATAAAGAATTGAATAAAAAGATGCGGTTGGAACGCCATCCGCAGTCGTCGTCCAAGTCCGAGTCTTGCACGCCGCTTCTGTCCGTAGAGCAACGTTTCCGGTTGCTTGATGAATACTTGCAGCAGGAACAGCCTTGCATCAACCGTGCACAATATGCCCGTCTGACAGGACGAAGCGTGAAACAGGCGGTTACGGACTTGAACCTGTTTATTGAGGATGGATTGCTGATAAGGTGTGGAGCGGGGAAGAGTGTGGTGTATATGAAGGGGATGCAGAAATAAAGTTCAAGTACTTTTATTGACTTTGATACTCTGTTGGCGTCATACCAAATTCTTCCTTGAAGCATTTAGTAAAATATTTGGGCGATGAAAAACCGGTGGCATAAGCCACTTCGGAGATGCTTATTGTTTTCTTCTTCAATAAAGCACAGGCGTATTTCAACTTGATATTTCGTATAAATTCCAAAGGAGTGCACCCGCTGATAACTTTGCATTTCCGGCTTAAGGTAGAGCGGGAGATGTGAAGCTCGTTTGCCATTTGTACTGTGTCAAATTCGGATTCCTGAATGTGCCGTTCCACACATTGCATGGCATTGTTCAGAAATTCTTCGTCGCTGGTTTGATAATTTAAATTGGAAATATTTATCTCCATTTTTGAACGGAAACTTTGTCGGGATTGTTCACGCGATTGCAGTAGATTATCTATCCGTGCCTGTAATATTTTCATTTCAAAAGGTTTGGCAATATAGCTTTCTGCTCCGGCTTTGTAACATTCTATTTGGTCGTCCACTGCATTTTTGGCTGTGAGCATGATGATGGGGATATGGCTTGTTTGTATATCCCCTTTTATTTGCCGGCAAAATTCCAATCCATTCATTAGGGGCATCATGATGTCGCAGATAATGATGTCTACCGGATTGCTTTTAAGCAATTCAAGCCCTTGCAGGGCACTTTCGGCGGTGAGGGCTTGGTATCTTTTGCTGAAGATACGGCAAATGAGTTCCTGTAAGTCCTTGTTGTCGTCAATGAACAAGATACATGGTTTCTCTTCCTGTGCCGATATGTCTGTTTCTCTGTCTTGAACAGGCAAGGGAGAGGACTCTACTATTTCCTGTTCACTATATGCTTCTCTGTCAATTGGTATTTCTACTGTAAACAGTGATCCTTTACCCAGTTCGCTGCTTACCTCAATGTTTCCGTGATGCAGAGTTACCAGTTCTTTGGTCAATGACAAGCCAATTCCATTTGACTGGTATCTCGGGTGGCTTTTACTATTATAGAATTTGGTAAATATCTGTTTGATATCTTTTTCCGCAATTCCGATGCCTTCATCTTCCACTTTAAGTATGAGGTATCTGCAACCCTCTTTGTATACAGAGGCCATGCTCACATTTATTTTTTTATGTTCCGGAGTATATTTGATAGCATTGGAAAGTAGATTGAATAATATTTTATCAAGCTTGTCAATATCCGTATATCCCCAGATCCCGTCTTCTATCCGGGTGCCTAGGGAGATGTTCTTTTTACGGGCCAATGATTGAAAGTTGGAAGCTACAATGCCCGAAACAAAAGAAGATAAGTTACTTTTACTTACATTTACTTCCATTTTCTTGCTTTCTACTTTTCGGAAGTCCAAGATTTGCTGCAACAGTCGTTTTAGTCGGTTAGCATTGGAGCGTAGGATTTCCACTTGTCTTTCTGAATTTTTTTGATTCTCTTCCAAATCATCGGCAACGCAGGAGATGATGGTAAGCGGAGTGAGAAGCTCGTGGGAAATATTTGTGAAATAATTTAATTTAATCTGGGTGAGTTCTTCTTGTAGTATTAATTTGTTTTTCTTTTTTATGCGTTTGGTATAGCTATAAAATAGTAGGCTGATAATGCATATGATGGAAAGGGTATAAATACAATAGGCATACCATGTCTCATACCAGGCGGGGAGGCGACGGACAATCAATAGTTGTTCCTCTTTCATCCAATTGCCATACGGGTCGGTAGCTTTCAGGTGAAAGGTGTATTCTCCTTTACCAAGGTAATTATAGAATGCAGAGTGCTTCCCATTTTCTATATAGGTCCATTTTTTGTCTACTCCTTCTAGTTGATAGGCGTACTTGGTCTTTCGCCCGGAGGTGTAGGAAAGAGCTGAGAATAGAATTTCGATGTTTCGTGCGTCGGATGAAAGTGTTATTTTATGTACGGAATTGCCGATTTCTGAACCGGCTGGTGAAAATAATACAGAGCGGTTGTCGGATTTTACGTCAGTGATAAGTGCCTGGCCGATATATTTATTGTTTATATCTTGTCTGTCCGGCAATATTTTGATAAAGCCGTTATGCCCTCCTGCGTACAGACAGCCTTCTTTGTCTGCGAAAGCGGCGCTATGGCGGAAAGAAGAGACGATGATGTTTGCGTCATTGACGAAATAGGCAATATTTTCTTTTGTAGCCAGATGGTGGCAGATTATATATTTGTCACATATTATCCATATCTTATCTCCATACCGTATGATTTCTAAAATGTTATCACCCGTCAGCCCGCAGGATTCGGTTTCGTCCGTTATTTTGCCTTCGCTTGGATTCAACCTGAGCAATCGTCCTAATGAAGTGGAAAACCACACGTCATGAGCATTTGCGCTAATCTTTATAATGGGATCTTCGTGCAGTGGTATTGATTTTTTTGAATATTGCTTCAGTAGTGTGGGCTTGCTTTCATAGGACATTTGGTAAATAGCGTCTTGGGATGCAATCCATATGTTGCCCTTACTGTCTTTGGACATATCGGAGACGTGCGGGATGTCGAAGGAAAGTGTTACAATCTTTTTTGAATTGGCTGGCTTGAAAAACAGTCGGGAGGTGGTCCCAATCCAGATGTTTCCGTGATTGTCTTCTATCAGTTGTGTAATGTTGCCCGGAGAAGAGTCGACCTCTTTTAAGTCATATTTTTCTAAAATAGAAATGCTCATTTCCTGTTGTGTCGCTTTCCATATTTGGGAAGAAAAATCATTGCGTCCTCCCAGCCACACCGCATCTTCTTTTTGTGACGGTACGATAGAGGATACGGTTAATGAATATAAAGCGTCCGCATTATTTCCATAAGTAATCTTTCCGGTTCGTTCGTTGAAGAGACAGAGACCGTAACGTGATTGGTCGAACCAAATAATTCCTTTTGAATCTTTGTTGAAGTACAAGACATTGGTATCTACTCCCAATTTCTTTTTTATATTCTCCATTGTGTAGTTTACTATTTCCGTTTTCTCAAAGGCTATCGTATACCCTTGATCATAAGCTCCCAACCACAAATTACCGGACCGATCTTTAATGATCCGGCTGTAGGTTTTATATTGGTCTATAGGTTGGTTGATATCTTTTATTGCGTTGATGTCTACTTCTTCCAGTTCATCCTGTTCGTTTATGCGGAAGACATATAGTCTGAAATGCGATAAAGCCCATAGATAACCGTACATATCGTCTTGCACAATGTCGAAAAAGACTTGTTCCGGTGAATGACGGATCGGATTGACGATGGATTGTCGTCGGAACATTTTCTTTTTATCGGAGCAATCAGGATCAAAACGCCAGATTCCATTTCCCCAAGTAGCTATCCAATATCGTCCCTTAGTGTCTTGTATCATTCGGTAGGGATTGCTATTTTCCATTTGGGCGTATTGTATGAACGAATCGTCCCGGTCATTGTATTTTAATATATCTCCGTTCCATGTCAGGAACCACAGTTCACCGTTGCGGTCTTCGAAGAAGGTGTTCGGATCGTTTGTCAGTGTATATTCTTTTAATACGCCGAGATGAGAGTCACATTTGAACAAATTTTTTCCGGCTGCTACCCAGATGTTTCCTTTCTGGTCGCAGGTGAGATCTCTTATTTCTCTTGTTTGTAGAACAGAGTCGGGAAATGGAGTAATTTGATAGGTGCTTTTGTTCACCAGATTGATACCTTGTACTGTTCCTACCCATAGGTAATTATCATCTTCGGTGAAGCACCGGATGTCATTGTGAGTAAGTTTATGTGGATTTTTATAATTGTTTATGAAGGGTTGGATATCATATCCGTCATAACGTTCCAGCCCGTATGCGGTTCCCATCCAGAAAAAGCCTTGCCGGTCTTGATATAGGTTGAAAATAGAATTGACAGGCAGTTTGTCTAAAAAAGGCATGGGACTGACTATCATTTGTTGTGCATGGAGAGACATACACGGCAACAGACTCAACAAGCAGCGAATGAGAAATTTTGAGACATGAGCTTTCATCGTAGTAAGATTAACATTTTGTTCAAACGGGATGTGCAAATATAGAAAGATTTATGTTAATAGGTGAGCTATATATGGGATGTTTTTTTGCTCAATCTAGGGCTAAAATTTGCTCTGAGCAAAATTTAGCCCTTCTCTGAGGATATTTAGGGTGTGATCTTATTTAATACTGCACATCTTTGCCGTGTTCTTTTTGGGAAACATTGATCGTGGAAAGCGATAAGATTATATAGTACGGGGTGGTAAATTATAAGATTATTTTAGGGTAAGGGATTTGTTCTCGGGATAACAGAAAAACTATTTTTTATTAATAATTTAATGTATATGAAAAAACACAGATTTTTGATGTGGCTTACTTTCTTGTTTATAAGTGTAGTAAGCGGGTATGCCCAACAGATGGACATTTCGGGCAGAGTGTTGGACAGTAACAAAGAACCGTTAATTGGAGTTACGGTTCTGTTGAAAGGTAGTGCCAGCGGGACTGTTACGGACATTGATGGTAATTTCTCGATTAAAGCGTCGAAAGGAGAAACACTGGTCATCTCTTATATAGGCTATAAGACGCAGGAGATTCTTTTGTCTTCGGATAAGGCTACTCTGATAGTTGAATTACTGGAAGATTCCGAGATGCTGGATGAAGTTGTTGTGATAGGATATGGTACTATGCGTAAAAAAGATCTTACGGGTTCGGTAACCCAAGTCCGTCCGGATGCATTGGCAAATGAGGCCCCTAAGACTGTACAGGACGTACTGCGTGGAACTGCTGGTTTGAACGTAGGCTTTGATAAATCGGCTAAGGGAGGAGGTTCCATGAGCATACGCGGTCAACGTTCCGTATATTCTGACGGAGGACATAATGATCCGCTTATTATTTTGGATGGAATGATGTTTTATGGAGAACTTTCCGAAATCAATCCCAATGATATAGCACAGATAGATGTGTTGAAAGATGCGTCATCGGCTGCCGTGTATGGTGCAAAGGCGGCCAATGGGGTTGTTATCGTGACGACCAAAAAAGGAAAATCAGAGAAACCGGTGATCAGTTTCAGCGCTAATGTAGGGTGGGCTACCAGAGCAGATGGCCGGAAGGTGTATGATGCGGATGGATATTTGAACTATCGCAGAGATTTTTATACGACAGATACGTATGGGGTAAATCCTTCCACCGGAAAATATGAGGCCTATCAGGCTGGAAATCGGCCGGTGGGATATTTTGACCGCCCGACGGAGGTTAACTTAGGTAAGTACGGTCTCTCTATGGATGCGTGGAGAAATCAGACCACTCAGGATGCCGGGATGAGTAGTGATGAAATTTGGGCAAGACGTATTGGGTTGAATGCCAGTGAGGTGACACTTGCGAACTTCCTTGCCGGAAAAACTTTTGACTGGTATGACCACTCCTTCCAAACGGGATTGAACCAGGACTATAATGTCAGCATCAGCGGAATGACTGAAAGAGTGAACTATTACTTTTCATTGGGATACCTTTCCAATGAAGGTATAGTGCGCGGAAACGAGTATAGTGCTGTACGGGCCAATATGAAGTTGGATGCCAAAGTGACGGACTGGTTCAGTGTGGGAGCTAACGTCAATTTCCAGAATCGTTCGGACGGTGACATTGCTGTCGACTGGTACAGACAGATAACGAGCAATAGCCCTTTTGCCACTCCCTATAATGAAGTAGGGGAGCTTGTGGCACATCCTCAGGGAGAGAATGCTTATTGGAAAGGGTATAATTTTGATTTTGACCGTCAGTATCTTGATTTGGAAAAAGGATTTACTGTACTGAATACCATTTTGACGGCCAAGCTGACGTTGCCTTTCGGCATCACTTATTCATTTAATGCGGCACCGCGTTTGCAATATTTTTATGACCGTTACTACAGGTCATCGGAACACCCTGACTGGCAGGCCGAAACAGACGACCGCGTGAACCGTGAACAAAGCAAGCGCTTTGACTGGTCACTAAATAACACTATCACGTGGGATTATACTTTCGCAAAGAAACATCACACAATTCTGACTTTGGTGCAGGAAGCCGAAGAGCGTCAGTCGTGGGCGGATCGTATTCAAGCTCGTAATATTCTGCCCTCTGAGGCATTGGGCTTTCACGGTACAGCCAATGGAGACAAGAGTTTGAGCGATTTCCGTTCTACCGATAACCGTGAGACTGCTTGCGGCTATTTGGCTCGCCTGTTCTATTCGTATAATGATAAGTATATGGGTACATTCTCTTTCCGACGTGATGGATATTCTGCTTTCGGTACGACCAACCCGTATGCTAATTTCCTTTCCGGAGCATTGGCGTGGACGTTTACCAATGAGGATTTCTGGAAGTGGGGTGATGTATTGGATTCCGGTAAGTTGCGTGTTTCTTTTGGACAGAACGGTAACCGGAGTTTGGAAAACTCTTATATTGCATTAGCCAACCTGGCACTTGGAAAATATTCACAAGGTTACATTAATTCTACTACAGGTGCACTTCTGGACATGAAGTATCTTTTTGTAGATCGCTTGCCCAATACCGGTTTACAATGGGAAAAGACCACCTCATGGAATGTCGGCTTAGATCTCAGTTTCTTGAAAGGACGCATTAATGCCAGTCTGGAATATTACATAATGCCCACTACGGACATGATTATGAACCAGTCGTTACCCGATTTCACAGGATTCGCTTCCATTACCACTAATTTGGGACGAGTGGAAAATAAGGGCTTTGAAATTTCACTCAATACGCGCAACATTGAGACAAAAAACTTTGAATGGAATACTTCTTTCTCTTTTTCTCGCAACAAGAATGAAATCAAGAAACTGTATGGCGAATATGAAACCATCGTGGATGCAGCCGGTAATACTATTACTAAGGAAAGGGATGATGTAGATAATAAATGGTTCATCGGACATCCTATAAGCGCTATCTGGGATTATGAGGTGACTGGTATCTGGCAAGCGGATGAGGTGGAAGAAGCCGCCAAATATGGACAAAAACCCGGTGATCCGAAAGTAGCCAATCATTATACGGCGGATGACCGGAAGAATGCAGACGGAACTACCACCCCTGTTTACAATAACAATGATAAGCAATTTTTAGGAGAGACTACACCCCCTATTCATTGGTCCATGCGAAACAGTTTTACACTCTATAAGAACTGGAACTTTTCTTTCAATCTTTACTCTTATATGGGGCACAAGAGCTTAGACGGAAACTATCTGAACAATGACAATAACTATTCGCAGATAACTAATTGTCAGAATATTTATGTCAAAAAATATTGGACGGTGAATAATCCCTCGAACACATATGCCCGTCTTTCAGCCCAAGGACCTACGGGACTTGCGGCGCCGAGTAGGGTGATAGACCGTTCCTTTATCCGTCTGGAGAACATCTCGGTGGCTTATAATGTCCCGGAGGAGTGTTTGTCCAAGTTTAAGATTCAGAATGCTAAAATATTCGCTACCGTACGCAATGTGGCTACTTGGAGCAAGGAATGGGAATATGGAGATCCTGAGACCGGCGACATCGCACCACGAACTTACTCTTTAGGTATAAATTTAACATTTTAAAAAGAAAGAAATATGAAAAACTATATAAATAAATTCAAACTGTTAATGGGAATTGCGTGTACATCTGCACTTCTTACGGGATGTTCCGATGACTTCCTGAAGCCAGACCCACTTTCTCTTTACGAACCAACTGTTACATTCAACACAGTGGATGGTCTGAACTCTGCTTTAGCTTCGGCAGACAAAGCGTTGCGTGCTTATTGGACAAATACGGAGGCTTGTGACTTGATGTTGCCGTTGATGAGTGAATATCTTTTCTCTGATTTGACAGTGGCCGGCAAGACGGATGACCAACTTGCTTTCTGTGACATAAATGAACGCTTTACTCCTACTGATGGCTGGTATAATTTTGACCAGAATCGTTTAGTTATTTTTTGGGGAGAGACTTATAACGGCATTAAATATGCCAATACTGTTATTAGTTATATTGACAAGGTGGAGGGATTGGACGAAGCCACAAGGAATGAATTCCTTGGACGTGCTTATTTTCATCGCGCTTATCGGTATATGAATCTTTGTTTCCAGTTTGGTGATGTCCCCTTCGTCTCTAAAATTATAGAGTCTCCTAAACAAGATTACAAGAGTACTAAACGCGAAGCCATTATCAAGCGTATGGTGCAAGATATGGAGTTTGCCGTACAGAACGTTCCCGACCAAAAAGACATGACTTACATCGGTATGATTAACAAAGGAGCTTGCCGTCAGTTGCTCATCAAATGCTACCTTGCAAACGGCGAATTCCAAAAAGCTAAAGAACAAGCTGACATTCTCATCGGACAATCCGGATATTTATTGATGCAAGATGAATTCGGTACTTTTTCCAATCCTAATCCTAAAACGTGGAATATTGCCAATAATGTTATTTGGGACTTGCATCAAGGTGGAAACAAGACTATTGCCGCTAACAAAGAGGCTATCTTAGTTCTGCCCAATCGTTACGGTAGTGATTCAGGAATTCGTACTCGCACCATGCGTAATTTGGTTCCCAGATGGAATGCTGATGAAATTAAAACTCCCGATAACGTGAGAGCTGTAGATAACTTTGCTTTGAACAATCCGGATTATAAAGATAATTTAGACTTCAATCGTACGTTTGGACGCGGGCAAGCAGTAGTGCGCCCCACTTACTTCGCCGAAAATTCTCTGTGGTATGTTAATGGAGTGAATGATGAGGGTGACTTGCGTCATAGTCATACCGTAGGCAACTGGGTACGAATGGAAGATTTAAAATACAATCGTCCGAATACTAAATACCACGGAGAAAACATTCGTTATAGTTGGACTGATGAGAATGGTCACATTCAAGTACTCTGCTCCGACACAATCCGTTGCTGGTTCGATTGGCCTCATTATAAGGTTTGGTCCGAATCTCCTGAAGATGAAGCACCTTCTGCCAATCAATACAATGGTGGCGGTTACGCGGACTTTTATTGCTACCGACTTGCGGAAACTTATCTGCTCCGTGCCGAAGCCAAATATTATCTGGGAGATGCTACTGCCGTAGATGACGTTAATACTGTGCGGAAACGTGCTAAGTGTAAACAACTCTATACTACGGTTGATATAGACGACATCGTAGACGAACGTGCCCGCGAACTTTATATGGAAGAGTGGCGCTTTACTGAACTCAGTCGTATCTCTTATTGTCTTGCTCTCAGCGGTAAGCCCGACAATGAAGGCAAAATTTACGATAAGGAACGTCTGCATGAAGACAGTTTTTGGTTTCACCGGATCACTAACTATAATAATTATTACAATAAGGATACCGGAGCAAACATTAGAGGGAGAAAGTATACCATGGGAAGACACAACATCAACTGGCCTATTCCTCAAAAGGCTATTGATGCCAATCGTTTGGGTAAGCTTAGCCAAAATCCGGGTTACGACGGCTATGATCCTAACGTAGAGAAATGGGAAACTTGGGAAGAAGCCGTGGCTGACGAGAATTAGTCTGCTTTTTCCGAATATGCAGTTGATAAGGTTTCAGTTAATAATTGAGATCTTATCAACTGATAAGTTGAACACTTGCAAAACTTGATTTTTTGATTATTTAAATATCAATTATGAACATGCACATCGCTTTAAGCATTTTGACAAGAAAGGTTTTCCTGATTCTGGTAAGCCTGGCTTCTTTCACTTTCTCTGCCTCGGCGCAAAGGATGATGAAAACTATTAATGATGGTTGGGACTTCCGTAAGAATGGAGAAGCACGGTGGCAGCCCATTAATCTGCCCCATACATTTAATCTCGATGCCTATTCTCAAAGAAATTATTATCAAGGTAAGGGTGAATATCGCAAAAAGTTGTCACTCCCAGAGATAGTCCCCACTAAACGTTATTATCTGAAAATAGATGCCGCCAGCAAAGCAGCCGACGTAAAAGTCAACGGACAGGTGGCTGGTAGCCATGCCGGAGGGTATTCGGCTTTCATTCTGGATGTTACCGGGCTTATAAGGGAGAATAATGAGATCGAAATTACTGTTGACAATGCTCGACGGGACATCACACCACTTTGGGCGGACTTCACTTTCTGGGGAGGAATCTACCGGGATGTATGGCTTATAACCACTCCGGAACAGCATTTCAACATGGCGAATTACGGGTCGACCGGTGTATTTGTCAGTACCCCCGTTGCCAACGAACGGGAAGGGGTAGTGCAGGTAAAAGCGGAGGTGACTAATGATGCCGACTCAAAGATACGTCTGAAGATGCAAAACCACATTTATGACGCCCAGGGAAAACTGCTTCAGACGAATACACAGCCTTTTTCACTAAAAGCGGGAGAAACAGCGACTGTGGAATATAAATCTGATGTAATAGACAATCCTCAATTATGGACACCGGAAATGCCGACACTGTATCGCGTGGTTACCGCCATTGTGAATGCCAAAACCGGTGAAGTCTTGGATGAGATTTCTAATAAGGTAGGTTTCAGATGGTTTTCGTTTGATGCAGACAAGGGATTCAGTCTGAACGGGAAACCTTATAAGCTGCGTGGGGTCAATCGTCATCAAGACCAGGAACCTGTAGGAGTGGCTATAGACGACGAAGTGAACCGCCGTGACATAAGGCAGATAAAAGAAATCGGATGCAATTTTATCCGCATATCCCATTATCCGCAGGATGACGCTTTACTGGATGCATGTGATGAACTGGGGTTGCTGGCTTGGGAGGAGATTCCCATTATCGACATTGTACCCGATACACCGGGATATGATGATCATTGTGAGGTGAACCTGGTGGAGATGATTCGGCAACATTACAACCATCCCTGTATTATAGCGTGGGGATATATGAATGAAATATTACTGATTGCTCCTACACCGGATAAACCGGAGTGGCCTGCAGTAAGAGATCGTACCGTCAAGCTGGCGCAGCGGTTGGAAAAGCGTTTGAAAGAAGAGGATCCTTCGCGTGTGAGCGTCATGGCATTCCACGGTTCCGACCTTTACAACACGATTGGACTTGCACTGGGAGACGTGGCTGGATGGAATCTCTATCAAGGATGGTATTTCGGTGAGTTGCCTCATTTTGAACAGTGGCTGGAAGATCAGCACACGCGTTATCCGCATCGTCCCATTATCGTGAGCGAATGGGGGGCGGGCTCAGATAAACGTATTCATTCGGTTGAGAGTCGACCATTCGATTTCAGTATGGAATATCAGCAGGAATATATCGAGCACTATCTGCCCTATATTGAAAATAATGATTACATTGCCGGATGTGCTTATTGGGGGTACGTTGATTTCAACGTGGCTGCCCGCCAGGAATCTATGCCTCGTGTCAACAATAAGGGGCTTTTCTATAATGACCGGACTCCGAAAGATATAGCTTATTATTTTAAGGCCATGTGGCGTAAAGACGTGCCGGTGTTGCATATAGCAAGCCGCGATTGGGCTTTGCGGACAGGAAAAGCCGAAGAAGAACATCCCATCAAGATTTATACTAATCTGGATGAGGTGGAGCTTATTCTGAACGGTGAATCTTGCGGCAAGCAGTGCACGTCCAATTATAATACTATATTTCGTGTAAAGTTGCCGGAAGGAAACTCCTCGTTGGTGGCCAGAGGTTATAGGAACGGCGTTCTTGTGGAAGATGTGATGATGATGACGTTTGCTCTTTTCCCTGATTTGCATCAAGGAGACGAATTTGCAGTAAACGTTGGCAGTAATTGTTATTTCATTTCAGATGTCAGTCACTTGACATGGTTACCGGACCGTCCTTATACTGCCGGGGAATGGGGGTACGTGAACGGTAAAGGGCGCAGCACTACTTCTGAAATTTATAATACTGTAGATGGACCAGTCTATCAGACATGGATGGAGGATATCACGGAGTATAAGATCGACGCTCCTGCCGGAACCTATGAGGTGGAGCTGTTGATGGCAGATGTTAGCCGACCGGCCCGGCAGCAGGCCAATCTGCTTGGCAAGGGAGATGAACGGGCAAGTGCCGCGTCCAAGCGGTTCGACATCACCATTTGCGGTGAGGTTGTGGAGCAGAATTTCTCTCCGGCTGATAACGACCGTTATCTCAACGCATGCCGTCGACGCTATATAGTGAACAATAATGATGGATGTATTGATATACGTTTTACGCCGTTGCAAGGCAAACCAGTTCTTTCGGGACTTAAAGTCCGGAGGTTATAAAACGAAAGAGATTGTCTGATGGGAAAGGAGCCGATGGGCTCCTTTCCTTTTTGTGAAAACTGCTTTGTTTGTAGAGATGCCTTAAATTTCTCCTTTCATTTTCAATGCTTTAGGGAGCTGCTTTGTAGAGATCACTATCTAATCTTCTACTTTTCTGTTTTTTATAGTTTCCTTTTCATTTCATCCGTTGTAGAGATTGCCTTTTGGTAATGTGTTGTTTATTAGTGTTTTATGGAATTGCTTGGTAGATGCTGTTTTCTTGCTTTCTCATACTTCTCACCCTAACTTTGCAACATCGAATCTGAGAAA
>ERZ860710.735-NODE-735-length-19568-cov-3.778199_pt1 | contig 19568 bp, 8 predicted proteins | sample MGYA00509974_ERZ860710 | MGnify/ENA primary metagenome ERZ860710 (study PRJEB30046, sample SAMN00715261) | human gut metagenome | study: EMG produced TPA metagenomics assembly of the A metagenome-wide association study of gut microbiota in type 2...
TCGCCGATCTCATACTGGGTCTTGGTCGGGCCGCTCACCGTGATGGATTCCAGAGTGGCCTCGGGTTCCTCACTGTATTTTTCGTTCAGATAAGCATTAATCTGCTGAATTTCGGCCAATCCTAAAGCGCGGTTATAAATCATAATTTCGGCTACGTCGCTTTGATTATACCAATTTTCAGATTGGCTTCCTACTGGATATCTTCCTATGTATCCAATATCGTCTTTTACGTTTGTAAATACTGCGGCGCCATTGTCTCTATTCATTACTTGTTGGTCTCCAACATAAATAGTCTCACTGGCGCCATCTTTTACGACCATCGTGGTGCTGAAGCTATCGCCAATATTTTCCGGACGCTCATACAGCATAAACCCGCCGTTATCCGCGGAGCTTCCGCTGCCAAATCTCGCGTTAATATTGCTTTGGGTCGGCGTTACGACAAATTTGCTCCATCCAGCGCCGTACTCATGGAAATAAAGCAGCGGGATATTGTCTCCGCCCATCGTATCGGAACGGTCGGATTTGCTGGAAGATACGATCACAACTGTGGCTTCCGCTGTCTGATCAAGATTGTCAAAAGGAAATTGCATACCGTCTGACGTGCCGTTAAAGCGGACGACCGGTTTTCCGTTATATCCGTCTTCAACCAGTGTAGGCGACGTCAAGTTTTCCCCAGCTTGAGGATTCTGCGCGATAGTCGCGTTGTTTCCGTTGCCTGAATTATCTTTCCAAACGCTGATTCTTCCATCCTGGCCAAGCTCAACGCCTTCATCTGCCTTCAGCCAAAGATTTAAGTCTTCATCCGGAATTTCGGTAATGGCTTCTCTCAGGCCGTCAATTGCGTTGACCAATTCCTGATAAGCGGTTTTCACCTCTTCATAAGAACAGTTTCCCTCTACGACAGAAGCTTTCACTTCCAGCGCTTTGTTATACTTTTCTTGGAGGTTGTTCAAGCTGGTCTCGCTGTATTTGTCCTCCGCTCCGTCTTCATTCAGAATCTCTGACGCATTGTCCAGCACAGGATTCAGAGCGTTCAGATAGGCCTTCTGCATCATATACACCTGCAGTTGGGCAATCTCCTCCTCTGATAACGCGCGGTCATAAATCAAAATTTCTGAAATGCCGCCCTTAAAATACCCGGGATCTCCGCTCGCCGTATAGCCTACCGTCATGATATCAGAGGTGTTCGCTATCTTGTCTAACTTTCCGTCAGCGGTATTAATCAGTTTTCCCGCGTCGTATAAATATTCCGTTGTGCCGTCCTTTACCATGGCGGTCATGACAAAATCATTATTTTTTTCAGCTCTGTTTACACTGACATAGTTCATTTCCTGGCCGCTGCCAAAGCGGGCGGCGATAAAGCTTCCATAGGAGGACAAATAGACAGATCCCCAGCCTCCGGTTTCACCGAAATACAGCGTACTGCTCTTATCGCCATAATTACCATAAGGGTCTTCGCCTGTATAGGCGCTGAACGCCAATATGGTCAATTCGCTTTTTCCGTTTAAATCCAAACCACTGTCGAGAGCCATTTGATTTGAGGTTCCATCGAATTCCACATAGTTCATGCCTAATTCGGTCTTTTTCAAGGTAGGCTGTTTGCTCTCGTCAGTCTGGACAAGCGTCTGCTCGCCTACCCCATTGGCCCATTGGGAAATCTTTTCCCCGTCGGCAGCCTCGATGGAGTCCGCGTCGAATCTGGCCAGCATGCCGTCGGTGACCGGAATCTCGCTGGAGGATACGGTCAGGACAGCCGCGGACGGTTCGCTGACAACGCCGTCCTTTACCAGATACAGCACATAACGTCCCGACGCTTTCGGCGCAAGGATAGAGGCGGGATTGATCTCCGCGGATTTGGTCATGGTATCGCTCTCGATCAGCTGCGCGGCGTCTGATATTACCTCGTCTTCAGGGACAAACCAGGCTGTCGCGTCGCTGCCGCACTGCGTCAGGGCTACCTCCTCAGAGGGATTGCTGACAGCGTTTTTGCTGAAGGTTTTGTCCACGTCGGTAATATACGTGCTGAAGTGAATCGTGGATTCCGTCCCATTCAGGTCGATAAGGGTTAAAGTATACTCGCCCTCTTCGGAAATTTTATGACCGGAGCTGATTTCCTCGCCGTTGAGCAAGGCCTTGGAAAGATACTCGGTTTTTAATTCCACCTTAAAGGGCTTGATCTGGCTGGTCTGATAACGGACGCCTTCCTCTACATTTTCAGCCAGGCTGCCGCCTGAGACAATGATTTCGCCCTTGGAGGCTTGAGATACTTCTTGGCCGTTCACAAGATACAGCTTATAATTTCCCGCTTCAGAAGGAGCTTTGATTTTTCCGTCTGCCGCTTTGGTCATCGTGCCGCTTTCTGCAAACTCTTGGGTTCCTTCCGGCGCCAACCAAATCTCGCTCTGAAGATAGGACTGGTCGACTTTAAAGTCTAATTCATACCCTGGAGTAACATAGAATTTCGTCGAAAGCAACTGATCCTGCATCTCATACAAGGATTCGGGCACGCGGGCTAAATACTCGTCGCCTGGGCCGGCGTTCGCCAGGATCTCAAATACGTCGCGTCCCCAGACTCCCTCTTCGCTGGTATGGGCGTTGGTCACTACCGTGCCCGGTTCCATATTACCGGTGGTGGTATAGCTGGCGGATGTGGAATAGTTATCATTCCATTTATTATCGCCCTTGTTTCCCCAGTTTCCGCAGTCCACACAGGTTAAATCAGAACGGATCTCAATCACATTTCTTTCACCAAGGACATGCTTGGTTCCCTCATCCACATGGATGCCTCTGATATGGTACGGATCCGTGCCGGGGGTTCCGATGGAATCGATATAGTTTTCACTGATAATTGTATTGGGCATATCCCCCAGCGTGTAAATAGCGCCGGAATCGCCCAACAGCGTAATCGTATTGCGGAATACATTATTAGTAATCGTATTATCATGGGTCGTGGTCATTGGCTCGCCCGGTACTACCGAGCCGCTGGAGCCATCCATGTTCCACCAGCCCCATCCAAGGCTCAGGCCTGCGTACGGCGTATTCTGAAGATAATTGTACTGGTAGGTTATGTTCGCTCCCAGGAAAATCATAACGCCGGCATCGCCCCAGAACATCTTACTGGTATCGCTGAGGAAATTATTCGTTACAGTAAGATATTCGCATGCGCCTTCTACACCGACATCGTACTTCTCTTTGTCGCTGAACTGGCCTTTATCGCTCCCCTTGTCGCCGATATAAACATGCTGGGGATGTCCTATCAAAATAGAGGAGCCGGCCAAATCATAAATGATGTTGCCGTTCACTACGGTATTAGTGACATCGTTGACTAAAGATAAGCCGTCATTTCCCGTATGGCAAATGGTGTTGTTTTCAAAGGCCAGGTTTGTGGCGGAGCTGGCCATCACCGCGCCCGGTCCGACATCATAGCCGCGATAAATATACGGATGCCAGTTTCCGTCAGCGTAAACGGTAATGCCCGCCGCGCCCTGTACGGTAGCTCTGCCGTAGGAGCCTTCCACCTCATACAGGTTCCAGTCCGTATGTTCAAAGGTCAAGCCCTCAAAGGCAATATCATGCACACGGTTGCTGGTGCTTTCACCCTGGAGGTTCACTAAGGTTTCCAGCTCGGGGGCAATGACCTCAGCGTTTTCCAGGTCCTCCCCTTCTCTGGGATAGTAGTACAAGCGTTTCTCGGTCTTGTCGAAATAAAATTCTCCCGGCTCGTCAAGCCATTCAAACACATTATAGACCATCTGGTCGCCGCTTGTTTTATAGTAGTTATTCCAGCTGGGCTGCTGCGCGATCGCTCCGTAAGGCATCTGCAGATTCGCGGAAATCTCGTTGTTGCCAACGTTCACCAGCTCATCCACACAGACAATCGCCGTATTCCAGGTTGTCTGGGTCATCAGCTCGATATCGTCTTGATTTCGTGTATCAAGCGGGATATCGCCATAGGTGAATTTGGTTCCAAGCGAATTATCCCCGCTCTTCCACGCCCAGGTATCATTCTGATCGATATGATAGGTTCCATAGCCTCCATTGCCCCACAATTTCTTTGACGTCATATAGGCCCGCTCGCCGTTTACATAAAGGGCTCTCAGCTTTTCATCGCGCTGATACTCTATACTATAGATCCCGTCGCCTTCCTCCTGCCATTCTCCTTCTATGAGACGGCCGCCGCTGATTACCGGATTGGCTCCTTCGGCGGCTTTGTAATAAATGGTGCACTCGTCGCTGCCAGAATCTTCCGGCGTAAACTCTATGGTATTTTCCAGGAAATAAGTGCCGTCCGCAATTTCCACCACAATATCGCCGCCAGTTTTTGGCAAGTCGCGGACTTTCTCTTTCGCTTTTTCAATCGTAGCGAAGGGCTTGTCCTGAGTACCGTCACCGGTATTATCGTTTCCCGCAGTAGAAACATAAAGCGTATGCGCTACGTTTCTGCTCTCAGCGCCGGAATTATCCGGCAGCGCGGAAGCTGTCATCGTTGTCGGCAGGCTGCTCAATAAAACCAGGGCAGCCAACACTCCACTCAATACCTTTTTCATGAGAGTCCTCCTTTTGTTTTAGATTTCTTGAAAGCATACCTTTTTAGAATAGCAATATATAATAAAAAAATCACAATATTTTGTAAATTTCTCAAAATATTGCGCTGTTTATAAATTTCTAAAAAGGTATAATTTGACGCTCTGACCATTCCCCCCTCTGTTAAATTCACCATTTTTCTGATGAATCAGTTATCCTTTATATTATATCTCAACACCTTCCACAAGAGAATGGATATTTTTCTTCTATCATTTGTGTTTTTTTAACCTATTTTTTCTGTGTTATTACTAAAATATAAACGTATAAAACGTTTGGGCAAAGGACTCATTAAAAATTTGACGTAGGACAGATATTAATCTGAAATTTTTACCACTTACAGCTTACTTGATCTGAAAGCTGAAGTATGTAGTAAAATTTTTCACAGCTACGCCAACATAAATCTTACGGCATCCTCCGTTTCACCCTAAAGCTATCTCCTTTTTTCCCAGACAGGAGCACAATCCCAGTCCCTTATTTTTTTCTTTCGGTATTCGCTTTCTCTCCGGTCTGCTGTCATTTTCGGGCCGCAATCTCATTCCCTCTTCTAGCCATTAGACAGCCTCCGGTCAAATTCCTGTTCCAGTTTTTCAGCTTGTTTTTGATTCCTCATTGTTTTTAAAAATGGGGCCTTAAAAATAATTTGAACACACAAATCGCACGCAGAAAACAGAAACCAGAATCCAAAGCCTGAGCATCAGGCTTTGGATTCTGGTTTCTGTTCCAAAAGTTAAGGGCAGCAAAGAAAGGAAAAAAACAGGCACAGGCTTAAAGCCGAATTTCCAATTCCAAACGAAACCTAGGATTGATGATTACGGCTTTCCCAAAGTGTTTTTTCTGATATCCATAGGTCTCTGGCCTGTAATTTTCTTAAAAACCATGTAAAAATAATTATAGCTGGAAAAGCCCACTTTTTCCGCCAGCTCTTTTCCTTTAAAATTTGTAGACAGCAATAGCTTTTCTGCTTTTCGTATGCGAAATGTATTCAGATAATCATTAAAATTGCTTCCTATTTCTTTCTTAAAAAGTTTTCCTAGATAAGCCGTACTGATATGAAAATCATCAGCAAGATACTGAAGTGAAATATCTGGATTCGAATAATTTTTTTCTATAAATTGAATCGAGTCAAAAACCGGCTTGCTCAAAGTTTTTTCCCTGCTTGTTTCAATCATTTCTATGACCCGCTTCAATATTTCAAGCGTTTGATTTTGTACTCCTTCCGGAGATATTTGAATCATGATATTTCTGAAACTTTGGTTTTTGGTATCAGCGATTTCATGCTGGTCTATAAAAAAATCTTCTGAGAGGCATTGGAACGCCAGCACACTTAATTCTAAAGCGCTATTTTTTAACACATAGATCTCCGCTAGAGGATCGCTGCGGATCTGATCTTCGAACAAAGCCCGGACATAGCGGTCTACCGGCTTAAAGCTGCCTTCCTTGATCAATTCTCGAAAGCGATCGCTGTCAATGCTGACAGCTCCTGGCGCCTTCTCAAAGTATTCATTAATCTCATCATAGTATAAAACTGTGCCGATCCCAAATATAAACCTATACGATAAGGTGCGCAGCGCATTTTTATATGATACATACATCTTACGGGTACTACTCACCTGATTGCCTACAGCTATCGTGACTTCCAGCTTCAAACGCTTTTTTATTTCGCAAATACAGTTCTCCAGCAAAATTTTTAACTGGGTATCCGTCGACCAGCCGCTAAAATCCCTAATAATCATATTTACCCGGCCCGAAAAATCTGTGAACGCCACGCCTTTTCCTGATTTCACCATAATTTCATCACAGATATTGCATGCGCTAAAAATCTGCCATGAGGCATCATCCTCTACCATGCTTTCATTCTTCGCTATTTCAACGGATACTATGCTAAAGCAGCCCGAGGATAAGTCAAGCTGTAATAATGCCAGCTTATCTTTCAATTCTCTAGAGGAAATAGTTCCTGATATCAGCCTGTTTAATACATTATTTTTCAATAGCGCCAGGTATTCGTTATTGTGAAGCCTTGAAATTAAGCTGTCCTCCAGACTATCAATGATTTCTTCAATGATCCGGATAATTTCCTCCTTTCCCGAGGGCTTCAAAAGGTAATCGACCGCACCGTATTTCATCGCCTCGCGGACCCTTGCGAAATCATTGTAGCCGCTTAACACTATAAATTTGCATTCTGGATATTGGCCGTGAATTCTTTTAGCCAATTCCAGCCCGTTCATAACCGGCATTTGAATATCCAGAAGGACGATATCCGGACGCTGGTCTTCAATGATTCCCAGCGCCTCACGGCCGTTTATCGCTTCTCCAATTATGGTAATTCCATAATCCTGCCACGGCAACAGCCTTTTGAGTCCTTCTCTCACCTGTTTTTCGTCATCTACGATGAGTAATTTATACATCCGTCCTGCACATCCTTTTGAGTTAATATTGGAAAGGTAACCTTTACTGCGGTGCCAATTCCAGCTGTGCTTTTAATCATCAGCCCATATTCTTCACCAAAAAGGAGTTTTAGCCTGGCCTGGACATTTTGCAGGCCGATACTCTTAAATTCATCTTGGAGAACCTGTTGATTTAATTTCTCGCAGATTTCCTGTAGGGTATCCTTCTCAATTCCTTTGCCATTGTCGAAAATCGTGATTTCCAGCCTTTTACCCTCTTTTTCCGAAGCAACGATGCCGATAAATCCCTTGTCTTCTTTATCAGCGAACGCATGTTTTATAACATTTTCTACCAATGGCTGGAGGATAAGCTTGGGAATAAAATCATCAAGATATTCATCCGGTATTTGTATATTTACTTCCAATCGTTCTTCGTACCTATATTTTTGAAGCCTTAAGTAAGTATCTATATACTCTAACTCATCTTCCAGTGTTATAAATTTATCAGTGGTCCCGCTGCTCCAGCGGAGCAGCTTTCCTAAAAGGACGATCATTTCTCCCGTATCTTCATCCTGCGCCGCCAAGGCTTTCGCCCGTATGCTGTCCAGAGTATTATATAAAAAATGAGGATCTATCTGGGTTTGAAGCGCATTTAATTCCGCGTTTTTCCGCTGAATTTCAGCTGCATATACCTCTGAAATATAGCTGTTCAGCCTTTCGCACATTTCATTGAACGCCTGACTAATGACGCCGATCTCATCCTTTGATTTGATTGGAATCTGTAAGCTGAAATCCCCCGCCTGCACCTGCTGCATCGAATGAAGCAGCGTTTGAACCTGGCGGTTAAAAATTCGATAAATGAAAAGGCAAACCATTATCGTGAGGATAATCGCCGCTACCATAACCACATAAATCTGATTATTGATTTCCTGTAATTCTTTCGTCATGTCCTTATTGGAAAGAACATATACCGTTTTAGCCCCAGAGGTGCCTACGTCTTTTATTTTAATATATTGATCCGCTTCGGACTGAGGCACCGGTTCCGCTGTTTTTCCCCAATTTTCTTGATTTGTAGAATACAGTATCTGCTTTTTACTATTTATGAGAGTTAGTTCTCCCTCCATCGATGTGTTTGACAGCGGATTCTGTTTTTCTATCATCTCCAATGGCACATTCATGATAAACACTCCTACCATTTCCCTTTGAGGAAAGATAGAGGAATCAAATATTTTCCCTACAAAAGAGAGAACAGGTTCCCTTTCCCTCAAGGTATAGGAGGAGGGATCGTCATAAATCATGCAAATCGTCTCGTCAGAATTGAGAAATTCTTCAACAGCCTTATAATGTACAAAATCAAAACTAGGTTTTACATTGATATATTTATCGCCTGAATATGAATATACGGTTCCATTGAGCGAACTGATAATGACATCGCTGATATCCGGATCTGCAGAAAACACTCCCTTTGAAAACGCTTTTACAATTTCGATTTTATTGATCTGATAGGCCTCATCCGGGTTTTGGTTCACCGCAGCAACAATTTCAGAAATGGAATCGTTGTGGATATAATTATAGAGGCTGTAAATCCTATTATATTTATCATTACAGTAATCCGTCAGACTGTCCAGCTTTGTATCTCCCAGCATAATCTCCTTTTCCATCACCGTTTTGGAAAAACGCTGCATGATGTAGGATGAAGTAACCAAAACAGCAATAATTAAAATACACTCAAATAGTATCAATATTTTAAGAAAAATGCCTGGATGCCTCAGCTTCTCTTTCATTTTTCTGATCCACATATTCCAGAGCCCTTTCCAAATTCCTAACTTCTGCGGTGCCGATACATTACAATGACATTTGGCCAGCAAACGGCTCCTTCGTTAAATATACCGCAACAGCTTCAAAGTCTTGCTCAAATTCTAACGTCAGACTCCCGTTATCCAGTCTGATCTGGTGATCCAGTTCCTCATACGCCATCTTGATCCGGTATCCCTCTCCAACAGGCAGGCTTACTTTCGTATTCTGCTGGCATTCAAACCGGTGGATCACACATAAGGCTTCCTGATGGTCATGTGAATATCGAACGATCCCTTGCCATCCTTCAAGACACCGCCAGCTGTTCTGTTCTGTGCCATAAAAGCAGGTATTCCCATCTCGTATGATATGGCTGACCGCCCTATAAAATTCAATTCCCCGATCCACCAGTTTCCACTGTCCCTCGGAAAGAGTATGCACGTCCCCCGACAAGCACATAACGCCCAGAAAGGTATTCGCCATGGAATAAACAATTCTTTTCCCTGTGTCTTCAGCTCGAAGGACAGCCCATATCTCGCTTTGGCCAGGCGGAATCATCCGATGGACATTGGCCGCGATAACAGGAATCTCTTTTTCCTCATGCGCGTCTGAAAAAGAAACCATATCGAATAATTCAATCATGGATGGCTCCATTCTATGGCCTCCGGAAGCGCACACCTCAATCACCAGGCCTGGCAGCCTATCCCGTATCTTTCGGAAGAAGTCCTGAGCGGCCTGCATATTCTGCCGCAGCCCCTCTCCCAGACTCTCCGCCCCGTCGCATCCGATTCCAATGCTCTCGTTGTAATCTGCTTTGAGGTAGCCAAACCCATAATACTCCAAAAATCCGATCACTTTCTGCGACAGATAATCTTGAGTCCACGGATCCCTCATATCCCAAAAGCGCCGCCCGCCCGCTGTAATAACCTTGCCGTTTCGTTTCAGCAGGTGGTCCTCAAGCCAGAATGCCTTTGAATCTTTCCCGCATATTTCCATTTCAAACCAGATTCCAGGAATGAATCCAGCGTCTTTGATTTTATCTACTGTCGCCTTAAGCCCTTGCGGGAACAGCTCCTGAGAAACCTCCCAATCGCCCATATTGCTTTCCCAGCCTTTTACCGGATCCGCATACCAGCCCGCGTCAATGACAAAATACTGGAAGGGCCGGTTCCCCAGTGCCGTTAAGATCCGGCTGATATTCTCGTCGGAAGGCTTTCCCCAGGTAGTGCAAAACTCATTAAATATTACCGGCAGCTCCTTTTGACCATCTTCTTTTTTCCACATCTGCGTCAGTCTCTGGCAGGCGCTGTCTACATTTTGTCTGCAAACGGTGAGGCAGGCGGGAGCGGTACGGAAATATTCTCCCGGCCTCAGCTCCTTGCGCCAGTGGCCAAAATCGTAATCCGCGATTCCTCCTGACATACAAAGCGCGTCATCTCTTCGGTAGAGTTCCATCTGCCAGCTTGAGGGACATGCCAGGCAGGCCGCCCACACCACGTTTTCCTTCGTATCCTCCACCGCTTCAAACGGATAATAGCCGCGAACCGGAAGAGAGCCCTTCTGGCCGATTTTATCGCTGTAGGCTCCGTGGCGCGACCAGGACGGGTCTAACAGCAGCTCGCTTGCCGTTCTGGTTTCCAATCGTCCTTCCGCACTCCATTTGCTTCGTATTCTATGCACAATGAGCCGATTAACCGCTTCATCCTCGGCAAACGGTGTAATCCCGCCGACCGAAAAGCTGGCCAGAAATTCAAGGACAATCGGCTTTTTCCCTAAATTTCTAATCCCTGTAGATACCCAGAGGGCCGGATCTCCATTTTTATATCTTAGGATATGTAGTATTTCGCTGCCTAACGCGTCCTCTAGAACTGTTGTGACGCAAATTCCCTCTTCGCTTTGTTCCACTTTCTGCTCTTTATACTCCATTCGGCTTACTGTTTCGCTGTTGCGCATTGTCATACCGTTGGCAAAGCCATAGGGAAAGGCGTCTCCCTCTTTCTTCCACTGCACCAGCGGATCAACCTGATAGCGCCTGCCCTCTTTTATGAACGGCTTCATAGACGCCGGATACAGCTCCATGCCCACCTGGCCGTCTTCGGCCAACACATACCTAACGCTCATATCTCCTAAAGAGTATTCGGATAGTATCTTCATAAAAACCTCAACCTTTCAGAGCTCCCGCGGTTAGCCCCTCGATGAATTGCCGCTGGGCCAGCAGATACGCAATAATAATCGGAAGCGTAGCAAACATGACATAAGCGAACACACTTCCCCAATCAGAAGCATATGGGCCAATCGCCGTATAAATTCCTACTGTAATTGTCTTAATCTGTCCAATTAGCAGCGGCGTGAGGAAATCGTTCCACATGGAAAGGCCGATAAAAATGGCCACCGTGGTCGTACATGGCTTTACCAGCGGAAAGATAATAGACGTAAAGATTTTGAACTGGCCGGCGCCATCAATAATCGCGGCTTCTTCTAATTCTTCCGGCGTCGATTTAATAAAGCCTTGATACATAAATACCGAAAACGATATGCTTCCCGATACAAATACCATAATCAATCCCGGCAGGTTTCCGATTAAACCAATTCCTTTGAAAATGGAAACAAGCGGAACGTAAACAATTGCATAGGGCACCATCAATCCAAGCAAAAAATAGATGTAAAGCCCTTGCGACAGTTTTGATTTCATTCTGGCAAGATAGTACCCAGCCATTGCGGATACTAAAATACAGATAGACGCTCCAAATATGGTAATGCATAAAGAGTTGAAATACATTTCTCCCAGATTGACATTGGGATTTTTTATTACCTGAACGATATTATCAATAATGGGCGGAAGGGGAAAAGACATAGGCGAAGCGGCAATCTCTTTTGTACTTTTAAAGATGTTGATCAGCGTAATATACAATGGGGTTGCGAAGATTACCGCCAGTACCACTAGAAATATCTTTAAAATTATGTCTAAAGCGCTTGTCTTTTTACTTTTGATCTTCATGTTAGGATACCTCCAATTTTTTGGATAGTTGGATCTGCAAAACAGAGATTGCAGCGATTACAATAAACAGAAACACTGCGATTGCAGAAGAATAGCCCAACATATTATTTCCAAAAGCTTGGGTTACAATATTGTATGTCACAGTTTCTGTAGCATAACCGGGCCCGCCGTTTGTAATTACTTTGACAATATCGTATTGTTTCATTTCGGTCATAATGCTCATAATGACCGAAATGGTGATACCGGGAACGATCATAGGAAGCGTTACATAGCGGAACTGATGCCAACGGCTTCCGCCATCCATGATACAGGCTTCATACAAGGACTGAGGCACTGTCTGTATGGAGGCCAGATACAGCACCATATGAAAGCCCAGCATCCTCCAGATTTCAATGACGCAGATGCTCCAGATGGCGTTATTGGCATTGCCTATGTAATCTGCGGCCAAGTTTTCCAGGCCCACCATATCCAGCAAAGAATTAAGCACTCCGGTATAGGAAAGAATAGCAAGCCAGATAAAAGAGATTGCTACTGTACTAAGCACATAGGGCAAAAAGAAAATACTGCGAAATACGTTGGTCATTCGCCTCGCCCGGTTCAGCATCATCGCAATCAGAAGGCCCAATACATTTACTGTCACCGCCACTACAACGGTAATTTTTAGGGTTACAAAAATAGCGTTTCTTAGTCTCTCATCCGACAGCATATCCAGATAATTTTTTGCGCCCGTAATATTATAGGAGGCACTGATCCCGTTCCAATCGGTAAAGCTCAACAAAAACGCTCCGATAATTGGGACAATCATCAGGACCGTATAGATAAGGAATGCAGGTATTGTGAATAATATAGATTTTTTCTTCATAAAATTGACTCCTAAAAATGATTTAGAGTACAAAACTGTTTGATGAGTTTGTACTCTAAATCTTTCTAATTATAGGCTTTACAGCTTATGACTGTGCTTCCAAACGCTCCATTTCCGCGTCCCAGGTTGCCAATTCGGCATCAACGTCAGCTCCTGTAAAGATGTTCTGAAGAGATTTTAAAGTAAAATCCTCGAACCCAGTGGGGAAGGCATCGTCGCCAACCACCTTCATTGCTTCGGGAACCAGCTCGTAGCCTTCCAAATTATTAATAAATTCTGTCTGCACCGGTCCCATATCATAGGTTACGGGCGTTTTGGTAACAGAAAAGGTTCCGTCTGCTTGCAGGTAATATCTGTAAATATCCTCATTTCCGCCAAGCACATACTCGCAGAATTGGAACGCAGCTTCTTTATTCTCACAAGCTTCCGCCACACCCCAATACTGAGGCATTGTGCAATATGTCTTAGCGCCGGAGGGAGTCGGCATCATAAACACACCGAATTCATCCGCGGAATACTCCGTGCTGTTATCAATGGTGGGAGCGCTCCACGCACCGTCCATAAACATCGCCGCGCTGCCGCTCATAAATTCAGAAGTCGCCTGAGTATTGCTAAAGGACATAGAACCCTTGTGGTAATATTTGGTCAGCGACTGCCAGTCCTTCAAAGTCTCAGACAGCACCTCATTGGTCCATGACAATTTTCCATCCAGGATGTCTCTGTTAAAATTCGGATACGCGGAATAAAGCTCGGAATTCACAACGCCGGTCCAGTAGCCAAACGCGGTAGCCCAGATATCAGAGGCGCCGACACCCATCAACGGTGTGTAGCCTTTTTCCTGAAGCTGATCGCATACTGCTATAAACTCATCCCAAGTTTCCGGAATCTTGGTGATGCCAGCCTCCTCGAACTGGGATTTGTGATAAAACACTTGTGTACGGTATGCCTTATAGGCGGGAACCAAGGTCTTTTTTCCATTGAAGGAGACTACAGCGCTTTCTTCATAATTGGCCAAAAGCTCATCCGGAACCTCAGCATATACGCCATCTGTACTAGCCAGATCCACCGGATCGATATTAACGTCAGGCATGTTGCCGGCAGACAGCATTGTCTTTAAAAATTGAGGCCTGGAATCACCTGTCATCAGCACCTTTTCGATCTTTATTCCCGGATTATCGGCTTCAAAGGTATCAATAATATGCTGCCACACTTCCGCTGTATAGTTGTCTGTTTCAAATACAGCCCATGTAATCGCGGCTTCCTCCTCCGGCCCCTCCGAAGAGGCGGCCTCCTGCTGGCTGTTGTCAGCTGTTCCAGACGAGCTTTCCGTGGTCTGGTCGCTGCTGCAGCCGGCGACCAGACTGGCGGCCATAGCCGCACAAAGAAACAAGCTTAGCAATTTTTTCATGTACTTTTCCTCCATTTATGAATGAAATTTCTTATATCTTTTTTGCCCAATGACAATCAGGCATAAAGATACCATAGAACACAGGACCCAAAGGATTGGCATAGAATTGTCGCCAGTTTGGGGGGACTGGCCTTCCGCGCCATTCTCCTGCTGTGATCCGCTAGACGCGCTGGCTTTGACTTGTATCTCAAACTGCGCTGTCTTGCCCTGACAGCTTACCGTCACCGTTTTGACGCCCTCGGTTTCGGAGTCAAAGCCGGTCACGGAATAGGCGCCTTCCGGCAAAACTGCTTCGCTCTGGTCGTCATAGATTCCGGTCACCACAAGCCCGCTGAGGTCTAATTCCTCTCCGACCTCATATTCTGTCTTGGTTGGCTTTTGGTCAATCCGGATCCCCGTTAAGGTTTTCTCCGGAACCTCCTGCGCCTTTACCTCTACGGTAAACTGCGCTGTCTTGCCCTGGTAGCTTACCGTTACTGTTTTGACGCCCTCTGTTTCGGAGTCAAAGCCGGCCACCGTACAATCCGATAAGGAAACCGTTTCTTCCGTGCCGTTGTCATATACAGCCTTCACTGTCAAACCGGTAACATCCAGTTCCTCTCCAAGATCATATACAGTTTTATAAGGCTGCTGCGTGATCTTGATCTCTGTGATTACAGGCTTCTTCTGCACCTGAACAGTGAAGTCATCGGTGAAGCCGCGATAGGATACCGTGACCGTCTTGCCGCCCTCTGTCTCAGAATCAAAGCCGCTGAGCGCATAAGCATCCTGAGCCAGTTCCTGCTTGCTTCCGTCGTTAAACACAGCGTTGATCTTCAGGCCATCGGCGGTAAAGTCCTCTCCGATGTAATACACATCCTTGTCAGGGCCTTCCGCTACTTCGATTCCCGTCAGCCTTGCCTCTACGTCATTTTTGTCAAAGACTTCTACCTTGATGTTATCGATATACAAAGGATAGCTTCCGGTCGGATCATAATAGGCAAAGTTCAGCTGACATTCTTCAGCCCCGGTGAAGTCCGCCATCTGGAAGCTTACATCCCAGTTTTCAGGCTCCTGCTCCCCTGTCTTCCACACCTTCAGATACATACCGTCTTCGTAAACCATGGTTTTGCAGGTGTACCAAGTATTAGCCGCAACATCTTTTCCAGATCCTGACTTATCGCCGTCCTTGATACCCAAGAAACAATGGCTTCCGTCTGTGGGGGGAATACCCAGCCGATAAACAGTACCATCCTCAGCCCTTCTGAGATCATTGTACATTCCGTAATAGCCTGCAATACCATTCGGGAACTTAAAGTCAAAGGTGGTGATATTTTCTCCATATTTGCTGGCCTGCAAATCATTGTTTAAAAGGTCAACCCACAGGTCCGGATCGCTTCCCTTCAGCTTGAGCACACTGTTGCCGTTGTCGTCGAATATCACGGCCGAGTCTTCCGGCATCGTGTCTCCGTTTTTGTTGGATACGCTGTACTGATAGCCAAACTGCTCCTGCGTCAGCGTATCGAAATTTTCTTCATAAGAAAGCGTCTGAACCGGCAGCCTTAAGAAGAATTCTTCTGACTTTTCACCACCGCTTGTTGTCGCGAACGCGGTTCCGCTTATGCCATCCTCCGGCCTTGTAAATTGAATCAGCTCATTGGTCCAAACGGAAATCGCGTCTCCGGATAACTCCGCGGGGCCGTTCTCTGTCTGATAAGTAACCGTGCCCTTCGTCTCGGTGAAGCCGTATCCTTTGATCGTGACAATTCCTGAATTGATATCATAATCGGCCTCGTCTACTTCAGGCTGGCTGATGTCCGCGTCAAAGGTGCTCACTTTGATGTTGTCGATATAAACCTCTTTCCCTCTCGGGTCATAGAAAGAAAAGTTCAGCACACAGTCATTGCTGACCGCATCCGGCATCTCATAAGTAACCTTCCAGCCATTGGGATCCTGGCCCTTTTCAAAAACGCTGAGATAAATCGTACCGTTATATACCATCGACCGGCAGGTATACCAGGTGCCCCATTCTATTTCCTGCAGTGAGCTGTCGTTAGTCTGTATGCCATCCCAGCCTTGCTTGTATTCAATCGTCGCCTTTGAGCCAAAGACCGGCCGGATGTCGATTGAATATAGATGGTCCTCTCCAGGCAGGCGGCGGATTTCGTTATAAAGGCCTACATAATCTACACTTCCGCCCATATCCTCCGGGAAGCAGAAATCAAACTCGGTCACGTTGCTTCCAAATTGCAGGGTTTCCCCATCCTGCAGCTTAGTAACATTCAAATTGGGATCGTTGCCCTTCAGGCTCAGATATTGATTGTCGTCCTTTTCCGCTACAGCCGCCTTTTCGGGAACCGTTACTTCCCACTCATTTGAATCCAACTGTCCGGCAGGTGCCTTCTCAAAATCTTCCTCTACCAGACTGGTTACTACATTCATGATTCTGCCTATAGTAAAGGGTTCTGAGGTAACGCTCATTCCCTTGGGAGTAATCGTCACGGTATCTCCGCGTTTTGCGCCCTCGGGCACTTCAACGCTGATCGCACCGTATGACCATTCTTTGATCTGTTCCGCAGCGATTACTTTTTCTTCGCCGCTGATGTTAAAGGTTACGGTTCCGATATCGCTGCCGAAATTCCGGCCGGACAATCTCATTACATTATACACAGGGTCGTATTCCACGCTTTGAAGAACCGGCCTGAACAGTTCTTCTTCATCCTCCAGGGTAAAGTCATCCTTCGCCCCGGCTTGATCCATGATCTGCTGCACTTTCGTTGTCGCAAAGCTGTCGTAAGCATCGCTGTTGACGTCTCCCTCGAAAAAGTAATTAACGCCTATATCATTTCTCGAGCCAACAATATGCAGGTTAAGCCCGCCATAGCTTTGCACATGGACGTTATTCTTAACCGAAAAGCCGTCAGACTGCTCATCCAGGTAAATTCCGGACGAACCATAATCAAGTCCCTCAGAGGCATAATTATCATGCAGATAATTTTCTTCTATTCTGGAGCTGGGATATTGATTCGATAAGGTGTAGATGGCGCCGCCGTCGCATACGATATTATTCACATTGTAAACTTCGTTGCGTATAATACTGTTGTATTTCATAGGATTGGCGTCGCTGGTCCAGCCATAGCCCACAGAAATTCCTGTATAGGGGCAGTTGTAAACCGTATTATTCGCGATCATAATTCCCTGTACATAGCCGGCGCCTATGCCGACGGATCCTTCATACTGGGTTCCAATATCGTGAATCTTATTGTTTAAAATTCTGTCGTTTGTACAAACCTCCCGTATGTCGTCAGGATTATAAGCCGTATGGTAATCGGTTTTGTCGTCAACGACGAATTTACCGATTTCTATTCCGTTTCCGGCTGTCTCTTCTACCTCGTTGTTTACCAGCGTCACTTCTTTGGTGCCGGAAGCCATCAGAATACCGACAGCTCCTGTGTAGCGAACATGGTTGCCGTCGAATCTAACATACTGGGCATTTTCAATGTGTACCGCTCCAGGCGCGGGCGTTACCTTGATGTCATTGGTTTCATAAACGCTGCCATCCACCAAATACTGGCCCGCTTGCCCCTGCACCAGTCCTTCTTCGCTGGCCTGCAGCCATGTGGAATGCTCTACGGTTATCCCCTTAAAAACAAAATCATGAATGGGAGCGTCCAGGGATTCGCCCTTGATAGAAACTACTTCCTCCAGGTTTGGAACGACCACGGACGCCTTGTTCATGTCCTCTGCCGTCGTTCCGGCAGGCGCTTTATAATACAGGGTATTGGCTTCTGTATCCAGATACCACTCTTTGTCTAAGTCGATATACTCATAAGCGTTTTCATAATAAAATGCAAATTTTTTGACGCCTACATACCCGGTTAAATCAGGGTGCGGCCGGCTGAAAACTCTTTCAGATTCCGGTTCCTGCACCGTTACCTTATAGGCCTGTTCACCGTTATAATTGTCTACATATTCCATTTCGCCCACGCGGAGGATATTCTCAGTCCAGGCGGCAAAGATATGTAATTCTACTGGATTTTCTCCACCCATTTCCGACGGATCCTCTAAAATCCGCTCATCCGCAGGAACGTATACATAACCGCTGTTCTTTCCTTGGCTTGTAAATCTCTCGGCTCCTAAAATTCTGGAAGTGGGATCAAGCTCGCCTGTCGGCACTCCGGTTCTAGCCCGAATTCCCTTTTCTCCATTTACATATAGCTGGCGGAAATTCATGCCCTCAGGAACGCTTATTTTATAAATATTCTTTTCTGCGTCATCAACCTCCCATGTTCCTTCAAGCAGCTTGCCGCCGCTGATCTCAGGAGCAGCTCCTTCATACGCCTCATATCTCACCTGATATCCATTGGTTCCCGAGTCCTCTGTTCCAAAGGCAAGCGTCTCATCCTGATAATATACTCCATCCTTAAGATACACGACAATATCTGACGTCATGTCCTTTGTATGTTTCCTTACCTCATCCCGGGCCTTTTCAATGGTTTTGAACGGCTCGCTCTCTGTTCCGCTGTTACTGTCACTTCCATCAGGAGAAACATAAAATGCTGTTTCCGCATCTGACGAGTTTTCATTTGCGGCTTGGGCGGTTATGGGAAACGCGCTTAGCAGCATAACCGCGCTCATAGCGGCCGCTATAAATTTTCTCATTTTCTTTCCTCCATCCTTTATTTATTTGGTTACTGTATCTATAATTATATACTCCGTTTTGAGCAAAGGAAATCTCAAAAATTAGCAATATCACTAAAATTTTAGTGATATTTATTCCATTTCCATTATTTTGCTTGAAACTTTATAAGGCCAATGTTTTTACTGCTTCTTTATTAAATTTATTTTATTCTTTCATACAAGGCCGGTAGATTCGGCTGGGGCCTTCACCCAGTATCCTCGCTCATGTCAAAGGCCGATCTTAAGGTATGAGTTGTTTTTTTCGCTATGGCTATACAATCTATATATAAACCTCTAGAATAATCTAGGTAGAATTTTCAAATCAAATCCTCAGGGGGAAGGCTGTATAGTATTTTGCGCTATTGACCGGTTAGGAAGAACCGTTCTTGCCGCCTGACTTCTCCATTGATTAAACTGAGAGCAAGGCAAATTGATCGTTTCTTTCGTCCCGGCTGCCATCCGTCGCTTTCTTCCTCTGAAAATTCCCAGAGCAATCCGGATGGGAAATCTAAAATTGTTTGGTTGCTGATCTTTAAAAAACAAAAGACAGCCTTGGCAAAATAAGAATCACGGGTTCAGAATAAATCCTAATTACTATTTTTACGATCTATCTCTTTTTGATGCCCTATTTCTATAAAAAAGAGAAATCCCGAGAAATGGCTTGGACGCTACGTTTTAGTATAGAAAAAGAGGTCGGAAGCTGGATTGCTTTATTTTTGAGTTCCAGATTCCGACCCCTATTCAATTTTGCTTATCCTAGTCTGCGTTTTTTACCTAAGACAACCGCGATTCCCGCGCTCGCCGCGACTAACAGGCTTATAACAATAATCGGCACTGTCATTCCGTCGCCGGTCTGAGCGTTATTATTGTTCTCTGTCC
>ERZ860710.740-NODE-740-length-19396-cov-10.620030_pt1 | contig 19396 bp, 17 predicted proteins | sample MGYA00509974_ERZ860710 | MGnify/ENA primary metagenome ERZ860710 (study PRJEB30046, sample SAMN00715261) | human gut metagenome | study: EMG produced TPA metagenomics assembly of the A metagenome-wide association study of gut microbiota in type 2...
CAATAAGTGCAGCGGATAGGAGCGACCTATCTACTACACTTCTATTGTACTAGGTCCGGTCGGAGACCGGGGATGAGATGTAGTTCGTCAGCCGAAGGCTGGTTTTGTGGTTTTCAAGAGGTGCAGTTTATAAAAAGGCGAAGCATCCCTTGAGGTTTTCAGATAGAACCAATAAATACATTTGTTAGTATCCCCTGCCGGAATTTTCCAATAGAAAAAAGGACTGTGACGAAATGATTGCACATTAGGTCACAGCCCCTTTTCTCCATCAGACCAGCCGCAGGCCAAGAGGGGTCTAATTCCCCACTGGGAAATCCTGAAGTTAATCCTTTGGTTTTGGTGTCATGAAGGACCAGCCGCAAGCCACGAGGAGGCTAATTCCCCTCTGGGAAATCCTGAAACTAATCCTTCATGTAATCCTATTATATTTCAAAAAGGCTGAATATTAACCAGTATATATAATAGAATATATTAAAATACATATAAAGAAAACATGACACGCACGGCGACGTAGTAATAAAAAGAAGGGAAATCCAGCGAGGGGAGAGCAGCGGATTTCCTTCTATTTTTCGCGATTCTTCCTGCTTTGCGCGGCAGGGAAATAGGCGGAAAACAGGGGCTTTGCGAAGGAAAACAGAGAATTTTCATTCATATGATATAATATAAGCGTCTCATTTTTGAATTTTACTTTCGGAGAGTCGGGGGATCTCGGCGGAAGTGAGTGTACTCTTTTGAGGTGCAATTTGGACGATAAAAAGACAAATGCCGGAGAGAACAAGCCGGAAGTAAAAGCTCCCGAGATTTCTTCACCGGAAAAGGAAAGTCCCGTTGACCGGATCAGGCATCTCACGCAGAAGCAGATGGCAGCACTTGGCTGCGGACTCTTCGCGCTCCTGATTCTCGCGGGCGGATTCTATTTCTATGCTGTCGACAGGCCTTCGCTTTCCGGCAAGGTCACTATCAGCGTACCAAAAGAAGCGACAGGGACATACATTGCGGACATGCTCGAAAAGAAGGGCGTCATCAAGAGCAGTGAAATGTTCCGCTTCTACATGCGCATTCTCGGCGACGGAACGAAGCTTCAGAGCGGCGTCTACTCGATGCATCAGGGCCTCTCCATCCGTGAGGCTGCCCAGGAACTCAAGAGCGGCAAGGCAGATACCGTGACCGTCACGATTCCGGAAGGCAGCACCGTCCGTCAGATGGGCGAGATCTTTGCCAAGTCTGGAATCGCCGGCACTCCGGATTTCGTGAAGGAAGCATCGACCTACGGACCGCTTCCGTACATGTACGGCCCGGTCGCCGCGCCCGTCAAAGGCGAAGGTTTCCTTTTCGCGGATACATACAGCTTCCCGCTAGACTATACCGCGCGCCAGATCTGTGACGTCATGTACAAGAGAACCAACGAAATGCTGACGCCGGAAATCCGCAGGGAAGCCGAAGCGAAGCACATGACGCTCCATGATCTCATCACCATCGCATCCATGGTCGAACGCGAGGCAAAGTTCAAGGAAGACCAGGTGCCGATCGCATCCGTCATCCTGAAACGTCTGGAAGTCGGCATGCCGCTCCAGATCGACGCGACCGTCCAGTACGCCCTTGGTGCGCAGAAAGAAGAACTCACCGTCGCCGATACGAAGATCGACTCCCCATACAATACCTACATCCATCCGGGCCTGCCGCCCGGACCGATCGGAAGCCCGGGCATGGAAGCCATCCGTGCCGTACTGAAAGCCCAGCCGGGCGAGTACCTGTACTACGTCGCCAAAGAAGACGGACACCATGTCTTCACTAAGACATACGACGAGCACCGGGCAGAAACGGAGACCATCTATGGATCAAGCTCCTGATACCGCCTCCATCAAAAAGAAACTGGAAACTATCGCTGAAAGAGACAATGTGCCCATCATACGCGCTGCGGAAAGAGACCTCCTTCTTGAGGCCGCAGAGCCCGTTATGCCCGGGCGCATCCTGGAAATAGGGACAGCGATCGGATACTCCGCGCTCCTTTTGGCAGAGCGATTTCCTTCGTCCGAAATCGACACCATCGAAGTCGATCCCGAAAGACATGAAATTGCCGTTTCCGCCATGAAAGAAGCAGGCATGGAAGACCGCGTCCACTGCCACCTGGGCGATGCTGCGGACATTCTGAAAACATTATCCGGCACTTACGATTTCCTCTACCTCGACGGCCCCAAAGGCCAGTACCTGAGGGAACTTATGGAAATCGAGCCGAAACTTTCCCCGCGCGCCGTGATCTGCGCCGACAACGTCCTCTTCCGGGGACTCGTCAGAAGCAGCGAGCCCGTAGCGCACCGCTACCGGACACTCGTCATGCGCCTCCGGGAATACATTTCCTATGTAGAGGAAAAATACAATACAGTCATTTATGAAGAGGGAGACGGCCTGGCCGTTTCCTCACCGAAAGATATAAAGAGGTAAACGATGAAAAAAATGGAACTTCTCGCACCGGCGGGAACAATGGAAAAAATGAAAATGGCCCTTCTTTACGGAGCCGATGCCGTCTATCTGGCGGGCAAAGCATTCGGACTGCGCGCGTACGGCGGCAACTTCTCCCCTGAAGAAATGAAAGAAGCCGTCGAATACGCACGCTCCATGGGACGCAAAGTCTACGTCACCGTGAACATCATCCCGAGAAACGAAGACTTCGTCGGCCTTGACAGATACCTGAAGTACCTGGAGGAAATCCACGTAGACGCAGCCCTCATCTCCGACCTCGGCGTATTCCAGCTCTGCCGCGAAGTCGCACCGAACCTGCCCATCCACGTTTCCACACAGGCAAGTTCTGCCAACTGGCGCACCGTCAAAGCATGGAAAGACATGGGCGCATCCCGCGTCGTCCTTGCCCGCGAAGTATCCCTTAAGGAAATGGCAGAAATCCGCCGCCGCGTCGACATCGAACTCGAAGTCTTCGGCCACGGCGCCCTCTGCATCTCCTGGTCCGGCCGCTGTCTCCTCTCCAACTTCTTCACCAACGGACGCCGCCAGTCCAACAAAGGCGAATGCATCCAGGCATGCCGCTTCAAATACAGCGTCGTCGAAGAATCCAGACCGGGACAATACTGGCCCGTCGAAGAAGACGAACACGGCACCTACGTATTCAACAGCAAAGACCTCTGCATGGTCGATAACATCAAAGACCTCATCGAAGGCGGCGCCTCCTCCCTTAAAATCGAAGGCCGCATGAAATCCGTCTACTACGTAGCAGCCGTCGTAGCCGCTTACCGAAAAGCCATCGACGCATACTACGAAGAACGCGAAAACTACAAAGTACGCCCCGAATGGAGAGAAGAACTCGAAAAAGTCTCCCACCGCCCGTACACCACAGCCTTCGCATTCCAGAACCCGGACAAGACCGCCCAGGAATACGACCACTCCCAGCCCGAACAGCCCTATGACTTCGTAGGACTCATCCTCGAAACAAAAGAAGAAGGAAAAACCTTCAAAGTACAGCAGAGAAACCACTTCAAAGTCGGCGAAGTCCTCGAATACCTCACACCGAAAGGCGACGTAGGCCAGATGACCGTAGGATCCCTCGTCAATAGCGAAGGCGAAACCGTAGACAAAGCCCCGCATCCGCTCGAAGAACTCACCCTGACGACAGATGCCCCGCTCCTGCCATACACCATCCTCAGGAGGCGCGCAAAATGAAAGACCTTGAAGACACAGCCGTCTACATAGAAATAGACCCAAGCGACGTCAACTACATCAACCGCATCATAGAAGGCTACGAGTACCTCGGCATCCTCACCACATTGGATCCAAAAAGAGCCACCTGCCGCATCAACTCCACAGCCGACACCAGAGACATGGTCATAGACATCCTGACCCACCTAGATGCCAAAGTCACCATCCTCCCAGACAGACAAAGCGCACTGCCAAAAGAATAAAAAAGATAGCAAAAAAGCCAGATTCCCCAAACGGAACCTGGCTTTTCGAATGGAGAGGGGGGAGAAGCGTCAAAGTGCCAAGGTGCGCCTTAAAATCTAAAGGCTCTTATATAGAAACCGTACAACCGAGACGGAGCGCGAACTAAAACACCACACAACCAGACTAACGTCTGTACGAAATGCAACTCATCCGCCCGACATAAGAGTTTAAGGTCGGGCACCTTCTCTTCCAGAGCAAGGTCAAGTGCGAAACCACACAACCTCGCTTTGCTCGTGAAACCTTTTTATAAAAACCAATGAATACTGCACCCCTTTCCCGGCAACAGCTGAAAGCCGGTACTCCTTCCCCGCTGGGGCAGGTCAAAACCTTCCGAATCGACGTGAACGGATATTATTAACTGCGATGTACTGAGTCCTGATTTTCAGGGCCGTAGGCCGGTCTTAACCTTGCTCCGGGAGGAGAAGGTGGCGGCGAAGCCGACGGATGAGTTGAATTTCATCGAGCGCAGCCAGGTTTTGAGGTCTTCCTCAAGGCGTTAGCCTTGGTTTAAGGGTGTTTGAGCTCGCCCCGTAGGGGGAGCTGGCGCGCATGCGCCTGAGGAGGTTCATTTCCCAGCCTGTAAGGCGGCAGTATGGTTTTATCAAGCATTTCTGTTTTTCCCTTGTTGTATGTTTTTCCCCCATCTTTACAGTTTTCCCATCCCCCTCCCCACATCCTCTTACCATTCCTCAAAATGTTTTCAATAACCCCAATCTGCTCCGCCATACAGACAATTTCCATGAAAGGGAGTACAATATAACCAGAACAAATCGAAATAAGGTCCGCGGATAGAGGCTGCGGACAGAAAAGCGGATGCTTATCCGCGAAATGGGGGAATGAAATATGGAAAACAGCGCAAAAGTACGCGAATACCTGCGTGAATGCGGCGTTTTTTACATCGCCACGGAAGACGCACGGCAGCCGCGCGTGCGCCCCTTGAATGGCATTTACCTTTACGAAGGAAAACTCTGCATCTTCACACCGAAGGATTCACCATTGTACAAACGGCTGAAAGCCGATCCGCAGATGGAAATCTGTGCGACGCATCCGGACAAATCCTGGATTTCCGTCATCGGAAGGCTCAATGAAGACCAGCGCGAGTGCGTGCATGAAGCCGTCGTGAAATCGTATCGTGACAGTATACAGGACCCCGAAGCGCTCCTGCAGTGCCAGATGACCGTGTTCCGCCTCGACAGCGCCCGCGTGAAAGTGACATCCGTCGACGGGAACGTCAAAGAATGCGTATTATAAGTAAACAATAAAAGTATTGCCTAAATGAAAAGAAGAAGGAGAAAAGTTTGCAATTTATGCACTTTCTCCTTTTTTGTATACGATTCATGATGAAAGTGGTATAATCTTCAACTAAAGATACAATCATTATTTACCTGTAATTAATTTCGGAGGAGGATAAAATGGCTTCAAACGGGCTTATTACGGACCTTTATCAGTTGACAATGGCAAATGCGCTTTTCAAGAAAGGCATGCACGAAAGAAAAGTCGTCTTTGACCGCTTTTACAGAAAGAACCCATTCGACGGCGGATACACCGTCGTGGCCGGCATTCAGCACCTTGTCGACTTCGTGAAGAACTTCCGTTACGATGCAGAAGACATCGAGTACTTGAGAAGCCTTGGCATCTTCTATCCGGAATTCCTCGACTACCTGAAAGACTTCCGCTTCCATGGCGACATCTATGCCATGCCGGAAGGCACCGTCGCATTCCCGGGAGAAATTCTTCTCCGCTTCCACGGCACGACCACCGAAGCCATGCTGATCGAAACAGGACTTTCCATGATCATGAACCATGAAAGCCTCATCGCTACCAAAGCACGCCGCGTCCGCACCGTCGCACCGAAAGACGCACTCATGGAATTCGGCCTTCGCCGTGCGCAGGGCCACTCCGCAGGACTCTGGGGCGCACGCGCTGCCATGATCGGCGGCTTCAACGGCACATCCAACGTAGAAGCCGGCCGCCTCTTTGGTATCCCCGTCCTCGGCACTATGGCACACAGCTGGATCATGAGCTTCGACACCGAACTCGAAGCCTTCGAAGAATACGTCCGTCAGTACCATGACAACCTCATTCTTCTCGCCGACACCTACAACGTTCTTGAAATGGGCGTACCGCATGCCATCCAAGTCTTCAAAGAACTCAAAGCCAAAGGCCAGCTCCCGAAGAAATACGGCATCCGCATCGACAGCGGTGACCTTGGCTATCTATCCCGCGAAGCTACCCGCATGTTCACAGAAGCAGGCTTCCCCGACGCCATCATCTCCGGCTCCAGCGACCTTGACGAATACCTCATCCAGTCCCTCAAAGAACAGGGCTGCACCGTCACCAGCTGGGGCGTAGGCACCAAGATCATCACAGCCGACGGCACATCCGCCCTAGGCGGCGTCTTCAAAATGAGCGCCAGAGAACAGGGTGACGGCTTCGAACCCGTCATGAAAATCTCCAACGACGTATCCAAGATGACCAACCCGGGCATCAAGACCGTCCGCCGCTTCTACAGAAAAGACAACGGCAAAATGATCACCGACCTCATCTGCCTCGAAAACGAAGCAAAACCGGACGGCGGAGACTTCACCCTCGTCACCGAATCCGCTAAATGGAGAAAGAAATACCTCAAAGCAGGCAAGTACATCTGCGAAGAAATGCTCAAGCCAGTCATGAGAAACGGAGAAGCAGAACCACTCCCGACCCTCAAAGAAACCATCGCCTATGCCAACGAACAGATGGAAACCCTCTGGCCGGAATACAAACGCCTCATGAACCCGAACATCATGGAAGTCAACCTCTCCGACAAACTCCAGGCCCTAAAGACCCAGATCATCGAAGACGACCTCAAGAACAGATAAAAAAGGGCAGAGGAAATGACAAAACCCGCAGCGCCGCTAATACTTGCCTTCCCAGACGGGGAAGGGGGACCGCTTTGCGGTGGATAGGGTTGATTACCACGAGCGCAGCTCGGTTGTATGGTTTTCATCTTCACTACAATTGCTCGTAAGATTTTCATCGCTAATACTCCCACCTCCAAAGAGGCATCAGCAAAATGATCACACATTTTGCTGATGCCTCTCTTTTTTTGCACCTGCTTTAGAAAATGATATAATAAACTATATACCTCGAAATTCGAAGAAACTCATTTATCTATAAAAAGGTGATCACATGAAATTGAAAAAATGGCTCGCCGCTTCCGCTGCGGCAATGATTCTCGTATCCGGCGCATCCGCAGTTTCTGCTGCTTCCATCACAACAGCAGGAGACCAGAAACTCGACCTTGGAAGCTCCATTAGCGTCCTTCCCGGAGAAAGAACCTTCTTCGGCGGACAGTTCCATGACTGGCTTCTGACCGGCAACGTCGAAGGCACCATCCAGGAAATCCTCGCTCAGGGCAATGTATTTCCTGAAAACTCCGTCAGCAATAAACAATTTGCCTCCGTTGCGGCCAGCATCCTGAAATCTGCCAAAGTCTACCAGGTCTGCGCCTCTGCCAATGACACTTACTACCAGGGAATGGTCCTTTCCATCGCCGTTTCCGATAACGACATGACCAAACTTCTCCTCGCACTGAACGCTGCCCAGGCAGAAGCATCCCCGGTCATTGAACCGGAAACCGCAGCAGCCGCTTCCGCTGACAATAAAGTCACCGAGGGCAAAGCCGCTCCTGCTGCCGAAGAAACAGCTGCTGAAGGCGAAACCGTCAAGGCAGCAGCCACCAAAGCAGCAACAGAAAAAACTGTAAAGGCAGAAGCAAAGAAAGAAACGAAGAAAGAAGCCAAAGAAGAAAAGAGCGAAATCAAAAACAGCGAAATCAAAAACAGCGGCGATGTCCTGGATGGCATGCAGACCGCATGGGGCAAGAAAGTAGAAATTACTGAAAACTCCCACTGGGAAGACAAAGTTTCCAAGAACGGGCTTTCCTACCGCACCGGCTCTGTCAAAGCCCTTGTCCATAAAGATGGATTCGTCATCCCCGTATTCGCAAAGGGCATCATCACAAGAAGCGGCACAAGCACCATTTACACAGTCTTCGTAGCCGACCAGGCATCCGGAAAATACCTCGACACCTTCTTCGACAAAGCCCTTGAGGAAGCAGGCAAATGAAAAAGCTTTTAACAGCCATCGTCTTTAGCGCCATGACACTGACCGGCATGGGAGGAGGCGCCGCAGAAGCAGCACCAGCCCCGGCTGCGAAACCTGTCGTTACTATCAAAGCAAAGACAGATACCAGCGCCGTCAAACCCAAGGACGATAACACAGTCATCGAAGCCAAGAAAGCCGCCGAAGCCAGCCTTGTCGCAAAACAGGTACAGCCGCAGGTTGCCCTTCCCGACACACTCTACCCGAGAACCAAAGGCGACGATTACTTCAAAGACGCAAAACTCAAAAACAACATCACCTACGCGCCGCTCCCGAACCTTACCAAAGAAGACATCATCTACAGCGGCGTCGTCAACGTCAAAAAGAAAGACATCACAGCAGCCGCATTCGTCACCGGCGCCCAGTACGAAGGAGACCTTGCCGACGAACAATACAGCAAATTCTTCGTCAAAGGAAACCTCTCCCAGGACGCCATCCGCCAGCTCTACACCTACAACGTAGCCCTCCTGCGCCTCGAATACGGCTTGAACGACGTCTTCCTCAAGACAGCATCTGCCGTCAAACTGGAAGGAGAAGAAATCCCCTACGGCATCCTCTCCGTCCGCATCCCGAAAGTAGAACAGATCCACAAACTCAAGGGATACGAAAACATCTACACCGCATCCATTAACCCCGTCTTCGTAGCAGACAACTACCTCATCCCGCTCCACATCAGAGCCTTCGCTGCCCACGTAGACGGCAAATACAGAAACCTCCTCATCATAGGCCCCGCCAGCGAAACCGACATCTTCGACCAGGCCGGCCTAGATATCATCCTGTCCAAACCAAAAGACGAAAAGAAATAAAGATTGCAATCAAAAAAGCAGCCCGAAAAGGACTGCTTTTTTATTGGGGAAAGGATGCTGATGCTGCTCACGCAGCGCCGCTAAAAGGCCAAGGTACGCCTTTAACCTTGCTCCGGGAGGAGAAGGTGGCGGCGGAGCCGACGGATAAGATGTAGTTCCTCAGTCGAAGACTGGTTTAAGGCTCTTATATAGAAACCGTACAACCGCCAAGTATGGCGAATGGGAAAACATGCCAACCTCGCTTTGCTCGTTGGAACCTTTTATAAAAACCGATGAATACTGCACCCCTTTCCCGGCAACAGTTAAATGATAAGCCGGTACTCCTTCCCCGCTGGGGCAGGTCAAAGTCCTCGGACGCGGTTTTGACGGATATTATCAAAACAGATTTAATTTAATCTTCTTTTATTTCGATATTTCAGAATGACAGTATGATGAAGTGCATTTATAATAAATACATGACTTATGAAAATAGTTTATTGATTAATTAGGAAGTGTTTATAGGAGCGATTGGCCTGATTTGAAAATAGGGAGAATTGCAATGCAGTTGTTATCATTGGTGGTGCCTTGTTTTAATGAGGAAGCCACGATTCAGACTTTTTATGATGAGGTCATGAAGTATGAGGATAGAATCGATGCGGAGCTGGAATTCTGTTTTATTGATGACGGAAGTACAGACAGGACCATAGAGATTCTTCGTGATCTTCATAAAAAAGATTCCAGGGTTCATTATGTTTCTTTTTCCCGAAACTTCGGGAAAGAAGCAGGGCTTTATGCCGGGCTTTCTATGGCTAAGGGAGACTATGTAGCTACGATGGACGTGGATCTTCAGGATCCTCCGGCTCTTCTCCCAGATATGTGGCGTCTCTTGCATGATCCGATCGAAGACTATGACTGTGTCGCGACGAAGAGGACGACCAGAAAAGGAGAGCCTGCTATTCGCTCTTTCTTTGCCAGGCAGTTCTACAAAATCATCAATAAGCTTTCTAAAACGCAGATTGTTGATGGCGCCAGAGATTTTCGCATGATGTCTCGTCAGATGGTGAATGCCATCGTAGCGGATGGAGAATATAACCGTTTCTCCAAGGGGATTTTCAGCTGGGTTGGTTTTAAGACGAAATGGCTTTCTTATGAGAATATTGAAAGAAGCGCTGGTCATACGAAGTGGTCCTTCTGGAAGCTTTTCCAGTATTCGGTTGATGGTATTCTTGCTTATACGACAATCCCTTTGTACTTATCTTCTGTCATGGGAATTGCTATGTGTGGTATTTCCTTCCTGGCACTTATATTCATCTTTATTCGTGCTATGATTGCAGGAGATCCTGTGGCAGGCTGGCCTTCTCTTGTATGTATCATTACGCTCCTCGGTGGCCTTGTCCTGATGAGTCTTGGCATCATTGGCCTTTATATTGCAAAGATTTATCTGGAAACAAAGAAGAGGCAGCTCTATATTGTAAGGGAAGAGGAATGAAACTTATATAATTTTTGGTGTGCAGGATTAGAGTAATGATATGATATTTTCGCTATGCTATACTTATAATTATTACATTTGCATTTTAAGACGAAACAAATTTGATCTGGGGGAGATCATATGGATTCAGAGGTTCAGCGTGGTATGGAATCAATAAAATCAGAAAATCAGGCAGGGAGTGCCTTGATTCAGACACTTCTTTTCTTGGCAGGAGATTATGTGGCCCTTGTTTTGGCAGGCGTTTTTTCGCTTTTTATCAGGAATGAGTTAATTACGAGAACAGTATTCCACGTATCGCCTGCTTATCTTTATTTATGGGCGCCGCTCGTTTTTATGGCATTCATCTTTTACGAAGGTCTTTATTCCTGGAGATATTTGACGTATGAGATAACGAAGAAGCTGATCTTTGCTTCTTTAGGTGGTATAGTTTTTGCCGTCGTCCTCATGTTCTTTACTCATATTTCTGGCGATGTTTCCCGCTTATTCGTCTTTCTCTACGGGGTACTTGCATACACGTTTCTCTGCATTTTCCGCGTCATTATTAGCAGGATGATGAAGAAAATGAGTTTCTTCCAGACTCCTGTTCTTATTGTGGGAGCTGGTGAAACAGCAGATGTCATTGTCAATGAACTTGAAAAAGATGCAGGGATGCGTTACCGCATTGTAGGCTTTCTGGAAGACAATACGCCTAAAACGGAATATGTAAAATCGCATCCCATTCTCGGCGGGTTTGCTGATTTGGAAGAGGTTGTCAAGAAAACAGGTGTCAAGTCCGTCCTGATTGCTGCACCAGGTCTTCCACAGGATCAGCTTTCTGATCTCATTTTCCGTGCTCAGTCAATTACGGAAAGTATCGGCGTCGTTCCGAATCTTGTCGGTGTACCTATGACTAATGTCAGTGTAGAATCTTTCTTCGATCAGAAAGTCATGGTTCTTCGAATCAAGAACAACTTGGCGCTCCGTTCTAATCAGATGATAAAAAGAGTGCTGGATATTGTTCTTTCTATTATTGGTATCATTGCACTTTCTCCTGTTTTAATTGGCATTGCTATTGCCGTAAAGATGGATTCTAAAGGTCCTGCTATTTATAAAAGTCAACGCGTAGGAAAGAATCATAAAGCAATCGGTGTTTATAAGTTCCGCAGCATGGTCGTTAATGCGGATGAAGTTCTTCAGAAGGTTCTGGCAGAGAATCCGGAAGCGAGAAAAGAGTTTAATGAGTATTATAAATTAAAAGACGATCCCCGCATCACAAAGATTGGAGATTTCCTTCGTAAAACAAGTCTCGATGAGCTGCCACAGCTTATCAATGTCATCAAAGGGGATATGAGCCTTGTTGGACCAAGGCCCATTACGGAACAGGAAGTTCCCCTTTATGAAAAATATATTGATGATTATTTTATGGTTCGTCCAGGCATTACAGGTCTCTGGCAGGTCAGCGGCAGAAGCAATGTCAGTTATCCGGAACGAGTCCAGATGGATGTCTGGTATGTCCATAACTGGGAACCCTGGCTCGATATCGTTCTTCTCTGGAGAACAGTAGGAATTGTTGTTAAAGGAAAGGGCGCATATTAAAATTAAAAGGCTTATTGAAGGAGATATATGACTCTTACTATGAACGTTTTGTTCTTAAAATGCATCGAAAATCAATATCAGATAAGTTTTTTGCCCTGCTCGATTAATTTGATTCACCAACTTGATAGGAATAAATATGAATTATGATTTTCAGAACATAGGGAGATAGCTAGGGGAATTAATGAACAAAAATAATTGTTTAAATAAATCGTGGATGTGCTGCACCGCGTCATTTATTATGACAGGAGTAATTTTATTAATAGTACTTAGACTCTTGAGGTTTATCCCATTTGGAGAATCTTCATTTGTTTTAGTTGATGCATATTTCCAGTATGTAGATTTCTTTTGCTTCTTGAGAGATGTTGTACAGGGAGCAAACAACATCTCTTACACATTTAGTAGCAATCTTGGTGGGTCTTATATTGGCCAGTTTGCCTATTATCTGGCATCCCCGCTTAACCTCCTCATTCTTTTTTTCAAGAAGAATGAGGTTTATAACTTTTATAATACAGTTACTGCACTTAAAATGTGCCTATCGGCAGGAACATTTTCGTATTTTCTCTTTTACAGATTTCATGGCAATTTGAGCCCAATATTTAATATAGCTCTGTCCATATGCTATGGGCTGATGGCATATAACCTGCAGCAGGCTAATAACACCATGTGGCTTGATGGAGTATATATGCTTCCATTAATTCTTTTAGGCGTCTATCAAGTTGTGGCAAGGGGGAAAATTACACTATTAAGCTGTTCCGTTGGATTATCGATCCTTTTCAACTGGTATACAGGTGGGATTAACTGTATATTTAGCGGCATATGGCTGCTGGCGGAGTGTTATTTACTACCATTTGATGAAATTAAGGAAAGATGGAAGAATATAGTCATAAAATATCTAGGTTCCATGCTTATTGGGACTCTTTTGAGTATGACTTTATTTCTGCCTGCTATTATGCAGCTACGTGACGGAGTAGGCGGCGGATTTGACTGGAATGCATTGTCTATTCACATGCAGGGGAATATGTTAGCGACAATGGGCGCATATTATATGGGGATTGAAAGCTCGAGAAGGAGTGTTTCTTTGTTCTCAGGAAGTTTGGCACTATTGGGAATCTGGGCTTTGCTTACTTCCGTACAGAGGGATAAGAAAGAAGTTAAATTCGCTGGTGCATTAGTAGTATTGACGTTGCTCTTATTTCATTGGAAGCCATTCTTCTTTATCTTTTCTTTATTAAAAGTCGCTTCTAGTTACTGGTATCGCTATTCCTATATTGGATGTTTCACAGTATTGTTTCTCGGAGCACTTTACTTCAAGGATTGGAGTCGAAGGATATATGCGAAGAAACAGCTAATTATTGGCTTAATCCTGCCTTGCCTGCTATTAATTCTGAATCACTTTGTACGAAATCCTCATCCGAAACATTTATATGCTACAGTAGCTTTTCTGATCTTAATTAATGGGATGTTATATGGATTAAAACATTTTCATAAAAATAGGTACATGTATACGGGACTTCAGGTCGGGCTGCTTTTGGTTATAGTAGCAGAAATGGGGATACATAGTTTTCTCTTCTTGAAGACTCATAATAATCATGAGGGGATTACTTATCAAAATTATGCCAATGAGCAAGAAATACAAATAGATCAAATTAAGAAGTATGATAATAGTTCTTACCGTATTTTGCAGGATTCTAATCGGGAAAATATCGAGAGACATGGGATTACTGCAGTTTATAATGAATCAGTTGGATTTAATTATTGGGGAATTGGTGCGTATACATCAGTTCCACAGTCTAAACAAATCAAGCTTCTTGACGAAATGGGATATAGAAATGAATTCCAACGAATGAATATTGTTAATGATCAGATCATACCGATAGATTCATTTTTAGGAGTCAAGTATATCTTTTCGTATTATCCAATTGAAGGTTTGAAACGTATTTCTGACATGGGGGAGAGGAATAACAAGGCTGTTTATTTGAACCCCTATGCTTTGCCTATGGCATTTGTATGCAGTGGAAATTTTATCGATAGGATTCCTCTCAAGAGTGATGATCCGTTTGCTTATATGAATTCTTTATATAGTGCAGTTTTAGGTAAGGAATGGACAGTCTATATATCAGTACCGTATAGAGAAATGAAGACGGATACTGGAGTTCTCTATAAATTGGATGATGGCTTTAGATCATCAGATTTGTTATATGGAAATATACGATATAAGGCCAATCTGAATGGTGAGTTAAATGTTAATGATGTTTATAAAATACCTTATGGATCATGGCTGACGCCGAGCGTTTTCTATATTCCAAGAAATGGTACAAATTTGACACAGATCCGTTTGGACACTAAGTTAACAGATAACATTCTGCAGGCACAATTTTATCATATGGACAGCCAGGCATTGTTTGAAGCTGCAAAAGAAATAGGTAAATACGAAGCTAAAAACATAACAATCCAGAACGGCCACATTTTTGGAAATGTTGTAGCGAAAGCTGGGGATAGATTGTTCTTATCTGTTCCCATTGATTCTGGATGGGATATATTTGTAAATGGAAAGCAGATGGAACCGGAGCTTTTTGCAGGATGTCTCATTACCTTACCACTTTCTGAAGGAAATAATGAAATTCAAATGACTTATCATATCCCTGGCCTAAAGGCAGGAGCCGCATTGTCCGTTATTGGCTTATTGCTCTTAATTGGTTGGAATATAAAAGACCGGAGAAAGAGAACACTTTAATCGTTGATATTTATGCGATGGATAAATAAAAAGGTTATCAGCTTTTGCAGAGTAAACTGGGATTAGATGCAGGGAGGTGTTATCTTTGTGATTTGAGCCTTATTGATTTAAGGACTATTACTAGGCATTGCATGGTTCGCCCAAGTATCAAAACCGGTATTACTGATCTTTGGCAGGTCAGCGGCAGAAGTGACGTCAGTTATCCAGAACGAGTCCAGATGGACGTTTGGTATGTTCATAATTGGGACCCCTGGCTTGATATCGCCCTTCCCTTTAAGAACAATAGGAATTGTTCTTAAAGGGAAGGGAGCTTATTAATCGGATATCCTTTGAAAAATAAATGCGCAAATGAAGAGGAAGTCCATCTTCAAAATGAAACTTGAAGATGGACTTCCTCTTTTTATGGGGAGTCTCTGTAAACGGCAAAGAGGGAAATAATAGGTATAGATAAAAAATAAATAAGAGGAATAAACTTATAAGCTCAAAGTCTGTGAATAACTTGACAGCTGTGAATAACTAAGTTAACATGTATTTGGAACAAAACGAAAGTTCTGTTAACAATTCAACGTTTAAGTCTACTTTTAATTAATAATTATGGGAATTGGTTGGAGAGGTTAAGGTCATTTATATTAAGGTGATTAATAGAAAGAGAGGAGTTTAAGCGATGGAATTAAAGAAATTCAGAGTGACGAATTTCCGATCGGTTGAAGATAGTGGTTGGATTGACACAGAACGAATTACGGCTCTAATTGGTACAAACGAATCTGGCAAGACGAATATTATGCTGCCTCTTTGGAAGCTAAATCCGGCTAACGAGGGAGAGATAAACTTGTTGGATGATTTACCACGTGATAAATATTCTGAATTACGTAAGGCTGCTGAACATCTTAAATTTATAGAAGCATGTTACATGCTAGATGATAATGAAGCAGAGGATCTTGCCAATATCTCTGGGCATCAGAAAAGTGAACTGGAAGAAGTAGTGGTTTCGAAGGATTACGGTGGTAATTTATCATGGTCATTTCGCTATGAGTGTGATAATAAATTGGCGATGAAAGATAAAGCAAGAGAGATAATCCAATCGATTTTATCTAAAATTAAGAGTGATGAAACAGATAGTGATGAAGAGAATCCAAGAACAGAAGTTGATCGGATACAACTAGTACTTAATGAAGGACTCAAATCGTTAAGCGGTGAAGAGGAAGTAGGAATTCTCATTGAAGCGATTGTTGAGAAATTAGGAAGTAATACTGATAATGGGACGGAGAATACTCTAGCTACCGGGATAATAAAAAAATTAAAGGAACTTTTGGATAAGATGGATAGATTCCCGCTTGAAGAAAATGAAGAAGTTATTTCACATCTTTCTATTAACATGCCTAAATTTGTTTATTACTCAAATTATGGAAATTTAGATTCTAATATATATCTTCCTGATGCCATTCAAAAAATGAACAGTAATAATTTGAGCCAAAGGGAATCGGCCAAAGCTAGAACGGTAAGAGTTTTATTTGATTTTGTGAAATTAAATCCACAAGAGATATTAGAAATGGGGAAAGAGAATATCTTAAATAATGATCCTGAACGCACTGAAATAATTTCCAGAAAAAAGGAAGAAAGACAAGTATTACTTGAATCTGCCTCTAGTAATTTTAGTAAATCTTTTAATGAATGGTGGAAACAGGGAAACTATAAATTCTCTTTTAAAGCGGATGGAGATTATTTTAAAATATGGGTTGCCGATTCCATAAGGCCTGAATCAATTGAGCTTGAGGCTAGAAGTACAGGATTACAGTGGTTCTTCAGTTTCTATCTAGTATTCTTGGTGGAAAGTCAGAGACGACATAAAAATGCAATTCTTCTGTTAGACGAACCAGGAGTTACGCTGCATCCTTCAGCGCAAGAAGATCTATTCAAATTTTTTGATAGCCTAGCTAGGGATAATCAAATAATTTATACAACGCATTCACCATTCATGGTTGATGCCGGTCATTTAGAACGTGTTAGGTCAGTTTTTATTGATAGTACAGGGAAAACGGTAGTAAGTGACGATTTACGTAAGTCTGAAAAATTAAAAAATAAGAACCAAATCCAATCTGTACTACCTGTGCATGCGGCATTAGGCTTAAGTATCTCTGATGTTCTCTTGAATAATTGTAAGATTGTATTAGTAGAGGGAGAATCTGATCAACTCTATTTAACAGCGCTTAAAAATTTTCTTATCTCCAAGAACCTAATTACGCCATTAGAGGAGTTGGTTTTTATCCCAACTGGTGGAACAAAGGGAGTTAAATCAATGTCAGCTTTATTGTCAGGAGCCAAAAATATTAAGCCTTTAGTATTACTGGACGGGGATGGGCCTGGCATTAATATGAAAAAAGAATTATCCAAAGATCTCTATGCTAATAATAAGGACTGCATTATTAGTATCTCGGAATATTGCGCTGTTGACAAAGGTGAAATTGAAGATATCTTTCCGGGTAAGAAAATTGCAGATTTCATTTCCAGAAAATTAATCCCAAATGAAAACGACGATGGAGATTCCTTCAGCGATGTATTTAAAGAAGGAGAGCCAATTTGTGATCAGGTCAAAGAATTTTGTGAGAGCAATAATTTTGAATTAGAGACGGGTTGGAAAGTAAAACTTGCCAAGTTGGTAAAGATTGAAATAGAGCGAGATAAGGGAAAGATATTAAGCAAGGACGACCCGGAAATTGAAAACATGGTTAAGCTGTTCAATAAATTTTACATGCTTCCGGAAGTTACGAAAGCATGAAATGCCAAAAATGTTATTTGAGGATATTATGCAGGGCAATTTTCAATGGATATCTCTCTGATTGCATCTCATTGCTACACACTAAATTTAACCCTATAATAAAAATGGAAGGGAAGCTGATCGGAATTATTTGAGAGGGTGGAGCGGATGAAGTACGTTTTTGGCTTTTTGGCTCTTTGGATTGGATCTTTTATGATCATTACTGAGTTCATCAGTGACCTTTTCTATCCAACCTTGCTCCTGATTTATTTCTTAGTTCCTGTCGTGCTCGCTGTAATCGGTACTATGTTGTCATGTTTCATAGAAGAACACATGTCATGGTATGAGATACTTTTTTCTATACTTTTCTTTATAATTTGTATTCCCCTTATGATTCTGTTGATGCTGTCGGGTGTTAGCCCTTGGGCTTTTATATTACTTCTTCTTTGATGGATATTTGAAATTTAGAAGAGGCAGTGACGAAATGATTACACATTTCGCCGCTGCCTCTTTTGTGATTGTTATTCCCATTTTTTCCAGGTGTCTGGCTGGTAGCCAACGGTGGCTTGTTTGCCGTTTCTTACAATGGGAGTTTTCAGGATCTGGGGATTTTCTATGAGGTTGATGTCTCTGGCGTCTTCGCCTATGTACTTGATGAGCGCGAGGGCGTCTTTGTCTTTGGCATCGGGATCGATGAGGTTATCGATGCCGCCGACGGCTTGTTTGATGCTCCTTAGTTCTCCCATGCTGAGGTCTTTTTCTTTCAGGTCGATGAATTGTGCTTTGATGTTTCTTTCTTTGAAGTAGCGGATGGCTTTCTTCGTGTCAAAGCATTTCTTGGTTCCGAAAATCTGGATGTTCATGGTATTTTTCCTTTCTGGCGGATGAGTTCTTTTTTTCAGTATAGCATGGGGAGGATATGAGGAAACATGTGGAGGAAGAGGAGAAAACCATACAACCAAGGCTAACGCCTTGGGGAACTACATCTTATTCCCGGTCTCCGACCGGACCTTTGGTATGATTCAACAAGAAAGACAGAATAATATCATAAATATATTAGGAGGTCATTCTTATGCCATGTAAAACCAAAGCGTCCCCGGAGGAAATGTTAGACCAGATTGCTTCATATCTCTATCAGGGTGTTACGATTACCCAGGCAGCTGAAAATCTTCATATGAGCCGCATAACATTCAGAAAATGGGTTCTCCGGTATAAAGAGGAGGGCTTTAAGGGATTGCGGCCCAGGCAGCATTTGTCTTACTACTCCAATCAGATGAAGATCCAGGCCGTAAAGGAATATCTTAAAGGCGGCGTTTCCATGCTTTCCGTCTGTGCCAAATACAGAATTTCCGGCACTCTCTCCCTTAAAACATGGATTGAGGCGTATAATGAGCATAAGTTGACAGACCTCGTTTCTGAAGGAGGAGATCTTATGGGCAAACGCCAGCAATCGGTCAAGGAAGAGCGAGTCAGAATCGTTCAGGAGTGCATCGCCAGTGGATGCGATTACAACAAGATAGCCAAGAAGTACAACATGTCCTACCAAACACTCTACACATGGGTAAAAAAGTTCAAGGAGATGGGAGAAGTTGGTCTTGAGGATTACAGAGGAAAGCCAATCAGGCTCCAAACGCCCCGGACCGAAGAAGAACGGCTGCGTCAGGAGAATGCCAGACTTCTTGAAGAGAAGAAGGATCTTATAGCAGAGATTGCCCTGCTAAAAAAAAAGATGGAGATAGAGGAAAGGTTGCGTTCCTCGAAGGATTCAGCCTTACTCACCTTCTCAGAGATTTTAAAGCCATAAAAGAAGTCCATGAAGAAACCAACATCTCCATAGAAAGTCTCTGCCGACTCTCAAAGGTCTCCAGGGCAGCTTATTACGGCTGGCTGAATCATATTAAGAGCGGCCGTGAACTGCTGAGAGAAAAGGTCGCACAGGAGGTCGTGAAAATCCATCAGGAATA
>ERZ860710.768-NODE-768-length-18793-cov-10.453464_pt1 | contig 18793 bp, 14 predicted proteins | sample MGYA00509974_ERZ860710 | MGnify/ENA primary metagenome ERZ860710 (study PRJEB30046, sample SAMN00715261) | human gut metagenome | study: EMG produced TPA metagenomics assembly of the A metagenome-wide association study of gut microbiota in type 2...
GAGCATAACCTTGCCAAGGTTAGGGTCGCGAGTTCGAGTCTCGTTTTCCGCTCTTCTTTATATATTTTATTAAAAATGAATAGAAGGTGTTTCGTAATGAACAATGCACCTTCTTTTTTTATTTCCTGTTACGGGCGTTTATGGGGCTCGGTTTGAGCCCTTGCTTATTCCTTTTTCAAGGTAAATCCCAGCATCATACCATCGTAGCTGTTTGCCAGCGATCCGATTGTTTTAAGGGTGCTATTGTTGCTCTTGCTGGAAATCAGGGTAATCAGCTTTAAGAGTTTGTCCGAATTGAACAGCAGGTCCATATTGGCGGATGTACAGTTTATTTTGGCGTTAAGCGGAATCAGCTTCATGAATTTCAGACTTGTATTCTGTGTGGAAGCATCGTAGGAGTAAGTTCCTTTTATGCTTTTAGCGCCTACTTTGGCTGTGAAGGTGCTGTCTGCATTGAAGGTGAAAGACATTTGTCCTTCCTTGATGCCTACCCTTGCCAATTGTCCTTTCAGCTTGTTCTCGGCAGCATTGGCAGCTACCGAACCGCCGGCTTTTTGCAGCAGGTTATCCGATTCGAATTCGATGGCCGGGCCAGTATATGTCCATGTCCCTTCCATGCTGGCGGTGTTTTTACCGGTTATGGCATTGACTGCCTTTTCGATGTTTTCTTTGTTCAATAAGTCTTTCAGAGACTGTGCCTGGCTGTCGGGAGCCATCAGCAATGCGGCAATGAGTATTTGCCAAAAAACAAATCTTTTCATTTTGGTTGTAACAGTTATGATTTGGAATTAATTTCTTTATTGATTTGTTCGATATAGCCCAGGAGTTCGTCACGCCCCATACGGTTCTCGGAAGATGTGATGAAGTGGGGCGGAAGCTCCTCCCATTGTTCACGCAGCTTCTCCAGGTAGTGGCGGATGTTGCTGTTTATCCTGCCGCCTTTCAGTTTGTCGGCTTTGGTGAAAACGATGGCGAAGGGTACTCCGTTCTCGCCCAGCCATTCTATGAAAGCGAGGTCTATGGCTTGCGGCTCGTGACGGCTGTCGACGAGGACAAAGAGGCAGGTCATCTGCTCGCGTTGCAGAATGTAGGTCTCTATGATGCGCTGAATCTGTTCCTGGCCTTTCTGTCCGCGCTTGGCATAGCCGTAGCCCGGAAGGTCGACGATGTACCAGTTCTTATTAATCAGGAAATGATTGATGAGCATGGTCTTTCCCGGAGTTGCGGACGTCATGGCGAGTCCTTTACGTCCCGTCAGCATGTTGATGAGGCTGGATTTTCCAACGTTGGAACGTCCGATGAAGGCGTATTCGGGGAATGTTCCGCCGGGGCATTTTTTAACGTCTGTATTGCTGATGACGAATTCGGCGCTTGTTATCTCCATTTTATTACTTGTTTTTTGTTGTTTCTTCATGCAAAGGTAGCACTTATTTCAAAAATCTCCGTCCGTAATGCGGAATTCTCTCTGTTTTTGGAGAGGACAGGCTGCATTCCGGTCATATAATTTCAAGCTAACTTAATTGCATTGCACTCAATTTGCACTATCTTTGCCCACCGATAGAAGAATTTAAGGTATGAATGGACAATATCCCTCGACATTACTGGAAAAAGCGGTGAATGAGTTTGCCAAACTGCCGGGCATAGGCAGGAAAACGGCCATGAGACTGGTGCTTCATCTGCTGCGTCAGGATACGGCGGCGGTGGAGGCTTTCGGCAATGCCATCGTTACGTTGAAGCATGAAGTGAAGTACTGCAAGGTGTGTCATAATATTTCTGATACGGAGACTTGCCGTATCTGTTCCAATCCTCAGCGCGACTCTTCCGTTATTTGTGTAGTGGAGAATATACGCGACGTGATGGCGGTGGAAGCGACGCAGCAATTCCGCGGGCTTTACCATGTGCTGGGTGGAGTGATTTCGCCGATGGACGGAATAGGCCCCGGCGACCTGGAGATAGAGAGTCTGGTGCAGAGGGTGGCTGCAGGTGGTGTTAAGGAAGTTGTGTTTGCCCTCAGTACCACCATGGAAGGTGATACGACCAACTTTTATATTTACCGCAAACTGGAGAAGCTGGGAGTGAAGCTGTCCGTGATAGCGCGCGGCATCTCTGTGGGAGATGAACTGGAATATGCGGACGAGGTAACGCTTGGACGCAGCATTGTAAACCGTACTCCGTTTACGGGTGCGGTGTGATATGGCTTTAAAGAACGAGTGTATGGAAGAAAAGATAAAGCGGGTTGTATCCCGCACAAAAATGATGTTTGTATATTTCTGGCTGCTGCCCGTATTTCTCGTGACATTTGGAGAAACGGGCGGAGAATGGGTAGGTGCCTATGCAGGGGACGTGCGTGCCGCGTATTTTGCGGAGACTGTCACGATTTTGCTTACTGCTGTGTTGGTGCCTGTTTCCTTGAAGCTTTTTTCATGGATGCTGACCAAGAAGATAGATGTCGTTGCCATTACGGATGCGCTGCGTCTGTATGCACTGTGGAGTGGGGTGCGCCTGGCTCTGCTTGCCATGCCGGTATTGGCAGGATTTCTTACTTATTATATGATGCTGAGCAATAAAGGAGTGCTTTGCGCTTTAATTGCCTTGACTGCGTCTCTGTTCTGCCTGCCGGGTGAAAATCGTTTGCGTAAGGAATTGCATATAGAGAAAGAATGATGAAACCTTCTTATTTTGTAAGTGAGCGTGTGCGTCTTCGGGCTATGGAGCCGGAAGATTTGGAGATAATGTATGCCATGGAGAATGACCCGCAAACGTGGGATGTTACGAACTTTTCGGTACCGTATTCCAAGTATGTGCTGAGGCAATACATGGAAAATTCGCAATGTGATATGTTTGCCGACCGTCAGCTCCGCATGATGATAGTGCGTCGCGAGGATAATGCCGTGGTGGGCACTATTGACATTACGGATTTTGCACCGATGCATTCCCGCGGTGAGGTGGGGATTGCGATACGGAAGGAGTATCAGGGCAACGGGTACGCTTCCGATGCCTTGAGACTTTTGTGCGATTATGCTTTCGGCTTTTTATTTCTGAAACAGTTGGTTGTGCATGTGGCTGCCGACAATGAAGCGAGCTTGCGCTTGTTCGGCTCTTGCGGCTTTGTACAATGCGGACTGCTGAAGGAATGGTGGTTTGCAGGCGGCAAATTTAAGGACGTTGTCTTGATGCAATGTATTCGCCTCGATGGTGTGGGGCGGGTAGAGGATAGCCGGTAATCGGATGATTGTCCGGTTACTGTCAGTTCAAAGTGGGGATTTGCGGAAAACGTGACCACATTTCGTATTTGCCGCCAAGTTTGCTAAGTGCATCTTTCCACAAGTTTCTGCAGGCTTTTTCATCCATGAGCGAGGGAATATCAGCTTTGTCCACCAGCCAGGTGTTCTCTTCTATTTCCTTTTTCAGTTGTCCGGGTTCCCAGCCCGAATAACCGAGAAAGAAACGTATTCTTCCTTTGATGGAATTACCCTCTGTTATAAATTGCTTGATAGCGGTGAAGTCACCGTTCAGGTAGAGCCCGTCGGCTATGGGGAGCGAGTCTGTTATATTTTCCAATGTGTGCAAATAGAAAAGGGTATCGGTGCTCATCGGTCCGCCTTTATAGATAGGAATATCTTCCTGACAGTTGATTTCGCTTAGTAAATCATTCAGGAACAGAGGTAACGGCTTGTTCATTACAAGTCCCATGGTTCCGTCTTGCGTATGGTCTGCCAGTAAAACAACAGACCGCCCGAACATATAGTCGCACAGAAAAGGTTCGGAAATAAGAACTTTTCCTCGTGTAGGAACTATATGGTTAGTTTCTATTTTGAATATGTCTGCATTGGTATACATGCCCCCAAATTAAGTATTTTTCTATAAAGGAGCAAATTATCTTTCTCTTTTTTATGGGAGTCTGTTTGATTTTTATCCGGAAAGTGTTTTTTCGGGGAGTTTTAAAGTTTTACAGAGAATGAAGCGTCGTCAGAGTTTGGCGCATTCATTCTCTGTAAAAAATTATATATGTCCTATCCTGACAGGATGATTTTCTGCAAAGACGGCCATACGTTCGTCCAATTGGGCGTATTGATGGTCTTGGATGAATGAGGTACAGGCCCGCAATCCTTCCTGATGGCTTCCGGTAGTTACCAGTGAGATAGCGCTTACTCCGTAGTACATCAGCTCTTTGGCAAGTTCACCGCTACTCATGCCCGGATAACCGATAGTAAAGTAAAATCCGTCGGCTACAGGCTCTCCAAGGTCGTTGTCGTATACCAGATGGAAACCATGGCGCAGGAAAATCTCTTTCAGCTGCCGTGCACGTTCGCCATATACTTTTACTTCATCCAGGAAGTTGTATTTGCCTTCATTGGCGGCTTTCAGCATGGCTGCAAGTGCGTATTGCGCCGAGTGGCTGGTTCCGGAAGAAAGGGCGTACAGGACACGATGGATAAATACTGTGCCGAATGTACCGCCGCCGTAACGTTGTGTCAGTCCCGGATATGCCCGATGATAAAGTTTGTCCGAGATGCAGCTTACCCCGATGCGTTGTCCTGCATAGCTGAATGCTTTGGAACCGGATATGAGCAGTATGTAATGGTCAGTGTAATGGGCTACGGATGGTTGGTAGGGCGCATGGAACGGTTTGCTTAAGTCTTGACGGAAGTCCATGGCGAAATAGGCAAGGTCTTCCAGTACGATTACATCATACCGGGTGGCAAGTTCGCCGATGATACGCAGTTCCTCTTCTTTCAGGCATATCCAGCTGGGGTTGTTCGGATTGGAGTAGACAATGGCGGATATATTGCCTTTCTTGAGATAGCTTTTCTTTCAGTTTGCAGCCACGATAGTCATACACATCGAAAGTTTCATATTTTTGTCCCATTACAACCAATTGTTGCTTTTGTACGGGAAAACCGGGGTCGATAAACAGGATTGTGTCTTTTTTCTCGTCACATTGGCTGCATGTAAGGAAAGAGGCAAAAGTTCCTTGCATGGAACCTGTAACGGGTACGCATCCTTCCGGTGCAACGTCTACGTTGACGAATGCCTTGATAAAGCGGGATGCTTCTTCTTTCAATGCAGGCAAGCCGTTAATATCCGGATACAGGCTTGCTATTCCTTTTTGTAGCGATTCAATTTCTGCCTTTACACCTACGGAGGAGGGTGGGAGTCCGGGAACTCCCATTTCCATTTTTATAAATTCCACACCGGAGTCCGCTTCTGCTTTTGCTGCAATAGCTTTTACTTCGCGGATAGTGGCTTTGGCAAAATCAGTAATATGAAAATCTTCGATGGTTTTATCGATTAGTTCACGTGCAATAGGGGTATTTTTCATAGTTTCTATTTTTTTTGTCTATGCAAAGATAACATAAATCTCTTATAATCAACAGATGTTGAAAAAAAAGATATTTTTTTTCTTTCAAACTATTGCAGATTCAAAAAAAACACCTACCTTTGCAACCGCAATCGAGAGAGATAGCAATGATAAAATGAAATGATGGTGCGTTAGTTCAGTTGGTTAGAATACATGCCTGTCACGCATGGGGTCACGGGTTCGAGTCCCGTACGCACCGCTGAGACTCAAGGACAACTGAGAGTCTGAAAGCGACAAAGTCCACAATTTCAATGAATTGTGGACTTTTTTTGTATTCTGCAAGTGCCAATCCAAGGACATCAAATAGCCCACTTCGGACAAAGTTCCGTTACCAAATCGTTACAGAAAAATTACCGTCTGATTATTGTAACGATTTTCATGCTAACTCACTGATTTGTCCGCTGTTGTCTCAATTTTGTCTGCTCATAATTCAATTAATAACCTTTCCTTTGTGGCATTGCGTAACGATTGTAACAAAGGATATAAAAACAGATGCATTTATGAGCAAAAGTACATTCAAAATTCTCTTCTATCTGAGAAAGAACTACGTAAACAAAGAAGGTAAGGCGAGCATTATGATTCGTATCACCGTAAACGGGGAAATGTCACAATTCAGTTCAAAACTGGATGTGGAGCCTCGTCTGTGGGACACCAAACTGGGACGTTTGTCAGGGAACGGAGCGAAAGCAAGGCAGGTGAACAACATGCTTGATGACATACGTACCGCATTGAACAACCACTACCGCTATATAGAATCAAGGGATTCCTTTGTGACTGCCGAGAAGGTAAGAAACGCTTTTCTCGGATATGAGGTGAAGCAACAGACCTTACTGGAGCTTTTCAAACAACACAATGAGGATGCAGAAAAACTTTGCGGCATCAGTAAGGCTCCTGCTACTCTTGTGAAATATGACCGAACTTACAGGCGGTTGGAAGAGTTCATGAAAGTAAAATATAGAATATCAGATATAGCGCTTCGGGAAATAGACCATAAGTTTGTGACAGATTTTGAGTTCTATCTAAGAACAGTGAGCCGATGTAATGAAAACACGACAGGAAAGTTCATGCAGATATTCCGTAAAATTGTTTTAATAGCCAAAAATAACGGATGGATAACAGTTGATCCGTTTGCCAATTATCATATCCACATGAAAGCTGTGGACCGCGGTTATCTGACGGAAGAAGAATTGGAACGCATTCTGAAAAAGGATTTTCAGTCACAAAGGCTGGAACAGGTACGGGACATATTTATATTCTCGTGCTTTACGGGGCTTGCTTACATTGATGTTTATAACCTGAAAAAAGAAAACATTTGTACATCATTTGACGGTAGCAAATGGTTGAAGCTACATCGTCAGAAAACTGCCACTCCGGTAAACCTTCCACTTCTGAAAATTCCGCTGGCGATATTGGAAAAATACGAAGGAAAGTTAAAAAACAATCGTGTGTTACCTGTATTGAGCAATCAGAAAGCAAACTCTTACCTGAAAGAGATTGCTGATTTGTGTGGAATTAAAAAAAATATTACCTTTCATGTGGCAAGACACACATTTGCGACAACAACCACATTGTCTAAAGGTGTGCCGATTGAAACGGTATCAAAATTATTAGGACATACGAATATAAAGACTACCCAAATATACGCGCGTGCGCCCAGAATGGTCGCTTAATAAATGCTTCTTTAGCAAGAAGTTAGGATTGGGTTCGATATAATCCTATCGTCAATCAGTTTATCCAAAGGGGAAACCCGATGGGGAGTGTAGCATACTGATTAAAGCTCCAAGTCCATTAATAGTCAAGTGGCGACTGAGGGGCAAGACGAAAAGACATACACAAGGATGAAGCCTTGATTGGTTGAACGACAGTTCAGTGGTACCAAATCTTGCAACAACGGAAGACTATTATACATACGTTGTTTCATAGTACCCTGCCTATTTTGAGCGTTAGTGCAGGGCATAAAGAACCGACTATGACACAGCCGCAATAAGCGGACAAGAACGAAAGTCGCATCCGACAGTATGTCGTGCTAATAGTTATTAAGAGAACTAACTGGGGATTACCTAAGTCGGAACGCTGGAATAAACAGCTATAAAGAAAGCTTTTGAATATCCGATATGGTAACGGAACTTCCGTAGTAGTCCGAGCAGGGGAAAGCCTTGTACATGGCGAAGGGAAGTAGTCTGTAACTTTAATACAAACAACGGAAAACGTGAGAGACGTATGAGAAATCCAGAGCAAGTATTAAACATTTTAGCTGGACACAGCAACGAGCCCGCGTATAAATACGAAAGGCTCTACCGTATTCTATTCAATGAACAGATGTTCTTTGTCGCCTACCAACGTATGTATGCGAAGCCGGGAAACATGACACCCGGCACAGATGGCAAAACAGAGGATGAAATGAGCATTGATAGGATAAACAAACTCATAGAGAGTATAAAGGACGAGACTTATAGTCCCAAGCCTGCAAAGAGAATTTACATTCCGAAAAAGAATGGGAAGATGCGTCCGTTAGGAATACCGTCTTTTGAAGACAAATTGGTTCAAGAGGTAGTAAGAATGGTGCTTGAAGCCATATATGAGGGACACTTTGAGTGGACATCGCACGGTTTCAGACCAAACCGAAGCTGCCACACGGCACTGAAAAGTCTACAAAACAATTTCAATGGTGCAAAATGGTTCATCGAGGGAGATATAAAAGGCTTCTTTGACAACATAGACCATGATGTGCTGATAGAAATAATGAAAGGCAGAATAGCAGACGACAGATTTCTTCGTCTGATACGGAAATTCCTCAATGCAGGGTACATGGAAGAGTGGCAATTCAACAAGACTTATTCAGGGACACCGCAAGGTGGTATCATAAGCCCTATTTTGGCAAACATATACCTTGACAAGTTCGATAAGTACATGGATGAATATGCCAACAAATTCAATAAAGGGACAATGAGAAGTCGTAACAAGGACATATGCAAACTCAACAGCAGAGTACACTACCTAAAACGTAGGATAAATGAAGTAGAGGATGTAAACGTAAGAACAAGGATGGTAGAAGAACTGCATGAAAAGCAGAAGCTGATACTTACAATGCCAAGTGGCAATGATATGGATGTAAACTTTCGCAGGCTGAAATATGTGCGCTATGCCGATGATTTCCTTATCGGAGTTATCGGAACGAAAAACGAATGCGAGAAAATCAAAGCTGACATCACTAAGTTTATGCAGGAAAAGTTAAGGCTGGAGATGTCACAGGAAAAGACTTTGATTACAAATGCACAAGACAGCGCAAAATTTTTGGGTTACGAAATATATGTCCGTAAAGACTATGCCACAAAGAGAAACAGTAACGGAACAGTGCGCAGATACTTCAACGGGAATGTGATATTGCACGTTTCAAGAGAAGTAATCAAGAACAAGCTGCTCAGCCTTGAAGCTATGAAAGTTGTCACCAGACACGGCAAGGAAACATGGGTGTCAAAAGGCAGGACTTATATGATTGACAATGAAGCGCACGAGATTGTATCTCAGTTTAATACCGAAATACGAGGGTTCTACAACTATTACTCAATAGCAAACAATGCATCGGCTTTGGGACGCTCTTTCGGCTGTATTATGAAGTTCTCCATGTACAAAACCCTTGCTCAAAAACTGAATATGTCAGTGAGAAAAGTCATTGAAAGATATCGCAAGGACAATCTCTTTGCAGTGCCTTTTGTAAACAAGGGAGGAGAAATCAAGTACAGGGTATTCTATAATGAGGGATATGCCCGCAAAACAGATTGTGAAACAGCCCCAAGTGACAATCTGCCGTACATGTTCAAAACGCCATCGTTGAGTCTGATAGAAAGGCTTACAACAAAAACGTGCGAACTATGTGGCAAGCACGGAGAAGTGGTAATGCACCATGTCCGCACACTCAAAGAGTTAAAAGGTAAAAAAGACTGGGAACGCAAAATGCTCTATATGCACAGAAAGACTTTGGTCGTATGTGCGGAGTGTAACGCAAAAATCCAGAGATGTGTCAAGTAAGATGATGTTACAGATGGAGAGCCGTATACATGGAGACGTGTAAGTACGGTTCGGGGGCAGGTAAACGAAAACCTACCGCTGTAAAGTGGAAAGGCGTTGTTTGCCGAGCCTACGTATAACTAATGAAAAGATACGTGAAGATATGAAGGTTTTAGCAAGTAAACTTACCAGTATAGAAGATGTTGCATTGAAGAGTAATGTAATATAGACGATTGGTTGTTCTTGTTTCAAACATTCCTGATTAACGGTAAGAACAAAAGATATGCTATGATAAAGATTGGAAATTTTGAAATCGAATATGACCGCAATGCTCCGGAAAGGGTTGCCGTGAAAATAGAAACGGACAAGAACGGAGAAGTATGGCTTTCGAAATGTGACATCGCACGGGCATACGATGTGTTCGTACAGTCAGTGAATGCCGGACTGAAATCTCTGGCAAAAACAGGGGATTTTGACGAATACACGGATGTACGAGTGGAACATTTCATCTATAACGGAAAAAATTGCAGCACTGACCTTTACGGATTGAAGACTATCGTCGCACTGGGATTCCGCATGAAAGGACTGAAGTGCGAGGCATTCAGAAAATGGGCGGCACGGAGGCTGGCGGAGTCATTTGAGGCAAAAAAGAATACGGTCATTCTCTGTATGACCGGTGAAAAGAGAAAGGGCTTGAACTGAAACCGCCGGATATGACGGATATGCGTGTCGGGGCAGTCTTTTTTGCAGGAGGCTGTCCCGACACGTGTTTGTATAAGCTAAAAAATGTGAAACTGCAAAACATACTTAACTGTAAACCGATAATAATGTGTAACTTATCTCCATCTTAAACCTGTAATTAAAGATAGAAACGGTATGGTGGAGGAATTTGACCTGCTTGAAGAGGTGGAAGTGCAGTTCTGCGATGAGGAATGCACGGAGTCGGTATGGCACGGAGTGGAATACAGCGAAAGCTTGTTTTGCCGGGAGAAACCGAAGTCGGAACTGACGGTAGTCATCAAAGAGGAAGGCATGATGTACTTCCTGACTACTGACATGAAGGAGTTTGCCGGCCTGTGCCGGAAACACGGGTGGTACATCGTCTCGCACCAGCGGTTCAGCGAGGCGATGGAAATCGGCATGTGCCTGATGGAAGCCGGGAAACATGCGGGATGGTACTCGCTGGGCAGGTCGAAGGAATGGAATGCCATGATGAGGGATGTGCTGAACTTCACGTTTGAAAGGGAGAAGAAAATGGACTTCTATCCGTACGAAACGATGTTCAAGGGAGAAGTTCTTATAGACGGATGCAGGTGCCACTACCTGCATGACTATTACCCAACGAAAATTGAAAAGACGGACGAACACCAGAAACGGGTAAGCAACCTGATTTTCCGTTTCAAGGAAGGAGGACACTGCGGCGAGCTGGTCGCACGGATACTGGTACTGTGTCTGAAACATGCGGGGTTCAACGGTACGAAGGAAGACACGGTACTGATACCTATACCCGCATCGACGAGGGAAAGACAGCGGAAACGCTTTCCGGTAGTGTGCTATTACCTGTCGGAATGGCTGGGCATTACGGACGGTTTCAAGGCTATCTGGATAGAGGAAGACCGCAAGCAGCTGAAAGGAAAGGGAAAGGATAAAGACATATTGCGGAACCTGCAATTCACACGGCGGTATATCAGAGGAAAGAATGTTGTCCTGCTGGATGATGTACTCACGACCGGGGAGAGCTTCAGACAGCTGCAACGAAAGATGAAACAACTGGGAGCATTGTCGGTTATCGGGGTGTTTCTTGGGAAGACGGTATAATTGATTAATATTCAATTTATTTTTCTATATTTGTTTGTCGTTGAAAAAATGGCGTACGTATTAAGTAAAAATGTACAACATCAAAATACTTTGAATTATGATTGATTTTAGGAAGAAGTTAGGAAAAAAAGAAGTTGAAAAGAAGATAAATCCATTAGAGATTTATGATGAATTGGATAGAAGAAGTGTTACAGGTCCATTAAGACCTGTACAATATAAAATATTGGATGAATGGTTTAAACATAAGCAGAAAGACAAAAATCTGATTATCAAACTCCATACTGGAGAAGGTAAAACTTTAATAGGGCTATTAATACTTCAGTCTAAGATAAATCAAGGCGAGGGACCTTGTGCTTTTGTGTGCCCTAATATCTATTTGTCGCAACAAGTTGCTAAAGAAGCTGAAAAATTTGGTATTCCATATTGTGTAATAGAAAGTGATAATAGTTTACCTAACGACTTCATTGAAGGAAAGCGAATTTTAATTGTACACGTTCAAAAAATATTTAATGGAAAAACTATTTTTGGAATTAATAACTTTTCCACACATATCGGGACTATCATTTTAGATGATTCACATGCATGTATTGATTCTATAAAAGATTCTTTTACTATTAGGATTCCGAGGGAAAAACCAATATATGCAGAAATATTGACCCTTTTTAAGGAAGATTTGTCAGATCAAGGTGAAGGTGATTTTTTGGATATTTGCAATGGTGATTATGAAGCTTTGCTTCCTATTCCATATTGGTCTTGGATTGATAAAAAAAGTGAGATTACTAGTCTGTTGTCTCAACATAAAGATGACGATGAGCTGATGTTTATATGGCCTTTAATAAAAAATAATATTGAGGATTGTCAGGCTTTTGTTACAGGTAAAGGTATAGAGATACTTCCATATAATATTCCTATTGGAAGTTTTGGTTCATTTGCTAAAGCAAATCAAAGAATATTAATGTCTGCTACGACTCAGGATGATTCTTTTTTTATAAAAGGTTTAGGATTTGATGTTAACGCAATAAAGAATCCTTTAATCAATACTGAGCAAAAGTGGTCTGGTGAAAAAATGATTTTGATACCATCATTAATTGATGAGTCACTAGATCGTGATTTAATAGTAAGTAAATTTGCAAAACCTAATGATAAAATGCATTTTGGTAGAGTAGCAATTGTTCCAAGTCTTCGCAGATCGGAACAATATTATCATTTAGGCTCTACTATTACTAACGCAAAAAATATTTTTGCTAACATTTCAGATTTGAAAGCCGGTAAAACCAGTAATACAGTAGTAATAATAAATAGATATGATGGAATTGATTTACCAGATGAATCTTGTCGTTTATTAATTATTGACTCAATGCCATATTTTAATTCATTGGTAGATCGATATGAAGAACAGTGTAGAATTAATAGCGATGTTATCAATATTCGTTTGGCTCAAAAAATAGAACAAGGTTTGGGAAGAAGTGTTAGAGGTGAAAAAGACTATAGTGTTATTTTATTAATTGGTGCTGATTTAGTGAAGTTTATTAGGAGCATAAAAACTAATAAATATTTTTCTTCCCAAACAAGGAAACAAATTGATATTGGTTTCCAAATTGCAGAAATGGCGAAGGATGAACTTAAAGCAGATGAACCTAGTCTGAAAGTAGTAGCATCGTTAATATCCCAAGCTGTAATAAAAAGAGATGAGGGGTGGAAAGAATTTTATCGTGAAGAAATGGATAAAATTCCAGTTTTAGAAAATAAAAATAATATTTATGAAATATTGGAGCTAGAGAAAAAAGCAGAGATTTTTTCTATGCAAAAGAATTATGAAGACGCATGTAATCAAATTCAAGCGATATTGGATAAATACATAACTGAAGACTCTGAAAAAGGATGGTATTTACAAATATTGGCACGATATAAATATTTCATTAGTAAAACTGAATCTAATCGACTTCAAAAAGCGGCTTTTAATTGTAATCTACATTTATTAAAACCAAAAGATGGAATAACTTATAAAAAGATTAACATTATTAATGATTCTAGAATTCATAGAATAAAGAAATGGATTGCTCAATATAATGATTATAGCGAATTGATGTTAGCTGTAGATGGTATTTTAAATGATTTTTCGTTTGGAGTGAATGCAGAAAAATTTGAGATGGCTTTGCAGAATATAGGCCTGTTATTAGGTTTTATAAGTCAAAGACCCGATAAAGAAATTCGTAAGGGACCAGATAATTTATGGGGTGGTATTGAACATAAATTCATTTTACTTGAATGTAAAAGTGAAGTTAGTGAAAGCCGTGAAACTATAAATAAGCATGAAGTAGGACAAATGAATTCACATTGTGGATGGTTTGAGAACGAATATGGCAAAGATGTATATGTAAAAAGAATTCTAATAATTCCTACTAATAAATTATCCTATGAAGCTGATTTTACACATGAGGTAGAAATCATGAATAAGAAAAAGATTAAACAGTTTAAGAATGCTATAAAATCTTTTGTTAAGGAATTTAAACCTTATAATATTCATGAGATCGAAGATGATAAGATTCAGGATTTTATAAATGCTAATAAATTAAATGTAAAGGATATTGAAAGTCTTTATACAGAATCTTGGATACGAAAAAAATAAAATATTATCACTACAATTTTAGAATGATTTTGTAAACTGTTATAATATATAAGAACGTTAGATATGGCGGCTTCATCCGTGCTTTAGTGCCGGATGGAGCCGCCTTTTTTGTGCCCGTATGCGGGGAAAACGGGTATTGCGGAAGAAAAATAAGGAAAATCATTCCCTACTATGGAAATACTATGGATTGTGCCTGCGTGGAGTTGCGCACCTTTGCAGCGTAACCAATACGGAAGGATATGGAAATAATAACGATGGACAATGAGGTCGTGAAGACGATGATGGAGAAGATAGACCGCATAGCGGACTATGTTTTCAAGAAAGACAACGTGCCGAAGGAAGAAGCGGAAATCCTGCTGACGAGCGAGGAGGCGGCGGACCTGCTGAAAATCAGCACGAGGACACTGCAACGGATGCGCAAGGACAAGACTATTCCCTACATGATGGTAAGAAGCAAGTGCCGGTACAGACTGACGGATCTGGAGGAATGCGTGAGACGGAAAATTGTCCGCTGCAATCCGAAGACACTGGAGGAGTTCAAGCATAACTACCTGATGACAAGAAAGGAGGCAGACGATGGAAGCGGTTGGTAAGGACCTGTTTGAGGAATGGATGCAACGCATCATGGGACGGATTGACCGGTTGGACGGTATCATATCGGTACTGATAAACAAGGATGCTTCCGGGGTGAAGTACTTGGACGGGGAACGGATGTATGACAACCAAGACCTGTGCGAGATGCTGCGTACCAGCAAGCGGTCACTCCAACGTTTCCGCAGCGAATACGGACTCAAAAGCCGGCGCATCAGCCGCAAGAGCTATTACAAGGAGTCGGACGTGTTGGAGTTCATCAGCCGGAACATGGAAGAAGTTGTACTGGACGGCGGGAAAGTGCTGAAGATAAAGGAAGGCACAGGGAAGAAATCACCGGGCAAGACCAAAGAGAAGAAAGGAGGCAGGCGCACGGCAAGTCGCTTATGATAGGGAATTTTCAAGACGAAAAGAAAAAATGCCTGTATGGGTGGTTGCCGGCAGGCTTGTTCAATAACCAATAAAAAATCAATCAATGGAACAGAAAAAGAAAAAGGAAGAGGACGTGCTGGTTGTCCGCGACGAGAAGACGGGCGAAATCAGCGTGGTTGCCGGACTGGACGGCAAAGGTTATCCCAAGAGGATACCGCCGAAAGCGGAGCACTCGCAGGAGTTTTTGCGCTTTGACCGCCACGGAGATGCGATAGACAATTTCTTCAGGAACTTCTACCGCCAGTGCAAGGAACCGACGCGCTTCGGTTTCTACAGGGTGGCAGCGGACATGGTGGAAGCACTGCTTCCGGTTATCAAGGACCTGCTGAGAGACCCTGCGGCAAACGCAGAACTGCTCGCTCCGCACAAGGTGGATACATCGGCGTACCAGCAAGCTGAGGAACAACAGGCTGCGGAAGAGGCGAAAAAAGAAAATGCCGAGACGGAGACTGAGGAACAACAGGCTGCGGAAGAGGTGAAAAAGGAAAATGCCGAGACGGAGACTGAGGAACAGCAGGCTGCGGAGGAGGTGAAAAGAGAAAATGCCGAGACGGAAACTGAGGAACAGCAGGCTGCGGAGGAGGTGAAAAGAGAAAATGCCGAGACGGAGGCTGTGGAACAGCAGGCTGCGGAAGAGGCGAAAAGAGAAAATACGGAAGAAGACAATGTGGAACAACAAACAAATGAGAAAATAGAAGAAATGAAACAGGAAAATCTGGAACAGCAACCGCAGGCAGCGGAAACGCAGGCGGTACAGGGACAGGAACCGGCACAGGACGGGCAACCGCAGGCGAAGACGCAAAGACCGAACCTGATAGCGGACGGCGACGTGGACTGGAAGGAACTGGAACGGTTCGGGGTGAAAAAAGAGAATCTGTCTGAAAAGGACATGAAAGCTTTGATGAACTACGGCAAGACAAATCTGGTGACGGTGAACCCGACCTTCGGCGGTGATAGCTACGAGCTGCAAGCCCGACTCTCGTTCCAGAAGACGGAAGACGGGGCATTGAAGCTCACTCCCCACTTCGTTCGCCACGAGCCGAGGCTTGACATCCCACACAACGGCTATACCTTCACAGATGAGGACAAGAAGAAACTGAAGCAGACAGGCAATCTGGGCAGGCTGGTAGATGTGGCGGATACGAAAACCGGGGAGATGCGTCCGTCGTACATCAGCATCGACCGCCTGACGAATGAAATCGTGGACATTCCGGCAAGCAAGATACGCATCCCGGACAGAATCGGACTGACGGAACTGTTAAAACCGGAACAGGACATCCTGCGTGCAGGACTGGCACTGCCCAAGGAGGTGACGCTGAAGAACGGGCGCAAGTTTGAAGCCGTGTTGCAAGTGAGTGCGGAGAAACGCGACGTGGAGTTTGTGCCGGAATATCTGTGGCAGGGGCAATCGCAGCGACGTGGAAACGGACAGGAGAAGAAACAGCAGAGCCCGGAAGCCCCGGATGCTCCCGGACAGCAGCAGAAGGAAGCCGGGAGTCAGGAGAACGGACAACGACGCAACCGCTCGTGGACGAACGAGGACGGCAGCATCCGCCCGATAGGGAAATGGAAGGACGACAAATTCACGGAACAGCAGAAGGCGGACTATGTGGCGGGCAAGACCGTGGTGCTCGCCAACGCGAAGGACGACCAAGGACAGCCCTGTACAAAATACCTGAAGTTCAACCGCGAGAAAGGCAGACCGCTGACCTATTCGGAAAACCCCGACCTCGCGCAGACCGTTGCCCCGTCGAATGAGAGCCGCACGCAGCTCGCCGTGAACAACGAGGGCAAGACCAACGAGGCGACCAAGCACCTGAAGGAGCCGCTTACGCAGGGACAGACCGCCCCTAAGGACGACGCCCAGCAGAAGCAGCAGACGAAGAAATCCAAAGGCATGAAGGTTTCCTGAGTGCCGCCACTGAATCCATAAAAAATTAAAAGAGAATAAACAACGGAATGAAACGGGGCTTCATGCGCCATGCCCTGCATATCCCACGGACACCGGCGTACCCCGTTCCATTCCACAAGAAACAATAGTATCAACGACTAAAACAGGAAATATATGATTACCATACTGGCTGAAAAACCGAGCGTGGCGCGTGAGATAGCACGCATCACCGGAGCGACAAGAAAAGAGGAAGGATATTATACGGGAAACGGCTACCATGTGACATGGGCATTGGGGCATCTGGTGCAGCCTGCCCTGCCGGACGGCTACGGCTTCAAGGGCTTCCGCAGGGACAGCCTGCCCGTGATACCGGAGGAGTTCATGCTGATACCCCGACAGGTAAAGACGGACAAGGGCTACAAGGCGGACGCGGCAGCGGTGAAGCAGATAAAGGTGATAACGAAGCTGTGGCAGGAAAGCGAGGGCATCATCGTGGCAACGGACTGTGCACGCGAAGGGGAACTGATATTCAGATACCTGTATGCCTATACGGGCTGTACGCTGCCCTTCCGCCGGCTGTGGATAAGCTCGCTTACGGACACTGCCATCCGCAAGGGATTGAAGGAACTGAAGGACGGGCATGAATATGACGACCTGTATCTGGCGGCAAAGGCACGCAGCGAGGCGGACTGGCTGGTGGGCATCAACGGCACGCAGGCGCTGACCGTCGCCGCCGGGCGGGGAACGTATTCCGTGGGACGCGTACAGACACCCACGCTGGGTATGGTCTGCAAGAGGTACTGGGAAAACAGACGCTTTACACCGGAACCGGTACACCAGCTGCATTTCTCGGTGACACCTGCGGGTACGGATACGGTAGTGAAGTTCTCCTCGGTAAAGAAATGGCAGGACAAGGAAGAGGCGGCTGCATCATACAATAAGGTAAAGGCGAAGATGTGCGTCACCGTCACTAAGGTGGAAAAGAAGGAGAAGGTGGAGAACCCGCCGCTGCTGTACGACCTGACCACACTGCAGAAGGAGGCGAACACGAAGCACGGCTTTACGGCGGAACAGACGCTGGAACTGGTACAGAAACTCTATGAGGCGAAGCTCGTCACCTATCCGAGAACATCAAGCCGCCATATTCCGGAAGATGTGTTTGCCGAAGTGCCCCTGCTGCTTGAGCGGCTGGCAAGCCACTCAACACTTTCGGATAAAATCGTGAACTTGGACGGACTGAACCGCCGGAGCGTGGACGCCTCGAAAGTAACCGACCACCATGCCCTGCTGGTGACGCCCAACCGACCGCTCGCCCTCTACAAGAACGAGCAGATTATCTATGACATGATTGCCGGACGCATGGTAGAGGCATTTTCGGAGGAATGTGTGAAGGATACGGCTACCGTAGTAGCGGAGGTGGTGCCGGACGCAGGCGAAAGATGCGAGGGCCTGACATTTGAGGCGAAAGGCTGCATCGTGCGCAAGGCAGGCTGGCGCGGCGTGTACGGAGAGTATGGTGAGGACAACGGGAATACGGCATTGCCGGACTGGACGGAAGGTGACACACTGGTGATGGCGGGATGCTCGATGAGTTCGGGCATGACCCGACCGAAACCGCTGCACACGGAAAGCTCGCTGCTGGCAGCGATGGAAACCGCCGGACGCGAGGATGTGGAGGATGAGGAGGTACGTCAAGCCCTGAAGGATTGCGGCATCGGTACACCCGCCACCCGTGCGGCCATCATCGAAACGCTGCTTAGAAGGGAGTACATGGTGCGCGTGAAGAAGTCGCTGGTACCGACGGAGAAAGGGCTCGCCCTGTATTCCATTGTAAAAGACATGGACATCGCCGATGTGGAAATGACCGGGCAGTGGGAAGCTGAGCTGGCGGAGATTGAGAAAGGAAAGACACCGCATGAGGCTTTCATGAGGGATATAGAAAGCTATACCCGAAAGATTACCACGGACTTGCTTGCGTGTGACCGTATTTTCGGGCACAAGGCTTCAGGCTGCACCTGCCCCAAGTGCGGCAAGGGCACGATGCAGTTCTACGGCAAGGTGG
>ERZ860710.770-NODE-770-length-18739-cov-5.088150_pt1 | contig 18739 bp, 20 predicted proteins | sample MGYA00509974_ERZ860710 | MGnify/ENA primary metagenome ERZ860710 (study PRJEB30046, sample SAMN00715261) | human gut metagenome | study: EMG produced TPA metagenomics assembly of the A metagenome-wide association study of gut microbiota in type 2...
CTATTGACGGAACAATAGGTTTAATCTGATCTGAATGATATTTGTTACTTCATTTAATTGTTAAACAATTACTTACACGACCTCTTGTCGCACATATTGATTGTAGATGTGATTGCATGAGAGCAGCAATCCTACGGGAGCGGCGAATGAAAGCCGACAATCGGAACGCTCCGTCGAGAGGCGTTCGTAGCGGTCATCCGTACGAACGCTGCCGGGGAGGTCGTCCAGATCGGAAAGCGTATGCAGACTCAACGCCTTGTCGCCGATCCACATCCGGTCGGGATCGAGACGCATGTCCTGCAACGGGGGCTTCCCGGACGGTGACAGCGTGAGATAACGTTCGAGGATTCCCGAAGATTCGGGAGTCCCGGCAATCTCGTCCGCTCCGAGACGCCGCAGCCGGATATGGCCGCTCTCGCGGACGATGCTGGCGAACTGCTCCACAGCTTCCAGAAAGCGCGTCGTCGTATCTTTGTCCTGCAACTCTTTCGGGACGAGCGTACCCCGGCACAGCACACTGCAATCGCTCTGACGGCGGCTTTGCGCACGGGTTGTCTTCGTAATGAATAGGTAGCAGGTATGATGCAGAAAAGGTCGTTCGTTGAAATGCCGCTCGAACGATCGGCTCAAGAAACTCAAATCGTCTTTCCCGATGTCAGGACGATACTGTTCCTGAACGAAAATATCCTGCTTGTGCACCACGGTATAGTCCGGAAGCACCTTCACCGCTTTGAGCCATACGCCGTGCAGCGCTTCATATTCCTGCGAAGAGACGGTGAATAGCTCCGGAAGCGTAACCTCGAACGCCACCGTGATGTTGGCGTCTTTAGAGAGGATACAATCGTGTTCGACCTTTCAGATCGGAAATTTCCGTTCGAGGGTTTCGGTTTTCAGGGTGTTATTCATGGTCTTAATGTCGGTTTAGAATTCTTGCCACACTTTTTCGGGAGACGATACGTCGCGGATGCCGCCGTGCGGCGAGGAGCTTCATCAGTCCGTAAGCCCCGTACTTGCGGTTCAGACGGAAGGTCAGCGCCACAAGCGCACCGCCCAGCCCCACGCCCGCGACAAGGCATGCCACCTGATCGACTCCGCCCATATAAAGTACGACTACGAGAATGAAAACGGCGAGCAGGCCGCCGGCGAAGAGGAAGAGGTACTGCGCCCGCAGCCCCTTGAACTCCACCTGGCGGCCCACGCCTTTATTGATCGGATATTCGGCCATCGTCTAAAGGAAAAACGAACGCAGAATCGTGGCGGCGACGATCAGGAAGATACAGGCTCCGAACCAGCTCGCAGCGGTTTTAGACGTATCCGGATCGCCCGAACTGAACTTCTGATAGACCCGCACTCCGCCGATCAGGCCGATGACGGCGCCGATGGCGTAGATCAGCTTGGTCGCCGGGTCGAAATACGATGTGACCATCTGCGTAGCCTCCTGAATGCCGGCCATGCCGTTGCCTTGCTGCGCTGCGGCGTGCTGCACCGTGGCGAGCAGTCATACGGCGATTCATGCCGAACTGAAAATGAGTTTTCTTTTCATGGATGATTGTGTTTTTTAATTCGACTTCAGATTTTCTCTCCGGGCGCTGGGCCCGTGATTCATGCGTGCTGCTCATCCTGCCGTCAGCCTGAATCGTAGTATCCGGGAGCTTTCATAGCTTCGCATTTTTTAAGTTGAACAATCTATTTCGGAGCGGCAGCTATACGCTGCGCCGCTTCCTTCTCGGCATCGTCCAGATAACGGGCGATGATCGGGCTGGCGCCGGAGATGGCGTCCATGAGTGTACGCTGCACTTCCGTATGGCGGATGTCACGCAGCACTCCGGCCAGGGTTTGCCGCTGCTCTTCAGGCACGGCCTGCCCCTTGCACAAGGCGAGGATGCAATCCAACTGCTGCGGAGAGAAACTCTGCGTCCCGGCAGGCGGGGCCGTCGTTTCGCATCCTATGTCCATCACCTCTTCGGTCGCAGCTTCGCGCATCAGGGTGTTCTCTTCCTCCGCGGTGAGCGCCGTAGGTTCCTTATGTATCCACCCCTGAACGGTCGCTTGCACAGCGCGATGTTCCTTATCGCTGTCGCTTGCCGGTACAAATGTATGGTCGCTCTTGTCTGAATTGTTCCCCTTGCGCCGGGAGTGGCGTGACGCGGCGCGTGCTGGCGTCCGCTGACCGGCGCCGTAGTCCCGGGTGACGACCAGCGCATCGTCTTTAGGGGTAACGGCTGCCGTCCGACGCCTGCGGCGGCGTGGCGGGTCGAGACGGTCGGCTTGCCGCCGAAGCCAACGCGCCAGCGCCCGGCACGTCGGCCCGAAGCAAATCTCGCCCAACTCGCCCCGGAAGAGGAACTTATCCAGAAACAGGTAGCAGAACAGCACGAGGAACAGCACGACGAGGGCTTCCGTGATTTTCATAACGGGTGTCATCCTTATAGAATTTTATTGAGTCCTTTGGAGCAGAGCGACCGTATTTCCGTTCGGTGCCGCTCGAAGTGCTGTTCCAATACGTTGTCGATGAAGTTCCCGACCGTAAAACGCCGGTTGCCCGCAACGCCCACGAGGGTCGTGATCTTGCGGTGTAGCCGCCGGTCGATGTAGACGCATTGCCGCGCTTCGGAAGGAGTATTCTTCAGAAACCGCGACGCATAGTCTTCCGCATCCGAACGCCTGACGCGCGGCTCCGAAGCCGGGGTTTCCGCCTGTTCCGACACTTCGGTATCCGACGAAGAAGCCGCTGGCTCCGGGGCCGCCATCAGGCTGCGCAGGTACTCTTCGTCGATCTCCTGTTGGGCGGGAGCCTTCCTGCTACTCATGGCTCGGAAGTTTCAGAACGGCGCAGATCTCCGTCATCAGGCGGTCGAAACCGCACTCGGCGACGAAAGCCCGGTCGGGCGGCAGCAGCGTACACCGGTACACCGGGCCGCCCGCTTCCTGAATATCCTTGTTGAAGTTGCTCCGCACGGGAATATGCGTGCGCAGATGCCGCAGCCCCAACTGATCGAGGACTTTCTCGTACTGTTCATAGAGCGGCGTCCGCTCGCGGCGATCCACCAAGTTCCAGAACAGGAACAGCTCCCGAAGATGCGCCCGTCCCGTCTTGATCAGGCGGTCGTTGAGAACAGAGGCGAAATTGAGCGTGCTTTCCAGTACAATGCGGTCGGCCTTCATCGGAATAAAGAGGTAGTCCAACTCGACGATCGTGGAGAGGACGCCTTCATTGCCCACCGTTCCCGGAAGGTCGAACAGCACGACATCGTATCGTTCTTCGGCGACGGCGGCCCATTTCCGCCATTCCGACATCGCCTCGGAAGGTTTGCAGCAGAGAATACGATAAGGTTTCACCCCTTTGTTCTCGGCGAGCGAAACGAGGAGTCTGCCGTAGATCGCCGAAGATTGCACGACGGCCTTGTCGCGGTTCGAGAGTTTGAGGATGGAGTGCTGCGGGTAGTCGCAGTCCACCACCGCGACGCGGATGCCGTGCAGGTAGTGCAGCCACGAGGCGGCCAGTACTGTGAGGGTCGATTTGCCGACGCCCCCTTTCTGGGAGGCGAAAGCGATGCATAACGGGTTCTGTTCCATACGAAAATAATTAAGCGATTAATATTTAACTTGTTCCGATACGCGGATACGTACTTGCGTATTCACGTATCTTCGGCGATTCATACGCCTTTGCGGATTCGCATACTTTTGTCGGCAGATACGGATATAAGCTGTCACATACGAACTTCGGCATCTATGCAGACATCTATATCCGTATCCGCATAGCCGCGTAATGACGGAGGTACGGGAGTAAGAGACTACGCGGGCAGGTAGATTCGTAAGTACTGATCCGCGCACAAAGAAAATGCGAAAACACCCTCGTTCGGCGGCTCCGAAAACGGGTGGCGCCCAAAGGCGCGTATCGGCGTCCGTTGGCAGGTATATATCTGATACAACATAAGATAAAACTCTCTACCTTTGTCTCAGAAAGGAGTAATCCCGCTGCGACGCCGAAGGCGCGCACCTTCATCCGGCCCCTGGCCGGATTTCTATATGCGCCCGCATATAGCAAGGGGTACTTTCAGCCGCTCGGAATATTCCGAGCCGCCGAAAGTGCCGCCGCGACCTGCGGCGCGGCGGACGGTTACTCCCGAGTCGTAACCTCAAAACACCGATGCCCTATGGATGCTGCCGATAAACCGACCTCCGCCGCGGGCCGCAAAGCCCTCGACGATCCGCGCATACACCGCTATTACGTTCGCCTGACAAGCGAGCAGAACGAGCGTTTCCTGCGCATGTACGAACACTCCGGAATGAAAAATAAAGCCGATTTCATCTGCCACCGCATCTTCGGATGACCTTTTACGGTCGTCGTTCGAGACAAGAACACCTACGATTTCTATGTCCGGCTGACGGGATTTTACGCCCAGTTCCGGGCTGTCGGGGTGAACTACAACCAGTGCGTCAAAGCCATACACACGACCTTCGGCGATAAGAAAGCGTTGGCCTATCTCTACCGTCTGACGCTCGAAACGCAACGGCTGGAACAACTCGTGAAGGCGGTCGTCGAACTTACGAAGGAGCTGCTGCAATGGTGCCGAAAGTAAACTCCGGGGCCAACGTCTACGGCGTACTTCAGTATAACCGCATTAAGGTCGAAGCCGGCGATGGCCGGATATTATACATGCAGGGAATACCCGAACGCAGCGACGGCAGATTCAGTATCGAGGAGTGTGCGGAAGCCTTCGGGTACTACACGGCGCTCAATCCCCGTGTCCGAAAACCGGTCGTGCATTTCTCGCTCAACCCCTCGCCCGAAGACCGGCTTTCGGAAGCGCAGCTCACGCGACTTGCCGCCGAGTTCATGGAACGCATGGGATACGGTCGCCAGCCCTATGTCGTCTTTCTGCACGAAGACATCGCACGGCGACACATGCACGTCGTCTCGGTGAGGGTGGACGAGCAGGGCCGGAAGATCGACCACAACAACGAACTGCGGCGCGCCATGGCGGTTTGCAGGGAGTTGGAACACGAGTACGGCCTGCATGTGCCCGAAGACGGCGGCGTGCAAACAGAACCGGAAGAATTGCACCGGGTCGATTACCATCGGAGCGATCTGAAGCATCAGCTGCGCAACGTCGTGATGACGCTCAAACAGCAGTACGGATTCCAGTCCCTCGCGGAGTTCAATACGCTGCTCGAACGCTATGGCCTCGCAGCCGAAGAGGTTCGAGGCGACGTACGAGGCCGACCGTATCGGGGGCTCGTTTACCACGTGCTCGATGATGACGGGCAGCGCACGGGAGCCGCGGTCAAAGCGTCCCGGCTGGGCGATTTCTTCGGATGGAAGGCGCTGGAAGAAAAATTCGACGCCTCGAAACAACGGCTTCGGCAACATCCCGAAACGCTCGACCGCACACGCCGCGAAATCGACCGTGCCCGGAGCGGAGACCGCAACCGCGAGGAGTTCACGGCCGAACTTCGTGAGAGCGGTATCGACGCTGTTTTCCGGGAAAACGACGCCGGGCGGATTTACGGAGTCACCTTCATCGACCGCACGACACATCAGGTGTTCAACGGCTCCCGGCTCGGAAAGGAGTATGCGGCCGACGCTTTCGAGGCGTGGTTCAACGGTCGGGAGCAAGAGGCGTCCACACTCATGCCGGAAGAGTTACGGCCGTTGCCGCCCCTCGAACCGCCCCAGCCGGGACTATCTTCGGTCGAAGAGTTCGAGGAGTACATCGAGACCCATTACGTTTCGATGCCCGACGTAATGGGCGAACTCATGGAATATACGCCCGAAAAGGAGTGGGAAACAGCTCCCGAATACCGGCTCTTCCCCCGCAGGAAGAAGCGGCGGCGGAAAATCCGGAAAAGAATTTAACCACCTCAATACGTTACGATCATGCAAGAAGAAGACGATCTGCGCGGCTTGGCCAAAGTCGCGGATTTCATGCGGGCGATCAGCTTTCTGTTTCTCGCCATTCACATCTACTGGTTCTGTTACGAGTGGTTTGCGCAGACGGGATGAACGATTTCCGTCGCAGACCGCATCCTGCAAAATTTCCAGCGGACGGCTGCCTTGTTCTCATCGCCGCTCTGCACCAAGCTTTTCTGCTCGGTATTTCTCTCATTGTCGTGCATGGGAAACCGTGGCGTGAAAGACGAGAAAATATCGTGGAAGCATATCGCCGCGGCAGGCGGCATCGGCATACTGCTATTCTACGGAAACGGCTGGCTACTCGGAATGAATGTCACTACGACCCTGCGGGCGGCGCTTTATACGGCGACGCTGCTGGCGGGATTCCTCGGCATGCTGGCGGCCGGACTATGGAGCAGCCGTCTGCTGAAAAACCGTATGACGGATGATCCGTTCAATGCCGAAAACGAGAGTTTCATGCAGGAAACACGCCTGCTGAAAAACGACGATTCGTTCAACTTCCCGACCGAGTTCGTCTTCCGGAGACGCAGGCACAGCGGATGGATCAACGTCGTGAATCCCTTCCGGGCGAGTATCGTTTTAGGAACGCCCGGCTCGGGAAAATCCTATGCCCTCATCAACAATTACATCAAGCAGGCCATCGAAAAGGGATATGCGCTCTACGTCTACGACTTCAAGTTCGACGACCTGTCGGTTATCGCCTATAACCATTTGCGCAAGAACCTCGGGGCTTACGGAGCGACGCCGCCGAAATTCTATGTCATAAATTTCGACGACCCGCGCCGTTCTCACCGATGCAATCCGCTCGCGCCGAATCTCATGTCCGACATCACCGACGCATACGAGGCCAGCTATGTCATCATGCTCAATCTCAACCGTTCGTGGATACAGAAGCAGGGAGATTTCTTCGTCGAATCGCCGATCGTGCTGCTCGCGGCGATCATCTGGTTCCTGAAGATTTACGACGGCGGAAAATACTGTACCTTTCCCCATGCCATCGAGCTGCTGAACAAACCCTACGAAGAGTTATTCACCGTATTGATGGCTCACGAGGAGTTGGAGAACTATCTTTCGCCCTTCGTGGATGCATGGAAAGGCGGAGCCGCAGAGCAGTTGATGGGGCAGATCGCCTCGGCGAAGATTCCCCTCTCGCGCATGATCTCCCCGCAGCTCTACTGGGTCATGTCGGGAGACGATTTTACACTCGACATCAACAACCCCGAGGAACCGAAGATTCTTTGCGTGGGAAATAATCCCGACAGGCAGAACATATACGGCGCGGCACTCGGATTGTATAATTCGCGCATCGTCAAACTGATAAACCGCAAGAAGCAGCTCAAAAGCTGCGTGGTGATCGACGAGCTGCCGACGATCTATTTCCGGGGGCTGGACAACCTGATCGCAACGGCGCGTTCCAACAAGGTCGCCGTGTGTCTGGGTTTTCAGGATTTCAGCCAGCTAAAGCGCGACTACGGAGACAAGGAAGCCGCCGTGATTCAGAATACCGTAGGCAATATCTTCAGCGGACAAGTCGTAGGAGAAACGGCCCGGACACTCTCCGAACGATTCGGAAAGATCGTGCAGAAACGACTGTCCGTGAGCATCAACCGCAGCGATACCTCGACGTCGATAAACACCCAGCTCGACAGTCTTATTCCTGCGTCGAAAATCTCGACGCTCTCGCAGGGCGTGTTCGTCGGAGCCGTGAGCGACAACTTCGGAGAGGAGATCGAGCAGAAAATTTTCCATGCCCGGATCGTCATAGACAACGAAGCTGTGAAAAAAGAAATGGCGGAGTATAAACCGATCCCCGAAATATCGTCATTCCTCGACACCGCCGGACGGGACATCATGCAGGAGAAGATCAAGGAGAATTACCGCCGCATCAAGCAGGATGCGCTCGACATCATTGAAGCCGAGATGAAGAGGATAGAGGGAGAATAAATAGTAATATATTGAAAACCAATATTGGTATAATTATATAAACTATCTATAAACCGAGTTTATGTGAATCTGTTATTTTTTAGTAATCATCATTCCCATCATCACCAGAATTATCTCTAATAAATTCATTAAATGTTAAAATAGCATTGAAATCTGAATATGCAACATTATCATTAGTATGATCATAATATTTTTCAGTTCCAAGCTTAAACGTCAAATCAATATTATGAGTTTGACAAATAATATCTGCTATATACAAACCAATACCTTGTCCTTGTACACTTTCAGTATTACGACCGCGCATTCCGCGCATCTTCAGATTTATCAGTTCATGGTTATCTGGCCTAATACTATAACTTCTTATAGTAACTATTAACTTAGTATCACTTTCCTTAAATATAACATCTATATTCCTATTAGGCATAGAATACTTAATAGCATTATCTAATAGTAGATATGGAAGCAATTCAAAAACATCGTTACCTTGTATATACCCATATGATTTCCCTGTAAGATTTATTCTAATATGTTTATTATTTGCGTATTCCCTTAAGTTATGGGAAATTTTAACAAATTTTTTATGTATAGGCATTTTACTTTTTTCCTCCCTCAACGATAAATTTGGATTTATCGTAAAGTCATAGGTATTTAACCTGATAGTAATAAGTTGCGAGGAGTGAAAAATATTCTTAGCCAAATACTTAATCTTATCAATATTATTTCGACTAAGAGAAAACGTATCACTTTGATATATTAGAGATTCGACTTGGCTTTTTAATTGTTTGTTGAGTTTCCGAAGTTCATGAAAGGTATTATCAAGACCTTCTATTTTCTCTTTATATGTGTTTGCATAATTTTCTTCTGTATGAATCTGTGCAATATATTCTTGGGAATTTTTATAAAAGTTCAAGGCATTCTGTTTGATAAACTCATAGTCTTTCAGCATGAGCTTAGGCAAAAAATCATTATTACAAAGCCTCCTTCTAATTTCTTTACGATTACTATATCTTTCAATATTAAGGCAGGTAAATATGACCGATTCTGAATCAAATTTCACAACCTCAACACCAAATCCATACGGACACAGGTGAAATTTAGCAACTGAAGGATCTATATTACGATAGAAATTTTTACAAACGTGAGATTTAATATTTCTCTTACAAAATATAGGAATATCAAACATACTACCTCTTGTAACCACAGATGATTCTGGAGCTAAATAGGGAAAAGGGAAAAATATAGCAGCCATTATCCTATCAATATTTTAGATAATATATTTGCAGCAAACGATTGTAAAACTGCACGAAGATTGGAATCTATATTTTTTTGTATTTTCTTTTTGGGAAAATCATTAAAATCTTGATTACTCAATAGACGACGTACAAAATCATCTTCAATAAGAGCTATTTCATAGGTTGGAACATCATTTTCGACTAAATAATTCTTAATTTTATTCCATCTGTGCACGGGATCTTGTATCAGACTAATTGCCGCATCCAGTTTTTCCACAAAATCTTCAGAACTAACATCTTTCTTCAAACTAAATTCTGCGTGCTTCAAATATTCGTTATAACGAGCATCATATGTGATCCCCGTATAGGATATAATTATCTTAAAAGGGTATTGCTTATATATCTCTTTAACTAAATATGCACCTTGAAACTCCTTGCTAAAAGCTTCTCCGACTCCATGAATATCACAGATAATAATATCATATTCACCTAAAATATTTATACTTTCAATTTTGGGGATAAGATCAATATTGAATTTATGACTTTTCAATATATCCATTATCTCAATTGGCTCATCATCGATGATCGCAATTTTTACATCTGAACGTCTAACCTTTTTAAGTTTCAAATCGGCGGTTCTTAAATCAGAAATAGTTTTAAATCTCTTCCAGAATAAAAAAGCCATATTACTACCCATTTTAGTGTTTACACAAAAATAATCAAAAAAGGTTCTTTTAATTGGCTATCTCTGCAAAATTCATTATTTATAATCTATTTCTATGAGGAAATTCCTGCCAATCCGCGCCTCTTCCCGCCAGAAGAGGCGCATTTGGTGTTATGAACTGGAAAAAGGTCTTATCTTTCCGCCGGATTTTCACCATTCAATTTACTCATTTAATTATCTGCATTATGGCAAGAGAACAGGAAAAGCTATCGAAGGACGTGCTGGCCGTCCTCGACAAAAAGACGAACGATCTGCGTCTGGTCAGCGAAATGAACGAGCAAACGGGAGAGTTCAACACCGTGAGCACGGCTCCGGGCGATCGGCGCAGAGCCCTTTCGTTCGACAGCCGAACGGTTTTGGGAACCTTTTTCGAGAACCTTCGCAACCAATACGGACGCCCGTCCGACCTGGGCTGAAGTTTCTTCCGGATCGGTATCGAAAAACTCGACCGTATCCTCGATTCCATCATCCAAGTCCGCGAAGGCAAGGATCAGGATGGCTCCCTGGCCAAAGAGGTCTCCAACTACGAACTCAACAACGAGGGGCGTATCGCCAAGTTCGCTGACCGTTATAAGTTCGAGGAACGGGAACTTCCGTGGGATCAGATTCAGGCGTTGGGCCTGAACAAAGAAATCCTGCTGGAGAATCAAAGCATGGGCGACATCCTCAAGGGACGTATCCCCAACAAACTGGTACCGCTAAAACACAAGGTGGACGGCCGCTGGGTCGATTTGGGCCTCGGCACCGTCTCGCCGATCCGCGACGATGCGGGCAATGTCCAACTCCGTATCTTCACACGTCTGGACGAGCCGCAGTACAAAATATCGCCGTATAAGGAGCTCTTCACGGACAAGGAGATCGAGCGTCTTGAAACCGACGGGCATCTGGGTTCCACCAAGAAAATGAAAGATTTTACCTCGGGCCGCGAGTGCGAGTGTTATGTCAGTGTCCATGAGGCGACGAACCGCCTGACGACGCTCCCGGTCGATGCGCTGACGCTCCCCACCCGAATCTACGGCAAAGAGATCGGCGACGACATCGAGGCGCTGCGCTCCGGTAAGGAGATCCTCGTCGAAGACATCCACCTCAAGGACGGGCGGGTAATCTCGGGCCATGCCCGCGTGGACGCCAATCGCGGAGACGTGGTGTTCCGCAACGACAATAACCCGCATCTGCGCATCCACGATACGGTTTTCGGAGTCAAGGTAAGTGCAGACATCCAGGCGAAGCTGGCCAACCACGAGGTCGTCTTCATCCCCGGCATGAAAGTCGGCGGCAAGACGATCAGTACCGACCTTCGTTACAGCGACACGGGCCGGCCCCTGTTCGGCAACAACGCCCGCAATTACCGTTCGCGTCTGGGCGAGGAGAACCCGCGTCCGCGCCAGCGTGTACGCCGCCGTCTTCCGTCGCTTCCCGGTGCACAACCCAAAGGCATGAAAATCGGTTAGCCATTATGAAACGACACATAGAAGAAAAAGAGTTGCCGTACTTCACGGCAACTCTTACCGCTTATTTGCGCGAAAGCCATCCCGAACTGCTCTCCGACAAACACTTCATCGCCGAGCGGAGCGACCATGCGGCCCAGACCTATGAACGGGCCGTTCGCAGCGGCAACAGCGTCTACGAGGCCCTGGAACTCTCGAACGCCGTTTTATACCAGGACTTGCGCTTCTCGAAATACGATGCGATCTTCGAGGTCGTATCGGAATGGTTCCCGGAGGTCGCAGCCCGGCAGCGCACCGCTTTCTGCCTGAAACTGCTTCCCGTCTGCGAAGAGGCGTTCGAGATGTACGACCTGACCGACGACTTCGAGAGCAGCCCGTCCTATAAAAATCTTCTATTGGAACTTACCGGACTCATCCAAACCCACATCGAACTGCATGGCATACAATAAAAGGAAACATCTGGAGGCGAACATCGCCGCCCTGCGCATCGCTTTCGCGCCATCAACGGCACTAACCCCGCAGCAACGAGATGCTCTGACTGCGTACAGCGGCTTCGGAGCGTTGAAATGCGTCTTACAGCCGGCCGCTGCGGACGACGATCTCGCGCAATGAAAGACCGACCGGGAACTCTTCCCGCAGGTGAGGGAACTGCACGAACTGCTGCGCCATTATGCCGGCAGCGAACAGCGGTATAAAGACCTCGTGCAGAGCATGCGCAATTCTACGCTGACGGCATTCTACACACCGCCGGCCATCGTGCATGCGCTCGCCGAGACGCTCCTGGATGCCGGCATCGTTCCCCGGCGATTGCTCGACCCCAGCGCCGGGGCCGGGATTTTCCCTTCGTCGTTCCGGGAAGCCGCCGACGGCGAAATCGAAATCCTCTCCTTCGAGAAAGACCTGCTGACCGGACAAGTGCTCTCCGCACTGGCCCGGGAACGAGAGCAGGTTGTCATCGACGGTTTCCAAACCATCGAATCGGCCTATGACAGTTATTTCGACGTGGTAACGTCCAATATTCCCTTCGGTGATACCCGGATTTTCGACGCATCCTTTCGGAAGAGCGACGACCCGGTTCGAGGACAAGCGCTCAAGGCCGTTCACAACTATTTCTTCATCAAGGGACTGGATACGCTCCGCGAGGGCGGCATTCTGGCGTTCGTCACCTCGACGGGCGTCATGGACGCTCCCGGCAACGAACCCGTCCGCCGCTATCTGATGGAGCATGCGCGGCTGGTTTCGGCCGTGCGGCTGCCGAACAATCTCTTTACGGAGTATGCCGGCACGGAAGTGGCCAGTGATCTTGTCGTCCTACAGAAACAGAGCGAAAAGCGGAAACTTACCCCCGACGAGCAACGCTTCGTCAGTTCGTCCGAGATCGGCAACGGAATTTACCTGAATGACTACCACCGGGATTTCAAGCACGCGATCCATACGACGTTTTCGCATGAAAAAGGTCTCTATGGACAATCCTCTCTCGTACTGCACTACGACGGAGGCCCGGAACGGATCGCCGAGCGGCTGCGCGGAATCCTCGCACATGATTTCGCAACCCGCCTCGATACCGAACGATATACGCAATATCTCCGTCCACACCATATCCCGCAGGCGCAAACCGTGCCGCCGACCGCCCGGAGGCAAAATCGGGTCGCGGCTCCGCAATCCGTGGCGCCACCGGAGCCGGCATCCATTGCACCGGCTCCGGCCGCATCGCTTTTCGGCAGCGCTGCCGCCGTTCCGATCGCCCGCCGTCCGCTGGGACAGCGGCGGCGAGCGGGGCGCAATACGGATACGACCGGCATGTCCGATCTCTTCACACAGGGAAATCTGTTCGCACAACCGGCGGAGGCCGCGGATGCAGCGGATGCCCCGGCAGCAGTCGCTACGCCGGCTTCGGAGAATAAAGATCCGCGGCCCTTTACCGGCACGATGCTTCCGCACTACAAAGAGCGGTCGTTGGTTCTGTTCGAAGGGCAGGTCGGGCGTCTGGGCGGCCTGACACGACAGGGCTGCACGTTCCATCCCGAAGAGCTGGGAACCTTGTCCCGATACCGGGCCGAACGCTATATCCCGCTGCGGGATACCTACCAGCTGCTCTACCGGCTCGAAATGCAGAACGAGATCGAATACAAGGGCCTGCGGCGAAAACTCAACGGATGTTACGAGAACTTCACGGCTCTGTTGGGCGATCTGAACAAGAAGGAGAATGCCGCCTTCATCCTGAACGATCCCGGCGGGCGGGAGGTGCTGGGACTCGAACGTTTCGTCGAAGGCCGAAAACAGCTCTCCGACATCCTCCGACGCCCCGTATCGTTCGACCCTAACGAGCTCAAACACGTCGATACGGCGGCCGAAGCGCTGGCCGCCTCGCTCAACAAGTTCGGACGGGTGGAGTTTCCCTATATGGAGTCGCTCGCATCGCGTTCCCGGCAAGAGCTGATCGACGAGCTGGGCGATCGCATTTTCTACAATCCGATGGTCAAGGGGTTTGAAATCCGCGAACGGCTCGCGGCAGGGAATGTCGTCGCCAAAGCCGAATGAATCGAAAATTACCTCAAGGAGAACCCCGACGACGATGCCTGTCGCCGCTCGCTCGCGCTGCTTCGTGAGGCCGCACCCAAACGCATCGAGTTCGAGGAGCTGGATTTCAACCTCGGCGAGCGATGGATACCGACCGATATTTACGAAGGCTTCTGCGAGCATTTCTTTCAGGTGCCCGTATCGGTAAGCTATTCGGCGAAGATGGATGCCTTCGGCATCGAGAACCACGGGTACAGCCCTCTGATCTCCCAGAAATACGTCGTCAAAGGAGACTTCGAGGTTTACGACGGTATGGATCTGCTGCATCATGCCATGCTCAACACGCTGCCCAACATCAACAAGGACGGCGGCAAGGACGAACACGGCAAGACCATCCGGATTCCCGACTTCGAGGCCCGGCAGAAGGCCGACACGCTCATCACCGAAATCCGGCAGGCGTTCGTCGAATGGCTGCATGCGCAGCCCGACGATTTCAAGGAGCGGCTGACCGATCTCTACAACCGCAAATTCAACTGTTATGTCCGTCCACGCTACGACGGCAGCCACCAGCAGTTTCCGGGGCTCGACCTGCGGGGGCTGGGCATCGAAGACCTGTATCCCAGCCAAAAGGATGCGATCTGGATGATCAAGCAGAACGGCGGCGGCATCTGCGACCACGAGGTCGGTACGGGCAAGACGCTCATCATGTGCGTCGCAGCGTATGAGATGCACCGTCTGGGACTGGCCCGCAAGCCGATGATCATCGGTATCAAAGCCAACATCCACGAGATCGCCCGAACCTTCCGCACGGCCTATCCCAATGCCCGTCTGCTCTATCCAGGCAAGGAGGACTTCACGCCGGAAAACCGCCTGCGGATCTTCAGCGACATCAAGAACAATAATTGGGACTGCATCATCCTTACGCACGAACAGTTCGGCAAGATACCCCAGTCGGCTGAGGTGCAGCAACGGATTCTCCGGCAGGAGATGGACGACATAGATGAAAATCTGGCGTCCTACGAAAAGCAGGGCGGACATGTGGACGGCTGGATTCTGCGCGGTCTGGAAAAACGCAAGGAGAATCTGGATGCCAAGCTCCACGAGTTGCAGGAGACAATCGACGCGCAAAAGGACGATACGGTGGATTTTCAGCAGATGGGAATAGACCATCTGTTCGTCGATGAATCGCACAACTTCAAGAATCTGATGTTCAACACCCGCCACAGCCGTGTGTCGGGACTGGGAAATACCGACGGCAGTAAGAAGGCCATGAATTTGCTGTACGCCATCCGCACCATTCAGCAGCGCACGGGGCGCGATCTCGGCGCGACGTTCCTTTCGGGAACGACCATTGCCAACTCCCTGACGGAGCTGTATCTGCTGTTCAAGTATCTGCGTCCCAAAGAGTTGGAGCGGCAGGACATTCCCTGCATCGATGCGTGGTCCGCGGTATTCGCGCAGAAAACATCGGAGTTCGAGTTTTCAGTGACCAACGAAGTGATCTCCAAAGAGCGTTTCCGCTATTTCATCAAGGTTCCGGAGCTGGCCATGTTCTACAACGAGATTACCGACTACCGCACAGCCGCAGACGTGGGAATCGACCGTCCCGAGCTGGACGAGGAGCTATGCCAGATACCTATGACCGACGATCAGCAGGCATTTTTGGACAAGCTGGTGCTCTTCGCCAAGACGGGCGATCCCGAACATATCGGACGCGCCGACCTGAGCGACGGGGAGGTCAAAGCCCTGATGCTGTTGGTGACGATGTACTCCAACAAGCTCTCGCTCGACATGCGGCTGATAAGTCCTGCGTATGCGGATTCACCGGGCAACAAGGCCAGCCGCAGTGCCGCCAACATCGCTGAATACTACCGGCGATACGAAGATCAGAAAGGCACGCAGATGGTTTTCTGCGATCTCTCGACCTATAAACCCGGCATCTGGAACGTCTATTCGGAGATCAAACGCAAACTGGTCGAAGACCACGGTATTCCGGCGCAGGAGATCCGCTTCGTACAGGAAGCCGCGAGCGACAAGGTGCGGCAGGCGATGTTCGACGCCATGAACGAAGGGAAAATCCGGGTGCTCTTCGGCTCGACGCAGAAACTCGGAACGGGAGTCAATGCCCAGCAACGGATCGTCTGCATGCACCACCTCGACATTCCGTGGCGGCCGATGGATCTGGAACAGCGCAATGGCCGCGGCGCACGGAAAGGCAACATAGTCGCCAAGGAGTATGCCGGCAATAAAGTCAAAGCCTATGTCTATGCCGTTCTACGCACGCTCGATGCCTACAAATTGAATCTGCTGCACAACAAACAGCAGTTCATCGATCAGCTCAAGCGCAACCGGTTAGGTGCGCGGCGGCTGGACGAGGGCGCCATCAGCGAGGATTCGGGGATGAACTTCGCGGAGTGGATGGCCGTGGTGTCGGGAAATACCGACCTGCTGCAAAAGGCCAAGCTCGAAGGCAGGATCGCGGCGCTGGAGAGCGAGCAGACAATCTTCATGCGCACCCGGCACGAGGCGCAGAGCCAACTGCAACGCTACACGGCGGAGATCGGACGACGGGATGCGATGCTCGAACGTCTGAAACGCGACTGGGACTATATCAACGAGGTGGCACCGCCGGACGCCAAAGGCAAGCGGGCCAATCCCCTGCGGATCGACGGCGTGGAATCCGCGGATATTGTCGCCCATGGTAAACGCCTCGTGGAGATCTACCGCACCGTAAATACCGGCGACGATTACCAGAAAATCGGCACGCTGTTCGATTTCCGCATTCTCGTCCGCACCGAGCGAATGCAGAAAGACGGGCTGGCGCTCACGGTCAATAAGTTCATGGTCGAAGGGTTGGACGGCATCAAGTACACGTTCAACAACGGGCATTTGGCTGCGGAACCGAAAACCGCGGCGACGAACTTCATCCGGGCGCTCGACACGATACCGTCACTGATGGCGACCTACGAGAAAGAGAAAAAGCAATTCACCCGCGACATTCCTACCTTCGAACAACAGATCGCAGCCGTATGGCCCAAAGAGGAGGAATTGAAGCGGCTCAAGGCCGAGGCAGAGTCGCTGACTCGGAAGATTCAACTCGACATCGCACAGAAGCAACAGGAGATGCAGGCGAAAACAGCAGATAACGGCAATGGGCTGAAGATCGAAAACGCGGAGGTGGTGGACGAGGTCATCAAACCGTCGAAGGCAGAGCCGCTTTCTACGGCATCCAGGAACCAAGAAGAACCTCCGAAAGAACGGGAGCACGTCGTGCCTCCGCCCGAATCGGACTTTATCCGCAATCATATTCTTCTCGTGCGGTCCGCGACGAACATGAAGGCCAAAGGGCCGAAGTTATAAAAAAGCGAGGCTGTCTAAAATTTGTTAGGCAGCCTCGTTGAATTTGAGTGGTTATTCCCGATCAATCGTAATCGCCGTATCCGGCACTGCCTGTTCCATCGTCTGATAGAAAATACGCTTACTCTCTTGCATGTCTTTCAGATTGATGAAATCCAGTACATTGTAGTATTGTTTGCCATCCTGATCCTCGACGGGACAGAGTTTCCCGCGACGTTTGTATTTCTCGACGAAATCCGGATCGAGTCGGATGAGCTGGCAGACTTCCTCCTGCGTCATCGAAAGAGAAATACGGCGCTCCCGGCAGACATGCTGCAATACGAGGAGCATGTTCGAGGCTTTCATGTGGCTGCGAACGAGCAGAGCGAATTTGCTTCGCTCGATAAGAATCATCTTTTTCATGACTTCTTTACTTTATTGGTTGATGTGGTGTTGGGTTCATTCCGGAGGGCTTCGAGAACGCGCGATCTGCTGTAATAGATTTTGCCGCCGTGCTTGACATAAGGGATCGTGCCGTCGCTTCGACGACGGGAGAGGGTACGGTCGGACATCCGGGTAAGCATGCGGACTGCCGGAGTGTCGATCAGGTCATCGGGTAAAGATCGAGAATTGTTTTGGATGAGTAGTTCGAGACGATTGAATCGTCGCAATACCAGACGTAACAAACGCAGAGTCGGATTACCTTTCAATGGCTTCATTACAATGATCGTTGGTTAGACGATGCAATGATAGGAAACATCCCGATAGCAATAATTTAGTTAAAACAGGCAACTAAATAATCAACCCGCTCGTAGCACAAAAAAGCATATCCAACTCGGATATGCTTAAATAGTACTTAATGCTTTTCTATTCGTTAATTTGCTTATGTAGAATATTTTAACTATCTTTGTCGTGAGTTCTTGGATATATTGTATAAGGGTGCAACAGAATGTAAGACTTCCGTCACCAATTCGTAACCCTTGCTCTTTTCGATAAAAATACCGTCCTGATTTACAGAACGGTATCTCAAAAACACCCCTCCCTGGAAACAGGGAGGTTTTGCTTTCACCGGAGCGCGGTTCCGGTCCGGGCGGCCCTCGTTCACTGTCGGGTCGGCTATTTTACGTACTTGTCGAGCCAGCCGAAGAATTCGCGGTTCCAGACCAGCGAGTTCTGGGGCTTGAAGACCTGATGCGCCTCGTTTTCGAACGCCACGAGCCGCGCCGGAATGCCCAGCGTGCGGGCCGCCGTGAAGGCGTCGAGCGACGGGGTGGAGGGAATGCGGAAATCCTTCTCGCCGGTGATGATCAGGATCGGCGTGTCCCATTTCGAGACGAACTTGTGCGGCGAGTTGGCGTAGGAACGCTGCGCCGTGGCATTCGCCGTGTCCCAGTAGGGGCCTCCGTAGTCGTTGTTGACGAAGAACAGCTCCTCGGTTTCGCCGTACATCGAGTCGAAATCGAAGATGCCGCAGTGGGAGATGAAGGCTTTGAAACGCTTCTCGTGGCATCCGGCGAGGAAATAGACCGAATAGCCGCCGTACGACGCCCCGACGCAGCCCATGCGCTCCCGGTCGGCCCACGGTTCGCGGGCCACGTCGTCGATGGCCGAGAGGTAG
>ERZ860710.772-NODE-772-length-18710-cov-3.545323_pt1 | contig 18710 bp, 17 predicted proteins | sample MGYA00509974_ERZ860710 | MGnify/ENA primary metagenome ERZ860710 (study PRJEB30046, sample SAMN00715261) | human gut metagenome | study: EMG produced TPA metagenomics assembly of the A metagenome-wide association study of gut microbiota in type 2...
GACCGCGTATTCAAAGCTGTCCGGATTCAGGGCGAACTGGACATTGCAGCCTCCCTCTACCTTCAGCACGTTGATGATATCCAGGGCGGCGGAACGGAGCATCTGGTATTCCTGGTCCGCCAGAGTCACCGCCGGAGCGATTACGATAGAGTCCCCGGTGTGAACGCCCACCGGATCGAAGTTTTCCATGGAGCAGACGGTGATGACGTTGCCCTTGCTGTCCCGGATCACCTCAAACTCGATTTCCTTCCAGCCGGACACGCATTTTTCCACCAGCACCTGGGTGATCGGGGAAAGCCGCAGGCCGTTCTCCGTGATTTCCCGAAGCTCCTCCTCGTTTTCCACGATACCGCCGCCGGAGCCGCCCAAGGTAAAGGCCGGGCGGATAATCAGCGGGTAGCCGATCTCATTGGCGAAGTCCACCGCGCCCTCCACCGTATTCACCACCTTGGAGGGGATGCAGGGCTGGCCAATGGATTCCATAGTATCCTTGAACATCTGGCGGTCCTCCGCCTTGTCGATGGTCTCCGGATTAGCGCCCAGCAGGGTCACGCCGTTTTCCTCTAAAAAGCCTTCCTTGGCCAGCTGCATGGAAAGGGTCAGGCCGGTCTGGCCGCCCAAAGTGGAAAGCAGGCTGTCCGGCTTTTCTTTTTTGATGATCCTTTTGACGGTTTCCAGGGTCAGCGGCTCAATGTAAATTTTATCCGCCATGGCGTTGTCGGTCATAATGGTGGCGGGGTTGGAATTCACCAGCACAACCTCCAGGCCTTCCTCCCGCAGGGCGCGGCATGCCTGGGTTCCGGCATAGTCGAATTCAGCGGCCTGGCCGATTACGATCGGGCCGGAGCCGATTACCATTACCTTTTTCAGCTTTTTGTTCAGCGGCATGTTTTTTCCTCCTCCATCCGTGTCATAAACTTCTCAAACAGGAACATCGTATCCAGCGGGCCGCCGCAGGCTTCCGGGTGGAACTGGACGGAGAACGCCGGAATATTATGGTAATTGACACCCTCGCAGGTGCCGTCGTTGGCATTGATAAAGCTGACTTCCGCGCCGGCGGGCAGGCTGTCGTTGATCACCGCGTAGCCGTGGTTCTGGCTGGTGATGAACACCTTGCCTGTGGCCAGCTCCACCGCGGGCTGATTGGCGCCCCGGTGGCCGTATTTCATTTTCTCGGTTTTCGCCCCGTTGGCCAAAGCCAGAAGCTGATGGCCCAGGCAGATTCCCATAATCGGGATCTTTGCAGCGCACAGCTTTTTCAGTTCCTCAATGACCTCCACGTTTTCCGCCGGGTCTCCCGGGCCGTTAGACAGCATCACGCCCTCCGGCTCATAGGAAAGGATCTGCTCTGCGGTGGCGAAAGACGGAACGCAGATCACCTCGCAGCCGTAATTCAGCAGGCATTTCTCGATATTTTCCTTGGCGCCGAAATCCCACAGCACCACTCTGTGGTTTCCCTTGCCCTCATGGATTACCACCTCCTGGGAGGTGACGGTTTTCACCGCGTCTTTGATCTTATAGGCCTTAATTTCAGGGAGCAGGGCGGCCGCGTCCGGCTTTTCCATAGTGATCCGGGCGTTCATCACGCCGTATTCCCGCACGATCCTGGTCAGCGCCCGGGTGTCAATGCCGTAAAGGCCGGGAATGTTTTTTCCCTTTAAAAAAGTGTCAAGGTTCCCTTCACATCTAAAATTAGAGGGTTCTTGACACCAATCTCTTACAATATAAGCCTTCAAACGAGGCGTTTGGCTTTCAAATTCCGCTGGAATCACGCCGTAATTGCCGATTAAAGGAAAAGTTTGCACCACGATCTGTCCATAATAACTGGGATCGGTAAGAGTAGCCAAATAGCCGGTCATCGCCGTGGTGAAAACAAGTTCCCCAGTAACGTCAAAAGCGGCGCCAAAACTCTTTCCTTCAAAAACAGTACCGTTTTCCAGAATTAAGTACGCTGTCTGTTCCATAGTCTTGCCTCCAGTTCATCTGTGTCTGTCCGCAGCAGCTTCCGCCCGAAAAAAGTAAAACCTCTCACGGGGCACGGCCTGTCCGCGCCAAGGATCAGCTCTCCGGAATCTCATCACTAGCCTTTATACTAATGTATTATTATACACTATTTCCATTTGTTTAGGAAGATATTTTTTTCAAAGGAAGTTAGAACATAGAATTTTATTTTGAATTTTTCTTGTGGATTGTGTTGAATTTTATCTACGCCTTTTTGGGGAACCCTGATACGCTCTCAGCCTCGCAATGATTTTCACGCCTTGAAAGGGTATTTTCACAGATAGGGGGATTCCGCCTTGCGAAAACCAGCGATTCGTGATAAACTGAAAAACAAAATCTCTTGTTTCAGGAGGAACCATCCCTTGACTAATTTCCTCATAAAACACTTTATTCCCAACGCGTCTGACGTGAAAAGCCCTGCCGTGCGGCAGAGATACGGCGTGGTAAGCGGCGTTGTGGGTATTCTCTGCAACGCTCTGCTCTGCACCGCCAAAATCGCCGCGGGGCTTCTGACCGGCGCGGTTTCTATTGTTGCCGACGGCATCAATAACCTGTCCGACGGAGGCTCCTGCGTCGTCAGCCTTCTGGGCTTTAAGATGGCCGGCAAGCCTGCCGACGACAAGCATCCATTCGGCCACGGCAGAATCGAGTATGTGGCCGGGCTGATCGTATCCTTTATTATTGTGCTCATGGGAGTAGAGCTGGCGAAAACCTCTCTGGATAAAATTTTCCATCCCGAGGAAATCAGCTTTTCCTGGATAACTCCGGCGGTGCTGGGGATTTCCATATTGGTGAAGCTGTGGATGTGCTTTTTCAACCGGAAAATGGGAGATAAAATCGACTCCGCCGTGCTGAGAGCCACCGCTATGGACAGTCTGTCCGATGTGGCGGCCACCTCCGCTGTACTGGCGGGCTTTGTCATCGGCTATTGGGCCAGAGTGAATTTAGACGGTTATCTGGGCGTGCTGGTAGCGCTTTTCATTTTATATACCGGCGTTTCCACCGCCAAAGGAACCTTAGACCTGCTGCTGGGCGAGGCTCCCGATCCGGAGTTTGTCAAGCAGATCCAGCAGGAGGTGCTGTCCTATCCGGAAATCATAGGCGTTCACGATTTGATCGTTCACAACTACGGTCCCGGCCACAGCGTTGTCTCCCTCCACGCAGAGGTTCCCTGCGACGTGGATATCCTAAAGATCCATGACACCATAGACAATGCCGAACGGGACCTGAAAAAGAAGTTTGACTGCGAGGTCGTGATCCATATGGACCCGATTATCACCGACGATAAGGAAACCAACGAAATTCACCAAAAGCTTTCGTCCATCGTCCGGCTTCTGGACTCCCGGGTTACGATTCACGACTTTCGGATGGTAAAAGGCCCCACCCACACCAACCTGATTTTCGACATTGTGGTGCCCCATCAATTCCGCCTGACCGACGACCAGGTGGTGGAGTCCTTGCGCCAGGCCGTCAAAGCCTTGGATGCGCGTTACGAAATTGTGGTAAACGTGGATAAGGCGTACACCGCCCCGCCCGGCGGCGAGGCTTAAAAAGCTTTTTACCGGTCTGCCGCTTTCCACACGCCTGCTTCATGCCGGGAACGATATCTCTATCACGAATAATATTGCGGATGAAACGCAGAAAGCGCCGCTTGAAGGATCCTTCAAGCGGCGCTTTCTGATCGTTTTTAAGAGGCCGTACGCTTCAGGTCAATGGAGTCAATCAAAAAACTTTCCTTTATAGAAGTTCTCGTTTCCAAGCTTTTTGGCGGTCATTCTGAACATCACACAGCCATCCGGGCAGACAATGTCTTTCGTGTACGGACCGCTGCCGCCGATGTTTTGCAGATCTCCGCCGCTTCTGACCGCTTCCATAATCGGAAACAAAATCGTCATGGTCTTAGAGCAAATTCCCTCTCCCTGCCCATTGACAGGACAGCCATAGGTACAGGTATACCGGTCCCCAATTTCTTCGCCGTTCCGGCAGAAGCGCTCTGTGCTGTTTCCACGGAGGAACCCTGTCACCTCAATCTGAAACTCATATTCCTCGGCATACCACTTTTTCATAAATTTTCCTCCAAGCTCAATGACACTGCCGGCTGCTTTTGAATACAGCCGGGGCTGGAAAAATTTATCCAGCAGGATAAAAACCCATTTGCGGGCAAAAGCTTACGGACAGCAAGGCCGCCGCGCTTCTTGGCCGCCTCACCCTTTCTCCTTGATGTTTATCCGGCGTCATTTTTCGCCGCCTGCTTGGAACGTTCTGCCGCCTCAGCGGTAAAATGAGACCGGAAGCCTATCAGCAGCCCCCCTCCGATGAGGAACAGCACGGAAACGCTGAGCACGCCGATGGAGTCTCTTCCGGTCAAACCGGAAATCAGAGCCACAATCGCCGGACCCATAACTGTGGCAAATTTTCCAAAAATATCGAAAAAGCCGAAAAACTCGTTGGATTTTTCCGGCGGCACCAGCTTGCCGAAATAAGAACGGGAAATCGCCTGGACGCCCCCCTGAACCGTACCTACCAGCACCGCCATGATCCAGAAAAGGGTCTGGGAAAAGGCTAGGGCGCTTTGATAGCCCTGAGGGTCGGCGGCCTTGGAAAGCTCCGCCTGCTCCACATGAAAGCCCATGTAAAAGCCCAGCACACAAATCACCAGGTACATGGCGATGGCAAAGAGAATCAGCTTGATAGAGCTGAATTTTCCCGAAGCCCTGCCAAACAGGATCGAGCAAGGCATGGCCACAATCTGAGTCACCAGCAGAGCGATGATCATACCGGTGGTATCCAGGCCCAAATTGGTGCCATAGCTGGTTGCCATGTGGATTACCGTGCCTACACCGTCAATATAGAAAAAATAAGCGATGATAAAAATAAAAATCGTCTTATTCCGAAAAATTTCCCTTAAGGTTTTCTTTAAGCTCTGGAAGGTGTGGGAAAGCAGTTTGGAGGCCGGAGCCTCAATATAGTGGGTCTGATTCACATTTTTTAGGATCGGGATACTGAAAATGAGCCACCACACAGAGGTAATCACCACGGAGAACTTAACCGCCGCCGGATTATCCATGCCCATAATCAGTAAAACCGCAATGGAAATGACAAAAGGGATGGTGCTGCCGCCTATGTAGCCCATAGCGTAGCCCCAGGAGGAAACCCGGTCCATCCGCTCCTCGGTGGTGACGTCGGTAAGGAAGGAGTCGTAGAACAGGCAGGAACCGGCGAATCCGATATAGGAAATCACATAGCCTGCCAACAGCAGCTGCCATTGGTCGAAAACAGCCATCATCAGGGTGAACAGAACGCCTGCCGCCAAAAAGCCGGTGAACAGCTTTTTCTTCATACCCTTATGGTCCCCGACAGCGCCTAGGACCGGCCCCATTACCGCTACCACCAGGGTTGCTACCGAGGTGCCGTAGCCCCAAACCTGGACATTGTCCACGCCGGCGGATTCGCATACCGCTCCAAAATAAATGGGGAATATCGCCGCCATAATATTGGTGGCGTACACAGAATTGGCCCAGTCATACAGGATCCAGCTTTTTTCCTGTTTGGTAAACCTCTTCGCATATTTTTCCATACACGCCCTTCTTTCCTCGTTATAAACCCCTTACGGTTATATTTTCTCAGGAACAGCGGAAATAGTCAACAGAAAAGCCGGGAAAAGTTTCCTTAAATTTTAGTTAAAATCATATTAAGCTTCCGAAGCAGAAATCCTCTCCAGCCTCCAGAATTTTCACCGGCAAAATCTTTCCAAACAGCGGAATAGGGCTCTGGACATGCACAGGGGTATAATTGGCGGTATACCCCTCATAATAATCCTCCAAGCGCTTTGACTCAAACAGCACCGGCTCGGTCCTTCCCACCTGGGTCAGCAAAAAGCGCCGCCGGGCTTCATTAGTTGCCTCAATCAGCTGCCTGCTGCGTTCCTCCTTCACTTTGTTGGGCACCTGGCCGGGCATACGGTCCGCCGCGGTACCCGGCCGGCGGGAATAGGCGAACACATGGACCTTGGCGAACCCGATTTTCCGCGCGAAATTCAAGGACTCCTCAAAATCCTCCGGAGTTTCCCCAGCAAATCCTACCATCATATCCGTGGTCACCGACGGATTATCGAATACCCCGCGGATATTGTTCACAATAGACTCATATTCCGCCGCCGTGTAATGGCGGTTCATCCTTTTCAATGTGGCGTCACAGCCGCTTTGCAGAGAAAGATGGAACTGGGGGCACAGCTTTTCCTGCCGGGCCAGGCGTTCCAGAACAGGCAGTTCCATTTGCTCCGGCTCTAAGGAGCCTAAGCGCACCCGCTCCACCTCCGGCAGGCCGCAGACCGCTTCCACCGCGTCCCAAAGCCCCAGTCCGCTATCCTGTCCGTAGCAGGACAGATTGATTCCGGTGAGAACAATTTCCCGGTAACCGGACGCCGCCAGAGTCCGGGCCTCCCGGGTAAGCTCTTCCAAGGGCTTTGACCGCACTCTTCCCCGGGAATAGGGAATAATACAGTAGGAGCAAAACCGGTTGCATCCATCCTGTATCTTCAAAAAAGCCCGGGTCCTCTCCTGAAAGCTGTGAATCTGGAGGCTTTCGAAGGAGTCCTTTCCTGTATAAGGCCGGATCTTCACTTCCCGGCGGCGGTTCTCCAGAGCCTTCAGAACAGACGGCACCAGCTCCTTTCGATTGGAGGTTCCCAAAACCAGATCTGGTTCCGGCAGCTTGGCGGCTTCCTCCGGGAAGGCCTGGGGCATACAGCCGGTAAGAACCAGCAGCGCCTGAGGATTTTTCCTGCGGGCCCGGTGGAGAAGCTTTCGCATTTTTTGATCGCTTGCCGCCGTCACGGTACAGGAGTTAAGAATCACCACATCTGCCTCCTCCTCCGTCTCGGCGGGGGCAAAGCCGCTGCGGCAAAGCTCCTCCAGCATAGCCTGAGATTCATATTGATTCACTTTACAGCCTAACGTAAGGATATATGCTTTCATAAACCGGCTCCTTGTTATTTTATCTAAATTGTTTTAGCGCCGCCGTCAAATTGTCGTGGCAATTAGGACTTGACCTTCTGTAAGAATGAGGCTATTATTAAATGAAAAGAAATAATGGAGGGATTGCAAACAATGTATACTGAGACGATTTCTTTGTCCAGCATCGACGCTGTAAAAAAGTTTGTCTGCATCGCTAATGAATACGATTTTACGATAAATCTTCTTTCCGATAAATACAAAATCGACGCCAAATCCATTATGAGCGTGTTCAGCCTGGATCTTTCCAAGCCTATCACAGTGGAAATCGAGGAAGAATGTCCAGAAAAGCTGAAAAAGGAAATTCAGGAATTTAAGCTTTGATTCTTTTCCGACGGTTCAAATTGATTTCTTCCCGGCGCGCCGCCTTTCAAAGCATTGATTATGGCGGCAGGGGATTTTAAAAAATTACGGCTGGGAAGCTTCTGGAAAAAGATTTCTTGAAGCAAGCAAAGAGGTAAATAAGCCTTATTAGGCTTAACAGGAACAAAAAGCGATGGTTAAAGAGGACGGGGGCTCCCCCGTCCTCTTTTTGATTGATGCGGAACGCGGCAAACCATCGGAAAAATCAGAAGCCGGCCAACTAACTGGGAAAGCACTCCTGTAAAAGTCTTTTGCCTAAGGCGGCAGAAGGGGCATTGAAAACGGCCCTTCGAAGGTCGAAAGCCGCCTGCTGGAATCACCAAAGGAATGGCTTTCCCTATGGACGCCGCGGGAGCTGTAGGACAAGCGGCGCGGGCAGGGCGGAACGCAAGCCGCCTTAGTTCAAGCCGGCCTGAACAGGACTTTTCCCGCTCCGGCCAACCAGCTCCGCAAGCCGCGGCCTGCGGTCCCATCAGCCCAGCGGTTCTCTTATCGAGCTTCCTTTTCCTCCAGCTCCTGGCAGAGAGCTTCCCAGCTTTCCATCAGTTTCTCCTGCCGGGCCCTCAATTCTTCCATTCTCTGGGTCAGCTCCAACGCTTTCTCATAGTCGCTGGCAGTCTCCGGATCGCTGAGCCGGCCGGCCAGCTCGGCGGTTTCCCGGTCTAAGCCGTCGATTTCCTCCTCCGCCCTTCTCACCCGGGTTTTCAGTTTTCGCAACTCCGATTCCTTTTGCTTTCTCAGCTTATAATCATTTTGCTTCGGAACCGGTTTCACTCCCTTTTCCGGTTCTTCTTCCTGCCGGCGCTTTTCCAGAAAAGCGTCGTAATTCCCCTGGTATTCCTCCGCGCCGCCAGGCTCCAGATAATAGACCCGGTCCGCTATTTTATTGATTAAGTAGCGGTCATGAGAAATTACAAATAGGGTTCCCTCATAGCCTTGCAAAGCGCTCTCCAACGCTTCACGGGACGCGATATCCAAATGGTTGGTAGGTTCGTCCAGCAGCAAAAAATTCGCCTTGGAGAGCATCAGCTTCAGCAGCAGCACCTTAGCCTTCTCCCCGCCGGACAGGGCCCGCACCGGCTTAAACACGTCGTCTCCCTTAAACAAGAACACCGCAAGAGCGCTGCGCACCTGGGTCTGTGTCATACGCGGATATTGATCCCAAATTTCGTCCATCACAGTTTTATCTGTATCCAGTCCCGCCTGAATCTGATCGTAATAGCCCAGATCAATGCCGGCCCCGAGCTTAATACGGCCGCTGTCCGGCTGGTACTGGTTCAGGATGGTCTTAAACAAAGAGGTCTTGCCGCAGCCGTTGGGTCCCAGCAAAAAACCTCTTTCCCCCCGCCGCAGCTTGAGGTTCACACGCTCAAACAGAGGGGCCTTGCCGAAGGAAAGAGAGAGCTCCTCCACCTCCAGCACGTCATTGCCTCCGGGCTGTTTGATTTCAAATTGAAAACGGATGCTTTCCGGCGCCGCCTGCGGTTTTTCCAGGTCCCGTTCCAGCCTCTCGATCACCTTCAGCTTGCTTTCTGCTGTTTTAATATTTTTTTCCCGGTTCCACTGCCGCTGCTGGGCTACGACTCCCTCCAGCCGGGTAATCTCCCTCATGGTGTTCTCATAGACCCGGCGGGCTGTAAGCTCCGCCTCCTCTTTTTGGGTCAGATAGGCGGTATATCCGCCCTTATACACCGTCAGCCGGTGGTTCTCCATCTCAAAAGTGCGGGAAGTGATCCGATCCAAAAAATAGCGGTCGTGGCTGATGACCAAAAACGCCCCGTTAAAGCTTTTCAGGTAATCCTCCAGCCACTCTACAGAGGAAATATCCAGGTGGTTGGTCGGCTCATCGAGAAGCAGCAGATTCGCCCCGCTCAGGAGCATTTTCGCCAATTGAAGCTTGGCCTTCTGCCCGCCGCTCAATGCTCCTACCGTCAGAGCCATATCCTCGTCGCTGAAGCCAAGGCCCAGCAAGGCGGACCTCGCCCGGCTGCGATAGGTCATCCCGCCCTCCCGGACAAAACGGTCGTTTAAAAGCGCCTGACGCTCGATCAGCTCCTCTGCGGAGCCCATCCCTTTTTGCAGGCGTACGTTAAGCAGCTCTATCTCCTCCTCCATTTTCATCAGAGGGGTGAATACCGTCAGCACCTCATCCAGAGCGGTTTCCTCCAGATTTTTACACACATGCTGCTCCATATAGCCCACTACGGCCTGCTTGCTTTGATACAGCTCCCCGTCGTCGGGACGCATCTCGCCGGTGATCATTTTGAACAGAGTGGTTTTCCCGGAGCCGTTCACTCCCACCACCCCTATTTTGTCGTTTGCCTGTACCTCAAAGGACACGCCCTCAAACAGGAGGTCCGTGCCGAAAGCCTTTGTCAGATTGCTGACGCCCAAAAGAGCCATCTCTATCTTCCTTTTCCTGATATCATGCCGTTGATCCTTCTGATCGATCGCTTTTCATACAGATATCTATTATAAAGAAAACAAGCGTAAATTGCAACTGTTCACCCTAACGAAGCCTCTTTTTCAAACTGCTTCCGATGTATAATCATTTGCTTTTCAATATGTTTAAAAGATGTGTTTGAACCTATCGGAATCCCGCGCGCAAGAGCGCCTGGACCACAACGTGCTCCAGGCGCTCTTGCTGCTTTAGCGGAAAGAAGTCAGCACAAAAAGGACTTCATTTCTCCAATATAATGCTCTTGGTCGTGGATAAAATCCTTAGCCAGCGTCCGAACCTCCGGAGAGGCTTCCGGCAGCTCGTTCAGCTTTTTCGTCATGCTGACTATGCTCATGGTACTGCCGTTGATTACCATCTCCGCAATGTGGGAGGCGTCGGTGTCCAGCATGGAGTTCAGCTGCACTGAGCTCCAAAGCATAGCTTTTTCCATCATGCCGCTTTCCTCTGGAATCTTGTTGTTAGAAATCAGCATTTCCTCCGCCTTTTGAGCTGTTTTGGAAAAGCTTCCGTATTGGCCGGTCAGCTTGTTTTTCAAATCAGTGTCCTTAGTTTTATCCATGACCAGCTTAGTGGCGTTCATACCCATCTTCGCGCCCTTAAAAATCTCTTCCAGCATCTCTAAATTTTGTTTGCTCACTTTGTTTCCTCCTGGCCAAAAAAATAGCGGTTTACCGCCTATGGATTAGTGTGCTGCTTTTTCGCCCGGTTATGTGGTCATAAAATCTGCTTATTTTTGACAATAAATCCGCGTCAGCCATTAAACCGCCCTACCACCGCCAATCATAAAGGCGCACGGCGCCCTAATCAAAGCGCGCCGCAATACGCGCTGAACTCTCCCAAGGAAAAAGCGCCGCCAGCTGTGCAAAGCGCTTTTCTTTAGAAGCAAGGCTTTGATTGTCCGGCTGTTTTCGGCTTGCGCCAGGCGGCAAACAAAAAGCGCCGGTCTGAGCCGGCGTTTTTTTCATTTTTTTTCATGGGAGCGTTTGCTGTACTGACTGGGGGAGAGCCCCTTATACTTTTTAAACACTCTGGAAAAGTAGAGCTGATCTGAAAAGCCGGTGGAATACGCCGCCTCGCCTACCGACAGATTAGACGATTCCAACAGCAGGCTGGCCTTTTGAATGCGGTAACGAGTCAAATATTCATTGGGCGGCACAGAAATGTGCTTCATAAACAACCGATACAAATGGCTGCGGCTAATCCCTACATTCGCGGCAATGTCATCCACATCGATGCTTCTCGAATAGTTATAGTCGATAAACTGAAGAGATTTTTTCACATATTCATAACCGCTTTTTTTCTCCTGGATATCAAGGGGACGGCGGTCCATCATCGCCGCCATAAAGGAAAGCAGTCCCGCCTGCATTCTGGCCTGGTCGCTGGGCCGGTTGCCGTTAAGCCGGTAAATGTTCAAAAGCTTTTCCCGGTAGAGGCTGTCCTTATCATAGTGGAAAATTGGCTGCTCCGCGGAAAGCCCCGCTTCGCAGACCAAGCGCTCGGCGTCAGTGCCGTTAAACCCCACCCAATAGTATTCCCAGGGGTCGCTTTGATCCGCCCAATAGGTGATTAAACGGTTCGGCACCACCAAAAAGCCGTCGCCGGCAGACAAGGAATACTTGCCCGATCCGCTGTCATACACGCCCTTGCCGGAGGTAATATAGTGAATTAAGAAGTGATCCCTTACCGCCGGGCCCCAGGTATGGCCGGGAGAGCAGCGTTGAAAGCCGCAGTTATATACCGCCAGACCAAGGCCTTCCCGATTGGAGAGCCAGACTGAATGCTTAAAAGCGTCATGAGCCAAACCTATCACTCCTTTTTCAGCTTATAGAATAACAGCAAATACATAGTTTTATTATAAGCGGTTCTGAGAAAAATAGCAACGAAAACGCTAAGCAGCAATAAGCACTAAAAATTATTTTTCTTAACATTTTCTTTATGAAAAAGAGATAATTTGTTAAAATTCTCACAGGAAGGAGATTTTTTCGTCCAAATGCGATTGAAAAAAAGGCAAAAACGCGCTATAATAGCACAGTAATTAAAATCCGGAAATTTGGCGATTTTTAGTCTAAGAGCCGGAAAAGTGAAAATTTTATAGTAAAGGGTGAATGTTATGGAAAACATGGACACGGCTCTGGTTGTTCTGGTTACTGGCCTTGTGGTTGTTTTCGCCGTACTGATTTTGCTGACCGCTATCATCAAAATCTACGGAACTATCGTCAGCAAGGCGCAGAATAAAACCGCTCAGGCCAAGCCCTCTAAAGCTGCGGAAAAGACGGCGCCCAAGTCGCCAGTGACGGCAGCTGTTCCGGCTGCCCCGGCTGCGGCGCCTGCCGTAGAAGCTGGAATTCCCGGCGAAGTAGTGGCCGCCATTGCCGCCGCTGTTGTCAGCGTTTCTGAGGAAGAGCATAAGGGCTATGCGGTAAAAAGCATCAAACGCACAGCAGGGTCCCGTCCGGTGTGGAGTATGGCCGGTTTGATGGATAACACCCGTCCGTTTTAACAACAAAGACATCGGAAAGGAAGGTACGAATCATTGGATATTCTCAATGGATTTGTGGAAGCTGTCCAGGGAATCTGGAACACTTCCGGCATTATCTCCATGGATTGGAGAAACTATGTTATGATCGCCATTGCCTGCGTTTTGATCTATCTGGCTATCGGCAGGCAATTTGAGCCTTTGCTGCTGCTGCCCATCTCCTTTGGCATGCTGCTGGTCAACCTGATGCCTGGCATCATGGCCGCCCCGACAGATACCAGCAACGGCGGTTTGTTCTATTATTTGTACCAGGGCGTGAAGCTTGGTATTTACCCGCCTTTGATTTTCCTGGGGATCGGCGCCATGACAGACTTTGGCCCCTTGATCGCCAACCCCAAAAGCTTTCTATTGGGCGCCGCCGCCCAGCTGGGTATCTTCATTACCTTTATTGGTGCCATCCTGCTGGGATTTGACGTGCAGTCCGCGGGTTCTATCGGTATCATCGGCGGTGCGGATGGTCCTACCGCTATCTTCGTTACCAGTAAGCTAAAGCCGGAACTGTTAGGACCAATCGCCGTGGCGGCGTATTCCTATATGGCCTTGGTTCCTATTATTCAGCCTCCGATTATGAAACTGCTTACTACCAAGAAAGAGCGTGCTGTGGTTATGGAACAGCTCCGGCCGGTTTCCAAGCTGGAAAAGATTTTGTTCCCTATCATTGTGACCATCGTGGTTGCTCTGCTCCTGCCTGACGCTGTGCCGCTGGTAGGTATGCTGATGCTGGGAAATATTTTCCGTGAGAGCGGCGTGGTCAGCAGGATTTCCAATACCGCCCAAAATGAGCTGATGAATATTATCACTATTTTCTTAGGCGTTACCGTCGGCGCCACCGCTACCGGCGAGGTATTCCTCAGCCCCAGCACCTTATTGATCATTGTTCTTGGTTTGTTTGCTTTCGCCTGCGGTACCGCCGGCGGCGTGCTGTTCGGCAAGGTTATGTACAAGGTAACCGGCGGCAAGGTAAACCCGTTGATCGGTTCTGCCGGTGTTTCCGCCGTACCGATGGCCGCTCGTGTTTCTCAGAAGGTCGGCCAGGCAGAGAATCCCGGCAACTTCCTGCTGATGCACGCTATGGGTCCCAATGTGGCAGGGGTAATCGGCTCCGCTGTTGCCGCCGGCGTTCTGCTGGCAATCTGCTAATCCGTTTTCCAACGTTTTTAGATCTAACGGATGCCTCTATAATAATTTACCCGGACGCTTGCCCGCGTCCGGGTAAATTATTATATGCTGTTTGCCGCACGTCAAAGATTTATTCTGGAATATACCGTGTATACGGCGCTGTCCCAAAACGTATGCCTCGCTTGGCGCCGTGCAAACCGACGTAAGCCAGGGCAATTCCTTTCTCACGGCGCTGAAATTTTAATAAAACATTCTATGTCCGTATTGGGTCTTATCAAATTGAGAAGGGTGGTTTCCTTCTATGGAATTTCATCAAAAAATCTACGAGCTGGTCCGGCGGATTCCTTACGGTAAGGTATCTTCCTATGGGCAGCTTGCGGTCCTGGCCGGAAGGCCCGGAGCCGCTAGGGCGGTTGGCCACGCTATGCGGGTATGCCGTGACCCATCCATTCCCTGTCATCGGGTCGTTCATCAGGATGGCTCCACTACCGCTTCCTTTGACGCTATCGAACGTCATACCCAGCAACGGCTGCTGGAAGCGGAGGGGGTCCTTTTTTCTTCAGACCACAGGGTAATCATGTCTCAATTTCAATGGCGGCCTGAAATTTCATGAAAATCTGCTTTCCCCCTCCGCCTGTTCTTACAATCAGCCTTTTCCGGCGTGGGCTTACCGGCTGGGGACACTCTATATTTTCACTTTTCGCGTTTTCTCCAAGACGCTGCTAAAAAATTTTCCCACGATTCGCTTCCAATTCATTCCGCAGCGGCTTTACAGACGTTCCGCTCCCGCCGTAAAGCGCGCGATATAATTATAATAAAATAAACGAATCATCGAAAGCATGAGCGTTCACACGTCTTTTGGTCAATACTATTGATATCTTAACAAGGAGTGTGGTCTCATGAAAAAAATATTTGCTATCATTTTATTGACACTGTCGGCGGCGTTTTTGATGTCCTCCTGCCATCCCGATAAGGAGGAAGCTCCCGGCAGCTCTTCTCAGGAAACTCCTCCTATTGTCAGTCAAATTTCGTCGGTGGTTTCTCCTCCCGTCTATGAGGAAAGTTCCGCAGAGGAAAGCTCCTCTGAGATTGGAGAAAACACCTCCTCGCAAGCCGAGTCCAAGCAAAGTAGCTCGTCTATGTTTGCGGCGGAATAAAACTTTCTCTTCCTCTTAAAATATGCTATAATATTATTAATAACCATTGTTCCTCTGCTGTTCTGAGCCGCTATTCCTTATTTTTATTGGGCTGATGCTGCCAGTTCAGCGGAAACTTCCGAAGAGATCTATCTTGACAAATATTTTCGTGGTCTTATTAAAATGATCTTTCATTCAATAAAGGAGGCTTGACCTGTGGAATTTGACGCGTTGACCGCCGGGGTGAAACCCGGTGGATTGAGAAGCAAACAAGACATTAAGCTGTTAATCTGCTACTTGCTCAGCAGCATTCCCCAAGGGTTGTCCAAAACCGACCTGATCAATGTTCTGCAGGACAACAATCTCGCCAACTATTTTGAGGTTGCCAGCGCCTTTGACGAGCTGTTGAAACAAGGCAATTTAACGGAAGCCCAGGAGGAAGAGACCTTTTACACCGTAACCGCTTCAGGAAAAATGATCGCCCAGGAGCTTGATGTCTCTTTGCCGATTTCTATTCGGGAGCAAGTCCTCAGCGCCGCTTTAAGCCTGATGGCCCAGCAAAAGCGGGAGCGGGAAAATACGGTGACAATCACCAAAATTGAAAACGGCTGTCAGGTGGAATGCCATATTTCAGGAGGGGAAATGGATTTAATGTCCTTCACTCTTTATGTGCCGGATATGATGCAGGCTAAACTGGTAAAGCGAAATTTTCAAAAGGATCCCCAACTGATTTACAGCTGTATGCTGGCTGCTTTAACCCGCAACCAGGATATGGTCCGCGAGCTTTTAGGAGAGCTTTCCTAACGCAAAATTATTTTGAAGGTATTGACAGACCTTGTTTTCCCTGTTATAATCATTTGGAATTTTGAAGATTTGAGGTGAAAAGATGCGTAATTTTTCTTGCTAACCATAAATATGGCGTCAGTTCCAGGGAAAGCAGCAGGGAATTGCCGCCGGTTGCAGGGAAGTTGCGTTTTTCTTTTTACTGAGGCTGATACCGCTCCATTCAATATGGAGGTTCTTTTTGCTGTTTTAGCCACAGGAAAGGGTTTACTTTCCTGTGGCTTTTTGTTTTGCCTTAAAATTTTTTGGCTCCGGGAAAAACAGAGCGGCGGCAGATTTCTAAAGCATCTGCTGCTAACCGCCGGTAAAGCAGCGTGACAATCAGGCGCCTGTTTTATTGGCACAACGGGAAGCTTATATGGCAGCAGAAAAATTTCGGCCTTTCTTTTTATCGGCGTCAAAAGCAAATTTCAGCTTTCCCGAACTACCGGTGATAATAAAATCTTACGGCAGGAGGTCATGCTCTTTATGTCAATGATTCAAATTTCAAACCTTACCTTCGCTTATGAAGGCGGCTATGACAACATTTTCGAAAATCTTTCTCTGCAAATAGATACCAGTTGGAAATTGGGGCTGGTCGGCAGAAACGGCAGAGGAAAAACCACCCTTTTAAAGCTGTTGATGGGGCAATATTCCTATCAGGGACAGATTTCGGCTGACACTCAATTCGACTATTTTCCCTTCACGATTGAGGATCCCCGCCAGTCCGCCCTGGAGGCGGCCCTGGGCGTTTGTCCTGATTGTCCTGATTGGATTCTTCTGCGGGAGTTTTCCAAGCTGAAAATCGAAGAGGAAACCTATCGCCGGCCCTATATCACTCTTCCCCTGGGCGAGCGGACTAAAATTCTGCTGGCCGCTTTGTTCGCCAAGGAAAACCGTTTTCTTCTTATCGATGAACCTACCAACCACCTGGACCAGCCCGCCCGCAGGCTGGTGGGTGACTATCTGGCGGGCAAGCAGGGATTTATCCTGGTCTCCCACGACCGGGCGTTTTTAGACCGGTGTACAGATCATATTTTATCTATCAACCCCTCTGAGCTTCAAATCCAAAAAGGGAATTTCTCCTCTTGGCAGGAAAACAAACGCCGCCAGGATCAATTTGAGCTTTCGCAAAGCGAGAAGCTGAAAAAAGAAATCGGCAGGCTGTCCGGTGCGGCAAGGCAGGCCTCTCAGTGGGCAGGCCGGGTAGAAAGGGAAAAATACGGCTCTCAAAGCTCCGGCCTGCGGCCCGACCGGGGCTATCTTGGCCATAAATCCGCCAAGATGATGAAACGGGCCAAGGCATTGGAAACCAGGCGTCTGGATGCGCTGCGGGAAAAGGAAGGGCTTTTGAAAAATCTGGAGCATACGGAAGACCTAAGAATCAAGCCTTTGCCCTTCTCCGGCCGCAGGCTGGCCGAACTGAAAGAAGTTTCCATTCAGTATGGAAACCTGACCGCCTGTAAGGGCGTCAGCTTTACCATTGAGCCTGGCGACCGTATTGTCCTTCAAGGAAAAAACGGCAGCGGCAAGTCCAGCGTATTAAAGCTGCTGCTGGGAGAAGCGCTTTCATTTTCCGGCCAGCTGACAAAAGACAGCCGTTTGAACATCTCTTATGTCTCCCAGGACACCTCCTGCCTGAAGGGCAGCCTGACGGAATATGCGGCAGCCCGCGGATTGGAGGAAAGCTATTTAAAAGCTATGCTGCGGAAAATGGGATTTTCCCGGGGCCAGCTGGAAAAGGACTGCTCCGATTTCAGCGGCGGGCAAAAGAAAAAGGTCCTGATCGCCGGAAGCTTGTGTGAAGCCGCTCACCTTTACCTCTGGGATGAACCCTTGAACGATATTGACCTCTTCACCAGAATCCAAATCGAGGAGCTTTTGCTGGCGGGAAAGCCTACTCTGGTTTTTGTAGAGCATGACGAGATATTTGCCTCTAAAATTGCGACAAAAACTGTAAATTTATAAACTATTTGTATAATAAAATAACAAATATACAAAAATTGGTTTTATTGGCCTTATGAGGGTTTCTTGAACGGTGCGCTGGAAGGCCCATCCTTCAAAAGCGGAACCATATTTTCAGCCAGACGCAGGTCAGAAATCTCTATGCCATAATGACCACACCTACAGCCAGCTATGGAAGCAGGAGCCTGCTCACCTCATTACCAGCCTCCATTTCTCATTTTGGGCTCAAGCAAATTCCCGCCGGCAGTCTGATTTTATCACCGCCATAAGGCTGTCGTCCCGGAAGAAGTAAGGAAGGTGAAAAAGGACAGAGACGCGGCCCATCAGCCTGCCGCTGCCGCCAGCGCCTCGCTCCGCCCTAATCTAGAACCCAAAGCCTCTTTCATAGAGCGCTCCCACCGGTAGATTCTAATCCAAGGAAGCTAAAAGAGCCTCAGGCCCAAATAAGATTTAACAGCAGCAGCATCGTGACTCCGGGAATTCCCAAGCCGGCGGACACTCCCAAGGACAGCAGGCTCACCGGGAGGGTTACTCCGGTAAAGCCCCCGGTGATATTCACCAGCACTAAGGCGACCAATCCATTCAGCGCGCTGCCCAACGCCCTGCGGAAGGGCTTTTTAGAACCGGCGGCAACGTGAAGAACCAGCAAAGCACAGAAAATTCCTGCGAATATAAGCCAAATGATCCAATTTTCCATTCGTCATTTCCTCTTTTCCAGCGGGTTTCTTAGAATCGCTTTTACGTTTTTTCACCATGATCCAAATGGAGGAGAGCGAGAAGCCGAAAGCAAGTCCTAAGAAAGCTTATGCTGGAATACACTGACTTTATGACGAATTTATTCTGCCGGGGTGAAATCGATTCTGCCTGTGGCCACATCCGCCGCCGCTACCTGAACCTTCATAGGGTCTCCAACCGTCAGCCTGCGGCCGCTCCGGACATCCGTATGGGTCAGCAGGCCGTCGAACTGGAATTCGCAGTCCGGAAAGTCCTCCACGCCTACAAAGCCCTCCACGCTGTTTACAAGCTGGACAAAAATTCCCCGGGCCGTAGCGCCGCTGACGATACCGTCAAAGGTTTCTCCCAAATGCCGGCGCATATATTCCGCCATATAGCACTTTTCCGCCTGGCGTTCCGCCCGCTGGGCTCTCAGCTCGCACGCCGAGGACAGCACGGCGGCCTCTCTGGAAAAATCCTGATATTTTTTCTGAAGCCTATCCACAGTGATCCCTTCCGCCACTCCGGTCAGAATGCGGTGAATGGCGGTATCCGGATAACGGCGGATCGGCGAGGTGAAA
>ERZ860710.776-NODE-776-length-18662-cov-3.099210_pt1 | contig 18662 bp, 18 predicted proteins | sample MGYA00509974_ERZ860710 | MGnify/ENA primary metagenome ERZ860710 (study PRJEB30046, sample SAMN00715261) | human gut metagenome | study: EMG produced TPA metagenomics assembly of the A metagenome-wide association study of gut microbiota in type 2...
CCGCGAGCTGCCGCTGTACGTTGTCGTCGGCACGCAGTTTGCAACCGCTATGGGCGGCGGCATTCTGGTCGGTCAGGTGGGTAACGGCTTTAATAACGGCCTTTCCTGCTTACTCTACGGTATCCTTTGCCAGCTCGCCTTTATCGTGCTCATGTTCATTGCAAAATGGCTGCGCTCTCACCAATTCGCCACCGTTCCGGAGATCCTCACACATTATACCGGCCAAAGTAAAGCCGTGCGCATCATTGCCGGTGTGATGACAATCGTTGTTCCTTTCGGCTGGTGCTGCTCGAACCTTACGGCCTTCGCAAAACTCTACTCCCCCATCACTGGCCTTTCGATCAATGCGCTCATTATAATTATGGCCGTGCTGAGTCTGTTCTTCATCATCCCCTCCGGTCTGAAAACGGTCGCGTGGACAGATTTTATCTTTGGCTGTCTGATGGTGGTCGTTGGTGTGATCGTTGCCGTGGTCACGGCAAACATGGCCGGCGGTATGACGCATGTGATTGAGACCGTTCCCTCTGAGATCGTTGAGTTCCCGGGCGCGTTTTTCAGCGTGGGTCTCTCCACTGTTCTTCTCTGGATCTTCTCTCTGACGCCGGGCGGCATGACCAACCAAATGTATTATCAGCGCATTCTCGCCGCGAAAGACACCAATCAGGTGAGAAAAAGTTTGCTGATCTCCGCCATCTGCTGTATGATTGCTTATGTCTGGGCCGTTATCGTTGGTCTGAGTGTCCGCTCCATGAACCCCTCGCTTGAAGGCGAGATGGCCACCGGCTGGCTGATGGATCAGATGCCCGTCTGGGTCGTTGCCGTGTTCTCCGGCCTCGTTGTCTGCACGATCCTTTCCACGATCAGTTCCGGTGTGCAGTCCGTCGTCGTTAACCTCAACCGCGATATCTATCGCGTGGTCAAGCCCGACGTGGAGGACAAGAAAGCAGTCAAGGTCTCCCGCATTTTGTCCGTCGTCATTGTTTTCACCGCCGCGCTGGTCGCGATGTTCTTCCCTCAGGTTTTGAGCCTTCTGGTCATCACCTATTCCTACTCCGCAGCCGGTCTTGTCTGCCCGATTTTCCTGAGCTATATTCTGCGCAAGAAAGGCATCATCACGAAAAACGGCATTGTCGCCGGTATGCTGAGCGGTATTCTGGTCTGTGCCATCTCCATGCAGTTCAATTCGGTCGTTCCCTATGTCATCTGGGGCTGCCTTGCCTCCGGCATCGCAATGATCGTTTTCAGCAAGCTCGACAAGACCAATCCCGTTTACCTCGAAAAATAAGGAGTCGCTATGTCAAAGATTCAGTCCCCCGCGAAAATTGCCTGTATCCAGATGCGCATTTCTTACTGCCGTGTTGAAGAAAATCTGGCCGAAGCTGACCGTCTGATTGAAGCAGCCTGTGCAAACGGCGCCACACTGCTGATCCTGCCGGAGACCTTTACAACCGGCTCTGCCTTTGATACCCGTGCAGAGGCATACGCCGTAGCCGAAGCAATCCCCGACGGAAGGACTTCGCAGTTTCTTTTGAAAAAAGCACGCGAGCATGGTGTTTATATCACCGGTTCCTTTGTTGAACGGGATGGAGCGGACCTCTATAATACCGCGGTCTTGGCAGGGCCGGATGGTCTGGTCGGCAAGTTCCGCAAACTCCACCCGTGCGAAGACGAGGTCTACTGGGCCGAGCCGGGAAACCTTGGAATCCCTGTCTTCCATACTCCTATCGGCCGGATCGCACTGCTGATTTGTCTGGATGCCTATTATCCGGAGTGCTTCCGCATCTGTGCACTTCAGGGCGCAGATATTATCTGCACGATGTTCAACGCATACCACGTCAAGGAAAGCCGTCGGCTTCCGGACCCTTACGCAACGATGGCAGGTGTTTTATGTATGGCAAATGCGCTGTCCAACCATGTTTTTGTCGCTTGCTGCGATGCGGTAGGTGAATGCAACGGCACGCGCTTCGCTGGGCAAAGCATGGTCGCCAACCAGTGGGGTGCACCGCTTGCCGGTCCAGCAAGCGATGAAGAGGAAGCTATCGTATATGCTGACATTGACCTGGCTGATAGCCGCAGGAAGTACTTCCACCCGACAAACAGCCGTCTGGCCAACCGCAGGATCGATGTGTACAGTCAGGACCTCGGCTATCATCCGGAAAAATATCATTAAGCCTCATCTCTATTATTTTCACAGGCGCGGAAGCGCCAGGGAGGGGATGGCCATCGGTCATCCCCTCCCTTTTATCGATTCTGACGCGCTATGCTTCCAGTATCCCTGGCGCGGCGGAAACTTGGCCGCCGTACCAGCACCTTCGCCTGCCTCTGTCCTCCTGCATAATGTAGATAGTGGATATCTTTGCCAAAACTGTGAAATGAGAGAGTGTCGCCGCAATGCGTCCCATATCGTGCTGCGGCATGTGAGGAGAGACGGCTATGAGTACGCTTGCGCTTCGGAATGTAACCTACTATCAGACGTAATACCAGAAGGTGGACGCCCTGAAGGACATCAGCCACCGTTTTGACATGGGGCTGCTCCGCGCCGTGGTGGGCCGTTCCGACAGCAGCAAGGCCGCACTGCTCCTGCTGGATCAGTGCTTTACCGAGACCGCGAGCGCGCTCAGGCGCTACATTACGTTCAGCCGCACTCTCTTCCCTGCCTTGTTCCTGATGGTAGGTCTGATGGGCTTTCTCATCTCGCGGCTCATGGTCAAGCGGATAGAATTTGCCGTCATGTGGGGTCTGTGCGCCTCACAGAAGCAGAGGGGCGCCTCGTTCTTCTTAGAACAGGCGCTACTGTGCCTCACTGGCTGTCTCATCGGCCGCGCCCTGTCGGTGCAGGCTGTGGGCCGCACAAATCTGATGGCTTTGCTCTCCGAGAGGGAATAACAAAAAATAGAGAGGTCTGTCCTGTGACAGAACTCTCTATTTTTGCTTTTCAGCCTGTAAGCGTGCTCCGCGGCCCTGTAAAGAGCAGATCATTCCGTCTTTACGAGCTTCTGCGCGGCCCGCAGGGAAAGCGGCGCAGCGCGCACTCTGCACTCGAACGTCCGGGTCGGATGTCCATATTCAGCGCCGCCGTCACGCAGATCATGATCTACGTTCTTTTTTCTATCAAGAAAATAAGGGTTTTTGAGGGTGGAACGCAGAACGTGGAACGGGAGGTGGGACGACCTGCGAAGTGCGTAGGCTCTTTTGAGGATGGATTTGGAGAAATTACCTCCCCCTCAAAAAAATTATTTCAATAAAATATTTTTGTGCATGTTAGCCAAAGGCGCTAACAGCGCGGAATTTCATTGGAACAAGCATCCTCATTGTCACAGAATCCCGCTACTTGGAGCAGAAGTAAAGCTATATGACGCGTCTTACAATCGCTTGCAGTGATTGAGATGAAGACATCAAGCAAATCAGGGAAGATTTTATCCAGATCCTCAAGAACCGCATAACCGTATGCTTTGTTGATACGAACCATATTGTCGGTGGGAATAGATGCTGTTTCAGAAAATGCCTCCGTTGCTTCTTTGGTTGCATCAGTATGTGACAAAATCCTGAAGCTTGGAGCATTTTTGAAAACTCTAACCGCCTTTTGCTGAACTCTTCGCGCTCCCTCAGACAGCCGAAAAAACTGCATAAGCAAAGCGACATCCGTCTCGCGTGGATAGTCTAATGACACGAGGTGATCCACAACGTAAAATGCTCGATCTCGGGACTGACGATCAAAAAATAGTTCTACTCTGGTTGTGTTGGGCTCTAAGCCGAGCACAACCTCCGGTGAACACCGAAAGAAAGCACACAACAGCAAGAGACGGTTACGGCTGATTTTCTTACGGACACCTTTTTCAACTTGAGAAATAGCTTGAAAGTCCACACCAATGTAGTCAGCAACTCGCTGTAAGGAACAGCCCCTTTCAGTGCGCAGTTCTCTGAGCTTTTTGCCATACTGCTCGATAATATTCTTGTCGTCGAACGTAGATGGTGGAATCTTCTTGAAATAATCTGAATCCTCTGTGAGCTCCATTTCGGGAAATAGTTCTATCATCAACTTTGGATCTCCGGCGTAGGCATAGTCAAAAAATTCATTTCGCCGTTTTCGAAGCAGCGGACGAAGATCTCCCTCCGCTCTCCGCTTGCGGCGAGCATCTTTTTCTCCATCGGAAACCCTCATTCAATAAAATTTTGTCGCTGCCTCTGTCAATAGGAAAGTCCCCCAGCACGTGGCATAATCCTCCCATCAAAATTCCGAGGAGGAGAATGAAATGGCTATTTTTTATGTCGAAGGTAATGATGCCCAGACCATCGCAGCAGCAGCAAGCATCGAAAACGCAGCAGAGCAACGCGCACGCGCAGAGGCAGACAAAACAGGCGGCAAGCCTACCATGACCTTTTTCGCGTCAGCACAAGAGGCAGCGGTCGTGATAGCCGCTGACGACCTGCGTGCACAATATAAGGAAGAGTTCGGGCTTGCCAAGCGCCCCATTCTCCTTCCCTATGGTAGCCCGCTGATGCCGTATCAAGGACAGCACAATCAGGGAAGCAGAGACGGAACCTTCCACCGCTACGAGCGTCGCTTCGCTGGCGGCGGAGTGTCGCATGTCGAACTCGCCAAAATCTTGCTGTCCCGCGTGTGGCTCAAGCGCTGCGGTGAGGCTCTCTACATGTGGAAGCACCCCTGTTTCCGCCGTCTGACCGACAATCATCTCTCGTCTCTGATACATCCGCAGCGTTACGGCCTTGTCGCTATGGCCGAGCGCTTCGGATACGTTGGCCACATCCGCGCCGTTGGTAATCGCAACGCTTGCAAAGGTGTGACGCAGCTTGTGCGGGCGAAGATCAGGCAGCCCGCAATGGTCGGACAATTTTTTGAGATAGCGCGTGGGGCTTTGCGGGTGCATTGGCTCCGGACTATCCTCCTTTGTAAAAGCATTGGCACGACTATAACCGTCGAGCGCGAACGCGAGCTTTTCGGAAAAGAACTGAATACCGAACGCAAATAATCCGCTATACTAAGATGAAAAGCCGCCCTTTTGAGCAGCTTTTTTCTGTCGGTACGGGTTTTTGTATGGGTTTTCTAAAGAAATCAAAAACCGATCACAATCCTTTTCTCTTTAAAAATCGCAAATATAAAGCAAAAGTCGCTCAAATCAAACGATTTAAGCGGTTAATGTTGGAGCTGCTGGGCAGATTCGAACTGCCGACCTCATCCTTACCAAGCGTCGTAGAGCCTTCCAGCCCTTGCTGTATAAGGCTTTTCGGCGGTTTTTTGTCCAAAAAGGATGAGGTCGCAGCCTGTTTGTTCCATTGTTTCCATCCGCGCGTTTCCCCGTGTGGGTCACGGTGTGGGTCAAACAACTTTCAGGACGCGAACGAGGGGCGCACCTCCGACAGCGGCAAACCAAGCCGCTGCGCCCTGTCCCGCTCATAGGTAACGCGAGTCACTTCTTCAATAAAGCCTTTCTCCTTCGGTGTGGCGCTTGCCCAACGCACACTGTATTTGCGGCACAGTTGAAAGAATATCTCATAAAAACGTTCTTCCTCTGCATCCTTGCGGCAATACCACGCCGCATCAGACGCCGGTCTGATTTTATTCATATCCATGCAAAGCACCTCCTCACAGAAAATCAATCCAGATAGGTGAAGAAAATTCGTTTGGCAGCTTCGTCCGCAATCAAATACCTTGGCGCAGAAGATTGAAAGGTTGGAAGTAAAACGGCCCCAAAGTCTTCCTCATAATGCTTCGCCAAGCTCGTCGTCTTCGCTTCAAGCACCACATCGCCGGTCAAACCGCTGTCAATGGACAGCTTAATGCCATAGGCGATCAACAGTCGTCCTATTCCCTTGTATTTCGGGTTTCCTTCGTCAAGTGTAGGGTTTGACTCCGGCTGTGCCTCCATATACACGATATGCACGACCAGCGCGGTCGGAAGGATCTCATACGCCGCCAGAGCGATCAGCTCGTCTCCAACTCTGGCTGCGTATTTTTCATAATTTTCGTCGGCCAGATATTCGCTGGTCCAGGAGGTCTGCCACAAGGGTTCCCAGTCTGTCAACGCAGCATCCTGCGGTGTCATCAGCTCAATAGCCACCGGCACTTGTCGATTCATTGCATCGTAAACAAACGGTCGAAACTGCACAGCCCTCACCTCATAAATAGTATACCACGGTTTTTGTGAAAAATGAAGTGGGAAATTAAAGCTATCGCAGTCACGTTTTTTGTTCTAAAAATGCACCGCAATAAACCTGCTAAAAAGTCAAGCCCCAATTGAAAGAAAATTTGCGGGCGGGAAAAGAGCATAGCAAAGCAGAGACGGCAAAACGGAATGCTTGGCCGCCTCAAATAAAGTATTGGAGATCTCAGCTTATTCTATTGCCGGTAAGCTGCGGTAGAGTTCTGTGACCTTGCCATAATAGACGCGGAGGAACTTATTCAGGCCTGCCACCATAGCAAGTTTACCGCTTTTCCCTTCACCGCGTTTTTTCTCAATGAATGTAAAGATCGGATCGTTTGCCGGTTTATGCATCACATAGCTCTGCATGACTTCGTACCCGGTCTTACGCAGATAGCGATTTCCCCGCTTGGAGATATGCCGGTTATTCGCGCAGAATTTGCCGGACTGGTACGGCGGCGCATCGATGCCGGCGTATGCGATGAGAGCCCGCTTGCTGTGAAAGCGTCGGACATCTCCGATCTCCGCAATCAGGCGCGGAGCCAGCGTGTCCCCGATGCAGGGCATTTCGCGCACGAGAGAATATTCCGGCAGAGTCTTGGCGAGAGCCTGCATCTGTGTTAAAATAGCGTCACGGGACGCCTCCACTGTGTGGAGGACTCGTATCGCTTCCGTAATGACGATCTGCGTGGATGGTGCATTGGGAAGCACAGGGATACCGTTTTGAGCTGTGGCAAAGATGTGTGCTGCCATACGTTCGCAATTGTGGTATCCCTTTTTTCCGCCCATTTGCAATAATCCTTCCGAAAGCGCGTTTCTCCCATTTCGAGGATATGTGTGGTGTGATGATACCGCAGGACAAAGTCTGAAAGCTTGTGCCGCCCTGCATGGTCGTTCATGAGCTCCTGCATACCGGGCAAAACCTGATCACAGAGGGCATTAAAATCAACCTTTGCCTTGATCAGCATGGAGGTCATCTGGTAATACTGCCGCGCCAGAAGCTGAAGCTCCCGATATGTATCCTCCGGCAGTCTGGTCGGTTGAAGCTCCTGCCAATAGGCCAGGCCGTACAAAGCGATCTGCATAGCGTCGATTCGGTCGGTCTTCACCTTGCGGATACTTTGTGAGCAAAACCGCTTCATCCGCAGCGAATTGACGACGGAGATGAATATTCCGTTCTCCAACAAAGCGGCCACCACCGGGCAATGGTAGCTGCCGGTGCTTTCCAAAACGGCACGAACCTCTTCACCGCTGCTGCGCAGCAGCGATACGAGCTCCGACATTCCTTCCCTTGTGTGCTGAACTTCAAACGGAGCGTACACGATCTCTCCCCCTGGCTTCATTCCGCACACTGTACTTTTTCCTTTGGACACATCGATCCCGATACTGAGCATGGGCATTCCTTCTTTCCTGATAAAATATTGCAATGCTTCCGCACCGGCTTATTACGATTCAAATTGGTTCGTGACGCGCACGCGGCATAGCCGGAGCAACCTGCTCAATCGAATCTTTATAACAAGAGGGCGGAGGACTGTTTACAGCTCGAGCGCTTGGCTCACCAAAGAAACCGTCCATCCATTGCCCTCCCATTATAACAAAAATAAGCATAGTCTCCGAGGCTTCATATACGCTTCGGGTGCTATGCTTATTTTGTACCAAACGAAGAATATGCACTCGCATTTGCCCTCTCTTTATAACAAGAAATACCCCAAATCAGATGGCCACAAAAGCCGTCCCACACTCATTCACACGGTCATATTTTGCGTTGCTGCGGTCAATAAAAGTCGTTCAGCGGGGATGGCCTGTGTCGGCTATCTCCGCTGAATGACTTGCATGCAATTTTCAAGTGTCCTATGTGCTTACATCATCTAAGTTATGTGGTAACAAACTTATCAAAAAACAGTCTTCTAGCTACACACAGTAAACACTCTTAATACGTTTTATTGAGTATGGAGTGTAACTATCGGTTGGCAAATCACCATACCGCAGCCTTTTTACGGCTTCATCGAAATGCGCTTGAGCGTGTAATATTCGTTCAGGGACCACTTGGACTGATCACAGCCAAGGCCGGACTGCTTGACGCCAACATGCGGCGTAAAGGTGTTGCCAGAGGCACCGTTGATAAAGACATCGCCGGACTCAAATGTCTCGAACGCCTTTGCAATAGCACGGGCATCATGTCCCCACAGGTAAGAGGCAAGGCCCATATCGGTATCAACCGCCTGTTCAAGCACTCTGTCAAAGTCACTGTAGGGCTGGACAGCAATAATAGGGCCAAAAATCTCCTCACGTGCGCAGCGCATGGAATCTTTAACATCGACCAGCAGCGCAGGTGTCACAAAGTTTCCGTTTTCCATTCCTTCGGGGATCACGCCGCCCTTAACAAGCTTTGCACCGCCGCTCACGGCGTCGTCAATCAGCTCAAGGATGCGGTCGCGCGCCTGACGGTTGATCATTGGGCCCATAACGATCTGTCCTTCGTCCTTCCATCTGCCGACGGTCACAAGATTCATTTTCTCTTCTACCAGCTTGCAGAAGCGCTCATACAAACTCTCGTGCACGTAAATGCGGTTATAATCGGTGCAGTCCTGGCCGGAATTCGAAACCTTGGTCGCCACGATGTTCATCGCGATACTCTCCAGTTCCTCTCCGCAGTCGCCCATAATGATGACCGGCGCATTGCCGCCCAGCTCAAGAGAGTAGTTCTTAATGGAAGTGGACCCTTCATTCATAACCTGAACACCAGTGTCACTGGAACCGATCAGAGTGATCATGTTGGGGATCTTACTGCTGTTGAGCGCACGGCCAACTTCGCTTGCCTTGCCTGCAACGATGTTAATCACACCGTCAGGCAGGCCGATGCGCTTGGCAATCTCACCATAGTGCAAAGACGCAAGACATGTCTGGCTGGAGGGCTTGAGCACGATCGTACAGCCGGATGCCAGCGCCGGGCCCATTTTTAACCCCATATTGGCAAGAGGATAGTTCCATGCCAGATGTCCAACCACCACGCCGCGGGGGCGGTGCTCGACCACATGATAGACGCCGTGATCCTTCGCGCTCTTGTCCGGGATGCTTGTGCCGAACACGCGGCGTGCCTCATCACCGTAGAAAGTCAGCAGCCGTGCACTCGCCTCAAAATCTCCGACCGCGTTTTTAAAGGGCTTGCCCGTCTCCATGGAGTCCAGTTCAACAAGAAAATCTTTATCCTTGTAAAGTTCCGCTTGGAATTTCAGCATCCACTCAATACGCTCATCTACGCTGGTCTTCGACCAAGTGGCAAAAGCCTTTCTCGCCGCCTGCAGCGCCTGCTCCGCCTGCTCTGCGCTTGCACCCTGGAAGCTTTCAATAATGCTGCCGTCGGCAGGATTTTCGACCCTTACAAGAGAGCCTTCGCCCGCAACAAGCTGTCCGCCGATATACATTTTAGTGTTCATTTTATTCCTCCCGATCATCTGATTTACATGCACTTTTTGTAAATTTTGTAAACGTCCTCATAATACAGCGGTGCCATACGGCCGATCGTATCATTGCCGTATTGGAAGTTCTTCTTGACAACGGTGGCCAGTTCTTCCTCCGAAATATTCTTTACACCCAGATCAGAAAGCTTGCGCGGCAGCTTCAGCACATTGTAGAAGTAGTTTTCTACCTCTGCGATACCGGCAAGTGCAACCTTTTCAGGATCATCAGGATCATTTTCAACGTTCCAAACGTCAACCGCATAATTGACAAACTGATCAAGATAATCGCGGTAAATATAACGCATCCACACCGGCGTGACAACCGCGAGACCCGCGCCATGAGGGATATCCCAGTCACCGGACATTTTGTGCTCCATCGCGTGGCAGGCCCAGTCGCCGCTACGTCCAGGCTTAAGGAAGCCGTTAATTGCCATCGGAGAAAGAAACATCAGGTTGCTGCGTGCCTCATAGTCTTTCGGATCTGCCATAACTGCCTTCGCACATTCGATTGCTGTACGCAGGCCGGCAGTAAGCAGATTGCGGGCAAGCAGTGAATCTGTGTCAGGCGTAAAGTAATCCTCGGTAAGATGCGAGGTGATATCGGCAATACCACACGCCGTCTGGAACGGAGGAATCGTCATGGTCAGTTCGGGATCCAGCACAGAGAAGCGGGGCTTGATCCAATCATGCTCAAGGCCTCGCTTGGCATGCTCGGATTCCTTGTTGATGACAAGACCGGCCGTATTCTCGCTGCCTGTGCCGGCGAAAGTAGACACAACGCCCAGCGGGAGCGGTCTATGATCGACCTGTGCCTTACCGATGCAGTAGTCCCATGCATCACCGTCGTAATCTGCCGCCAGTGCAATCAGCTTGGAGCTGTCGATCACACTGCCGCCGCCGACCGCCAGAACGAAATCAATTTTTTCCTTCTTGCACAGCGCCACACCCTCGTTGACCTTTTCAATGCGGGGATTTGGAACAACGCCTCCCAGATCGACAACATAAAGTCCGGCGACCCGCATAAGCCCGGTCAGCTTATTGATCAGCGGCTGCACAAACGGCTCGGAAACATGATGGATCAGCACACGGGTGCCACCATTCTCTTTGATAAGATCAGCGATCTGGTCCTCGGCATTTCTTCCGAAGATAATATCTGCCTGATTCTTAATATCAAAATTGATCATACTCTCAACTTCCTTTCAGTCTTAGCGTTAAATGGAACGACGGTAGATTTCCACGATGTCGTTTTCATCCAGCGGCTGGACAACGCCGATGCGTGTACCGTTGTCGCGGTAGTAAGGAACACGGCGCGCCATCTCGTGGAAGGCCTCGTCATTGAGGTCCTCTTCCCTGATGTTCTTGAAATCGCGGAGACGGCTGGGCATTCCCAAGCTCTTGAAAAAGGCTTCAAAGCGGTTGATCGTCTCTATCGCTGTCGCCTTCGGATCGTCAAAATCATAGCTCAGCCCGAACACATTGACGCCGAGCTTAGCAAAAAGCGGAATATCGGATTCATAAACATAGCGCATCCACACCGGTGTAATGCAGGCAAGTCCGGCGCCGTGGGCCACATCCCACTGGGCAGACATCTCATGCTCCATCAGATGGCAGGACCAGTCGCCGCTGCGTCCGAAGCGAATAATTCCGTTGATGGCAAAGGGGGCTGTAATCATAATTTCTGCGCGCGCGTCATAATTGCAGGGGTCTTTCATGACCAACGGCGCATTCTTTATCACCGTTTTGAGCGCACCGAACGTCAGATTGTCCGAGAAGTCCACATGCTTGGTGCGGCTGAAATAGTTTTCTAACAGGTGCGAAGTAATATCGCTGATACCGGAGGCTGTCTGATATGGAGGAACGGAAAAGGTCAGCTCCGGATCCATAATAGCGAAATCAGGTCGAATAATGTCAATATCATCCGCCGAGCGTTTAAGCTTTTCTTCGTATTTCGTGACTACGGAAGCACGGGTCGATTCGCTGCCCGTTCCGGCAAAGGTAGAAATAGAGCCGAGAGGCAGACGGGCAACGGGGATCTCTTTCTGCAGATAGAAGTCCCATACGTCACCGTCATACACCGCGCCGAGCGCAATACCCTTGGAACTGTCGATCACGCTGCCACCACCGACTGCCAAAACAAAGTCGATTCTATTTTCCTTACAGAGCTCAATGCCTTTGTAAACAAGATCCAGTCGAGGATTGGGAACGACGCCGCCGAGATCCATCACAAACATACCGGCATCCTCCAAGATGCCGCGCACCTTTTCAATCAGCGGCATAACGAACGGTTCTCCCGAATGATGGATCAAAACGCGCGTTCCGCCATAGCGTTTGATCAATTCGGCGCACTTTTCCTCAGCCTTATGACCGAAAATGAATTCTGGCATTTTCCCCAGCGAAAAATCGTTCATAGCAATACCTCTTTTATCCTAAAAATTTTGATTGTTCAATGTTGTATCCAGTCTGCGGCCCACGCAGGGTGGACCGCAGACTGATACGGATAAATGAATGCCTCACTACAGCCTATTCTGTCCGGCGGTTATTCCGCCTTGGTTTCGGCAGGCTCCTTCTTCTGCGTGCAAAGACTGACAATCACACAAACGATCGCAGCGGGGATCAGGCAGAACAGGGAGGTCGGGAAGTGAGTAATACCCTTCATGTTGAGCAGTGCAAACAGCGCGCCGGTAAACATAGAGGAAAGGGCGCCGACACCGGTTGTCTTCTTCCAGAAACGGCCAAACAGGAACGGAACCATGCCGCCGGCGACCCAGAGCGTATAGCCGCTGGAAAGGACGGTGATGATATCATTAAAGCCGAATGCAAGCAGAAGCGCAATACCCATTAGAATCCAGGACATCCAAGAACAGGCCTTCTTCATCTTTTTATCATCGGGATTCTTTCCCATAGCAGGCGCAATCACACCGCCGTAAAGGTCGAAGACGATCTGAGTCGTGATGGTCATAACGGTTGTATCGCAGGTAGACATGACCGCAGCCACGATTGCAGCGAGCATCAGGCCTGCCACGATCGTCGGCAGGGACATAATAACTGTAAACATGATGTGGCTGGAGTCCGCATCGGGGAAGGCAACCGCGCCGTACATACCAAGCATAACCGGCATCATTGTGAAGATCGCAACCGCAACAGCGCCGACAATAGGAGCCCAGAAAGCAGTTTTGCGGTCCTTAGCGGAAGCGGTCAGCTGCATGGAAGCGCCATTGGTAATACCATAAATTGCGGTGGGAAGAGTCATAAGCAGCCATGCCTCGGCAGAGAAGGGCATGAAGTTCATAAAGTCAGAGCCAAGCGTAGAAGTTGTCATGCTCCAGCCGCCGTTGCCCAAGCAGAAGAACATAGCAAACACAAGACCGCCAAGGATGATGACAGACTGCCAGAAGTCAGTAGCGATAACACCGAACATACCGGCCGCCGAGCAATACAGGCAAATAACGACCACAGAGATGATCGAACCGATCGTCGGATCAATGCCAAGATAAGTAAACAACGCGCGGCCGGCAATGATTTGACCGCACAGGGTGGTGATTGCAACACAGGCACCAAGGCAGGACCAAACTGCCGTCATCGCCTTACCGGTATCAGGAAAGCGCTTGCGCAGATACTGCGGAATCGTCAGATAGTTGTTGTCATATGCCCAGCGTGCGGTAACAAAAGCGAACAGCATATAGGCAAATGCACAGCTCAGGCCGTACCATGCACCGCCGATACCGACCGTCGCACCATAGGTCGCGCCGCCGATCACAATACCGGTGCCGACATGTCCACCAAGGTAGGAGCCCGCGTTCAGACGGATCGTGCCGCGCTTACCCGCTGTCAGGAAGTCCTTAGTAGTCTTTGCGTACTTCTGGCCCCTCCAGCCGATATACAGCATAAATCCCATATAAATGACAAGAATCGCAATAATAACAGCTGTATTCATTAAAGTATCCCTCCACTAATAATTCAGTTGACTTTGAGTTCTTTCTCTGCTCAAATGCTGTGGTTTCAAAGAGATCTCTAGGCTTGATTCATTCGTCTCTTCGCGCCAAGATAGGGGGATGTAGCTATAGGGTTACTCGTTGCCGTAGTTATACTTGGTTTCAATCGTATGCTTGAGGCCCTTTTCGTTGATGTCCTTGGAAAAAGACGTCGCCGTGTTCATGTGCAACCTGCACAGGTTGAACATCTCGCAGGCATAATCCACGGTATTATAGAAGCCCATGTTCTCATAAACTTTGTTCATTTCCTGCTTCATCATCGACAGGCTGAACAGCGGCGTCTGTGCGATGTGCTGAGCGATCTTCATCGTTTCCTCTTCCAATTGCTCGTACGGGAAAATCTTGTTGACAATGCCGACATCCTTCAGATCCTGTGCCGTCCAGAAGTCACCGAGCAGGCAAAGCTCTCGTGCTTTATTGAACGGAAGCTTATACGGCGAAACAGGGAAACTCGAGATATAGCCGAGTGCGACCTCGGGATTGCCGAGCTTCAGGCCCTCGCTCGCCGCAAAAACCATGTCGCTAAGCATAGCAATGGTAATGCCGCCGCCGATGGTGTAGCCGTGGATCATCGTGATAATAGGCTTGTGAAGATTCCACATTTTCATCCACAGCTTGTTCTCGTTTCTGGTATCCGCACGGCGCTCCATCACATCGGTAATGTCAGCACCGGCAGCCTCCTTCAGGTCAAAGCCGGCAGTAAAGGCTTTTTCTCCTGCACCGCCGATGACGACAACGCTGACACGGTCGTCCACCGCAATCCGGTCGAATGCGTCGTGCAGGCCCTGAATAATGGCGTGGTTCATTGCATTTCGCTTGGTGGGGCGATTCAGCGTAAGCTTGACGACTTTTCCGAATTGCTCATAGAGCAGGGCATTTTCTTCGCTCATTAAATTCTTCCTCCTGTTAAAATAATATAAAATGCTTTGGCGTACAACTGGTATTTTCCTCCAAAGCCCCATAAACAGCAGGCGCGCCAACCGGTGCGCCTGCTGCGCATGGCCGAATCAATCCTTTTTCGCACGATAAGCGCGGATCTCACGGATCAGCGCAGGGATGACCTGGAACAGGTCGCCCACGATGCCATAGTCGGCAACCTCAAAAATTGGTGCATCAGGATCCTTGTTGATAGCGATGATCGTATCCGAGCCGGACATGCCCGCAAGGTGTTGGATTGCACCGGAAATACCGCAAGCGATATAGATCTTGGGCGCGACCGTTTTGCCCGTCTGTCCGACCTGATGTGCGTGCGGGATCCATCCGGCATCTACCGCCGCGCGGGAAGAGCCGACCTGACCGCCAAGCTCCGCGGCAAGATCGCGGATGTAACTGAAATTCTCAGGTGCCTTGAGTCCATAGCCACCGGAAACAATAATCTCGGCATTTTCAAGATCCACCACACCGCTCTGATCAAGTTTGATGGTCTCAAGCAGGTGCGTTTTCGGCTCGGTAGGGATAAGAAGTTCCGAAAGAATCTGCCCCTTGCGGGACTCGTCCTTCGCCAACTTTTTAAACACCCCCGGGCGGACGGTACCGATCTGCGGGCGGGTATTCGGGCAGAGAATGGTCGCCATTAGGTTGCCGCCGAAAGCGGGGCGGGTCCAAGCAACAAGCCCGGTCTTTTCATCCAGCGCAATGGAGGTGCAGTCTGCCGTCAGGCCAGTGCGCAAGCGGCAGCTCAGACGCGGGCCGATGTCCCGGCCATGGTTGGTCGCGCCGATCATCAGCGCGGAGGGGCTGTGCTTTTTCACAAGATCCTCCAGTGCCGTTGCGTAGCGTTCAGTCTCCTTCCACGCGTACTCCGGCGCATCCACCACGATGACACTATCCGCACCGTGCGCGATCACCTCGTCGGCAAGTGCACTCACGCCGTCGCCGATCAGCACACCTACCAGTTTTTCGCCCGTGGCGTCGGCAAGCATGCGGCCGGGGTTGAGCAGTTCAAGCCCGACGTTTTTGAGCTTTCCGTCCTTTGTTTCCAGATAAACCCAGATATTTTTGTATTCGTTCAACTCTTTCATCGCTGTCACCTCAAGAAATCAGATGCTTGTCCGTCAGAAGCCCGACCAGTTCCGCAGCGGCTTCCTCCGCGCTCTTATCGGCGATTTTCACGCCATGCTTGGTACGGTCGGGAACAAAGGACTTATTGACCTTGGTGGGCGAACCCTTGAGGCCCACACGCTCCATATCCATCTCCGCGACATCGGCGCAGTGCAGCTCTTCGATCACAGCGCGATTGGCTGCCATGCGGCTGCGCAGCGTTGCCATGCGCGGCTCGTGTTCGGTCTTGTTTACCGTGATGATGGCGGGCATCGTGATGCCGATAACCTCCCAGCCATCCTCGGTTTCACGGCGGACCTGCAGCTCACCGTCCTTGATGTCGGCAGCCACCGCGTAGGTGACCTGAGGGATACCAAGGTGCTGTCCCATCTCAGGGCCGACCTGACCGGTATCTCCGTCGATCGCCTGTTTGCCGCAGAAGATCACATCGAACGGGCCGAGCTTTCTTGCCACACAGCTGAGGATATAGCTGGTAGCGAGCGTATCTGAACCGCCGACAGCACGGTCGGTCATCAGGTATGCCCTGTCTGCGCCCTTGGACAGGCATTCCTTGAGCGCTTCCTTTGCCTGCGGCGGCCCCATGGAGACCACCGTAACACTGCCGCCGTGCTTTTCCTTCAGCTCCACAGCAAGTTCCAGCGCGTATGCGTCAAAGGGATTGACAATGCTGGGGACGCCCGTGCGGATCAGGGTGTTGGTCACCGGGTCGATCTTGATATTGGTCGTGTCCGGCACCTGCTTCACGCAAACCAAAATATTTAACATAGCTTTTTCCCTCTATCAGAATTTCTGTCAGTATTACTCGCGCATCAGATAGCCGCCGATGATCATGCGCTGGATCTGGTTTGTGCCCTCGAAGATCTGCAGCAGCTTGGCATCGCGGTAGAGCTTTTCAATGCGATAGTCCTTCATATAACCGTAACCGGAGAATATCTGAAGCGCATCGCATGCAACGGCGACGGCCGCATCGGACGCCGCAACCTTTGCGCAGGAGCTGATCTTGCCGAAGCCCGGCACGCCGGCTTCGGCAAGCTCCGCGACCTCGTAGCACAGTGCGCGGGCACTTTGGATCTTCAGTTCCATATCTGCCAGCATGAACTGAATGCCCTGATGCTGCGCGATAGGCTTGCCGAAAGTCACACGGTCCTTCGCATAGGCGACGGCGAGGTTAAGCGCCTCCTGCGCAAGGCCTACGCCCTCTGCCGCCACGCCGATACGGGAGTAGTCCAGGATTTTCATTGCCAGATTGTAGCCCTTATTTTCCACGCCGATGAGATGGTCTGCAGGCACATGCACTTCATCAAAGACGATGTCGGACGCTGTCGCAAGACGGAAGCCCATCTTATCCTCGTGCTTACCGACGGAAACGCCCACGCGATCACGCTCAACAAGGAAGCAGGAGATGCCGCGGTGTCCCTTTTCCGGAGCCGTCTTTGCGAACACGCAGAAGAACTGCGCATGCGGGGCATTGGTGATAAAGCACTTGCGCCCATTAAGAATATATTCGTCTCCCGATTTGACCGCCGTGGTGCGCAATGCGGATGCATCCGAACCCGCGTTCGGTTCAGTAAGCGCAAAGGATGCCATACCACCATTGATCACGGTATCGACTACATAGCGCTTCTGCTCGTCCGTACCGGCAATCAGCACGGGGCGGCAGGCAAACTGGCTCGCGCCAAGCGCGTTAGCAAAGCCGACATCGCCCATACTCAGCTGCTCGTTAATAATCGCCTGCGTGTGGTAGTTCAGTCCAAGACCGCCAAACTCCTCAGGAAGCGCCATAGAGGTGAATCCCATATCAGCAGCTTTCTTGTACAACTCCGGCGGCGTGTCGCCGATCACGTCCCATTCGGCAGAGATCGGACGGATCTCCTTGTCCGCGAATTCCTTCGCAAGCGCCTGCAGGTCTTTCTGTTCATCAGTCAAAACAAACGTTCCCATGTTCTTGCTCCTAACATTTCATTTTGCAGACCGGCTCCCAGCTGCCGCTTTGCTGCACCGGGGTCGTGCCACTCCGCAATCCTCTATTGATCCTAAAGCAATCCCCGTGCCAAGTTGCGGTATAAATATAAATTTGGTGTAAACCTTTGACATTGTGCATTTCTGCCGCACGCATTTACCGTATCGACCAGACCTCCGCCGAAAACGGCAGTGTGACACACCTGACGTTGTGTCACACTTTCGCAGCGGTCGCGGACTGCGCAGGCGCGCACATGTCACACTTTTGTCTCACTTGCAGAAATCTATGCAGTTTTTTCCATATAGTTGACACGCTTTTTTCATTCTCTACACATTTCGCTGTGACGCAGCTCTGTACTCAGAGGGTTCCCTTCTCCCGCAGCGCGGCGATCTCCTCCGGCTTCATGCCGAGCAGCCCGGTATAAATCTCCTCATTCTGTTCTCCCACTCCGGGTGCTCTGTGATAACTTAGATCCTCATGGTTCGACATCCGAATGGGGAACGCCATATAGGGCACCGGCTCGTCAATACCTTCCACATCCTGCTCAGCAATCATGTGGTTATATTGCAGCTGCACATTGTCACGGATTCGCAGCGGCGTTGCTACAACGCCAGACGGAATACCGGCGCCGGTGAAAAGCGCTTCCAACTCATCGCAGCTCTTGTCCCGCCCCCAGCGCTGGATATGTTCCATCAATTCGTCTGCCTGCACGATGCGGTTGGGAATGCTTCCAATAAACTGAGGCTGATGCAGGAAGGGATCGTCGATCAGTCCCAGCAGATTTTCATAAAAGCGGTTTGTGCCGGCGTGGAAGTTGATCCAGCCATCCCGCGCGCGGATATAGCCAAATGGCGCGCTGTCATCCCCACTTTCAGCAGCCTTTTCACCGTTGAGTGCAGCATCGGCAATGGAGGTCGTGCGAATCATCGAAGAGCAGGCGAGCATGGAAACATCTAAATACTGCCCCCTGCCGGTAGTTTTCTTCTCATAGAGCGCCAGTACCGTGCCGAACGCGCCATAAACCGCC
>ERZ860710.788-NODE-788-length-18465-cov-3.489842_pt1 | contig 18465 bp, 15 predicted proteins | sample MGYA00509974_ERZ860710 | MGnify/ENA primary metagenome ERZ860710 (study PRJEB30046, sample SAMN00715261) | human gut metagenome | study: EMG produced TPA metagenomics assembly of the A metagenome-wide association study of gut microbiota in type 2...
CCGCATGAATACTGAAAAAAATCGGGGTGACATCTATTTCGTCACCCCTTCTTGGTCGAGGTGATGTGATTCGAACACACGGCCTCTACGTCCCGAACGTAGCGCTCTACCAAACTGAGCCACACCTCGATAGTAAAATCAAGCCCCGGAACATCAAAAATACCGGGGCTGATTCATGGCTGCGGAACTAGGATTCGAACCCAGACAAACAGAGTCAGAGTCTGTCGTGCTACCCTTACACAATTCCGCATCAAACAGCAATAACTATTATACTAATTTTTCCATAAAAGTCAAGCTATTTTTCTATTTTATTTTTTTCAGGACCTAAAATAGCATTTCCCAGGACATCCGATCCTATGCACAAACTATTTTTCACTTGAACCGAATCGCTTTGCGTACTATAATAGGGAAAGCAAAAGGATCACATATCACACTTAGGAAAGTAGGATTCACATGAAATACGCCGTAGTATTATGCGATGGCATGGCGGATTACCCCATTTCCGCTTTAAAAGATCAAACGCCCATGTCTGTGGCAAAAAAGCCCTGCATGGATTTCTTATCCTCTAAAGGCCAGGTAGGTCTGGTAAAAACTGTTCCCGATGGTATGAAACCTGGCAGTGATGTGGCAAATCTTTCCGTGATGGGATACGACCCAGCCCAATATTACACCGGGCGTTCTCCCTTAGAAGCCGCTTCTATCGGCATTGATCTTCAGGACACTGACGTCACCCTGCGCTGCAATCTTGTAACCCTTTCTGAGGATCACAGCTATCAGGATAAGATGATGGTCGACTACTGTGCTGACGACATCTCCTCTCAGGAAGCAAAAATTTTAATCGAATATATCCAGGAAAAGCTAGGCAGCGAGATCTTTCATTTTTATCCTGGCGTCAGCTACCGTCATTGCCTGGTGTGGAAAAATGGGCAGCCCCATCCTGGTACTCTTACTCCTCCCCATGACATTACCGGCCGCAAAATTACTCAATATATCCCAAACGGGCCTTATGTCTCAGAGCTTTATAAACTCATGGTGCAAAGCTATAACCTTTTAAAGAGCCATCCTGTCAATCTAGACCGGATCAAGCGAGGAAAACGCCCGGCTAATTCTATCTGGCTTTGGGGCGAAGGCCAACGTCCCCGTCTCGACAGCTTTGAATCAAAATTCCATAAGAAGGGCTCCGTTGTTTCCGCTGTAGATCTCATCAAGGGAATCGGCTTGTGCGCTAAAATGTCCTCAGTAGACGTAGACGGCGCTACCGGCTATATCGATACTAATTTTACTGGAAAAATGGAGGCTGCTCTTCAAGAATTCCGCAAGGGACAGGATTTTGTCTATATCCATGTAGAAGCGCCTGACGAATGCGGCCATCGCGGGGAAATGGAAAACAAGATTAAGGCGATCGAACTGATCGACGAAAAAATATTAACTCCCCTGACAGCGGCTCTCAGGAAAGCAGGTCCTTTCCGAATCATGGTCCTGCCGGATCATCCCACTCCTTTGTCGACCAAAACCCATGCTTCCGATCCGGTTCCCTACCTAATTTACGACAGCGCTCGAGAGCAATGCAGCGGTGTTTCCTGCTTCTGTGAGGAAACCGCAAAGCAAACGGGTAATTATGTTGAAGCAGGCCCGATGTTGATTGAAAAGCTGTTTTCTGCTATCCAGGCTTAAGGAGGTTTTACCCCTATGACACCAGAAGCTATCCAACGAATCAACGATCTGGCACGCAAAGCCAAGGCCCAGGGCCTTACCCCAGAGGAAGCCCAGGAACAGAAAAGGCTCCGCCAGGAATATTTGGACAGTGTTAGGAAAAACCTGGTCTCCCAATTAGAAAACATGTCAATTTTGGAGCCGGACGGCACGAAAAAGAAGGTTCAAAAGAAGAAAAATTAAATTCTGCTCCGTCTGGATTTACGGTTGTACAAACAGACCTATCCATTCATTAGGGCTATTCTATTGATACCCTTATAATAACCCTTAAAAATCTAATTCCTTCTCTTTATCAGCGTCTTTCTTCCTAATTGCAAATCCATTTTAGGAAATCAGATAAACCTTTTTTGCTTTATTGCCCTGTTATCAACACTTTCCGCCGGATACTGGAATTTTTGTTTTCCTTGCGCGGCCAAAACTGGCTGCGCAGGGGAAATAGCAATAAAGCCCTGGAAAGATTAAATCTTTCCAGGGCTTTAGTTATGTATTCTATTTATCAGGCAAGAATTTCTCCGTCTACCGTGCCTTTTAATCCAGCAGCGTTGGATTCGTCGGTATCAATATGCATAGCAGGGGCAAATTTAGGGCTGACTCTCACCACCACATCTCCAAAGGTCAGGCTGCGGCCATCGCTCTCCAGCTTCACACAAACTACCTGCTTATCGTTCAAAGAAAATTTTTCAGCAGCGGCAGGATCCAGATGGATATGACGCTTAGCAGCGATCACGCCTTCCTTCAGTTCTACTTCGCCCGCGGGTCCAACCAGCTTGCAGCCTGGCGTGCCGGCGATATCTCCGGATTCCCTGATGGGAGCCGCGATACCGATCTTTCTGGCATCAGTCAGAGAGAGCTCTACCTGAGAAGCAGGGCGGACAGGCCCTAAAATGGAAACACCCTTCATTTCTCCTTTGGGCCCAATTACGCTAACTCTTTCCTCACAGGCGAATTGTCCTGGCTGGGAAAGATCCTTTTTATTGGTCAACCGATATCCCTTTCCGAACAGGGTATCCAAGTCCTCTTGGGACAGATGCACGTGACGCGCGGAGGTTTCAACCATAACTTTCATAACTCATACACTCCTGATTGATTCATTTTTGATATTATTATCATACAACCCCACGCCGCAAAATTCAACTAAATCCTTTTAATTTTTTCCCTTTTAAGCGTTTTTATGGTATAATTATTATTACATTATGAGGGGCGGCTCAGTTGTCAAATGCGAAAAACACGTATCCCGCCGCAGGTTCAGCAGCTATTTTACCGAAAACGGCATACAGAGCCGTTTCTACCCGGCAGGTAGTCGCGGCGGCGCATATACGGCGCGGCGGTAGCTTTTCATGCAATCGTATTTTTAAAAGCCTGACTCTAATGGCCTATGCTTCCTAATAGGAAACGGCAAAGCCCAGCCTCCCGTATCAGTTTATCCGCATATAGAGTTTCATGGCGGCCAGCGGCGTAGGCTGGCAGGCCGCGCAAATTAAGCACATCCTGTACTATCTGACCGGACAACGTGGTCTCAAACTCACGCGCCTGCCGCTGTTAAGCAGGCCGAGGGAAAAATTCATCAGAACGGAGAGAAGAAGCTATGTATGAAACTTGGAACAGCTTACAAGAAGCCTGCCTCCAATGTCATAAATGCGGTCTTTGCGAAGGCCGTCACAATGTGGTTTTCGGTATAGGCGTAGAAACCGCCGAGGTCATGTTCATCGGGGAAGGCCCTGGAGAAAATGAGGATTTGCAAGGGGAACCCTTTGTCGGGCGCGGCGGGCAGCTTCTGGACAAAATGCTCGCCGCCGTGGACTTAAGCCGGGAGAAAAACATTTACATTGCCAACATCGTCAAATGCCGTCCTCCGCAAAACCGGGATCCCTTACCGGAGGAGCAGGAGGCCTGTATCGACTGGCTGCGGAACCAGACGGCTTTAATTCGTCCGAAAATTATCGTATGCCTTGGCAGAATCGCCGCCGCGAAAATCATCAAGCCAGACATCAAAATCACTAAGGAGCACGGCGTCTTCTTTGAGAAAAACGGCGTGGTCATGATGGCAACCCTTCATCCGGCCGCTTTGCTTCGGAATCCCTCCCAAAAGCCCGGCGCTTTTGACGACTTTCTAAAGCTTCGGGAAAAAATCCATGAGCTTTGCGATCATACCTATGAGGAAGCGTAAGTCCGACAAACGTTAAACCATTCTACAATTACAGGCTCACAGCCTTTTAAGGAATCTGGAGAAGCGTTACCGTCTCGGAATTCATCTCATTTTCCCTCCTCGCTTTGTGTTTTCCGCGAAAAACGCCAAAAAGCACAAAGCCTTTATATGCTTAAATCAACCTTACCGCGTTTATGAAAGCCGCCCCTTGGAAAGGGAATTTCCTTTTCCAAGGGGCGGCTTTGTCCAGCAGTCTCGGAACCTGCAAGGGACCGGAAGCCGCAGGAGCAATTGTCCTTCTTTAAGCTTATTCCTGGATTCCCGGGATTTTCGGCAGGCCGTTGAAGCCTCTTTGCAGATCCTCGTCTGTAGGAATATAGTCCGTCATACGTCCCTCCAAATAAGCGGAGTAAGCGGTCATATCGAAATAACCGGTACCAGTCAGGCCGAAAAGGATGGTCTTTTTCTCGCCGGTCTCCTTGCACCTGAGCGCTTCATCCATCGCCGCGCGGATAGCGTGGGCAGATTCCGGCGCCGGGAGGATCGTTTCCTTCTTGGCGAATTCCACCGCCGCCTCAAAGACTCTTGTCTGCTCTACGGAAACCGCCTCCATGTAGCCGTCATGATACAGCTTGGAAAGAATAGGAGACATACCATGATACCTTAAGCCGCCGGCATGATTAGAAGAAGGGATAAAGCCGGAGCCCAGGGTATACATCTTGGCAAGCGGTGTGATCTTTCCGGTATCGCAGAAGTCATAAGCATACTTTCCTCTGGTGAAGGAGGGGCATGAGGCGGGCTCTACGGCTATGATGCGCGGATCCGCCTTTCCCAGCAGCTTATCCTGCATAAAGGGAGCGATCAGGCCGCCCAGGTTAGAGCCGCCGCCGGCGCAGCCAATAACCACATCTGGATATTCCTCCAGCTTTTCCATGGCGATTTTGCTTTCCAGCCCGATAATGGACTGGTGCAGCAGCACCTGGTTCAGCACCGAGCCCAGCACATAACGGTAGCCCTCGCTGGACACCGCCTTTTCCACCGCCTCCGAGATCGCGCACCCCAGGCTGCCGGTGCAGTCCGGGTCCTCCGCCAGAATCTGGCGGCCCACATTAGTGGTATTGCTGGGGCTGGCGATCACGCCGGCGTCAAAGGTCTGCATGACAGCCTTGCGGAATGGCTTCTGCTCATAGGAAACCTTTACCATATATACCGTCAGCGGGATTCCAAAGTAAGAGCAGGCCTCGGAAAGAGCGGTGCCCCACTGGCCGGCTCCGGTTTCGGTGGTCAATCCCTTCATTCCCTGCTTCTTGGCGTAATAGGCCTGGGCAATCGCGGAATTCAGCTTATGGCTGCCGGAGGTATTGTTGCCCTCAAATTTATAATAAATCTTCGCCGGGGTGCCCAGCGCCTTTTCCAGATTGTAGGCGCGGATCAACGGAGACGGACGGTAAATTTTGTACATCTCCTGAATTTCTTCCGGAATATCGATATAGCGGGTCGTATCGTCCATTTCCTGCTTCGCCAGCTCCTCGCAGAAAACCGGATATAAATCCTCTACTGCGGCGGGCTTCATTGTGCCCGGATTGATCATGGGATCGGGAAGCTCTTTCATATCGGCACGAAGGTTATACCATTGCTTCGGCATCTCGTCTTCGCTCAAATACAGTCTGTGGGGAACCTTTACCATTTGAATCACTCCTTGAAAAATAAAAATAAAAAAGACCTTTGTCCCAATTACTGGGACAAAAGCCTTAGCTTCTGCGGTACCACCCGGTTTGATGATTATAACCATCCACTCAATTTACATACTATCATATGCACCCCGCTGATAACGGACAGGGCTCCCGTCGACGCCTACTCCCGAATCTTTCGGTTTCAGGCCGCCCTCGCAAGGCCATTCAGTAATTCTATGCTGCCGCATTCACACCAGCCAGCGGCTCTCTGATACACCCGTCTTTACTTACTTTTCTTGCTCCACGGTTTCTTGGTTTAAAATTTGTTATTATCTTACGCCTGGATGCCCCGTTTGTCAACCCTTTTTTCAAAAAATTTTCTTTTTGCTTTTTTGCGAATAGGAAAGCCCACTCTTATTTTTCCTTTTTCTCTTGACAAATGGGGAAAATGTGGTACATTGAAATTATACTTCTAGAAATTGTTTTATAAAAGATTTTTGATAAGAAGGAGTGTCGTTTATGCTGCAGCAGGTTATGACCGCCCCGGGCGTGATCGAGTTTAACGAGGTGCCGGTGCCCGAGGTAAAGCCCTGCCAGGTACTGGTCAAAATACAAAAGATCGGAATCTGTGGTTCGGATATCCATGTGTATCACGGGAAGCATCCCTTCACCAAATATCCGGTTACCCAAGGCCATGAGGTTTCCGGTGAAATCGCCCAGATTGGACAAGGGGTGGAAGGTTTTTCCGTCGGGCAGAAGGTCACGATTCAGCCTCAGGTGGTATGCGGAAAATGCTATCCCTGCCGCCACGGAAAGTATAATCTCTGCGAGGAGCTGAAGGTCATGGGCTTCCAGACCACCGGCGTAGCCTCCCATTATTTTGCGGTAGACGCTCAAAAGGTCACCCCTCTGCCGGAGGATATGAGCTTTGACGAGGGCGCTATGATCGAGCCATTAGCTGTCGCCGTTCACGCTATCAGACAGGCGGGAGACGTTGCCGGCCTGAAAATCGCTGTTCTTGGCGCCGGGCCCATTGGAATTTTGGTTGCCCAGGCGGCCAAGGGCATGGGAGCCCAGAGCGTTATGGTCACCGACATCAGCGACGTTCGCCTGGCAAAAGCCAAGGAGTGCGGCGCAGATTACTGTGTTAATACGAAAAATACCGACTTTGGCGACGCTATGCTAGAATACTTCGGCCCGGACAAAGCCGACGTGATTTACGACTGCGCCGGCAACGACATCACCATGGGGCAAGCGATTAAATATGCCAGAAAGGGCAGCACTATTATCCTGGTGGCGGTGTTCGCCTCCATGGCCAAGGTGGATCTCGCGGTTCTCAACGATCACGAGCTGGACCTGAACACCACCATGATGTACCGCAACGAGGACTACCTGGATGCCATCCGGCTGGTCAATGAAGGCAAGGTTACCCTGGCTCCCCTGGTTTCCAAGCATTTCGCCTTCCGGGATTACCTAAAGGCTTACCAATACATCGACGACAACCGGGAAACCACCATGAAAGTGATTATTAATGTACAGGAATAAAGGTAATCCATATAGAATGAAGCACTGGAAAAGGGGGGCTCCGCATGCATGCGGAGCCCCCCTTCATAAATTTCATACAAGCCCTTATTCAGCCCTTCTGCCGCCGTAAGCTTATTTTTACGCCTTATATCCCGGCGCTCTGTTCCTTCTCCCTTTTCCAGTTTATAAATGAAGCTTTTTGTGAATTTCGCGATACATGGCTTTCCAGTTGAAAATAAGCTGAAGGGAAATCACAATCAGGCTGGCCGCGGTACAAATCACCGAGGGAGCGATGACCCCAAGCACTCCGGTAAACAGAAAAACCAAGGGAACGACGCCCAGAACGGCGCAGAGGATTAAATGAATCATATAATCCCGGTCCGGCATCCGGAGCACCCGGGAGAGGATGATCACCGCCAGCATAGCGCCGATGCAGACAGAAGGAAACACATAATCAACTGACCAGCCTCTCCATCCGGTAAGCCAATCCCACAGGAAGGCGACCCCGGAGATCAGAACCAGCTGCCAGACGATATTGTTCAGCAGCTTCGCCTTTTTTACAATGCCTACCACCGCCCAAAGCCATCCGCAGCCCAAGCCCAGCACAGCGAACAGTGACCACCAAATCCCGGTAGGCACCAATAGGTTGACTGCGACACATATGATGGCTGCGGTCAGGGCTGCGCCAGAAATAATTTGGATCAGGCGCTTGGTAAAGCTTCTATTTTCCGGAAGCTCCGGATAGCTGGGAGCCTCCTCCCTTTTCCCGGACAGATTCCCTCCGCACAGGGGGCAGCGCTGATGTACGCCCGCCACCCACACGCGGCAGGATTTACAATAAAGCATAGACTAATCCTTCTCTCTAACCGAGGCGTTGCTCTTGATCTCGACATCAACTCCCATACCGGAAAGCAGGCGAAAGAAATTCCGCTGGATATCCGTATCCTCATACCGTGAGCTAAAGCCAACGGACAGCGCGTCGCCGCAGGAGCAGACGCAAACTTGCAGCTTAGCGGTACTGGCAAATACCGAAAAGCTTTCCACAAATGGCGAGATTTCTTCCGGAAGCTTTACCTTTCCCACGTTGGAAACCACCATCGTTTCTCCAAAGTCGGAAACGCGGCGGGCGATTCTCAGGCAAAAATTTTTAAAGGATAAAGGAGCGATCTTCGCGAAGGGATTTCGCTCCACCGCCATATAACCGCTGATCCGGCTTTTCAGCCGGTCCTGCGTAAGCTCCCGCTCAAAAGAGCTTTTCAGTGAAGCGATGATATCCTCCAGGTTTTCTTCTCCTTCCTGAAACCGATAGGCCACCCGGATATTTCCAAAGAAGTTCCGGGTAGTTTCCGAAGAAAAATACTGGCGCAGATTCACCGGAACCGTAATCACCACCGGCTTTTTCTCCTTATAAAGCATCATCTCCCGGTGGATAGAGATCATCAGCAGAGCGCAAAGAAAAACCGTAAGGGTACTGTCATAAGCTTTTGCCAAATCCAATACCTTCCGGCAGGACATCAGTCCTTCCGTGACCCGGTACTCCTCGCTGAATCTGCCGGTAAGGCGGTACGCCCGGCCCGGCAGGCCGGACCTCACTTTTTTCACATGCTGATAATATTTTTTAAAGCTGTCCTCCGCCCTGGAAGAAATTGGAGCCGGGGAAAGCTCGTCGGCCAGTTCTCTGGGAACCTGGCCGGGATGGACCCCTGAGAGGTAGGCGCATAGCAGATACTGCAAAAATTGTAGCGCGCCGGTGCCATCTGTCAGGGCGTGATAAACCTCCAAATTAATCCGATTGCGGTAATAGCTTACATCGAACAGCAGGTGGCGCTGGTTCCGGTAAAACAGCTGGGAGCATACCCCCGTGTTTTCCTCATGAACCTTAGGCCGAAGATCTCCGGCCTCCAGATAATACCAAAACAGGCCGTTTCTAAGAATATACAAAAAATGGGGAAAGCACTCCAGCGTCTGATCCAGAGCCTGCTGCAACGGCGCCTTCTGGATCCGCTCGGTCAGCTCGCAGGAAAAGCGGAACACTCCGGTATTCCGCTTGCCGCTGGTGGAAGGGAAAATCTTGCCCGCGTTATCCAGCTTAAGCCAGCTACCTGCCTGATTCATCCCTTTCACCCCCGTTTAAAAACGTGTTAATCAGGGCATGGGCCCGGCGCACATGAATATAACCGGTGCCCAGCCCCATAAAGCCGTGCAAGGCGTCCCGCATCCGGTAAATAGTTACCCGGCTCCCCGCCGCCCGCAGCTTTCTGCCATAAGCCTCCCCCTCATCCCGCAAGGGATCAAACTCAGCGGTAATGATCAGGGTATCCGGCTGATCGGAAAAGTCCTTTGCCAAAAGCGGCGCAAAATACGGATTTTTTAAATCCTCGTCATCCCGCTTGTAAAGATCAATATATTCGCAGATTCTCCTGGAGGTCAAAAGATATTCGCTCCCGTTTTCCATCACTGAGGCGAACGGCGACGATTCGCTGTGGTCGTAATAGGTAGCCGGATAAATCAAAATCTGGCGGGGAATATAAAATTCTCCTTCATCCCGCGCCCGTAAGGAAACCGCTGCGGCCAGATTACCGCCGGCGCTGTCGCCGATCACCGTCACCCTACCCAGGTCAAAGCCAAAGCTTTTCGGCCTGACAAACAGCTCCCGGGCAGCAGCGTAACAATCATCCAGCCCCTGAGGAAACGGATGCTCCGGTGCCAAACGGTACTCCACCGAGATCACACGGCTTCGGGCCGCCCGCGCCAAAGCGTCGCACACCTTATTGTAGGTGTCAATGCTTTCAGTCACCCATCCTCCTCCGTGGAAAAACAGCAGTGTGTTTTTCCCTGTATTGTCCTCTGGAGTATAAATTCTGGTGAGAATCTTTCTTCCCTCAGATACAATGGTATGATCCTGCCATCGGTCTTTCGGCAGAAGGGCCGGCAGTCTTAAATAGCGGATAGACCTTTCCAGCGGATAGGTCTTTCGAATGTCAATATCCGGATAGGACAGCACCTTCAGAGCAAGGCGCATAAACTTATTGATCGCCATAAAAATCCTTTCCGCGCAACCGCAGGCCGTTGTTCTTTTTAAGGTATACTGCCTCTAAATAATAAATATTTTGCTATCCATCTTACAAAAAATATTCGTTTTCAAAAAGGAAGAAACTCTTTTAAATCTATGATAAGCTGTATAAGGCCGGCATAGGTCAAGCTTCCCGCTCTTGTAAAAAAGGCCTGCCGTTTCTTCCCTATAGGCTTAACCCTAGGCCCCTATCATTCCATCGGTAGCTTTGCCGTCATTGGCAGTGTGAGGTTATTATACCACATATAGCCGCCGATCACCAAATTTCTTTTTGCCCAGTCCTTTTTCCTTCTTCTTTCTTTTTGCTCTCGCGCTGATCTCAGAGGCACTTTTTTATTTGAAATCATCTTTTAGCCCATCTTGCAGCTATGCTCCAGGGATGTATGCATGGAGAAAGGTCTGAATTCTAGGGCAAAGCCCTAGCGGGAGAAAATCCCCCGTTTGGTTCAGATCGTATTTCCCTTGTAAACAGGCCGCACCGCCGTCGTCATGGGCATTCAGCAGGAGCCCGGTTCCCGCACCAGCGGATCTTCCCTTTTACCAGCACCATAAAAATTTCATAGTCCTGGTCCAGCACGACCAAATCGGCGTATTTCCCAGGCTGAATACTCCCCGTAGTTTTATCCGCGCCAAGCTGAACCGCCGGATTTAAAGTCATCGCTTTTACCGCCTGCGCCAGAGGAATCCCAAACCTCAGCAGATTTCGCAGCTCCTGGTGCAGATTCGTAGTGGATCCCGCCAAGGTGCCATCCCGTAATAGAGCTGTGCCCTGGCGCACACAAACCTTTTGGCCTCCCAGGGTGTATTCTCCGTCGGGCATACCAGCGGCCCGCATAGAATCGCTGACAACCACCGCCCTACTTCCCAGTATCCGGAACGCCAGCCGCAGCATTGCCGGATGGATATGAATCCCGTCACAAATCAGCTCCGCCCGAACCTGCTCGCTGTCCAGCACCGCGCCTGCCGGACCTGGCTCCCGATGGCCGAGAGCAGCCATGCCGTTGAACAAATGGGTGGCCTGGCCCACTCCTTGACGAAATGCTTCTAACGCTCCCTCGTAAGAAGCCGCTGTATGTGCCATAGAGATCACGCACCTGGAGCGAACCCGCCGGATAAAATCTTCGGCGCCCTCCAGCTCCGGCGCTAAGTCCACAATTTTAATCAGGCCGGGATACCGATTCCACAGTGCTAAGAATTCCCCGGCGTCCGGCTTGCTGAGACAGCTTTCCTTTTGCGCTCCCTTTTTCAGCGGCGATAAATAAGGGCCCTCCAGCCGGGCGCCGTGAACATAGGCCCCCGGCAGGCCCTGTCTTTGACCCGCGCGGATCATATCCAGAATGGGAGGAAGCCCCTCAATGGGCCTGGCCATCACGGTTGGACAAAAGGAGGTAACCCCATGCCTGGCCAGTTCTTCCGACATAGCGGCCAGCGCCTCCAGAGAGGCGTCCTCCACATCGAAGCCGCCGCATCCGTGAATATGCTGGTCAATCAACCCGGGGATCACCAGCTTATTGGAAAGATCAATCCAACCGCCCGGCTCCTCATCCCGCCAAGGCGTCAGAGCCGTAATCCATTCTCCTTGGACCTCAATATCCTTTGGCGACAGAATAAAATCCTGATCCAATACTATTCCATTTTTTAAACGCACGGCACTTCCTCCCGTTATTGGTATTTCTCCTATTAGACTGAGCTTTTCATTTTCAGGCTTTGTGATATCATGGGGCCGACACGCGGCCGGCCATGCGGCCTTATTGAGTTTAGCTTCGGCCTTCTGCGCTTTTGAGGGCTCCGGGGAGCCTATCTCAGTTTATGTTGGCTCCCCATCATCGGCGCCGCGGTCTGACCGCTTGACGGAGGCAAAGCCCTCCTTCGCTGATTTCAGCACCCGCCTATTAGCTCAGTTCCAGCATCCCATGATAAAGGCGGTAATAAATCCCCTTTTGTGCCAACAGCTCCTGATGGCTGCCCCGCTCTACGATTTTCCCGTGCTCCAGCACCATAATAGCATCGGCGTTGCGAACTGTGCTCAAGCGGTGGGCGATCACGAACACTGTGCGCCCTTCCATCAGCCGGTCCATCCCCTTTTCAATTAAAGCCTCTGTACGGGTATCAATGGAGGAAGTGGCCTCGTCGAGAATCAGCACCGAGGGGTTTGCTATGGCGGCGCGGGCGATGGCCAGAAGCTGCTGCTGGCCTTGAGACAGATTGGCGCCGTCCGCTGTTACCACTGTCTGGTAGCCCTGGGGCAGCCGGCGGATAAAGGAATCCGCGTTGGCAATTTTGGCCGCCCTTTCGATTTCCTCCTGGCCGGCGTCCAGCTTGCCGAACCGGATATTGTCCGCGATGGTTCCGGTGAAGAGATGAGTGTCCTGAAGCACAATGCCCAGCGACCGGCGCAGATCCTTCTTTCTAATCTCTCGGACGTCAAAGCCATCGTACATTACGCTGCCTTCCTGCACGTCGTAAAAGCGGTTGATCAGATTGGTAATGGTGGTTTTCCCCGCGCCAGTGGAGCCTACAAATGCAATTTTCTGCCCCGGCTTAGCGTAGAGGCTGATATCCTTCAAAATGGGATGCCCGGAATCATAGCCAAAGTACACTTCCCGAAAGCGCACGTCTCCCCGCAAAGGCACCAGGGTTCCGTCCTCTCGGCGCCATGCCCATTGCTCCTCTGCCCCATCGGCTTCGACGTGAACCCGCTCCACCTTGCCTTCGTCCTTTTCCGGCTGCTGGGCCATGGCCTCGAATACCCGCTCCGCGCCTGCCAGGGCGGCCAGCAGAAAATTTCCCTGCTGGGTGAATTGATTGATCGGCGCGGCGGCCTGCCGGACAAACACCAAATAGCTGGCCAGGCTTCCTACATCCGTCATGCCCTGTAAGGCCATAATACCGCCCAAAATGGCCACAATGGCATAGTTGATATAGGAAATGCTCACCACCGCGGGGATCATTGTGGCGGCAAAGGCCTGGGCGCCGGTTCCCGCTTTTCTGAGCGCCTCGTTTTTCTCCCGGAAGCCCTGCATATTTTCTTCCTCATGGTTAAAGACCTTTACCACCTTCTGGCCGTTGACCATTTCCTCAATATAGCCGTCCAGCTCTCCCAGGCTTTTCTGCTGCATGGTATAATAGGCCTTGCTCCGCTTGCCGCTGAAACGGATGTAGAGGAACATCGCCCCATAGCATACAGTAACGATAAGGGAAAGCTGCCAGTTGAGAATGAAAAGGATCAGCAATGTCCCCGCCATCTGGATAAAGCTTTGAATCACCATGGCAAAGCTGTTGTTCAGGGCATCGGAAATCGTGTCCACGTCATTGGTAAAATAGCTCATCACATCGCCGTGCCGCCTGGTGTCAAAAAAGCGCAGAGGAAGGGTTTGCAAATGGGAAAACAAATCTCTGCGGATATCGAAAAGCACTCTTTGAGCGGCCTTCACCATAATTTGGGTATAGCCGTAGGCCGCGGCTACGCCGACTGCGTAAATCACCCCGGTGACCGCGACGCCGGCGATCAGCGTTCCCATATCCCCCGAGGACAGGCTGTTGACTACCGGGCGGATCATATAGGTTCCCAGCAGGTTCGCCAGGGCGCTCACTGTTACCAGCACCGCCACCCACAGCAAAAGGAGCTTATGGCGGCCCAAATAGGACAGCAGAGTTTCCACAGTATAGCGGAAATTTTTAGGCTTTTTCCCGGTGATTTGCCGTTTCGCCATCAGTCCTCCTCTCCTTTCATCTGGGAAGCATAAATTTCCTGATAAATAGAATCCTTTTCCAGCAGCTCCCGGTGAGTGCCCGTACCATGGATTCTACCGTCATCCAGGATGATAATTTGGTCTGTATCCATCACCGACGTGATCCGCTGGGCGATGATGATTTTAGTTACATCGGTCAATTTTGCCAGCGCCTCGCGGATTTCTCCTTCAGTAGCAGTATCTACCGCGCTGGTGGAATCGTCGAAAATCAGCACCTTCGGCTTTTTCAGCAGGGTACGGGCGATACAGAGCCGCTGCTTCTGCCCGCCGGACACATTTACACCGCCTTGCCCCAAATCGGTATCCATTCCCTTGGGCAGCCGCTCAATAAACTCATCGGCCCTGGCCTTGCGGCAAGCCTCCCACAGCGTGTCGTCATCCGCCTCCGGATTTCCCCATAGCAGATTTTCCCGAATCGTGCCGGAAAACAGCACGTTTTTTTGCAGCACGATTCCCACCGCGTCCCGTAAAGCCCGCAGGTCGTAGTCACGGACATCCCGGCCGCCCACCCGCACGGTTCCCCGGGAGGCGTCGTACAGCCTGGGAATCAGCTGTACCAGGGTGGTTTTTGCCGAGCCGGTGCCGCCCAGGACTCCCACCGTCTGCCCAGCCTTGATAGACAGGCTTACGTCGGAAAGAGCGTACTCCTGTGCCTCCGGCTTATATTTAAAAAATACCCGGTCAAAATCCACGCTGCCGTCGCGCACCTGGCCGACCGGCTGCTCCGGCGAGGAAAACGCCGGCTGCTCTTCCAGCACCTGGCCGATGCGGTGAGCGCTGGCCAGCGACCGGGTCAGCAGCAAAAACACGTTGGAGATCATCATCATTGAGTTCATAACCTGGAAAACGTAGCTCAGGAACCCAGTCAGCTCCCCCACTTGGAGCGTGGAATTTAGAATCATATTGCCGCCAAACCACATAATGAGGATGACGCACACATACATTACCAGCTGAAACGCAGGCAGGTTCAGCACCGCGTACTGAAAGGTTTTCTGGCTGGTTTCCATGAGAGAGGTATTGACCTCCTGGAATTTCTCCTCCTCATACTCCCCACGGACGAAAGCCTTTACAGCCCGGATAGCGGTGAGCCCCTCCTGCACCACACCGTTTAAGCGGTCCACCGCCCTTTGCAGCAGGCTGTATAGAGGCGCGATCTTTCGAAGGATGTAAAAGAGAGCCGCTCCTAGAAGGGGAGCGCAGACCAGGAAAACCAGCGCCAGGGTTGGGTTCATCCAAAAAGACAGCCCTACGCCCATCACCAGCATCACCGGTCCCCGAACCATAGGCCGAAAGCCGCCGTTGACAGCGTTTTGCAGCACCGTTACGTCGGTGGTCATCCGGGTCACCAGGGATGAGGACTCGAAATGATCCAGATTGGAAAATGCGAAGCCCTGTACCTTCTGATACTGGGCCTCCCGGATCCGGGCGCCCCAGCCATAGGCCGCCCGGGCGGCAAACCTGGCGTACAGCAGACCGGTTACCAGCGACAGCAGGGCGCAGATTCCCATATAAACGCCTTGCTGCAAAATATACGGGACATCGTGGTTTTTTACCCCTACATCAATTAAGTCCGCCATCAGGAGCGGGATGAACAGCTCAAAGGCCGTTTCAATCACCACCAGCAAGGCGCCGATGACCATATCTCTCCGATAAGGTCCCAGGTACCGCAGAAGACGTTTCAGATCCGTCATAAAACGCCCTCCTTTTGTCCCCGGAGGTTTCGGTACGCCCGGGAAAGATAACCGGCGAACCTTTCCCGCTCTTCCGCACTGAACCCGTCAAGCATAAGCTCCTCCATTTCACGGCATCGCTCCCGCCAGGTTTCATCAGCGCGATGCCCCTTTTCCGTCAGCTCGATGGAATTGCACCGCCGGTTCTCCTCGTTGGGCCGCCTGGTGATAAAACCGCCCTTTTCCAAGGAGTCCACCATCCGGGACACTGCCGCGGAATCCACCTCAAAATATTCGGCCAGCTCCCGCTGTCCGCAAGGGCCGTGGCACGCCAAATAAGTGATCAGCTTCGGCTGACCCACTACCAGGCCTATTTCTCCTAAACATGGCCGGAGATAGCTTCGCTGGGCGTGAAACGCCCTGTATAGCAGCATATGAAAAGTACGTTCCATTTAGCTCTTCCTCGCTTATAATTGATCTATCAACAATTGACACATCAATTATAGCAAATCCGGCTGGTTTGTCAATTTTCCCATGGTTTTTTTCTGCCGTTAAACCGGCTTTTTATCAGCCGGCCCGAAAAGAGCCCTCCCCTGTAAAGCGTTTGATTTTTCTTCTCCCCGCCGCATGTTACTTATTAACCGTCAAGTGGAACCAGCGGATTTCTTTTGCCTTGTCAGCGGCGTGCAGCAGGCCCAGGTCCGGAAAACCGGGCCTGGGCCTGCTCAAAAGCATATTAAATTTCGGCCATCAACCGCACTTGGAGTAGCCGCAGTTGCGGCAAATGACGCATCCGCCCTCATGCTCCAGCTTTGCGCCGCACTCAGGGCAGAACCGCATTCTGCCCGGCACTACGGTCTCCGCCTGAGAGGCCGCCGGCCCCTCAGCGGCGGAAAGCTCCGGCTCGGCCCAATGTCCCAGCCGTACCTGCTGCTGGTAAACCCGCTCAATCGCCTTAGCGATAGCGTCGGGACAAGAGGTACACTTCATGCCGCTCTGCCGTATGGTGGACGGGCACCGAATGCCCTTCAGCTGATCGATAATGCTTCTCACGTCAATCCCGGAGCGCAGGGCAATAGAGGCCAGCCGGGCAGTAGCCTCCGACTGGGACGGACAGCCACCCGCCTTGCCGGTGTTGGTGAAAATTTCACAAATACCCTTGTCGTCATAGTTCACCGTAATATAGAGGTTTCCGCATCCAATCTTCACCCGTTCGGTGATGCCGGTAGTCATATCCGGGCGGGGACGGGGCTTGATGACCGCCTGACCGCCTTCAGCCGGGGATTCCTCCTGGCCATCCTTTTTCACCTTGCCGATGTTCAGCACCTGCTCGCTGCGGCTGCCGTCCCGGTAGATCGTAACGCCCTTGCAGCCAAGGCGGAAAGCCAGCTTATAAACCTCCGCGACCTCTTCCCGTGTGGCGCTGTTGCAGAAATTCACGGTCTTGGACACCGCGTTGTCCGTATGCCGCTGGAAAGCCGCCTGCATACGGATATGAAATTCCGGACTGACCTCATGGGCGGAAACAAACACCCTGCGGATCTCCTCGGGAATTTCCTCAATTCCTTCCAGGCTGCCTTGTTTAGCGATCTTTTTCATCAGCTCGTCGGAATACAGGCCCCTTTCCTCCAGGACCTCCCGCAAAATGGGATTGACCTCGATCATTTCCGTACCGTCCATAATATTTCGAATATAAACATAGCCAAAAATCGGCTCTACGCCGGAGGAACAGGAGGCCAGCAGCGACAAGGTTCCGGTCGGGGCGATTGTGGTAACCGTAGCGTTTCGCTGGGGAAGCTCCTGATCCAAAGTGCTCTCCTGGAACATCGGGAAGGTTCCGCGGGCCTTTGCCAGCTCCCGGCTTTCCTCACGGCCCGCCTCAGTCACCGCTCTCATTACGGTTTCCGCCAGCCGCACGGCCTGCTCGGAGTTGTAGGGGATTTTCAGCCGCAGCAGGGCGTCCGCCCACCCCATGACTCCCAGGCCGACCTTGCGGGTCTGTTTGGTCATAAAGTCGATTTCCTTCAAAGGATACTTATTGGCGTCGATCACGTTATCCAGAAAATGCACTGCTTTTTTGGCGGTAGCCTTCAGCTTGTCCCAGTCAAAGGAGTAAACGCCGTTTTCTTCCCTGAGCATTTTTGTCAGGTTGATTGACCCCAAATTGCAGGATTCATAGGGCAATAAGGGCTGTTCGCCGCAAGGGTTTGTGGATTCGATTTCCCCCGCTTTCGGCACCACATTGTCCCGGTTCAGGCGATCCAGAAAAATAATTCCAGGCTCGCCGTTGTGCCAGGCCGCATCCACGATGCATTCGAATACCTCCCGGGCGTTCAGCGTACCAGTGACCCTGCCGCCGTGAGGATCCACCAGCTCGTAGTCCTTTCCCGCCTCCACAGCGTTCATAAATTTCTCTGTCAGGCCCACTGAGATATTAAAATTGGTGATTTCCTTATTGTTGGTTTTGCAGTGGATAAATTCCATAATATCCGGATGATCCACCTCTCCGCCGAGGAAACTGATCATATCTTCCGTAAAATTCTCCGGGATGATGAGCGCCGCATAATAACTTCCATCATAGACGCCGTCGATCGCCTCATCGGTCGTATCCGTAAACACCCAGCCCATCGTCGTGTTCGACTCAAGCGCAGAGATGACACTGCTTCCGACATTTACACTGTTCCCTAAAATTGTGACTCCCTCGTCGTCCGACGCCACCGCGATCTTAAGATTTCTGGTTGCGGACGGTCCGTACGGATCCCAGTTTGACAAAATATTAAACCATGCATACAAAGACGGCAGAATACAGAGTCCCAGGATCACAACGACAGCCACCACGTTGGTGCTGATGCGCTTGACATCGGCGAAAAAAATCTTAAATATATTACGCATTCTCCTTCACCCCCGTGTCCGC
>ERZ860710.790-NODE-790-length-18401-cov-6.330426_pt1 | contig 18401 bp, 10 predicted proteins | sample MGYA00509974_ERZ860710 | MGnify/ENA primary metagenome ERZ860710 (study PRJEB30046, sample SAMN00715261) | human gut metagenome | study: EMG produced TPA metagenomics assembly of the A metagenome-wide association study of gut microbiota in type 2...
ATATCTTCGGAGTATGCCGCGAAATGCTGAAACGGGGGGCACAAATCAAAGGTTTCGATACCGTTTTTTCAGGTGATGTACCTCTTGGAGCCGGTCTTTCATCATCGGCAGCCCTCGAGAGTACTTTTGCTTTTGCTCTGAATGAGATTTACAAGGCCGGATTCGATAAAAAAGAATTGGTACTGACCGGACAGAAAACAGAACACCATTATTGCGGGGTAAATTGTGGTATCATGGATCAATTTGCATCGGTTTTCGGTAAAGCAGGCAACCTGATCCGTCTGGATTGCAGTACGATGGAATATGAATATATCCCTTTCGATCCACAAGGTTATAAATTAGTATTGATCGATTCTGTCACCAAACACGAACTGGTCGATTCACCCTATAACAAACGCCGTCAATCCTGCGAAAGGGCAGCAGCAGCAATCGCCGGTAATCATCCGGAAGTAAAACTGCTCGGAGATGCAACCCTGGAAATGCTGGAAGAAGTTAAAGATAAAATCAGTGAAGAAGATTACATGCGTGCCGAATACGTAATCGAAGAAATCCAACGCGTACTCGATGTTTGCGATGCTTTGGAGAAAGGCGATTACGAAACGGTAGGCCAAAAGATGTACGAAACACACCAGGGCATGAGCAAACTGTATGAAGTAAGCTGCGAAGAACTCGACTTCCTGAACGACCTTGCTTTTGACTGCGGTGTAACTGGCTCTCGCGTAATGGGTGGCGGATTCGGCGGTTGTACAATCAACCTCGTAAAAGAGGAATTATATAACACATTCATAGAAAAAGCCAAAGAGGAATTTAAGAAGAAATTCAACAGAAGTCCAAAAATTTACGATGTCGTAATCAGCGATGGTGCACGAAGACTAGAATAAGTAAACACATGATAAAAACAATAGGGTGATAAAGTGGTTCTTCACAATATCACCCTATTGTTTGTTACTTTTAATCGGCCTATCACTTTTTTCCTAATAAATACCTTCTGTCGTCATTTGTATACGCTTCATCGTTCCATCTTCATTGTAATACAAACGCTCTATACAGACCGAACGGCGAAAACTTCCTCCTGTAGGATTAATGCCACCATTATGATAGATAAAATACCAATTACCCTTAAACTCTATAATAGCCTGATGATTCGTATTGCTATTTCCAGCCAATTCATTTAAAATCCCTTTGTATTCCCAAGGACCCGTTATACTGCGACTCATGGCATAACATATCTTCTCCGGAAATTCGGAAGCATAAGAAAGGTAATACCAATCGCCTCTTTTATGAATCCAGGGAGCTTCTGTGAAGCAAGGCAAATCAACCGGAATAATCGGCCCGTCCAATTCTATCATATTCTTCTTCAGTTTGGCGAAATAGCATTGACTGTTGCCCCAATAAAGATATGCCTGCCCATCATCGTCAATAAAAACAGTGGGATCTATATCATCCCAATAACTTTTGCTGCGGTCTGCTGTCATATCGTTGGTAATGAGGGCGGAACCACGGGCATCTACAAATGGACCTGTCGGTGAATCGGATACGGCTACACCGATGGACTTACCGGGAATCGTCTCATGCTCCACCGTTACGTACCAATAGAATTTGCCTTCATGTTCTATTACCTGACTTGCCCAAGCCTCGCCTTTTGCCCAAGAAAAGTCCTTAGCCTTTAGAGGGACGGCATGTTCTGTCCACATTTTCAAATCGGAAGAGGAAAAGACACACCATTCTTTTAAGTCATAATGCTCTTTCGGTGGAGGACACTCATCATGACCACCATAAATATACATTTTTCCATCATGTACCATCGCTGCCGGATCTGCAATAAACTTATGCTTTACTATCGGATTTCCCACAGCAACAAAAGTAGTGTCACTTTGTGCCAGCAGCCCTTGCGGAACTGCCAGCATCAAAGAACTAACCCCCAAAATAAATATATTTTTCATCATGATATTCCCTTTGAGTTTAAGACATCAATACTTCAAAATATATACTGCGAAAGTAACAGGCTCCAAATCTACGTTCAAGGTATGCCCATTCACATCCAAAGATGTTTCTTGCGGAATAATTGCCAATGGATTTTCAATAGTATTATCCTTATCCATGCCAGTGGAAGAGAGTTTGATACAACGTGCTCCCGACAGAACTTCTTTCTTTTTCAATCCGTTAAAAATCAAAGACAAAGACTGCTTTTTGCCTGAGGTATTGACCACTTTCACAATGATCTCATTCTTATTTTTGTCACATACGGCACTCGCAAATAACCCGTTCTGCCCCTCGGCACCCGTTACAGGCTTTTTATTCATAGTCAGAGAAAGAACGTTCGTTCCCTTATGCGTTGCGAAAAGCTGCTGCACATAATAGCTCACTGTACACACTGAATTCAAGTTATCAAACCATATCATGTCCGGACGCCACTGCCAACCTTCTACATGAGCAAATAACGGTGCATAGGTAGCCATATGCACAATATCCGCATTCCGCTCCAGTCCGGTCATAAAGGCTGCCTCGAGTAGTGAAGCATGGAAATGGTTCCACTTCTTTCCTTTGCCATGACAGGCATATTCTCCGGCAAAAACTTTCGGGCCTTTACGGTCGTAATTGTCATAACGCGCTCCCTGGCTTAGGAACCATGCTTCGGGACGATAGAAATGTTCGTCCACCAAATCGGCTTTCAGACTTTTCATTTCCGGCCAGAGATAATCAAACTGCTCACCTTCCGAATCAGGACCGGAACTACCCACAATCTTTATGTCGGGGTATTTCTTGCGAATGGCTTTGACAAAGGGTTCCAGATGTTCTGGATATTCCTTTCCCCACTGCTCGTTACCTATACCTATAAGTTTCAAATTGAATGGTGCAGGATGTCCCATATCGGCACGTATCTTTCCCCAGGGAGTATCAACTGCACCATTTGCAAATTCTATCAGATCGAGCGCATCCTGAATATAACTCTCCAGGTCACAAAGAGGCACATGCGCATCCATATTTGGGTTTTGAAACTGACAAGCCAAACCGCAACTCAATACCGGCAACGGTTCCGCACCGATTTCTTCGGAAAGCTGGAAGAACTCATAAAATCCCAAACCATAACTTTGGTAATAATCGGGAAAGAACCGATGCGGGAAAGTATATTGCCAACGATTTTCATTCAGCGGACGGTTCTCTACCATACCTACCGACTTTTTCCAGTCGTAGCGTGATGCGATATCAGTACCTTCTACAATACATCCGCCGGGAAAACGGAATACACCCGGCTTTATATCTGCCAGTGCCTGCACCAAATCTTTACGAAGCCCGTTTTCATGTCCTTGCCAGGTATCTACCGGGAAAAGGGAAATATGTTCCAAATCCACCGTTTGCCGGGAAGCAAGGAAAATACGAAGAATAGCTTTCGGATTGGTCACTTCCGGCTTTAGTATCACCTGATATTTTTTCCATTCCTTTGAATCGACCGTTACATCGGCAGCTACAAAAGCCTGCTGTTCGTTCATAGATTTCGTATCGGCCAGCTCCACACGGATTTTAGCGGGTGTTTCCCCTTCTGCCACACGTGCCCATACAGAGAAACGATACTCTGCGCCTTTTTTTATTCCGATACCGAAAAAGCCTTCATTGTCTAATCCGGTCTGTTTATGCGGATGTCCGGCATACGCCAAACGCACATAATGCGGGTTTCTTTCAAAAGGACCGTCATCTTTCAAAGATACCTTACCGAATGTCTTCCACCCCATAAAATGTTGCGGAAATTCAAATGAACGGTTCTTCACAAGTTCGGCATACAGACCGCCGTCGGCAGCATAATTGATATCTTCGAAAAACAGACCATACATAGTAGGCTGAATTTCCGCTCCCGGTTTCCCGGCTTGTATCACCAATTCATTTGTTTGTGCTTGCAGTGCCGAACCTGCCGCAAGAGCCAGCACCGCCAATAAACCTTTGTATTTTTTCATGGTATAAAATGTATATATGATTACTTAATTCGCTTTCCCCATATAGACCTGCCACAACTGTCCAGTCCTGTGAAAAGAACAGTTTCCTTTTCGTTTTCCCAATCGTGTCCGGCAAATATAATCAGATTATTTATAATTTCACCTTCCAGGGTCAGGGACAATAATTGCTTTGCTTCCAAAAGTTCCCAGGTACCTTTATTCTCACCTAAATTTCCGTTCTTCTCCAAGGACAGCAAATGAGACACGTTCCACTCCTCTTCTTTGAGCTGTCCCTCCCCCCATAGGATCTGGCCTGCCTGCAAACGGCGTTCATACGCAGGTTCCTGTATGCGTATAACTTCCCACTCTCCTGCCATATCTTCTGCCGAGAATTTACGGGAAACACAGCCTGTATAACGTTCGGGCGACACCACCGGCCATCCGTCGGGCGTAAAAAAGACCTGTCTCAGATGAAGATCCATCATTTGGTTATGGGGTGACAGGCGTCCCTGATGTGCCATAAAGTATTGCCCTTCATCCAAGGTGAATACACTGCAGTGTGCAGTCCCTGCCCAACCCGGATGATTATGAAAACGGTATGGAGCTGTCAGAATAGGAAAATTATTAGTAGTGTCTTTCAGTTCCACGCCGGAGAAATCAACAAACGGGCCTTCCGCTTTGTCCGAACGCCCTACCCGTACGTTATAGGTGGTCATCAGCGGATCGTATGAAACAAACAAATAATACTGTTTCAGATCAGGATTGTAAATAATCTCGGGAGCTTCCAGATTATCTTTCTGATAATTGGCGCGGCGTGCGGTGAGATGCCCCTGATCTCCCTCCTCGGCGGGAAGTCCGGTTTCCGGATCCAACTCTACGCAGTACAATCCTCCAAAGAATGATCCATAATGCATCCACCACTTTCCGGTGACAGGATCGGCCATGACGCTCGGATCAATTGCATTCATTACCGAAGCCTCATTGGTCTTGACAACACAACCTCGTTGTGTCCAAGGGCCTTCGGGTGATGCAGCCTCTGCCATACCTATATACGATGTCTTGCGGCCAAAAGCCGATACGCAATAGTAGAGTCTGTATTTATCACCAAAAGGGATTATATAAGGAGCCCAGATGTTCGTTGCTCCCTCACCTCCGGCATGCGAACGTACCCACTCTACAGCTTCCTGCGGTATTTCCGGAAAAGCCCAGCCAACAAACTCCCATTTGACAAGGTCCTTGGAACGGCGCACTTGTATGTATCCCAACGGAACATTTTTTTCTTCGGCTTCTTGACGGTTCTCACCTAAAATGGCATCGGTAGAGTACATATAATAATAATCACCCAATTTACGACAAGACGGATCATGCACATTGTAAGTTCCCCACAAGCGGTAGTTGTCCATAGAGGACAAAAAAGAGTAGTCATCCTGCCAGGGATTAGGCGAAGCTATGGGAGTAAAAACCGGAGAATTACAATTAGCAAACAGAATTCCCATAGACGTGACGACCACACATAACATTTTTCTCATAATATCAGCAAATTAAAAATACAATGCAAATGTACGCCATACCCAAAACAGTAGAGGTGGATATATGACCTTTTAAGGTGGACAATCTTCCAACTTCACAAAAAAGACCGCAGACTTTTTATATCATCACAAGTAATACATTAACTTTGCTTGTGCTAATACCAAATGATGAAACAATGCATAAGTTTTTTCGTATTATTATATTATATATCGCTTTGGCAAGCTCCGCTATTTTGTGGGCTCAGGAGTCTTTTACCAACCGGTATAACACAATCTACATAACCATGAATGAGGGGCTTCCCAATAATTTTGTTGATGATATCTACAAAGACCGGCAAGGCTTCCTTTGGATTTCCATGTCGGGAGGTGGACTATCCCGATACGACGGCTATGAATTCGTCAACTTCACTCCGGCTACCCCACATTGCCGGCTCAAGAGCAACTTCATACGCAAAGTCTACGAAGACAACTTTCAGCGGCTTTGGGTTGTATCAGAAGGGGGCACTGATATTATCGACCTAACAACCATGCAGTCCGTATTGCCTCATGATCCCCGAAAGAAACTGGAGACACTCATTAAGCAACCGGCATTCATGGTTACACAAGATGCCAATGGATGTATTTGGCTGTATTGCAGCAATAGCCTGCACCGTATTGCTTTCCGCACTAATGGAGATATAGAAAGTATTCATTCACTAGAGATTCCTAATCCTTACCGATACGATATCATCTTTAAGGACGTGGAAAATGAGGGAAAAGTATGGATAGGTATCAATGGCGCACTATACAAAATAGGTATCACTGCACAAAGCAAACTAGAGGCAACCTTAATCGACGATTGCCTGAGTTTTGCACCGGATCTATATTTTACAGACTTCATAGCCAAAGAAAATGAAGTATGGATCGCCACCGACAAAGGTTTGTACCGATATAATAAAAACGAAGGTATAGTGAAACAATATATGCATACCCCTGACAATCCTCATTCCCTCTCACAAAATTTCCTGACCTGTCTCGCCATAACCAACGACAAACAATTACTGGTTGCCAGCCTGAAAGGCATCAACATATACAATCCCATAAAGGACAATTTTGAACGCATAAGTGACCAGGCATCCAACACAGGCAGCAAGCTACTGAACAGCAATTTTATCAACTGCATCATCGTAGAAGGGCAGCATATCTGGGTAGGAACCGAAAGTGGTGGTATCAATAAAATGACCGCCAAGCGTCTGTCCATACAAAATTATCAGCATGATAACAAGAATCTCCAAACAATCTCTCACAATCCGGTGAACGCCGTTTACGAAGATAATAGCGGAAACTTATGGGTAGGCACCGTAGAAGGGGGGCTGAATAAAAAGGCGGTAGGAAGCGACAGCTTCATCCATTATACATACGAAAGCGGCACTCTTACCCACAACTCTGTTAGCGCCATCACCGCCGACGGGCAAGGAAGATTGTGGATTGGTACATGGGGCGGCGGCATCAACCTTATCAACCCACAAAACCCACAGCATAGAATAGAAGCAATCACAGCCCGGAATAAAGACAACTACCCCATAGACTTTATCGGAGCTCTGGCCTACGACTCCATAAACAACGGTATGTGGATCGGAGCAAACCAGGGATTATTCTTCTATGACCTAGCGCATAAACAGCTTTGTTCACCATTTGCCAAGCGTGCCGCCGAAGACATACGAGGTTGCATCGGCTCTATCATAGACAAAGACGGGCAATTATGGATGGGATGTCTGGACGGCGTTTATATCATCGACCTGCACTCCCGCTCCGTCTCATTGCCTGAGGGAACATTCCGTTACCGTCATCTGAAGTACAAACTGGATGATCCGTCTTCCGGACTGATAGAAAAGATATGTTGCTTTTACGAAACTCAGGACGGCACACTGTGGTTGGGCAGCAACGGTTATGGCATTTATAAACGTATGCAGAACGAAGATGGAAAAGAACAGTTTGTCTGTTACAACTCCCTTCATGGCCTGCCAGACAACAGTATCCGCAGTATCCTGGAAGATGATAAAGGATGTATCTGGATAGCAACCAACAATGGGCTGTCGCGCTTTCAACCCACAGAAAACCACTTTATCAACTACAACCGACAAGACGGTCTTGCCGATACCCAGTTTTACTGGAATGCTGCTCACCGTTCACAATACAGCAAGCTTTATCTCGGCACCGTATCCGGGCTGGTTGCCATAGATTGCAACCTACCTTCCCTTACAACCCAGTCTTCCAAAGTACGGTTCACCCATTTGAAAGTAGGAAACGAGGAAATATTCCCCGGCAACGAATACTTGCCGCTTGATATTGCCGTCAGTAAGGCTATCCGCATCCACGAACGTGAAAAATCTTTTTCACTGGAATTTTCCGCACTCAACTACGAGTCCGACAATACCGCCACTTACAGTTATCGCCTACTGGGTTTTGACAACCGTTGGATACACGTGCCTGCCAGCCGGCGTTTTGCTACTTACACCAATCTGTCTCCGGGAAACTATACGCTGCAAGTGAAGTACACGCCCTACACCCCAACCGAAGAGGATAATATAACGGAACTGCAAATAACAATCCAGCCCTATTTTTACAAGACAACCTGGTTTATACTGCTTGTAATAATCCTTGCCACATTCGCTACATGGCAATTCTACCAATGGCGCATACGAAGCCTGAAAGAGCAAAAAGCAAGATTACACCAAAAGGTGGAACAACGCACCCATGAACTGAAAAAGCAAAAACAACTACTGGAAGAACAGACCGAAGAGTTGTCCCGTCAGAACCGGATGTTGAAGCAACAAAACGAAAAAATTACCCGGCAGAAAGCGCAGCTTACTAAAATGACACGTAAGATACAAGAGCTGACCTTGGATAAGATAGCATTCTTCACCAATATCACACACGAATTCCGCACCCCAATCACACTGATCATAGGACCGATAGAGCGTGCATTAAAGTTAAGCTACAACCCTCAAGTCATCGAACAGCTACATTTCGTGGAACGCAATTCTAAATACCTGTTATCGCTTGTCAACCAGCTTATGGATTTCCGTAAGGTGGAGTCGGGCAAACTGGAAATCGTAAAATCCCGGAATAATTTTCTGAAATTTGCCAATGAACTGATCATACCTTTTGAAGTCTTTGCCAAAGAAAGAGACATCACAGTGAAACGTTATTTCCGGATGCCTTCACCGGAAATCTCTTACGATGAAGAAGCGATGCACAAAGTGCTGACGAACCTGCTGAGCAATGCCATTAAATTTACGCCAAACGGCGGAAGTGTGTCTTTGTTCATAGCCCTGCTACCTCCTGCCGATAACCACAAATCCATGCTTTACATCTGTGTCAGCGACACAGGTAGCGGTATTCCTGATGATGACACAATCAAAATATTCAACCGTTTCTACCAGTCGCAAGGACAAACCAAATATCCTATGTACGGACAGGCCGGAAGCGGCATCGGACTTTACTTGTGTAAACGCATCGTACAGATGCATGGGGGTGAAATCCATGCGCAAAACAACCATACGACAGGCTGCTCGCTACGCATCCTCCTGCCAACAACACCGGAAAGCAATACGGTGGAAACACTGGTCGAAAGTGCCCCGCAACTTATGACTTCCGATGCGCTACCCCCATCCAATACTTTCGGAAAAGGTTTATCAATCCTGGTGGTTGAGGACAACGCGGATATGCGTGGATATATCCGTTCCATCCTACGGGATAAATACAATGTGTTCGAAGCTGCCCATGGAGCAGAGGCCTTGAATATATTAAACTCACATTCGGTAGACTTTATCATCAGCGACCTGATGATGCCCGTAATGGACGGCATTGAACTGTCCCGCCGGGTAAAAGAGTATTTCGCTATCTCCCATATCCCTTTCCTTATGCTGACAGCCAAGACATCGCAGGAATCACGCCTGGAAAGCTACCGCATAGGAGTTGACGAATATTTACTGAAACCTTTTGACGAGATATTACTGCTTACCCGCATCGAGAATATCCTTGAGAACCGTAAACGTTATCAAAAGAAGTTTGCCATAGCCATGGATGTGGATGCCTTGAATATGGAAGAGGAATCGGGCGACAAGAAGTTCCTCAACCGCATCATGGATGTCATTAAGGAGAACTACAAAAACTCCTATTTCGAGGTGAGCGATTTCTGCGAAGCGGCAGGTGTGAGCAAAAGCCTGTTGAACAAAAAGCTACAAAGTCTTGTTGGGCAGTCCGCCGGACAATTCATACGCAACTACCGCCTGAACATTGCCCGCGAACTAGTACTGAAAAACCGGGAGAATAAAAGTATGAGCATTGCAGAAATTGCTTATGAAGTAGGATTTAATGACCCTAAATACTTCACGAGATGCTTCACCAAATACTTCAATACGACACCGAGTTCACTGCTTAATGAAAGAGAAGAGCCTTACTTACAGCAATAAACAATAAACCTACATAATAAGCTGTATTCTCTACACTTAAAATTCGTTTATCCACCTCTAAAACCCATTTGTCCACCCCCATTTACACCATAAGCCCTACTTTTGCCATACAATCATTGCTTATTTCTTCAGGAAATCTCTCAAGGAAAAGCAATGATTGGAAATCTAATTTTAATATTAATAATATGAAGAACGACAAGAGAACAGCTGTCTATCGTAGATGGCATTGGCTAAATTCAACCTCCCCCAGTTTTGTGAAGTCTGTTACCTGACTCTCCCGGCGGTCAATATAGGATCGTATATTGACTAATATAATATTATAATATAGTTAACGGTGACCTAATCTATTAATTTAATAATCTTAATTCTTTTAAAAATGAGGAAACATTTATTTCTTTCCGTAATGCTTGGTCTGTGTGCCTTTAGTAGCATGACGGTGTATCCTACATCTGCCATGGCTACTGTGACACAATCTCCGACTATCAAGGTTCGTGGTCAGATTGTCGACGAACAAGGTGAACCTATGCCAGGAGCTACCGTCAGAGTTAAAGGCGGACAAGGCGGAACCATTACCGATCTGGATGGGAACTTCCAGTTGGAAGTTCCCGGAAACGCTATCCTTTTGATAAGCTATGTGGGTTTCAAGGAACGCGAAGTAGCAGTTCGCAACCGCGCTATTATTGATACCATACAATTACAGGCTGATGACCAAATGCTGGAACAAGTGGTTGTTGTAGGTTATGGTACACAAAAGAAATCCGACTTAACCGGTTCTGTTGCCGTAGTAGATGCAGAAGCTTTGAAACAGACATCAAACTCCAACATCTCCACCATGCTTGAAGGCAAGGTTTCCGGCGTACAAGTTACCTCCGACGGACAACCAGGTGCCGATCCTACCGTACGTATTCGCGGTGTAGGATCTTTCGGCAGTACTTCTCCCCTCTATGTCATTGACGGCGTTCCCATGGGAACTTCCATCCGCGATTTCTCTTCCAACGATATTGAAACCATCCAGGTATTGAAGGATGCTTCGGCTGCCGCCATCTACGGTTCACGTGCTGCCAACGGTGTGATTATCATCACCACCAAACGCGGACAAAAAGATCAACCGCTGAAAGTGGACTACAATGGATATTTCGGTATGGATTATATTCCTAAGGGAGTCTATGATGTAATGGATGCCGACCAATACAGCCAATACATCGGTCAGGCTTGTGTAAACTCCAACACTCCACTGCCATCGGGATACAAGCTCAACAGCGAAACCGGGAAATACCATTTCCAAGATGACACCAATACCAACTGGTTCGACGAAGTATTCAAAGTAGGTATCCGTCAAAACCATAATGTAAACCTTTCCGGAGGTGGTGCTCACAACACCTATAATATAGCATTAGACTATTTCAACCAAAAAGGAACACTCGAAGGTGCCGGTCCTAACTACGAACGTTACACCGCACGTGTCAACAACAGTATGGACACCAAGTTCATAAAGTTCCAGACCAGCCTTGTTTACTCCCACTCCGACCAAGATAACATGGGCCTGTCCAATGCTTCCGAATACGTTCAAGGTCTGTATGGCGACGTAACCAACATTCTGCGCGGAACCTTACTGATGCAGCCCACCATCAAGGCATACGATTCTTCAACATGGGTGCTCGACAATTTGGTGGGAATTGCCAACAACTTCAATTATGATGCTTACGGCTATGGCGTATACTACGATACCATACATGGTGATATCTCCGCTTCCAATCCATTACTGGTAAACAACCTGCTGCAACGCAACACACGTGTGGACCGTTTCGTGGGAACAGGCTCGGCAGACGTAGACATCTTCAATATGTTCGGCTTCAACAGCAAAAACCACAAACTCAACTATAAAATAAACCTCTCTTACAGCAAAGCTTTCTGCAAGGACTTCACTTGGATTCCGGCATGGGTGCAGAGTAACCGCGTCTATCTGTCCAAGAGTAATGAACGGTTGACCAAGGGTTCCCGTATTTATTCGGATGCCTTGATAGAGAATGTGCTCACTTACGATGGTACGATAGGCAAACACCACATCAACGTAGTGGCAGGTCAGACTTACGAAGAAGAAAACACCGACCTGCTGACCGGATGGGGAATCAACTTCACCGAACCTTATTTCCTACAACTTCAGAATGCCGCCAACACGTATTCCGAAAGTTACGAATACAAGCATGCTATCTTGTCCTACATCGGTCGTATCAATTACAACTACGATGACAGGTATTTATTATCGGCAACAGTACGCCGGGATGGCAGCTCACGCCTGACCAGAAGTATCCGTTGGGGAACTTTCCCTTCCGTCTCTGTGGGCTGGCGCTTCGACAAAGAAAGCTTCTTCCCTTTCAATCCGGACGTCGTGAACATGTTCAAAGTTCGTGCAAGCTATGGCGAGCTTGGTAATGAGAACATCGGTGAGTACATGTATCAGGCCGTCATGTCACGCAATAATATGACTTACAATTTCAACGGTAACGTAGTGACCGGTTCTGCCGTTTCCACTTTCGTGGACAATAACCTTGCATGGGAGAAAAAGAAGACCTACAATGTGGGTATTGATCTTGCTTTGTTCCGCAATCGTTTGGAGTTTACAGCTGAGTGGTACAAGAATACCAGCGAAGACCTTCTGTATGCTGTTCCTGTTCCGGAACAAGCCGGAGTGTCCAATACCACCGTAACGATGAATGCCGCTTCGATGAACAACTCCGGTTTTGAGTTCTCCGCTACCTACCGTAACCGCGACCATGACTTCAAATATGAAGTATCGGCCAACCTTAGCACATTACGCAACCGCGTAACCTCATTAGGTTTCGGTACTGATTCTTATATCTCAGGTTCTTACATCACTAAAGTAGGCGAAGAAATCGGTCAGTTCTACGGTTGGGTTTATGAAGGTATCGCCCGCACGCAAGAAGTTCTTGACAACCACGCCACACAAGAAGGCGCCCAAATTGGCGACTGCCTCTATAAAGACGTAAACAATGACGGTAAAGTAGACTCCGAAGATCAAGTGGTATTGGGCAGCGGCATGCCAAAAATCAATTTCGGCCTTAATGCCCGTTTTGAATACAAGCGCTTTGACCTGAGCATCGCAACGTTCGGCGCACTGAACTATCACGTTAGCGACGACATCTACAACTCACTCAACTCTTGCTATGGCTGGGGAAACAAAGAAGTGGGTATGCTCGATGCCAACCGCTTTAGCGAAGACGGCAGCACTTACCTTTCCAACGTGCCACGCACCTATGTTACCAACAGTGCCAGCTTGGGTTGGAACGACCTCTTCAGTTCACGCAAGATTCAGAATGCAGCCTACTGGAAAATAGCCAATGTAGAATTGGGCTACAACTTCCCGGATAAGTGGTTCGACAAATATGTATCCGATGTACGTTTCTACATATCGGCACAGAATCTCCACACATTTACTGGCTATCATGGTTACAATGTGGATTATGCAGGAGGAACTTTCACTCCGGGATACAATTTCTGTTCTTATCCTACTGCACGTACTTTCATGTGTGGTGTTCATTTTACATTCTAATCTTTACCTTTCTAGTACCTAAATTAAAAACAGATCTTATGAAACTAAATAAATATTCACTTGCTCTCATTTTGGGATTTGGCATGTTGACTTCCTGCAACGACAGATTAGAACTGTTGAATCCCAACCAGCAAACCTCAAGTACATTCGGCTTTAATCCTGATGACTTGGAGGAATGTGTGATTGCCGCCTACAACCACATCCGCATGGAAGGTTCTTATGCTCGTGTAGGCTACACCATCGATGTATGTCGTGGCGATGAAGCCTGGAACTCTTCACAAGTGTGGTATCTGCCTTTTGATGATCTTAATGCTGAAGTCACTTCAGACGTTACATGGTGGCCCTGGCGTGAGTGGTACTATACTATCAATGTGTGCAATTTCACCATTTCACGCTGCGGTGAAGATAACAGCCAACTTACCGAAAAAATGAAACGTATCAAAGGACAGGCGCTTTTCCTTCGCGCTCTATCCTACTACAACTTAGTGGGCTATTATCAGAATCCGCCTCTCATTACGGATTATGCTACCTACTCTTCGTTAAACGGACTTTATGGCGCCAACAGCACCTATGATGCAGTGCTCGACCAAGTGGAAAAAGACTTTCTGGAAGCAATGGAATTGCTTCCCTCCCGTGATGAAGGCAGTGAATGGAGCGGTGGACGTGCCACCTGCGGTGCTGCGGCTGGCTATTATGCCCGCGCCCTCATGATGCGTCAAAAATACAGCGAAGCACTTCCGGTATTGAAAGATATCATCGCCAAAAAGTATGGCACTTATAAACTGATGGACAACTACGGAGATAACTTCCGTGAAGGTTCGGCATACGAGAACAACGCAGAGAGCCTCTTCGAAGTACAATTCCTCGACTATGGAGCGCAAGGCACCGACGATGAATGGACACCAGTAAACACAAGCCCCAATGCCACACAAGGCTCGGCCGTTGAGAGCAACTTCGCTCCAGGTGCCTACGGCGGATGGGCCGACATCTCGGCTTCGCCCTGGCTTTACCAGCTTTTTAAAGAAGAGCGTACCACCAGTGGGAAACTCGACCCCAGACTCTATTGGACCATTGGGACTTATGAAACCGATTGGGAAAACTTCGAATATGGCAACGTGGCTTATACAAGTATACTTAAAGCCACTGATAATATCGTGACCAACAACACTTTCGGAGGTCTGCCGATTGCCAAATTCACGAATCTCCGCACCGGATTATATAGCACTGTAGTTACGGGCTTGCACGATGGCATCAACCTGCGGCTGATGCGCTACTCCGATGTACTGCTACGCGCTGCCGAGTGCGAGAACGAAGTCAACGGTCCTACACAGCAAGCTATCGACTGGATTAATGAAGTGCGTAACCGCGCCAATCTGGTAGATCTGAAGCTCGAAGACTTCAATTCTGCCGACAAGCTCTTTGAACAGATAGCCAACGTGGAACGTCCTAAAGAATTCGGATGCGAATTCGGACGAGGCTTCGACCTCATCCGCTGGGGATTCTTCTATGACAACGGACGCCTGCAACAACTAAAAGAACATGGCACAGTGCGCCGCTCCATAAATGGAGTAAAGGATCCTGTGAAGTACAGCGATATAGCAAGCGACTCCGAACTGAAGAGCACTTTCGATACTTACAGACCTGGACATGAGTTTCTGCCTATCGTACAGCAGTTGATGAACAACAATCCGAACCTGACAGGAAACTCAGCCAATTACAGTACAGATAATTCCATTTACTTCCGGGAAAACAAATGGAAAGTACGTCCAGTCGTAGAGTTAAGCAAGTAAATAAACTTAGAAACACACTTCCCTCAGCCCTACGGGTTCAACCGGAACAGGCGGGGAACGTTTCAAACCATTACCTATTAAAAAATAAAGAAAATGAAACATTTCTATAAAATAACATTCTTCTGTTGTGCAGCAACCTTGTGGATGTTGGTCCTGGCAAGCTGCGAAGGAGGCGAACTCTATGACGTAAATGCTCCCGAATGGATTTCTGATAAAATACAGGAAATAGAAGACTCCAAGAAAGAACCGGAAGATGAAATACTTGAAGGTATGCAGGAAGATGTATACACCATCGGGAATACGGATTTCACCTCCGGTTTCTGGACTGCTTTTTCCAAGTATTATGTGGTACCTGACGGTGAGAAATGGAATGCAGTATTCAATCTTAACATCAACCCTGTCGATAATACATATTACAAGAACTTTGCCCTTATCATCACCAATGATGTGGATCGTGACAGTGAAGAATATACCGAATACGGAGCTATCTATAATCCGCAAATCCAAATTTCCGCAGAATCCGAAACGAAGCGTTCGATTTTCAGGGAAAAGGACAAAACGAAGCGTTCAAAAAAGGAAAGCGCGCAACACTCAAAAAGCCGAAACAAAAGTTTTGTAATGACCTCTGTTTCGGCTTTATAATTTCATAAAAAATGGCTTTATAACGGCATTAAAATAAGGCTCAAAAGTTTGGCCTTCTACTTGAAAAATTGTATCTTTGTTCAGTGCTAAGCAGCTGTTTTATGAACTAATTTTTCCTGTTTCTTATACAGCATCATGTCTGTATATTCGGCAGAATAATTCATGTGGGCATTGAATTCCTTTTTTGTACAACCCTCAAAAGGATTGCCAATGGTTTTGTTTGCTCCAATCCATTCACACAGTTCAAGTATGGAGGATTTATTGGATGTGAAATAAACGAAGGAATGCTTTTCGAGTATCTTTAAAACATCCAAATAATCAGACAAGCGCCAATACATATTGTACGTACCAACATCAGTGGAAAGATAAGGCGGATCAATTAAAAAGACGACTCCGGGAACATCCTTATATTGGTTGAATACTGCTTTGTAGTCGCATGATACAATTTCAAGCCCTTTTAAGTAGTCAGAAGACTCCGGATAACCGGTCTTGCGAATGTTGTTATAAAGGACTTCCTTGCGCATTTCGGCTACAGACAATTTATACTTCATGGAGAACATAAGTGAGGATGATAAGGTTATAAAATCCACGTACCCAACATTTAGTTCTTCTTCCTCGATACGTTTAAAAATGCGTTCTCTAAGTTCCCCTTTAATTGGTTTATGTTTGGGTATCGAATTACCCACCAGCTCCCTAATATCGGCAAGCAGTTTATTTGTCTGTGGGATATTTTTCAGTCTGAACCGGTAGTTGTCGAAGTCATTGTAGACAACAGTAGCATCGGGCTTGCTTCTTTTGGCTATATGCGAAAGAAGTCCGGAACCGCCAAACAAGTCCACAAACACGGTATCTTCAGGGAACTGTTCCAAAACTTTAATAAACTCTTTAGCAAACATTCTTTTTTGGCCTACAAATGGCAGTGGTGCAGATAAATTCATATTCTTCATACGTTCAAGTCAAATTTAATGTTTTCAACTCCGGATAACAGTTCCAGAGTCCGGTCAATGTTATTTTCATATATATGCACATTTCCAAGGTCAAGGGTTATGGACTTCAGGGGAAGCTCCACCTGCCTTGCCATCAGATAAAGATGATAAATATCAGCCGGAAGCCCAAGGTTCGCATCAGAACTACGCTGATATGCAGATAGCACCAATTCTCCCTCATCAATTTGGAACTGCACAAGACTCAGGCAGGGTGCCTGGTTGCTTTCCACCCCGGTTTCTCCAAGAAACAGGACATAATTCTTGCTGTTGCGCTTTTCCCGGTTAATCCTGGTTATGAGGGGTGGAAGCTTTTCAAAGTAAGTTGGATAGCTGTTTACAAGGGTATGGCCGCAATAATCCCACCAGGTAATCCCTGCCTCTTTGTATTTTTCCACATCCCGGACTCCTTGCATAAACAGTTTCAATTCCTCTTTCAGCTTTTTCCTGGCTATCCCGTGGCTTTCAAATATGTCAAGTAAATCAGCGGGGGTTAGCATGAGCCTTTCGTTTAATAGATACTTGATACGCCCTTTCCTATTGGTCTGGATTTTGCCCGTTTGGAGTATCTTGTCTAATGTCTGGTAATACTTATTCATGAGCTTTATTTTTGGTTGTACAAAGGTAGCTCTACCGGACAACACAAGGCATCCCCGGCACATCAATCACACTGCACCGAGCGTGCAGTGCTTTCCAAACCGTTTGATAACATCATACACCTTACGTTCGCTTACCGAATATTTATTTGCCAAAAACGCCACTGCATAAGTGGTCTTTTCACCTTGTTTTTTCATGACCTCATACTCCGTATATAAGTCTATGAATCGAAGGTCATCCTGCTTGCCGCCCAAACTTATAAGCATTTCAAGCGGTTCTCTGTTAAATTTAAGTGCTTCAAACAATGTCATATCCAATCATTTTTGTACTTTTGCAATGCCAATCATTTATTTAATGCGTAAAAACGCCACGAGAGTGCGGCAGAGGGCATTGCCCCCGGTCGCGCACTCTCGTGGCGTTTTGTGTTAATAAATGATTGGCGTCTATATTAACAGGCCGGGGGCTTTTTTTATCCCTCCCCCGAAGGGATTGTCAATCACTCAATCCGATATAATTCCAAATTGAACTTGTCCTTTTTTTCCCAGCCTTCAGCCAGAACTGTCTGAATGAATCCTACTGCTTTTGTATAGAAATCTTTCAGTTCTTCTAACTGAGTAAAAGTATGGTATTCCGGTTGTTCATCCGAACCGAACTTAAACGTCACTGGCAGGGTTTCTCCGCCCGTCTGAACGGCCAAATCGTATGCTGCCTTATAGTTGTACTGGTTCTCCACAGAAAGCCATACATGGGCACCATTATAGGCGAATCCGGATAGGATAGCCGCATCAGTCTGGCTGTTATACCAGGACATAACCAATGTGTGGATTTCCTCATCAGTAGGCTTATGCCCGAACTCCTCTTCCATGTAGGAGGCAGAGCCGTTCTCTTTTTCCTGCACATCCC
>ERZ860710.799-NODE-799-length-18243-cov-5.412030_pt1 | contig 18243 bp, 14 predicted proteins | sample MGYA00509974_ERZ860710 | MGnify/ENA primary metagenome ERZ860710 (study PRJEB30046, sample SAMN00715261) | human gut metagenome | study: EMG produced TPA metagenomics assembly of the A metagenome-wide association study of gut microbiota in type 2...
TGACCTCGGTTAAACTTATAAATCACAGCAGTTCAACTGCTGATTGGAATTATTAGGAGTAATCTTCTTTATCTTGCTGGCTTTAATATGCGGTCTATATTATCAATATATACCTCAAGAACAACTTACAATTTTCAATCTTGCAACCCTGCTCGGATTTTATGTTTCAATATATGGGTTGGCTGTTGCTCTATGGCAGATTATAGCCCTACAAAACATAACAATAAGCACTCAATTTGCTGTTAAACAAACAAGAGAGAAAGTAGAACAAATCTTATCTATATCCGATTTAGCTAAAATCGTAACCATTACAAGAATTATTGAGGAGTATATCAATAGTGAAAAATATGAACTCGCAAAATTGCGATTATGTGATGTAAAAGACTTTATGATGCGAGTTGAATTTATTGGGAAGATTGAATTTGACAAAGATGATTTTGGAAGATTAAAAAAACGGGTTGAAATAGGCCTAAATAATCTTGATAAACAGATGAGCAATAGAGGGAAACTTGATAAAGTTATCTTCTGTCAAGACATGGAAGAAATAGCTTCAATGTTAAGTCGATTAGAGAATCAATTAAAATCCAAATAAATTATGGAGACAAAATATGCAGATTTAATCCAGAGATTGATTAAATCCACCAAAGATGGAAAAATAGAATGGAAAAAGTCAAGTACGGAATGTCAATATCGGTTAGAACTTAAATCAGCTACATTTGTAATAGATGAGGTGGAAAATCAATTAGACCAATATTCATTTGAAACGGTCTATGAATTGACAATGTATAATAATAGCAATCTTGAGATTTCGATTGCCAAAGAAGATAGCACAGTCAGTAGCAAGACCGACTATTCACTACTTAATGAATTGTATTGTGCAGCTAAGGATTCTTGTCTCAAAGAAACGCAAACAATACAAAATGTAATAGAAGAGTTGAATTATTTAGATTTACCATTTTAAGCATATTTTTTTGGAACTCCAACAGATAATCTGTTGGAGTTTTTTGTTTATATACCCCACATATAAGGCTACTCCCTATCAAAGCCCCCTCCCGTTGTCGAATGTAAAACCTAAAAATATGGACAGACAATCAAGGGCAAAACGCATTGCGGATTTGCATGTGTTTTACGGACAGAACGAGGTGGTCGAGGAACTTATCCGTGCAGGTAAAATCGACGAGGAATACACCTATCCTTTCGTCGATACGAACGGAGAGGTTTTCGAGTGGTGGCTGGTATCGCCTTACTTGGCACGGGAACTCAAACAGCAGGGTGAGGTCATAATCGACGCACTCGGTTGCTATTGGTGGGGCAGACAGTCAAGCGGGCAGGCAATCTACATGGACAGCGTTATACAAGAGATAGCCGCAGGATAACGCGCGGAACACTCTATATACGCTGTCGGTCGGTTGGCTGATTATCGGTTACTTGTAATCCTTACGGCTATTACCAAACCGTCAAAACAGATTTTAAGTCGGCATATTCTCGATAATTGTGGGTTGGAATGATTTGCAACTCCCGATTAGAGGGAATATGTCGGCTTATTCTTTATAACAGAATATCCCAAGCAATGAAAAACTTTTTAGAATATCAATCTTGATTTTCTGAAAGTTTAGACCGAAATTTGAATCTGCAACAACACCGCATAGGTAAGATGTTTTGCATTTTCCATGAATATCGTTACTTTTGTGGTAACATATTGAATACACGGAAAGTGTAGCTTGTTCTCGCTAAACGAACGTAGGAAATTCGATTAAGAGAAGAGAATAGGCAAACATCTTGCCGCGTCATATCCATTCGTGGATATAGGCGTGGTGTTGTTGCTTATTTATTCTCAAGGTTTCCTACGACCTGTTTAGCTAAATAAGTTTTCAGCACCACGCTTTCTGTTTTTCTTAAATCCAAAAATTAACCGTCGCGGTGGTGCGTAGCGACAACCTAAACTTTTAAGTTTATGAAAAAAATCTTATTGGCGGTTGCTATTGCAACTGCGGGATTAATGACAAGTTGCGCGGTTTCCGAGCATTTGACATCCAACCGTAATGTCATGCAGACCAACGTTGAATTGTCCAAAAACAATTTCCAAGTGATTGGAACTGCCCAAGGGTCCGCTACGGTTATCCGAGTTTTTGGTATAGGTGGGCTCTCCTTGAAAGCCATCCGAGCGAATGCCTATGCTGAAATGGTCAAAAATGCAAATCTGTCGGGCTCGCAGGCATTGATAAATGTAAATACCGAGGTCAAACAACGAGGTGTGGCCCCATTCTATTGGAAAACGGTTATTACTACTTGTGGACAAGTTATTGAGTTCACAAGCACTGAAGAACAAGTATCGGAACATCATGCAGGAACAGCAAAAAGGTTTGTTCCGAGAAAGGCAAACACAATAGCAACAACAGAATTGGGAAATACGGACGCCACTGCAAAAATTAAATCCAATACGATATGTTATACTGCCGATAAGGACAAAACCATCTCAGTCAACATAGAAAAACATCCGCAATTTATAAGTAATGAGTATATCGACGGACAAGGTATTTTTACATTTAAGAACAAGATAACGAGCATACCCGAAAAAGCATTCTTTGCTTGTAGCAAACTCGATAGCATTATTATTCCAGAAAGTGTTACGGAAATTGGGGATTCTGCATTTACAAGATGCTCCTATCTCAAAATGATTTATTGTCAATCGACTACACCCCCGACGTTAGGAAACAAGGCATTCTTATATATTTCCCGTGAAGCTAAAATTTATGTTCCCCAAAATTCGGTAGCTTTATACAAATCGGCCAATGGATGGAAAGATTATGCTTCCAAGATTGTAGGATGTGATTTTAAATAGTCCTTATCCTGAATCTATGAAACGTATCGTTGCATTGCTCCTGATATGGAGTATGTCCGCTAACATTTTATTTGCGGTACCTTTAAGACGGGGAACCTCTGTCATTGTACGTTTGAGCACCTCGGCAAACAGCAATCGTGATACTCCCATCAGGGCGGAAGTGGTAAGCGATTTAACCATTGCGGGAGAGCCCGTTATTACCCGCGGAACTCCTGTCATTCTGTCGGTGAATAAAGGAAAGGCAAAAGGGCTCGGCAAACCTGGCTATTTACAAATCGGGTGTATTTCGACTACTGCCGTTGATGGTCAAATCATTTCATTGTCTGGTGGTATTGAGCAAGACGGAGAGAATCGGCAAGGAGCCGCCATTGGGTTAGGTGTCGGTTTAGGTCTTACATTTTTACCATTGGGAGGATTCTTCTTTTTGTGTCTGAAAGGTGAAAAAGTAGATATTCCTGCTGGTACGACAATATTCGGGGTGACCGTAACGGATAACTATGACATCGACATCTATTGATTGATAAGGGACAGATTTGAGCAAAACAACCTTTCGGCATAAATTAAAGATTTAAAATACTATGAAAAAATTATTTCTTATCGTAGCCGCTATGTTTGCGGCAGTTTCTTTCTCGGCATGCTCCGATGATGATGACAACGGGCACGTTTCGGATAAACCCGTATTAGTTAAACAGTGTATTATTACGGAAGAATACGGAGAGACAGATATTGTCTATTTTGAGTATGATAGTCAAAATCGGATTAGCCATATAAGTTCTGCTGAAAGAACTGATGGCAAGGAAGAGTTTTTATTTTCTTATAACGAAAATAAAATGACTATAACATATAAACAAACTGATTATACCGAGCCTGACCGTTCTTATACCGAAATCTATATATGTGAACAGAACACAGATGGCTATATTGAAAAAGAAACAGACCCTAATAATGATTATACTACCTATTCTTATAAAAATGGGTACTTGCAAAATCAACAACCCAGTTACTCCAACCAACAATATACATATAATTGGAATAATGGAAATCTTGTATCTTATAGCGCAGTTGGAGAATGGACCACAACTATTACTTACTCACAAAGTACTGCAACTCCAATAAATTTAGACTTAAATTTCGTGAATGAATACCGTTGGAGTTATCATTTTTGGGGCCTTTTAGGCAAAAAGAGTAAAAATTTACCTCAAAAATCCGTATTGAAGCATAAAGATTCTGCTAATACCTTAACAAACACTTATCAATACGAATTCAACAGCAATAAAACAATCTCCAAAATTTTGGTTTCCGAGGTTCAAACAGGCGACCATAACGAGAGCCGAAATTACAGCATTAAATTTGTCTATTGACCTGCTTTAATATTTTAGAGGACAGACTTGTGCAAAAGGGTTAATATATAGACCCTCTGCACAAGTTTGTCCTTTCTATTTTACTTGCATATTTCACAAATTTTTACTATATTTACATCATAATCAAAGATTTAATAACAACATAAATTTTAGCTAAAATGTATAAAACACCAAAAATTGATTGAGAGGCAAAGACGGAGACTGTCGATGATATTCAGTACTCCTATGTTGCCAAATCCGTAACTTACGCACGGGATTATAATGTCTGTCTGTTTGTAGGACGCAAAACAGCAGAACCTACACCATTGAAATTCACTTATTATTTAGAACTCGACATCGACCCTGAAAAGGATATGTCAATTTGATTCCGCAAACGAGGGCAGGACATAGCAGGATTCTCCTTTCGGTTAGACCCGCAAGATTGAAAAGCAGGGATTCTCGTGCTTCCATGGCCCAACCTTATAACATTTCCCAAGTCCAATCACACCCTCAATTTGTTTGAAACCCATATCAAGAGCGATGCAGTCGTATTTGGCTACACATCATTAGAGGGTAAGCAGAAAGAATTTCGGTTCCCGTTAGCTGGGTTCAAAGAAAAGTATTTAGAGCAGTTCATATAACAAGATATATCCTCGGCCTTTCGGTCGGGGATTTTTTTATAGAATTCTTCGCTGCTAAATATGCTATAATTAAGCCTAATATTCGCATAAAGAATAGCTGTATTTATAATAAATTAGAACCTAACTAAATAGAGGCTATTTATGAATGTAGAAAGGCTCAACCTTATAACCTATATATCACTAATTATCATAGTAATTGCATTCTTTTTTTGCCTGTTCTATGTTAGCAGGCAAAGAAAGACAGGGGCACTTATTGCCAAACGACGTTGGATTGAGCAATTACCCTCTATGATTTCTACTTTGGGAGTTCTTGGTACATTTGCAGGTATTACAATAGGTCTTCTTTATTTTGATACGGAAGATCTTGATGCCAGTATTCCGATACTTCTTAGTGGATTAAAGACGGCTTTTTTTACCTCATTAGCAGGTATGATTGGGTCTCTATTTTTATCCAGGCAGGTTAATTCGGCATTAGATGAAAAAGATGGCGGTATGTCGGATATAGATATGGCCGCAGGTCAAATTTGCAAGGCCGTAGATGCGATGAATACTACAACAAAAGAAGCTTTTGAAGAACTGAGGAATCAAAATAAACAGCAATTAGAGGCTCAATTGCATTTTTACCGAACAATAAGCGAGACGGTTTCTTCTTTAACAACTAATATCGGAGAATTGAAAGGGTTCTCCAAAAAGTTTGATAATGTCGATGCCGTTACAACCTCAATCAATAGCTTCATTGGTGAATGTCTTGAAATTACAAGTGGTATTGCAGGTGCTCAAAATGAAATATCGGATGAAATTAAAAATTTCAGTATGGTGTTGCGTAGCGAAGTAGACGAGATTGAAGAAAAGATGAAAGAAACGAATAACCTGCTTGTTGGAAAATTTGATGAATTTTCGGAACTCCTCAAAAAGAGTAATACGGAAGCCCTTGTAGATGTAATGAAAAGCGTTACCGAAGAATTCCAAAAGCAGATGAATTCGCTTATAAATAAATTGATTCAGGAAAATTTCGATCAACTCAATAAAAGCGTGGAAAGTCTGAATGTTTGGCAACAGGAGAATAAAGAAATGATAAGCTCCTTAACTAAACAATATAAAGAGATGACTGCCAATTTTGAGCAAACATCCACAACGTTGACCAAAGTATCTGGTGATACTCGTTTGCTTGTGAGCGATGGTGGCAAATTGAGGCAATTGATTGATGCGCTCAATCAAGTTATTATTGAAGATCAAAAATTCGTTAAGATCGTTGCTCAAATCGAAGAGACGGCTACATTGAGTAAAGACAATATGTTGCAGTTTGAGGAATCGACAAAATCGCTTAATGAATGGGTTCGTAAACAGCGAAATTTCGTTGATGGGGTACAGATACTCATTCAGAAGTTAGAAGAACTCAATAAATTGCGCGATTATAACGAACAATTTTGGCAAAATACTAAACGCAGTTTAGAAGAGGGCGTGGGATTCATTACACAGGGTTCGAGAACACTCAACACACAACTTACGGCATTGGACAAACAATTTTATGCCCGATTGAGTACCACGCTGGCTGAACTGGATGCTTGTATTCAAGCAATGATTAGAAAGAACTGATTATGGCTAAATCCAATGTGTGGATGTCGGTTTCTGACCTGATGACGGGGCTGATGATTATTTTCCTCTTCATTGCCATTGCATATATTAGTCGTGTGCAACAGAATCAGACTGTGCTTACAGATTATATCGAGACAAAGAATAAATTGTACGACAAATTAGTTTCTGAATTCAAGCAAGATACCGTTAAATGGCAAATGGCAATCGGGAGGGACTTATCCATGAAATTTAATAATCCGACAGTTTTGTTTGCACAAGGTAGCGCATATTTGACCCCACAGTTCAAATCAATTCTCGATGAATTTTTACCGAGGTATTTCGATATTTTGCTTAACGATAATTTAAGAAGCAAAATTCAGGAAATTCGTATAGAGGGTCATACAGATAACGTCCCATATCCTAAAAAACATGCAGATCCCTATATTGCAAATGTTATTCTCTCTCAAGAGCGGGCTCTTAATGTGTTAATATATCTTCGACAGATGCCCATATTTCAACAATATACAAAAGAGCAGAAAGAGTTGTTGGAATTTTGGTTCACGGCCAATGGCCTTTCGTATGGAAAATCGCTGGACAGTAACGGTAAATATACCTATAAAACGAAGAATGAGATTGATCCGACTGCATCCCGTCGTGTGGAATTCCGCATCGTGACCAGCGGAGAGGAAGTGCTTGAAAATTTTGTAAATAAAAATGCTGAATACGATGGCCAATGACGAACCTATTTACAAATTTGAAAGGTTGAAGTCCTTGCTAAAATCAATGGGGTATCGCATTGATAAAGCCATTGGCTATAAACCCTTAAAAATTGAGGACGTTGATATAAATGATATTCGTAAAAATATCAAATTTACAGACAAAGGCATTTTTTTAATTGACGAGGAGGATAATCAAGAGCGTCAGATTTTTCTATATAAACGAAATTATCGTTTGACAAAATACGGGAAACCGCGTTTTCATATTCGAGAGTGCCAGACAATTCAAGATTTCATAAATTCAGGAACATTAAAATCTGAATATCGGCGAGCCAATACGGACCCAGTTTCGGTTAAAGATATGGATAATAACATGCAAGAGGTAGAGATTCGCAATCTTCCTCTTTGCAAATACTGTATGAATATGGCTTTAGGGGAATACTCTGCAAATATGACATCTGCTGATTTTGTTGAAATATTGAAGCGGGCAGATGATTCATACGAGGAGGCCCAAAATAAAGATATAGAGGTTGATATATTTGGTTATACAAAAGATTGGACAAAAATTAGTCTTGCCTACCGAGAGTTGCATGAATACACCTGTGAGAAGTGTGGATTGCATATAACAAATCCATTCGACCAATTATTTATGCAAACACATCATAAAAATGGAAATAAGGTAGATAATAGACAGTCTAATTTGCAATGTTTGTGTATTCGTTGTCATGCAAATATAGACGCCCGACATAAAGCTAATTTTGCCAGAGGAGGCAATCGAATTACTCTGGAAGATTTTAACACAAAGTATCCTCAATAAAACAAAAGCAACATACACTCTCTTAAAAGGAGAGAACAGGGAGGAGGGGAAAATTTCTCGCGCGTTTTTCTGCCCAATTCCCGTCTTTTTTCATAACTTTAATTAATTATTATTAACCCTGCAACTTGTGTAAACCGCTGTGTAAACCGCAAATATCGAAAGGAGTTTTCTGCAATGGAAATGTGCCCCACAACGCACTCTTACGCACATTTAGCCCATAGCTCAGTCGGTCAGAGCAGCGGACTCATAATCCGAAGGTCGTGGGATCATGCCCCTCTGGGCCCACAGAAAAAGAGGTTACGAATTGCCGTAACCTCTTTTTTCGCACTCTTCGGGAGCGGCGTTATTCCAGCTTCGCCGCGTCGGAGGCCAGCTTTTCGTAGATGGCGACCATTTCGCCGAACGATCCCTCGCCGCGTTTCAGCTCGTACATGAAGACGCCCTTGTAACCGGCCTTCATCAGCGCCCCGTACAGCGCGGGCCAGTCGATCTTGCCCTTGCCCGGAAGCCAATGGCGTTCATCGACCATGTCGTAATCCGAGACATGGACGGTCGCAATCCGGTCGCCGCACGCCTCAACGAAGTGCAGCAGGTCCTCCGAAAGCAGGTGGTTCGTGTCGAAACAGATTTTCACCTCGGGATAAGGGGCGATGATGCGCAGCAACTCGGCCGAGTTCCGCCCGAGGCACGTGCGGGGCAGATCCTCGATGCACAGCTGCGCGCCGATCCGCGCCGCCTCCCTGCGCAATATGCCGATCGAAGCGATGCTGTTCCGGATACGCTGCTCGCGCTCCCCGTCCGCAATCGGTTCGGAACTGGGATGCAGCACCAGTTTCTCCGGTCCCACTTCGCCGCAGATCGCGATCATTTCGGTCAGGAATTCGAGGTTGGCCATGCGGGCGCTGTCGTTCAGCACCGAGATGTCCAGCTTGCGGGAGAACGGGAGGTGGCACGACCAGACCTTCAGACCGGCCTCGTCGGCCATGCGTTTGGCGTGCAGCGCCTTCTCGCGGATTTCAGCCACGGTCCCGCGGCCGCTGATGCCGATTTCGACATACTCCACGCCGGCCTTCGCGGCGGCGGCCATCTCCTCGGGGCTCATGCTGCTGGTCGAGCTTCCGACGCCGAGACACTGGGCCGTCAGGTTGGCGGCGCACACCAGCGCCGCTGCCGTAAACAGAATTCTTTTTTTCATCGCTTCCGGTTATTTGGTGTAGTTTTTCACGCAGCGGACGTTCAGATAAATATCCTTGGCCGCCTCCTGATTGGTCTTGGTCTGAAGGTTCAGACTCGTACCGCTGATGACCAGCGAACGGGCCGTCGAGGCGTTGGTCTGCCCGATGAACCACACGTAGCCCCATTTGCCCAGCGCGCCGCTGTTGAAACTGCCGTCGGCCTTCTGATAGCCCAGCGGATACCAGCCGAAACCGATGCTTTCGGCCCCGTCGACGAATTGCAGGAGGGGTTCCCCGGCGTCCGTGAGCGTCATATTCGCCTGATTCCAAATACCGCCGTCAACGATACGGCCGTTGCCGCCGCGCAGCCATGCGCCGACGTTGCCCGTATTCTTGACCGTGCAGCCCGACTTGTAGAATCCGGCCTTCGTAATGGCATTCTCGGGTTTCCCGTCGTGACCGCCGGAGAAGGTGTATCCGCCCTGCGCGAAATCGTCGGGAATGGCATACTCGCTTTTGATAGCCATCAGCATGTCCCACCAGTCGTTGGCGTTGGCCACGTGCCAGCCTTCGGGACAGCAGCCGCGTATCTGGACGCCGAACTCGCCCTCCTCCGTACCGTCGAGTTTGAAGGCGTTGCCCACGTCGTCCACCCCTTCGTAATTCTGCACATAGGGACACTGCTCCGCCGTACAGCCCGATATGCCGGTCATCGCCTCATACCAGGTGTAGTAACGGCCCTTTGCGTCGTTCAACCGCTGCAAATGCGACGCCTCCAACCCCGCAACCGAGAAAGCCGTCAGGTCGGGCGCAACGCCCAGGTTGCCGTCCTCGCCCGCTTCGTGGCAGTTCTCGGTCATCCACCAGCGTTTGCCGTACTTCTTGATCGTATAGCCCGGCAGCTCGATGGGGACCGACACGGTGATCGCCGCGAAATACTCGCGCACCTTGCTCGCACCCAGTTCGTTTTTGGCCACCACCGACACCGACTGGGCGGGAATCACCACGTCGTCGTTGACCACCCTGACGGTGATGACGTTGGTTCCCTGACCGTCGATGATCGAGATTTTCGACTTCTCCTGCTCGGCGATCGTCCATTCGTAGGTCTCGGCCCACTGAACCTTCGAAACCGAGAAGGTGAACTCTTCGCCGCCGTTGCAGGTGAGCGTTGCCGGCACCTTCGTGATCGGCCCGGGTTTCTTGGGAACGGTCATCTCCTGGATTTCCTCCTCGGTGTCGCGTTTCACGGCCTCGGTGCAGGCGACCAGCGCCGCAGCGGCGGTCATGCATGCCGCGGCCATCATGTATTTTCGGATGTTTTTCATCGTTTTTGCATTTTAAGTTTTACAAAGTGTGAACCTCGGGATACCCGAACGGATTCTCCACATACCAGCGGGCCTTGTAAATCTGGTAGCCCGCGCGGTTGAACAGCCGGTTGCCCTTCATGTCGCACACCTCGGCCGACCACCAGTTGCTCCCGCCCGACGTGGGGCGCATGACGATCGTGGAATACCCCTCCGGCCCCGTCGAAATGCTCTTGATGGTGTTCTGCTGGAAGATCTCCACGTCGAGGAACTTCTCCGCCGCACAGTCGAACTTGTAGACATGCTGATTCGTCGATACATACATCGCATCCTCCCCGCAGACGGGCGCCAGGTCGTGGGCATCGGTATTCCCCGCCGCCATATCGTAAGAGCGCACCTGCGTCAGTTCCGGAGCCGTACGCTTCCCGTTGTAGGCGAGCTTGAGCAGCTGGGCGCCCGTCGCCGTCCAGAGGCAGCCGCGCTTCCGGTCCCAGACCACGTTGTGGGCCGAATGGACCGGCATGGTGAAGGCGGGTCTGGAAACGTAGCTGTCGGCGCCATTGTACACGTAGACGCTCAACAGGTTGCCCGTGCTCGACGCCACGACGACATTCCCGTCGGGCAGCACCTCGGCCGAGTGGGGGTTTCCGCCCGGCTTGGCGTAGAACATCGCCTTCTTGTCCGCAATGCGGATCAGCGCCACGCCGCCGCCCGAAGCCGTGACGAGCACGCACGTACGGTTGTAGACCGGTTTGGCCTCGTCGGGCAGATCGAACCACGCCTGTTCCGCCGCCGAAAGCCCGCTGTCGGCGGCCGTCCACTCCCAGGCGACCTTTCCCGTCGGCTGGGCGATCATCACGATCCGGTTCTTGGCCTGCTCGGTCAGAATCATCACCTTCGTGGCCTTGTCCAGGTCGATCGTCTCCTCCTTGTCGTCGCCCGGCCGCCAGGGAACGTAAGGTCCCTCCTCCTCGTCTTTGCTGCAAGCCTGAAGGAGGAATGCGGCGGCCAGTATCCACAGATATTTTTTCATAATTGCCAGTTAGCGGTTGTCGGATTAATAATTGGGATTTTGTTCGAGTTTCTTGTTCAGCAGGATCTGGTCCGCCGGAACGGGCCACCAGTAGTCGCGGTCGGGGTCGAACGCCCGGACGGCGATGTCCGTGCCCGCATAGTCCTGAATCACGGCGTTCATCACCAGCTCGGCGGTCATCCAGCGGCGGATGTCGTTGTAATAAAGCCCCTCACCGGCGAATTCGACGCGGCGCTCGTGGCGGATGATCTCGCGCATCTCGGACTGGCTCTTCGAACCGTAGGCGTAGGTGGGCATGCCGACGCGGCCGCGCACGCGGTTCACGGCGTCGTAAACGGCATCGGAGGGCGTGGCGTCGACCTCGTTCTGCGCCTCAGCGAACATCAGCAGCACGTCGGCGTAGCGGATGAACATGTAGTTGGTCTCGCCGTTGCTGTCGTCCGAATCGCGCTTCTGCGCGTCGTAGATCGTGAGTTTCCGGTGTGCGAAGCCCGTGAACTGGCACACCTCCCCGGCCGGGCAGTTGGCCTTGCCGAGGAACGTGCTCCCGGGATAGAAATTCGTCGCCGCGAAACGCGGGTCGAGGTTGTCGTACTTGCCCATCGTGGCCGCACCGTCGGTCGTCGTCCGGTAGTCCATCACCAGATCGAGCAGCGGTGCGTTGTTGCGGTACTGGACGCTGTAAACGTTGAACGAATTGACGGCCGTGTTCTTGGTCTTCGAGAATTCGATGTTGAAGACGCACTCGCAGCTGTGCTCGTTCGCCGGCAGGAAGAGTTTCCGGTAGTCGCCGAACAGGTCGTAGCCCGCCTGGGCCTCCTTTTCGATCACGGCTTTGGCCGCATCGGCCGCAGCCTGCCATTTCGCGGCGTCGTTCGAGGGGTTGACCAGCTTGCTGGCCTCGAAAAGCAGCAGACGGGCCTTGAGGGCCATCGCCGCGCCGCGCGTGGCGCGCCCCTGGTCGGCGGCTTTGGTCCACTGCCAGTCGAGCAGTTCGCGGTCGATGATGTCGTTCAGATCGTCGAGAATCGCCCGCACCACCTCCTCGCGCGAGGCGCGGGGCAGCGAACCGTGCGCATAGACGGGCTCTTCGAGGATCAGCGGCACGCCGTTGTAATAGGTCACCAGCATGTAGTAATAGAGCGCGCGGAGGAACTTGGCCTCGCCCTCCATCTGCACCCTGCGGTCGTCGGCCACGACGGCGGCAGGCAGGCGGTTGAGATGGGTGTTGCAGCGTCCGATGCCCTCGTAGCACTTTTTCCAGCGGTTGGCGATGATGCCCGAGCTGTTGGCCGTGTGGGTCCCCTGGGCGATGACATTGTATCCGCCCGCGTTGTTGTAATTATAGGCGTTGGGCGTGCAGGTCTCTTCGAGCAGCGGCGCCGAGTCTCCGAACAGCGCGCTGTTGGTCAGTATGTTGTAACAGCCGGTCATGGCGGCCTCGGTTCCTTCTTCGGTTTCCCAGAACGTCTCGACCGTATATTTGTCGGTGGGAATGGTGTCGAGGTTGCAGGAGGCCAGCGCCGCCGCACCGCAAAGCATCAATCCGATTACTGTTTTTTTCATGTTTTTCCGTATTTGAAGCGATTAGAAAGTAATGTTGAAGCCGAAGTTGATCGTCCGCAGCGAAGGATACTGCATCAGGTTGGTCGACGAAAGGTCGATCTCGGGGTCGAACATCTTCAGCGGGGAGATCGTGAAGAGGTTCTCGCCGTTGACGAAGATCTGGCACTGGCTCATTCCGAGCTTCGAAATCCACCTCTTGGGGAGGGTGTACGAGAGTTGCAGCTGCTTGCAGCGCAGGTACGACGCATCGTAGAGCCACTGCGTGTTCTTGTAGTCGTGCATCTCGGGCGCGCCCGTGGCGGTGTGGAGGATCGGCAGGCGGGAGTTGTGGTTCTCGGGGGTCCACGCGTCGGTCGCCCACTCCTTCAGCACGCCCGCTCCGTTCCAGAACGGGGCTGCGAGGTTGCCCGAAAGATAGGTCTTCACGTCGGCGACGCCCTGGAACTGCGCCGAAAGTTCGAGTCCCTTCCATCCCAGCGAGAAGTTGAAGGCGTAGGTGATGCTCGGCGTGAGGTTGCCGCAGACGGCGCGGTCGTCGTTGTCGATCTTGTCGTCGTTGTTGAGATTCTTGTAGCGGATGTACCCGGGCTTCACGCCGCTGCCGACGGTCACCGAATTGGCGATCTCCTCGTAACTGTTGTAGAAGCCGTCGGCCTGGTAGAGATACCACGCGTCGATGGGTTCGCCCTCGCGGATGATGTTGAAGGTCTTGATGTACTCCTGCCCGTCGAGGTCGACGACGATGTTCTTGTTGTAGCAGAAGTTGCCGCCGAGGCTGTAATGGAAATTCTTGACCGCGCTCCGCCACTGGAGGTTCAGCTCGACGCCGTCGTTGGCCACCACGCCGATGTTCTGCTTCGGGCCGTTCAGGTTGCCGATCTGCGCCGGAATCTTCACGTCGCGCAGGATGCCTTCGGTGCGTTTCTTATAGAGGTCGACGCTGAACAGCAGGCGGTGGTCGAAGGCCTCGAAATCCAGTCCGAGGTTGTAGGTGCGGGTGGTCTCCCACGAGATGTTCTCGTCGACGAAATCCTTGATCGCCGCGCCGCCCGACAGCACGTCGCCGAAGCTGTAATTGTAGCTCTTGTTCGCCAGCACGGCCATCAGGTACTCGTAGTTGCCGATGGCCTGGTTGCCCATCTCGCCGACCGAGCCGCGGAGCTTGAGCACGTCGACCGCCCGGACGTTCTGCATGAAATTCTCCTTGTCGATGCGCCATCCGACCGACACGGCGGGGAAGAAGGCCCATCGGTTGCCCTTGGCGAATTTCGACGAACCGTCGTAACGCGCCGTCACGTCGATCAGGTATTTCTCCTTGTAGTCGTAGGTGATTCGCCCGAAGTAGGAGAAGAGCAGTTCGAGCGACGATCCGCCCGAAATATCCTCCATCGTGGAGCCGACCGACAGGGCGGTGAGCTGGTTGTTGAAGTAGTCGCGTTTCTTGGCCTGGAAGTTCTTGCCGTCGTAACGCTTGTACTCCGTGCCGACCATCACGTTGAAGTTGTGGTTGCCGCCGAAGCTCTTGCCCCACGAAAGGGTGTTGTAGAAGGTGTAGTTGATCGCGTTGTTGTCCCAGTCCTTGGCCGAAACGTAGGCGCTGAAGTTCTTCCGCTCAAGAGTTTTGGGATTGTAGGTGTACATCGCGTGCTTGAAGTCCTTCGAATAGTGGTCGACCTTCACGTAGCCCAGGTTGGCGTTGTACTTGATGCCCCACGGCAGGTCGTAGCCGATGTTGATGCGCCCCAGAATGCGGTGAAGCTGACGTTTGGTGTTGCCCTCGTGCAGCTCCATGAGCGGATTCTCGGGGTTGTTGCGCCCGGGGGTCGAGAGCCACGTCGAGAGCCACTTGCCGTCGGGCAGCTGCGTGCCGAAGATCGGCAGGGCGCGGTTGATGACGTTGACCGTCGTCGATACGCCGTAGATCGGGTCGGTGTTGTAGCGCAGGTTGCCCAGCAGGCTGATGCCCACCTTCAGGCGCTTGGTCACCTGCGCGTTGATCTTCATGTCCCACGAGAAGCGTTCCGCGTCGTCGTTGGCGACCATGATGCCGCGCTGGTTCATGTAACCGCCGCCCAGCGAGTAGGAGATCTTGTCCGTGCCGCCCGAAACGCGGGCGTTGTACTGCTGGAGAAAACCGTTCTGGTAGCAGAGGTCGTACCAATCGGAGGCGGGATAGATGTACTTGTCGTGCTTCATGCCCTCCTCGTATTCGAGGATGTCGTCGCGGTTGTAGGTCACCGTCAGCTTGCCTTCGTTCAGTTCGGCCTGGTTGCGCATGTTCATATACTGAATCGGGTCGGTCACCACGTCGGGCACGTAGGTCGCCGACTGAATGCCGAAGTTGGCGCTCAACTTCACCACCGGTGCGCCCTTCTTGGCCTGCTTCGTGGTGATGAGGATGACGCCGTTGGCGGCCTTGGAACCGTAGATCGAGGCCGAAGCGTCCTTCAGCACCGAGATCGTCTCGATGTCGCCGGGATTCAGCTCGTTGAGCGAATACTCCATGCCGTCGACCAGCACCATGGGGCTGGAACTGCTCATCGTGCCGACGCCGCGTATGCGGATCGTCGCGCCGTCGCTGCCGGGCTTCGACGAAGCCTGGTTGATGTAGACGCCGGGCATCGAATAGAGCGCCTGCGAGGCGTGCGTCATGGGCTGGTTCTCGATCTCCGACATCTGGCGCACGGCGACCGAGCCGGTCAGGTTGACCTTCTTCTGCACGCCGTATCCGATCACCACCACGTCGTCGAGGAGCTGGTTATTCTCCTTCAGCACCACGGTCAGATGCGTCCGGTTGCCCACTTCGACCTGCGCCGCGTCGTAACCGATGAACGACACGCTGAGCCGCGCGCCCGCAGTCACGTTCAGGGCGAATTCGCCCTTCGAATTGGTCACCATGCCGTTCGTCGTGCCCTCGACCAGCACGTTCGCCCCCACGATCGGATCGCCGGCCTCGGTCTCGACGCGGCCCTTCAGCTGGTATTCCCGGCCCCGGCCTGCCGGGTCGGATTTGTAAAGCACGATGTGGCGGCCTTCGAGTTTGGCCAGAATTCCCTGGTCGGCGAGCACGCCGTCGAGCAGTTTCAGGACGTTCTGATCGTGCGCCTCGACCGAAACGCGCTTCCGGAGGTCGATCTCGCTCTCCCGATACCAGAACGAGTAGCCGCTCTGCGTCTTGACCGCTTCGATCACCTCGCGCACGGTGGCGTTCTTCAGCGTCAACGAAATCACGGGATTCTGCGCGTAAAGAGCCTGGGCCGCCACCGTGAACCAACACAGGGTCAGCAATCCGCTCAGTCTGCACAGCATCCGCTGGCCGAAAAGGTCCCGGAAGGACCTTCTGCTGGTAGAATTGTTACTCATAAGGATTGAAATTTAGGTTGTAGTGAAAAAAATCGTGAATCTCTATCGGTTTCTGTAAAGCTCGAAATGGTTCTTGCGGCTGCGGCAGAGGATGCGGCTGTCGGCCGAGATGATCCGCATGATTTCGTGGATGTTCTCGCCGTCGACGAACTCACCCGTGAAACAGATCCTGCGCAGCCGTTCGTCGGGGATCGTGATGTCGACGTTGAACTGCCTTTCGAGGCTCCGGGCGATCGACGCCAGGGGTTCGGCCCGGAAGTAGAGCCTGTCCTCCTGCCACGAGAGCACCTGCTCGACGTTCACCCTGCGCAGCGACAGCAGTCCGGAGGTCCTCTCGAAGAATCCCTGCTCGCCGGGACGCAGCCGCACGCTCCGCGACTCGGGACCGCCGTCCACCAGCAAGCTGCCCGTCGCCAGCGTGATCTGGTAATTCTCGTCCTCGGAATAGGCGTGCACATTGAAAGTCGTTCCGAGCACCGTCGAGACGACCTGTCCCGTGACGACGACGAAGGGCCTGCGGGCGTCGTGCTCGACCTCGAAATAGGCCTCGCCGTCGACCTCCACGCGGCGTTCGTCGCCGAACAGCGCGGGATAGACGATGCGCGTGCCGCCGTTGAGCCGCACCCGCGAACCGTCGGGCAGCACCACGTCGGACTTCACGCCCAGAGGCGTCGAGACGCTCACCGGCTGCGCCGCGGCGACCAGACGGCTTTCGGTCCGGCGTCCGCCCATGAACCAGCTGCCGCAGACGACGCCCGCCATCACGGCCGCAGCCGCGGCGTAGCGGACGATCCGCATCCGGATTCCCCGGCGGCGGATGCGCGAGCGCACGTCAGCCCACACCGCCTCCCGCATTCCGTCGGCCATGGCGTCGACTCCGGGTCCCACCCGGATGCCGTCCAGCAGCTCCGCCAGCCTGCGGCGGTCGCGCTCCGAACCTTCGATCAGTTCCGCCATCTCCGGCTCCCTCTTCGTATGCTGATATTGCATGATTTCTCCTTTTTGGTCGTATACACATATAGAGTGCGAAAGCCGCGGTTCCGTTTAAGGGAACCGCGGCTTTTTTTCATTTTTTTCATTCCGGCAGGCGTCAGAAACGCGCCGTGAAGAGGAACAGCAGCAGGGAAACCAGCTTCAGGTCGGGATAATGCGTGCGTATGCCGGCCACGATCCTGTCGACGGCGATCTTGATCTGGACCCGCACCGTGCTCTCGGAGAGCGACAGCGCCTCGGCGATCTCGCGCGACGACAGCCCCTCCTGCCGGTTGAGCAGGAACACCGTGCGGCAGCGTTCGGGCAAATCGTTTATGAGACGGCGCACCAGCTCCTCGACTTCGGCCTCTATCAACCGGCTATCGGGAGCGTCTTCGCTGTGGGGGGGGGAATTTCGGTCGATCAGCGAGATGGGAATCTCCTCGAACGAGAGGCAGCGGCGGCGCGTACGGGACTCCTTCAGATACCGGTTCGCCTCGTTGCGCGCGACGACGTAGAGGTAGGCGTCGATGTTTTCGATCCTCCGCAGCGCGACGCGGGACTTCCAGACGGCGACGAAGACGTTGCTCACGACCTCGCCGCAGGCCTCCCTGTTGCGCAGAAAATAGTAGGCGAACCGGAAAACGCTCCGGTAATAGAGATCATAGAAAACCCGGAAAGCGTAATCGTCGTTCTCGCTTACGGAAACAAGCAAATTCTCAAGTTCTTTTTTCTTCTCCACGTCCGGGCATGTTCAGGCTTTCACAAGACAAAATTAGGAAACTTTTTCAGAACCGCAATATACGGTTCCGTTAAAATCCCGCGACGCGGCCCCGGAGCGGCAGCCGCAAAGAGAGAGAGGGACCGCGCCCTCCGCACGGTCCCTCTCCCCGCCGGCC
>ERZ860710.814-NODE-814-length-17938-cov-4.836157_pt1 | contig 17938 bp, 11 predicted proteins | sample MGYA00509974_ERZ860710 | MGnify/ENA primary metagenome ERZ860710 (study PRJEB30046, sample SAMN00715261) | human gut metagenome | study: EMG produced TPA metagenomics assembly of the A metagenome-wide association study of gut microbiota in type 2...
GGCACCAGCTGTGCCGTCAGCAGCACCGCCAGCCACCCCACCTGCAAAAGGGCCATGAGGCCGTAGCAGATGCAGCTGCCCACCTCGGCGCTGCCCAGCCTGTTTTTCTTCATTGCACTCTCCTCTTGCAACCGGCTGTTTCTCTCTGTCTCTGTGTTTTTATTCCGCCGTCCACCGGCCGGTAGCACCGCAGGGCAGCGCCATACCGGACTGCGTACACGGCAGACCCAGTTCGTCCCACGTCACCCTGCCGCCGAAGCGCTTGCCCACCAGCATCTGCAGAATGTATCCCAGCACCGACGGAGCCAGCCCCGTGGTATAGGAGTTGAGGATCACGAACAGGGGCTTATCCGACAGCACACGGGCGCAGAGCTTCACAAAGGGGAACAGGTTCTCCTCCAGCTTCCACACCTCGCCGCCGGGTCCCCGGCCATAGCTGGGTGGGTCCATAATAATGGCGTCATAGGTCTTGCCCCGGCGAATTTCCCGCTCCACGAACTTGGCGCAGTCATCCACGATCCAGCGGATGGGGGCCTCCTGCAGGCCCGTCAGCCGGGCGTTCTCCTTGGCCCACGCCACCATTCCCTTGGCGGCATCCACGTGGCACACACTGGCCCCCGTGCCCTTGCCGTGGAGAATCGACACCGTGCCCACGCCCACCATCAGCGCGTCGTCGATGAAGTTGCGCACCTCGTCCAGCGCATCGGCGGCCCGCATGCCGCGCACGTCGATGTGATCCTTGAAGTTGAGTTTGCGCGACGAGATGTCCACCGAGAGCACCGTACGAGCCGCAACGGGCCGCGTCGCCTCGCGGTATTCGTTGTTCGAAACCACCGTCAGCAGCCCTTTGTCCACCGTCGTGAGTATCTGTCCGAACGCCACCTGCGCCCGCTTTCCCTTCACCGACTGCACCACGCCGACCATCTCCTGCCCGGCCATGCGGACTTTCGACCCGGCGACCACTTCGCGCGGCTTTTCGGGCTGCGGAGCGGCCTCCCCGGCTGCCGGCTGCGCGCCCTGCTGCGCCCTGCGCTCGGCGCGCCGTCGGCGGCGGCGTTCGATACGCTCGATCTCGCGGGCCACGGCGGCTTCGTTCCCGGCCTCGTCGGCCTTCTCGACCGCCTCGCGGAAGTCGTCCAGCTCGCGCCGCGCCAGCCGCGTCAGCTCCTTCTCGGCCTGCGCCTCGCGGATGGGTTTAATCGTATTTTCTATCTGTTTGTTGGCGTCGGCGATCAGCTGCCGGGCCTCCTGCTTGGCCTTTTTCAGAATCTCCTGCCGCTCGGCGCGGATCTTCGCCAGCTGCTCGGCATAGTTCTGCTCCAACTCCTCGACCTTGCGGTCCGTCAGACGGATGCGATCGCGCTTCTGCTCCCAGTAATGCTTGTCGCGGGCGATCTCGCGCAGCTGTTTCTCGATATTGATGTGATCCGACCCGGCCTTCTCGCTCGCCGCACGGATAATATCCTCCGGAAGCCCGATCTTGCGGGCGATCTCCACGGCGAACGAACTGCCCGGCTTGCCCATTTCCAGCCGGAACAGCGGCCGGATGTTCTGCACGTCGAACATCATCGCGCCGTTGGCGATGCCCTCCACCGACGCGGCGTAATACTTGATATTGGCGTAGTGGGTCGTGATCACGCCGTAACACCCCCTGCCGAGCAGACGCTCGAGGATCGCCTCGGCGATGGCCCCGCCGATGACCGGCTCGGTTCCCGACCCGAACTCGTCGATCAGCACCAGCGTGCGGCCCGAAGCGCCCGCCAGCATGTGCTTCATGTTCAGCAGGTGCGACGAATAGGTCGACAGGTCGTTGTCGATCGACTGCTCGTCGCCGATGTCGATGAAAATGCTCTCGAAGACCGGCAGTTCGGAGACCTCGGAGACCGGAACCGGAAACCCGCACTGGAACATGTACTGCACGATGCCCGTGGTTTTCAGGCAGACCGACTTGCCGCCGGCGTTGGGTCCCGAGATGACGAGGATGCGCTTGCGACGGTCGAGCTGCAAATCCAGCGGCACGATCTCGCGCCCCGCAGCCCGCAGCGTCTGCTGCAACAGCGGGTGGCGGGCGTTTTTCAGCACCAGCCTGTCGTCCGTCGAGAGGATCGGCCGCACGCACCCGTTCTCCGAGGCCCAGCGGCCCTTGGCGCGCAGCATGTCGATCTCGGCCAGGTAGTCGCCCGAATCGGCGATCAGCCCCGCGTCGGGACGGATCGCTTCGGTAAACTCCGTGAGGATGCGCACCACCTCGCGCCGCTCGGCGTACTCCAGTTCGCGCAGTTCGTTGTTGATCTCCACCACCTCGACCGGTTCGACGTAGAAGGTTTTGCCCGTCGCCGATTCGTCGTGGATAAAGCCGTTCAGTTTGCGTTTGTTGCCCGCCGAAACCGGGATCACGGCCTTGCCGTCGCGGATCGAGATCTGGGCGTCGGCATCGACGATGCCCGCCCCCTTGGCCGCAGACAGCACGGCCTGCAACCGCTTGGCCGCCTGTCCTTCGCGTTCGCGGATGGAGCGGCGGATCTCCTGCAGGGCGGGCGAGGCGTTGTCCTTCACCTGGCCGAAGCGGTCGAGAATGCCGTCGATGCGCTGCACGATCTCCGGAAAGGCCGCAACGCCCCGCGTGCGGGCATGGAGGGCCGGATAACGCTCCTCGCGGCTGATGATGAACGAGACGATGCCGCCGATTGCGGCCAGCGCCCGGCGCAGGGTCACGACCTCCTCCACGTCGAGGAACGAACCTTCGACGCGCAGTTTGGCGACGATGTAATCGACGTCGGGGTACTCGCCCCCGGGGAAATCATGCTCCATATCCAGCAGCAGGCGCATTTCGTCGGCGAGCGCCAGCCGCCGTTCGATCTCGCGCGCAGAGGTCGAAAAGCCCTCCGCGGCGAGCCGCTCGCGGGCGGCGCGCATGGTGCAACGTGCCGCGACCTGCTCGCGGAGCCGGTCGAAACCTATCTTTTGCTCGAATGTAGCAGGGTAAATCATGACAGTAAATTAAGAATTAAGAATTAAAAATGAAAAATCGAAAGGGCGCCGGTCGGAAAATTTCGCGCCACGCCCTATACGACCACATTATCACACCGAGAGGGCTGAATGAACCTCCTGTCTGCCAGTCAATTTTTCATTTTTAATTTTTAATTTTTAATTCTTTTCACCGAGTCCCGCTCGGCCCTGGCCGCAGCTTTGGCGGCTTTGCGCTCGGCCTTCTCCTGCATCTTCTCGGGACTGCGCCCGAAAAGCGAGAAATGCACGTAGCGGCCGGGATACTGCTCGAGGTTGGCCAGCAGCGAGGCGAGATTAGCGCTGGCCTCGGTCAGCGAATCGTAGAGCGCAGGATCGTTCATCAGTTTGCCGACGGTCCCCTCGCCCGCCTCGACCTTTGCCAGCAGACCGTTCACCTCGTCCACAGCGTCCGTAAGCCTGCGGGCGAACCCGGCGTCGGCCAGCTCCCCGGTTATCCGGTTCAGGTTGCCGACGATGCTGTCCACACGCGGGGTGTTCCTGCCCAGCATCGCGGAGAACTCCGTAAGGTCGTCGACGGCGGCTTTCAGGTTGCGCTTCTCGGCGTCGAGCAGGCCGGCCATGTCGCCCGTAATGGCGTTCAGGTGGCTCAACGTCCCGGAAATATTCTGCGCGTTGGCCTCCATCAGGCGATTGAGATTGGTCAGCGTGCGCGAGAGGTCGCCCGTCACCTGCGACACCTTCTGCTTGAAGAAATCCAGCTCCGACCCGGCCACGTCCATCAGGTCGCGTTCGCGCACCGAGCGCAGCGTGTCGCCCTTCTGGAGATAGGTGCGCGCCGTGCCGTAGTTGATTTCGATGGCCTTTCCGCCCATCAGCCCGTTGCTGTAAATCTTGGCCTCGGAGTCGGTCGGAATGTGATACTGACGTTTGATGGTGAACTGCAACACGACGTTGTCGCTGCGCTGCGGATCGAACGAAATGCCCGTCACCGTACCGATCTTGACGCCTTTCATCATAATCGGCGACGCCGCCTGCACGCCGTTGATCTGGTCGTAGGCGGCGTAATAGACCGAATTGCGGCTGAAAATGTCGAATCCTTTCAAAAACCGGATTCCGGCCCACGCGGCAATGATCATCGTCACGCCGAAAATTCCGATTTTAACTTCCCTTTTCATATCTGTACTTTTATTTTACAATTTGCGTACCCCGGCACGCGACCACGAAGGCCCCGGGAAATACCTTGCGCACCTCGGCCAGCTTCCGCTGTGCGGCTTCACGGGTGCCGTACTCGCCCACACCGTATTTATAGGGGAACCGCCCCTCGGCCGCATACTCCTTCACCTTGCCGCGGTAGGCACGGAACTGCGCCGAGGCGAGGGGTACGGGCGACGCCGAAGCCATCACCTGAATCGTATAGCGCAGGGGCTGTACGGCCGGTTTCTCCGGGGTTCTGACCGGAGCGGCCGTCGCGGTCTTTCCCTCCGCGGGCTGCGCCGCTGCGGTCTTTTCAGCGGACTTTGCCGCAGGCTTTTCAACGCTCTTTTCCGCGGCCTTTCCGGCTGACTTTTCCGCAGGCTGTTCCGCGGCCGGTTTCGCGGCAGCGGCCTGCTCCTCCTCGGCCATCCGGGTCCCGAGCACATAGGCCGAATAGTTGCGGATCGCCTGGTAGAGCGACCGGGCGATCTCGTTCTGCCCCCTGTCGGACTTCATGTAGGCCAGTTCCTGCTGGTTGGACATGAACCCGATCTCGGTCAGCACGCCCGGCATGTCCGTCGCATAGAGCACCCGCAGCAGCTGCGGCTTTATGCCGCGCGAATGGCGGCCCGCCTTGAGGTAGCTGTTCTGAATGCAGCGGGCGAAAGCCATGCTGTATTCGCCGTAGGTGAACTGGAGATTCTGAATGTAAGCCCGCACGATGGCCGCCGTCCGTTCGTCGGACATGTCGATCAGATCCTCGCGGTTGTTTTCGAACAGGGCGTTCTCGTTGTAGCGCTGCTCCTTCGAACTCTCGCCCATGATCAGCGTCTCGACGCCCCGCACGCCCGTCGCCCGGGGTGCGGCGTTGGCGTGGATCGAGATGAAGAGGTCGCCCCCGGCCTTGTTGGCAATGTCGGCCCGCGCCTGCAGGTCGGCCGCCAGGTCCGCTCCCAGAGTCCTGTCCGCCGTGCGGGTGTAGACCACCTTCACGCCCGGCATCCCCTCCTCGACGAGCTTTCCGAGCTTGAGCGCCACCTTCAGCGTGAGGTCCTTTTCATAGACCCCGCCGTAGTGCGCGCCGGGGAATTTTCCCCCGTGCCCGGCGTCGATGACCACGACTTCGACGCCGTGCGCAATATTCCCCGCAGACGCAACGTTCATAAGAACAGTTGCGGCCGCGAAGGCGAATAGCAGCAAAAGTCGTGTGCGCATATTTAATGGTACCAAGTGTGAGCTTTCTATAAATTTTTACCTATCTTTGTCGGGCCGAAAACGCGGCGGGAGGGGCACAGAACCTCGATCCGGGCGTTTTTGCCGACTTGTCGGCAAAGGTATGGAAAATTTTTGGGATTTTGGATAAAATTAGGGTAAAATATCTCTTGTCGGCGACGGTGATTCTGCTGTTTGCCCAGATCGTACTGGGCGGCGGAGCGCCCCACACGACCCGCAATCCCGCCCCCGGGGACACCGTCCCGGTTCCGTCCCGCGCCGACGCGATACGTCCCGACACGAGCGCACGTCCGCCTTTTGTCACCCCCTCGCGGCGCGAGGCCCGCAGGCAGGCGCGCGAAGAGGCCCGGCGGCGCGAAGCGTTCAACGCACTGCCGCAGGAGGAGAAGGATTCGCTCTTTTCGGCGCAGGTCGACTCGCTCGTGGCGCAGAAGGCCGATTCTCCGGGCGCGGCGCGGCCCGACTCGCTCGCCGCCGACACGCTCCGCCGCGATTCGGTGAAGACGCCGCGGCCCGCAGGGGCGTTCCTCGACGACCCGATCACGGGCAAGAACACCGACTCGCTGGTCTACGACGTGCGCAACAAGCTGGTCTACATCTACAACAAGGGCGACGTCACCTACCAGAACAGCAACCTCAAGGCCGACTACATGCGCATCGACATGGATTCGAAGATGGTCTACGCCTACGGCAAGCCCGACACGCTCGACGGCAAGGATATTGTCACCAAACCCGAATTCACCGAAGGGTCGGCCACCTACCAGATGGACACGATCACCTACAACCTCGACTCGAAGAAGGCGAAAATCAAGGGCGTGGCCACGCAGCAGGGCGACGGCTGGCTGGTGGGCGGCAGCGTGAAGAAGATGCCCGACAACACGATCAACATCGAGCACGGCAAGTACACCACCTGCGACCATACGGACCACCCCCACTTCTACCTGGCGATGACCAAGGCGAAGGTCATACCCGGCAAGAAGGTGATCACCGGCCCGGCCTACCTGGTGATGGAGGACGTGCCGATCTACTTCCTCGGCATCCCCGAGGGCTTCTTCCCGATCAACATGGGCCCCAAGTCGGGCCTGCTGATGCCCACCTACGGCGAGGAGTACTCCAAAGGTTTCTTCCTGCGCGACCTGGGCTATTACTTCACCCTGGGCGAATACGCCGACCTGGCGGTGCGCGGCGGCATCTACACGCTGGGATCGTGGGAGGCTTCGGCCGCGTCGCGCTACATCAAGCGCTACAAGTACAGCGGCAGTTTCAACATGCAGTATTCGAATGTCAAGACGGGCGAAAAGGGCGAGGACGACTACATCAAGCAGAGCAACTTCCGCATCCAGTGGACCCACTCGCAGGACCCCAAGGCCAACCCGGGTTCGACCTTCTCGGCCTCGGTGAACTTCGCCACGAGCGGTTACAGCCGTTATTCGGCCACGAACCTCAACGACATCCTCTCGACGCAGACCAACTCGACGGTCTCCTACTCGAAGAACTGGGCCGGAACGCCCTTCTCGCTGTCGGCGAACATGGCCATCTCGCAGAACTCGCAGAACAAGACCATCTCCATCACGCTCCCCACGATGGTCTTCAACGTCTCGCGCTTCTACCCCTTCAAACGCAAGGAGAAGCAGGGCAAGGACCGCTGGTACGAGAAGATCTCGATGCAGTACACGGGTAAGATGACCAACTCGGTGACCACCACCGAATCGGAGGTCTTCTCCAAGGAGACGCTCGAAAACATGAAGAACGGCATCGAGCACTCGATTCCGATTTCGGCGTCGTTCAACCTGTTCAACTACATCAACCTCTCGCCGTCGGTCAACTACAACGAGAAGTGGTATTTCAAGAAGGTCGAGTTCGAGTGGAACCCCGTCACCAACCAGACCGACACGCTGCCGACGAACTACGGTTTCTACCGCCTCTACAACTACAACTTCAGCGTTTCGGCCTCCACGACGGTCTACGGCATGTACGACTTCACGAAGAAGAGCCGCGACCGCAAGATCCAGGCGATCCGCCACACGCTGACCCCCTCGATCGGCTTCTCCTACGCCCCGGACTTCAGCGACCCCAAATACGGCTATTACAAGACCCGCCAGACCGACTCCACGGGCCGCTTCACGACCTATTCGCCCTATGCCGTCAACGCCTACGGCGTCCCCTCGTCGGGCCGTTCGATGTCGATGAACTTCTCGCTGTCGCAGAACCTCGAAATGAAGGTCCTCTCGAAACGCGACACCTCGGGCGTGAAGAAGATCAAGCTGATCGACGAACTGCGCATCAGCGGTTCGTACAACTTTCTGGCCGACTCGATGGGACTTTCGAACATCCCGGTCTCGTTCCGTACGACGCTGTTCAACAATTTCGGCATCAACCTCTCGCTGACGCTCGACCCCTACCGCGTCTCGCCCGAGGGCAAGCGTTACAACAAGCTCTTCTTCCCGGGCCGCGTCGTCTCGACGGGCTGGTCGTTCGGCTATACGTTCAAATCGCGCAACGACCGGAGCGAAACGGCCATCAACGACATCACGTCAATACCTCCGGAGTACCAGAACCCGTTCTACGATCCTTACGGGCAGATGGACCCCGTGCTGCGAAGACAGTACATGGCGCAAAGCTACTACGACTTCTCGCTGCCGTGGAACTTCGGATTCAACTACGCGGTCAACTACTCGATCTCGTACACCAACAACGGCACGACGGGCTACCGGAAGAACGTCACCCAAACCATCGGCTTCAACGGTTCGCTGAACGTCACCCCCAAGACGGGCATCACCTTCCAGGGCGGCTACGACATCAAGGCCAACAAACTGACCACCTCGTCGGTCTCGATCACGCGCGACCTCCACTGCTGGCAGATGTCCTTTTCGTGGATTCCGTTCGGCTACCACCGTTCGTGGAGTTTCAACATCGGCGTCAAGGCCGCATCGCTCTCCGACCTGAAATACGACAAATCGCAGTCGATGTACGACAATATGTATTGACGACGACGCACGATCCCCTTGCACAGCGCTCCCCCCCGGAGCGCTTTTTTTGTTGCCACGGCTCCGCCCCGCCGTCCCGCATCCCGTCAGGCCATACCACATCCGGACAGATCGGCTGTCCCAAAAGGCGACATCAATTGACCATATGGAATTTTGTGAAAAAATTTCACACCGACATAACATCAGTCTCGTTTATTTTTTTTAATTTTGCCTAACACCTTTTAACTACACTCTTATGAACTGCACTCGCCTCAACGTAAGGGGGGGGGAGTTGAGTACTCCGCCCCTGTTATCGACATCGTAGATGTCCGCATCGAAAAAGGATTCGCCCAAAGCCCGGGCGGCGTAATTGAGTATGGTCCCGAAGGAGATGCCGGCAGCGATCCGGGTCTCAACGAGGGCGGCGACTATTAATTCCACTGCAATGAAGACATTATCCAAAATGATGTCCATTGCAGTAGCTGCAATGGCATTTACCGGGTGCTCGAAAGACAGCACCAACCCTGAAATTGAAAAACCGGGAACGGTCACCATGACCGTTATTGCATCCGACAAAATCGAAAACGCGCCCCTCACACGCACCCATTACGACGAAATTACTCAAAAGATCCAATGGGACGGAGACGGCTCGACCGAATTCATCCAATTTCTGGAACAGGATAACGCAGCAGCGACACCTGCTCTGCAAGCCGCCGAGTCCACCAGCTGTACGCTAACGGCCGGCAAGGCCTCGTTCACGGTAACACTTAAGGAAAACCCTTCGACCAACCTGACCTACGCCGCCGTATATCCCGCCGGCAATTACGTGACCGACAATCAGAGCCTCTCCAAAGTCAAGGTCAACCTCCCGGCAACCCAGACTCCGATCGCCACCAGTTTCGACCCCAATGCCGACCTGATGGTGGCACGTGCGGTACAAATGACCTCCCAGCCAAAAACGGAGCCAATCTCATTGAGCTTCGGTCGCGTGGCGGCTCTTGGCAAAATGACGATCACCAACCTCGGACTTGCTGCGGACGAAACAGTCAAAAGCGTCAGTTTCACGGCTGCCGGCAAAGTCCTTGCAGGTCGCAGTTATGTCGACATCGCTACGGGCCGCATCATTGAAATCGGCTATTTCAGCCCCTCGGATAGGATCATAATGGATTTCAGCGCCGCCGGCACGATCGCCCCGGCATCATTCCCGGCATGGTTCACCTGCTATCCCTGCTCGCTGGCGGCAAACGATTCGTTCACGCTGGTGGTCACCTCCTCGGCAAACAAGACTTACACCAAGCAGGTCACCCTGTCCGGAGCGCAAAAGCTGGTCTTTACCCCTGGCGACATCACGACGTTCTCGGTCAACATGGCCGGTATTGCGGGAGAAACGCAGGCCTCGGATGCCAAAATCGCTACGCTGACCTACGAGGAGGTGAAAAGCCTCAACTTGGCATATGCCACTCCTGTAGAATATACGAACACAGGAGGAACCTGGGTCGTTCAGGCATATAAAGGGACCAATCCGGTAGGCATGCAGCTCAACAACAACACGAACGCCAAAAACAGCCATATCCAACTTCCGGTGTTCAGCAAGCCCATCACCAGCGTAAGCGTCGAAATCGCCAAAGCCGGAACTTCGCTTACCCTGTATGCTGCCAATGACACGGGATCGAATGCATACGCAACGCTCTCTCCTGTCGTAGGCGCGAATACATTCACCGTCACGGAGAATTTCAATACGGCCTATCTGAAATCCTCCGGCGTTACCGTTATCACCTCCGTCACCGTTACCACAGGGGCAACGATCAGAATCGCCGATATTAAAGATGTTGCAGCGACCGGAGTAACCGGTGCTTCGGCAACCTACGAACCCGTTTCCTTCACGGGCGAAGACGATACGGCCGTAACCGCATTCGACGGAACGATCGTCACGGCAGTCTCTGTCGACAACACGACGAAAACGCTTACCTACACCGTTTCGCCCAACTATACGGGGACCGCACGCGAGGGGAGCATCACACTCACATCGGCTGACAACGATGCGACCGTTACAATCAAAGTTTCGCAGAAAGCGGACCAATTCGAGGTTTCGCCCGCAAGCATCACGTTGGGCGGCGACAGCGGCGCAACTGCGGAATTTACGCTCACATCGGATTTCGAAGTGGACGCGCCCGATGTAAGTGCTCCCGATAAATTCAGCGTCAGCGGTCCCGTCGACAACGTCTACACCGTAACGGCCCTTGCCGACGGCGGAGCCGCCGAAGCGGAACTCGGAACAATCACCTTTACCCGCAAAGGGGATAGTAAGCCGATTTCCGTTACAGTATCACAAACAGCTGCCGGAGGTAGCAGCTCCGGAACACCTTGGTCTCATACATTTAGCGCAACAAAAGAATTCGCGTCTGCTAACAGCACAGCAACAATCAGTGGATTAAATTGGACTTTGGCTACAACATACAATTCCGGAAGTTATTTTGCCAATGAAGCCGGGGGTATCCACATCGGTTCCGGCAGTAGTTCGCCCAAAGAGATTATTTTTTCAACCAGTGCTTATACTGAAAATGTCCAGTCCGTAGGGTTCACATGCAAAACGAATGATGCGAACAATTGGACGGCAACTGTTACTGTTGGCGGGACAGAGCTTGTCGCAGATTCCAGCAATGCATTTACATCCAGCAATACGGATTTGAAATTCACATCCGCAAGTGCTTTATCAGGAGAAATCATCATCACAATTAAACACTCCAACACCAGCAAAAAGAACATATATATACAGGCTTTATCAATCAATAACTGAACTCCGGGCGGGGGAGGAGACAATCCTCCCCCGGACCCTACCCCGGGAACAGGAACTCCGGCGCTGGGAATGCCCTGGGCCGAACTGCCCGCAGCGGACGAATCGCTTACGGAAATCTGCCACATCATCACCGACGTGGCCAGGACTTCCGAAGGCTATTACCCCCGCAATTACACAATGGGCTACGACAAGGCGAAGCGGCTCGCGCTGTGGGCCGCCTATCCGCTCCACAGTTGTTACACCCAGGGCATCTCGCGCGAACGGCACTGGGGCTATGATCCCACGCTGGCGCCGGGCGAGCAGATGGCCGGCGGCGTAAGCGCCCCCTACAACCGGGGACATCAGGTCGCCAACGCCGACCGGAGGGTGAGCAATCTGGCCAACGACCAGATCTCTTACTATTCGAACATGACGGCCCAGCGGTCCAATTTCAACAGCGGCGTATGGGCGGCGCTCGAAGGCAGGGTTCGCGGCTGGATGTGCGCCGACACGCTCTATGTGGTGACGGGATGCCATTTCGACGGCTCGCAGACCTCGACGATCGACAACGGCGGCAACACGCTGCCCGTACCGACGCAGTATTACAAGGTTCTGCTGCGCTCGAAAAACGGCTCGACGGGACGCTCCGTGGCATCGCTTCCGGCCGACGAATTGCAGGCCATCGGATTCTGGTACGAACACACCGAATCGTCGGGACAGAATCCGGCCGGTTGCGCCAAATCGGTCTCGGAAATCGAAAGACTCTGCGGATTCGAATTTTTCGTCAACGTCCCCAACGCCCCGAAAGCGAGTTATCTGCCCTCGGACTGGGGCTTATGACACACGCCCGAAACAAGAGAAGGCCCTGCACGGTTGCGTGCAGGGCCTTTTTTCGCATCCGGCAATCTTGGTCACATCAGAATCGGAGACCGGCAGTTGCGCCCGTCATGCCGGGAGGGGGGGGGGCAACCCGCGCGCGGACACATCCCGGCGCGAAGGTCGATTCTCGGCCCGGCGGTCGTGACGACGCATGCTGCGCATATCCACCTCGTTCAAACCGGGAAGACAGCGACGAAGTCCCTGAAAATATTGCGGTGAGAAATTGAGACCGGCTCTCATTTCCGCGTCACCGGCGCCGGCGCGCGGTCGATGTAATTGGGATAGCGGAACTGCGGCATCCCGAGGGCCATCACCGCGCAGATGCGGCGGTCGCCCAGTCCCAGCATCGCGGCCAGCTTCGCCTTCCTGTCCTGCCGGACGGCCGTCAGCACGAACCCCATGTATATCTGGCTCACGCCCAGCGCCTCGGCCATCAGCGAAGCGTTTTCATACGCCAGGTTCCCGTCCTCCGCACCGAACCGGCTTTCCCTGGGCGCATGGATGAACAGCACCGCCGTCGCGCCCCGCAGCACGCGGTCGCGGCCCTCGGCATATTCGCGCCGCAGGCGTTTGAACACCGGCACATAGCGATAAACGCCCGGCACGAGGCGGCTCAGCCACGGCCGCACGAGCGGATGCAGCAGCCGCTTTTCGAGTGTGCCGAAAATCCCGAGCGTATATTCCGTGACAGCGCGCAGTTGCGCCGCGTCGGTCACCAGCGTATACCCCAGCTGGCGGGCATTGCTCGCCGTCGGGGCGCGGTCCGCCGCCGCAACGATGCGGTCCAGCAGCTCCTGCGGCACGGGGCGCGCCGAAAGTGCGCGGTTCGACCGCCGCACGGCCAGCAGCAGTTCCACCTGCTCGGGCGTGGGCATCGTGCCGTAATCCACCGCATGCACCCGCTCGGCCGGAAACTCCGCATGGTTCACCGACCCCGTGGGGCAGGCGGCCACGCAATGTCCGCAAAGGATGCAGTTTTCGGGTTTATGCAGCGTCACGTCGCCCCCGGCTTTTTCCTGCACGAAAATCTGCGAAGGGCACACCTTCACGCAGCGGCCGCAGCGGATGCAGCTCGCATCATTCACACCGATCGTATTCATAATTTTCGTATCTTTAATGTCGTAACGGCACCTCTATATAATATAAAACGCCCGCCATGCATCCGGTCATCATCCGCCCTTCCGGCGCACTGTCCGCCGGCGAATACTCCGAAGCGGGCACTCCTCAGGTCGAAATGCTCCTGCGCGGATAAAAAAATCCGGCGGCAAGGTTCTCCCCGCCGCCGGACCGTCAGTCATCAATGTTTCACGCCCTCCATTTCGGCCGGGTTGTGCCTGTATTTGAAAACCACGGCGAAAACCACGGCCACCACGAGCGCGTACCCTGCGAAGATGAACCAAGAATCGGGCCACCCGTATGCGTCCACGACGGCGCCCGCGGCATACGAGCCGAAGAAGGCGCCGAAACCGTTGGTCATAATCATAAAGACGCCCTGCGCCGAGGAGCGGATCTCGCGGCTGGTCTCCTTTTCGACGAAGAGCGAGCCGGAGATGTTGAAGAAGTCGAACGCCACGCCGTAGACGATCATCGAAAGCACGAGGAACGCCGCACCCGATCCCGGATCGCCGATGCCGAAGAACCCGAAGCGCAGCACCCAGGCCAGCATCGAAATCAGCATCACTTTCTTAATGCCGAAACGCCGGAGGAAGAAAGGAATCAGCAGAATGCAGAGCGTTTCGGACATCTGCGACAGCGAGAGCAGGATCACCGAGTGCTTCACGATGGCCGAATCGGCATACTGGGGCATCGAGCCGAAATTCTGAATGTAGCTGTCGCCGAAGGCGTTGGTGATCTGCAAAGCGGCGCCCAGCAGCATCGAGAAGACGAAGAAAATGGCCATCCGCTTCTCCTTGAAGAGCGCGAAGGCCCGCAGGCCCAGCGTATCGACCCACGACTGCTTCTGCGCGCTGCGCTCGACGGGACACCCCGGCAGCGAGAACGAGTAGGCCGCCAGTACGAACGACAGCAGGGCCGAAACGTAGAGCTGCCACTCGGTGAGCTTGATCTGCACGCCCCCGATGTGCGTCAGGTCGACGAACCACATGGCGGCGATGAATCCCACGGTTCCCCATACGCGGATGGGCGGGAAATGCTTCACGGTATCGAGCCTGGCCAGATCGAGGGCGTTGTAGGCCACGGAGTTCGACAGGGCGATGGTCGGCATATAGAACATCACGCTCAGCAGCATGCAGCTGTACAGCGGGGCGTAAGCCGTCTGCGAGGCCGCGGCGATGAGAAACGCGCCGCTGATGAAATGGCAGATGCCCAGCAGTTTCTGCGCCGGAATCCAGCGGTCGGCGATAATCCCCATCACGGCGGGCATGAACAGCGAGGCGATTCCCATCGTCGCGAAGAAGCTGCCGATCTGCAATCCCGAGAAGTCGAGTCCGCCTCCCAGGTAGGCGCCCAGCGAGATAAGCCACGAACCCCAGATCGCATACTGAAGGAAGTTCATGACGATAAGCCGAAATTTAATTCCCATAATTTTCTGATTTTGTGTAAATTTTAAGTTTCAAGCGGTTTTTTCTGCGTAGATTAAAACAAATGTACGAAATTTTTTCCGGATTTTTCTTTGCATTTGCAAAATAAAGTTCTACTTTTGCATCACCAAAATCTATTGAGCTATGGTGTAACGGTAACACAACAGATTCTGGTCCTGTTATTCCAGGTTCGAATCCTGGTAGCTCAACGAAGCCCTGCATTCCCCGAATGCAGGGCTTTTCCGTCTCTTGCCGGTGCGCTTCTCCCCGTTCCGAACGGGCCGCAGAATCCGCGATTCCCCTCCGAACATTCCTTTCAAACGAAAAGCCACGCCGAACGGTCCTCTCCCCAAATCGAAACACGAAAAGCAGCAAAAATGTTAAAAAACGATTATTTTTCAGGCATCCTATTTGCCCGATAACATTTTTTTAGTTACATTTGCTTTCGGGAATGAATCTTTTCGAAACTCATTTCCGATAAAAAAACGATCAAAATTAGAGCCGTGAATTTACTTTACCGCCGATTGTTCGATCACCACCGTCCGGTTACGGCACGAGCCTGCTCGCGCCGCAGGGGACTTGTAAATTTTCCCCCCCCCTCGCCGCGCCGAATACCCGGAGTTAAGTAAAAGTCACCGCCCGCGATTGACGCGTGCATATTGCCGTATATGGCAATATGCACGCGTTTTTCATTGTGCCCGACCGGCAGCCGACAACTTTTCACCCAACCATAAAACACGAAACTATGACCTTAAATCTACGAGAATCCCTGAACTTCATCCTGAAGCCGGCGCTGTTGCTGGCCGGGTGTCTCTGCATGGCGTGCAGCAGCGGAGACAAACATGTCGACGATCCCGACGGACCCGACAATCCGGGCGGCGGCGATGAATACGAGGACATACAGGTAGTGAACGGCAAAGTCCGTTTCTATCTCCGTGAGGCGGAAAATTCCGTCCGCAAGGCCATGGGAACCGGCGAACGGGCATGGAGCAAATCGCTCGTCTCGGTCAACGGAAAATCCTATGCCGTCGAAAGCGATGAAAACGGCCGCTACTACGTCGAGGCGAGCGCTTCGAGCTCCGGGACCTACAACGCCATCCTGACCAATTCAGGCTCCTCCGGCTGGTACGGCTCTTCGGCCTATGCCGACGTGAAACTGCCCTACTCGCAGTTCTGGGCCGCCACGGCGGCATCGCTGCAATCGTATCCCATGTACGGCTCCTACACCAAGGAGAACGGCAACAAGCTGGTGTTCGACGACGCCTTCGCCGTGCTGGACCTGGCCCTGACCGGGTCGGCCAAAATCGCCTCGGTGAAGGTCGAGAACCTCGCTGAAAGCCCCCTGGCAGGCTATGCGAATTTCCTGCCCTCGCGCGGCTACCTCTCAATCACCGGCGGTGTCGGTTTCGCCGTGCTGAACTGCACCGACAACGGCAAATGCGTCTCGCTGGAGAGCGGCACGCCGAAACATTTCTACGTGATGCTGGCTCCGGGCGACTATCCGTCGGGCCTGAAAATCACCATTTCCGATTCGGAGCACCGCGCCATGGAGCACACGCTGACGACTGCGCAGCTGACGGCGGGGAAGGCCACGTCCGTAACGCTGAAATACGCCCCCGACGCCGACCTGGTGTTTTACGAGAGTTTCGACAATTTCGTCTGGGGCGGCAACATCATGGGCGGCCAGGAGTCGACGGGATATGCCCCGACGGCCGAAGCCGTCACCCCCGGTACGGGAACCGGACGCGACGGCTATGCGAACTCCTTCGAGAAGGTCGCCTACAACAACCCCGGCTCGGCGTTCATCCAGTCGAACACGTGGGACGAGATCAGCGGCAAAACGGTCGGCACGTCCCACCTGATGTCCGATTCGTACGTCGCGAGCCGCAATATCGCCGACTATACCTATATGTTCCGCTGCCAGGAATACCAGGGCTATCTGGCTTGCGGCACAGGTAACACGGGGCGGGGCATTTTCCAGACCGCAGCTCTGAAATCCATCGACGGCATACGTTCCGTGAAGGTTTCGTTCGATTTCTGCTACCAGTACGGATCGACGGACCTCCTGCTGTTCCAGGTGGTGAACGGCGGCATGATCGCGTCGGCCTCCGTCGACGGCAAGAGCATCGCCCTGACGGCCGACAATTCGGGCTACACGAGCGCCTCGGGGAGATACATCGTCGAAAAGAGCCACGTAACGCTCCCGTCGAGCGAAGCGGCCGTCAAGAAGTGGCACAACGTGGAGGTCGTCGTAAACAACGCGACCGACGGCACGATGCTCTACTGGGCCGGCAACGACGTGAGCAGCGGCGTGCACGGCTTCTACGTGGACAATATCGAGGTCCGTGCGCTCGGCGAGATGGGCCGCGGCTCCGACAACCTGCGCGTGCTCTACTGGAACATCCAGAACGGCATGTGGTCCGACCAGGCGAACAATTACAACAACTTCGTCGCGTGGGTGAAGAAATACGATCCCGACATCTGCGTATGGTGCGAATCGGCCACCATCTACAAGGACAATACGAATTCGGCGCAAGCCTCCTCCGCCCGGTTCCTGCCCGACGGCTGGGCGGCACTGGCGGCCCGTTACGGCCACGCCTACACGGCCGTCGGCGGCTGGCGCGACAACTATCCGCAGACCATCACGTCGAAATATCCGATCGAGACGCTGCTGAAAATAACCGATTCGGACCAGGCGGGCAAGCCCGTGTCCCACGGCGCCGCCATTCAGCGGGTTACCGTGAAGGGCCGGACGATAAACATCGTGACGCTCCACACGTGGCCGCAGGCCTATGGATTCGGAGTCGGCTCGGCCGATCAGGCGGCGAGCGCCGCCAACAAGGAGGGCGACAAGTACCGCGAATTCGAGATCAAGTACATCTGCGCGCAGACCGTCAACAATCCCGCGTACGCTTCCTGTCAGGATTGGCTGATGATGGGCGACTTCAACTCGCGGTCGCGCGCCGACAACTGGTACTACGGCTATCCCGAGAACGACACCCGGCTGCTGGTCCACAACCACATTCTGGACCATACCGACCTCAAGGACATCATCGCCGAGCGCTACCCGGGAAGCTTCATATCGTCGACTTACGGCAACGCCCGTATCGACTACATGTATGCGTCGCCCTCGATGTACGCCCGCATAGTGAACGCACTGACCGTCATGGACAAGTGGACCACGGCGACCCAAAGCCCCTACGTGTCCAACTTCTACGACCCGTCGGACCACCGCCCGATTCTGGCGGACTTCGAGCTGAAACAGTAGACCTCCCGTCGATCAACCGACCCCAAATAAATAAAACCCAATCTTAACCTTTTTACCAATTACGAACTATATTAAAAAATGCGGAAAAAGAGTAATAATATCGGAGAATGGT
>ERZ860710.830-NODE-830-length-17662-cov-4.704436_pt1 | contig 17662 bp, 15 predicted proteins | sample MGYA00509974_ERZ860710 | MGnify/ENA primary metagenome ERZ860710 (study PRJEB30046, sample SAMN00715261) | human gut metagenome | study: EMG produced TPA metagenomics assembly of the A metagenome-wide association study of gut microbiota in type 2...
TACGGCCCATATAGCCGAGGAGATGGGCTCCGATCTGACCGAACGGGTACTGGCGGAACTCACGGGAGGCGAGCTCAACACCCGGGAAGCGCCACTTCTGCACGAGGAACCGCGCCATCTCGTCCTCAGTGAGGTCAAGACGGATCGGCACGGGGTCGAAGCGCTTCGACTCGGAAAGCAGCCGCTTGAAGCGCCGGATATCGGTCTGCGAGATCGGGATCACCTTGGAGAGACGCTCGATCAGCGTGTTCAGTTTTTCCTCGGTTTCGGTCGGTGTGATTTCAAGCGAGTACGACCAGTAATTCCGGGCCAGAATGATGCCGTTCCGGTCCATGATGAGGCCGCGGGAAGCCTGTACCGGGATACTCACGGTGCGGTTGCTTTCCGCCTGTGTGGTGTACTGATCGTGACAGATCACCTGCAGCCAGACAAAGCGCCCGACGAGGATCAGGAAGCAGAGACCGAAAAAGAAGACGGCAAAAATCCCCCGCCGTCTGAATTCAGCCATGCCGAATTCAGATGTGCCGGAAGAGCGGCGACGCCTCCGTTCCCTGAAAAGCTTCTTCATTTTCATAGTGTGCCGCCGCGCCGCTTAGAGCGGACTCGTATCGTCATTCTTCGATTTCCTCTGGGGAATCAGAAGAATCCATGTCCAGAGCGGCCAGAGGAGTGCCGCGAGCAGGCTCCCGAGGAACCAGCTCCAGCCCGGCCAGGCCCTCACGGCCATGCTTCGGATGATGAAGACGATCGCCTGCGTGGCGAGGAAGAGAGGCAGAATGTGGACCGCCTGCGCGAGCGGGCTGAACCAGGACAGGCGCTTGCGCGACCGGACTGCCATATAGGAAAGAATTACGTAGGCGAGCGCGTGCTGTCCGAGAAGCGATCCCTGCTGGACGTCGATCAGGATGCCGCAGAGGAACGCGATCAGCATGCCCACCCAGTTCGGCTGGCGCAGTGTCCAGAAGAAGAGTGTGATCGCGACAAAATCAGGCACCCAGGCCGCGCGGTGCAGCACGAAGTCGAGCAGGATGCTCACCAGAATGGTGGCGCCGACGATGCCGGCCCCCGCATGATCTTTGACCGAACCCGTAATTTCCCGTTCCTGCGCATGGGCGGACAGGAGCAGGCCGAGAACAGCCATCAATGATAGAAAGATTTTTTTGGTCATAAATGCGCCATTTTAACGCTGGTAAAAAAATTGATTATAGAAAATTTGCCGTCTTCGTGTTCCGGCCCGGAGCCGAAACATATCCCCTCCCCTTCCGGAAGCCCGGAGGGAGGGGGGGGGAGGCTGTCATCCGCCTGTCCGGTCACCGAACCGGCCGGATCGCAGCCTATTTGTAGAAATCGTCTGCAAGGTCGTTCGGCTTCGAGCCCGAATACTTGGCAGCCTTGCCCCGGAATTCGATGATCAAGGTGTTTCCGGTTCCGGTCGGATCAGGGTTCCATGTACTGAATACTCCCCAATCGACCATCGAGAATTTGAAGATCCACTCCTTGCCCTCCTGCTTGACGGTCACGGCCGCCTTCTCGGGACACCGCATGCAGGACTTAGCCTTGTCGGAATATCCGTACCCGTTATATGAGGACAGATACATATACTGGAACTTGAGGTTCCATTTGCAATTCGTGCCTTCCGCAGGCAGGTCGATCTCTCCTTCATGATCGAGGTAGCTGTCCGGCAGGAAAAACATCGGAGTGGTATTCTCCGTATCGATGCTTTCGGTGAAAGCATTCCGGAAATAGAAGCAATATCCCGATACCTTCTCGCCGGTATAACTATCCCGATAAGCCGGGTCGTGCCGCACCTCCATCGCCGTAACGGGCCAATACAGCATGTCTTTGTTATCCTTGTCCAGGAATTTGATATAGGGCTCGAACGGTTTGACGGGCTTCAGTGTTTCTTCATCCATCGCGTCGGCCGTCGCAGCCGTCGGCACGCCGTAGTATTCGGCTTCGACCCCGATGCCGTTTTTCAGCGTCAGGCTTACCCGCAGATAGATCTCCTTGCCGCCGGCGGGATTGGGATGGGTCTCGATCGTACCGGTCAATCCGGCATCCTCGCCGTAGTAGGTCTGATAGGTCTTGTGGTCGTAGAGCCGGAACCAGTAATCGGAGGTCTGCGCCGCAACGTCGATCACGCCGTCGAACTTGGCCGCCAGCACCCGCACATACGCAGCCCAATGACCTTTGGCGAGATCGGCCGGGGCTGCGGCCGTTTCGGCATCGCCCAAAGCGAATACGTAGCTGCCGACCTGCGGCTCCTGCGAGAAGAGCGCGGCGATCGGGGCCTCGGCTGCGGCCGCAGCCTCGCCTCCGGCTGCCGGCTCCGTCACCTTGATCGTATTGGTGGCCGCATAGCCTCCGGCGAACGTGCCTTCGTAGGCGGCACGCAGGCGCTTCCCGTCTTTCGAAGCGTCAAGCGCGACGATGAGCCCCTCGATCGTGCCGAATTTATCCGTCAGGTACTTCGCCGTCAGCGTTCCGGTCGTCCCGGCGCCCGTTGCGAATTCACCGCAGCGAATCTGCACCTTCGCGGGATCAGCTGTCGCAAGGTCGATTTCCGCCGTTCCGAACAGCTCCTCGGCAAGCAGAATCTCCACGCCCGCAGCCCCCTCCTCGGGAGCGGTCAGGCCCTCTTGCTCGTAGAGGCAGAAGCGGCGGTTGCCTTCGCGGACATTGCGCCACTCGACGACGCTTCCGACGGCGGCGATCCGATTGTCGATCTCGTATTGGTTCGTCAGTTCGACGTCGCTCTGCCGTACAGGTATTCTGGTAACGGGCGATCAGCGTCTTGCCGCTCTTCAATTCGACATAGGTATAGAGATTGAGCCGGGTCTTCGTCACCAGATCTGCGGAGAGCTCTACGCTCGCGACGTCGTTCATCGTCGTCTTTTTCACCGAAATATCCTTGTATTCGATTTCGAACGGATCGGAGGCCGTGTTCACGGTGCCCTTGGGGCTCTCCACCATCACGCGCAGATAATCGTCGGCCTGTTTCATCTGCTCGGCATTGATCAGCCCCTCGGTCGGCGAGAGGTAAAAGGTGTGGCTGCCGTCTTCTTCAGCGACATAGATCGCCGACTTGATGCCGACGAGATCGCCTCCGTCGTACTGGATTTGATCGGTCAGAGTTACGGGAGGCTTCTTCCCGGGGTCGGGATCGTCGTTGGGATCGTCGTCATCGCATGCACCCAGCATGGCTGCCGATGCGAGCAACGCGCACGCCAGCGCGCGCAGTCTGTAATGGGTCGAGTTTTTCATAACGATTGTTTTTAATAGCGCGGGGTTCGGGAAAACCCCGCGCTATCCGGTTTTTCTGTTGTCATTCGGTCATTCCGGCCTTGCGGAACATGATGCCCGGCAGTTCTTCGGCCAGACGGCTCATCGGAACCGACGGAGCCGGCAGGCGGCGAAGCAGTCTGGGCGGTTCGAGATGATCCTTCTCTGCCGCAGCACGCCCCGTTTGGCTTACGACAGGGCCTTCCCACGTTCCGCGCACATGATGCTTGCGCACGCAGATGCCGTCGACCTCGAACCGGTACCAGTTCTCCTTGCCTTCGCCCTCGACCTTGGTGATCGTAACCTGACCGTCGTAGAGCAGGGCGTGTCCGTCCATGTATTCGAAGATCTTGTTGTCATCTCCCCACATCGAATAAGTCTGGTGCATCCACCGGCTGCCATGCAGACCGCCGTCCAGCATAATGCCGCGCATCATGACGCCGGGTTTGATGTATGCCGGCCAGCGCTGTTCGGTCACCTCGTAGGTTCCCGGAGTGATTTCGTTCTCCTTGCCCGGCTCGGTGGTAAGTTCCACACGGACGATGTCACCGCCCGGCTCGCGATCCACGAAGTCTTCGAGATGGTCTCCTACCCATTCGATACCGATATTGATGAATTGCAGACCGCATCCGTAGGAACTGATCGGTTTGTAGCCGATGCCTTGGATATAGACCTGATCCGAAGTATAGTAATGCGCCTTTTTGATCTTCGACAGATCCATGTCGTAGTCACGCTCGAGCGTCGAGGTGCCGTCGTCATCGGACTTGTCGTCGGATGCGTCGGTGATCGGAATGACTCCGGTGTACGAGCCCTTGAGGGTAAAGCCGTCCTTCGAGGTGAGGTTGAACTCGATCTTGTATACCGGTTCTATTTTGCCGTCTTCGCCTTGGGCCGTACCGGCGGCCTCGATCTTGATGATGCCCTCCTTTCCGTAGGAAAATTGTCCGAAAGAGGTTCCGTCGTCCAACTGGACATAAGTGCCGAGCGGGAATACCAGCCCCTCCATCGGAATTTCCACGGCGGGCATCCACGACCCCCATTGGAACGAGGTGTTGGCCAGATATTCGTGGGGCTTGATCACGGCTTCCTTCGGATTGCCGACCAGGTCGTTGAATACGACGAGCGCAGCGGCGAGACCGCCCTGCCCCTCCTCCGTGTCGTAGGTTTCGTCGTAAATGTTGATCTGCATCATGCCGGTACCTGCTTCGAGCATGTTGCCGTAATAGGTCGCGGTGGCGCTGAATCCGACCACTTCCACGTCGCGTCCGATCTGCGGCAGGTAGAAGCCGCCGTCCTCCGGCTGATCGACGATCTGGAGCTGTCCCTCGTAGACGATGCTCTTTTCGGAACCGTCCGTATCGACGAAACGAAGCGAAACGCTCCAGACGTCACCCTCGCGGGAGACTTTCAACGGCTCTCCCGAAACCAGCGACAACTGGGTCTTATTGCCTTCGGCGTCGATATACTGAACACCGGTATATTGGGACGTGAACGTGTGATCCTCGTTGAGCTGGCTGGCCATATATTCACCCTCGGGAAGCGTGTAGGCATCTTCGCCCGGAACCGCATAGAGGTCGGCCACGAAAAGGTAACCCGCCTCTTTGAGCGTCACCCGCCCTTTGGATACGGTATGCTCGGCATCCGTGAAGGCCATATAATAGTTGTGCGACTCCACGCCCTTGACCGGGCCGAGGTACCACGACAGCGGAACTTTATCCAGCAACACCTTGTCTGCGTCATCTCCCTCCTCCGAAGCGTCGGAATTCTTGCACAGTCCGTAATAGGCGACCGTCAGCGTTTTTCCGCCGGTTTCGATTTCGGCGGAAATACGAGCGACGCGGGCCGAGAGGAATTCGACCGAGAGAACTGCTTTCGAAGCTTCTCCGACGTTCGAGGAGTTTACGTCGATCTCCCCATAAACGATTCCGTTGCCGGCAGCCGTAAGATCGACAGCTCCGGAAGGTTGTTTGACGGTAATCTTCACGGCATCGTCGGCGATCAGCATGCCATCCACATCCACAAGCCCTGCCGTCGGCGAAAGATAGATCGTATAGACAGAGGCTGCTTCCGAAGCATCTGCCTTTTCACCGTTTCCGGGTGTCTCGACCGAGTAGACGGCGGATTTGATTTCCCGTACGACACCGTTGCAGATCAGGGCATTCCCGCTTTCTGGCATGTCGGGGTTGCCGGATGAAGTGGAATCGTCGTCCGAACATGAATTCAGTACGGACGCTCCTGCCATGCAAAGCATGGCCAGAAAGGATAGGTACAACTTTTTCATAGGATGAGATTTAATGAACCGGCTTCCCGGTTTGGCTTTCGGATGTGATAAGCATAATGAAATGCCATACTTAAAACAGTCGATACAATCTACAAAATGAAACCCTGAACGGATTCCAGAAAAATTACTTATCGAGTTTTCGGGATTTTATCAACTTGACACGAGAACGGCGCCAAGGAAAAATCCCCCCCCCCTCGCGATTTGACGAGGAAAGAGGATTCTCTCTGTCGCAAAAATAATAAAAAGATTTTATCCTAATTAATTTTTCGCAAAAAAATCATCAGCAATTACGCTCTAAATGCATAAAAAAGTCTTGCAAAATACGCATTTTAAGAACAGATTCGCACTTCAGACCGACGGCGAAATCGGGCAGAGCGACCGCTTCGAAACTGCTCCGCCAAACCAAAAACAAGGATGGAATAAAATATACTATATATAAATATGATCTCTTTCCAGATGAGCGGACGAACCATTTCGGAAACAGTCGCCTCGCGCTCCAGCTCTCCGCTTTGAAAAACATAACGGATGCGCTTCGAAACAGCAGGTATCTCCGTCCCGAAATCGGCGAAGCGGTTCTCCCCGCCCCACCGTATCCCGGCAACCCAGTCCGCCCCGGACCGCCAACCCGAACCCTGCCCCGCTAATCAGGGTCCCGCCGCGTCAATCCGAAACCCGTCCCTGCGCCCCGCGGCTTCCCTGCCCGGCATCCGGCTGATTGTCCGGCCTTTTCCGCGTATGCGGCCCGACGGCTCTGGTACGCAAATTGCTCCGAGAGGAAGAAATTCCTCATACCATGAACAACTTTTCCTCACTGATCGAAAATTCGAAACAGGCCGTCCGCTACTGGTGGCTGCTGTTGATCATCGGCATCGCGCTCTTCGCGGTCGGCGTGCTGATTTTCGTCTACCCTGCCCAGAGCTACCTGGGCATGTCGCTCGTCTTCGGATGGCTGATGCTGATTTCGGGCATCCTGGAGGTCGTGCTCTCCTCGGCCAACAAACACTTCATCACGGGCCGCGGCTGGATGATGGCCGGAGGGATCATCGAGATCATCCTCGGCATCATCCTGATCTTCAACGTCGGGCTTTCGGCCGCCACGCTGCCCATCTTCCTCGGGTTCTGGCTGATGATGCGCGGTTTCAGCGCCATCGGACTGGGCGGCGACATGAGCGCCCTGGAGATCGCCGGTTCGGGCTGGACCATCTTCACGGGCGTGCTGCTGCTGCTCTGCTCGCTGTGGATTCTGTTCCAGCCGCTGGTCATCGGCACGACGGCCGTCATCGTCTGGGTCGGCATCACGCTGCTCCTGGCCGGCATCACAGCCTTCTCGCTGGCCCTCCAGCTCCGCAACGCCCACCACTGCCTCCACAGCGACCGCTGACACGTCCGGCGACGAAAAAACCGGGACGTTCCCACGAGGGAGCGTCCCGGTTTTCATCTCTCCGGCGGCATCTATTCGAAATCCTCCCGGAACAACCCGTATTTGCGGATCAGACGGGAGATTTCGGGATCGAGATTGCCGCGGAACTTCAGGCTCTCGCGCAGTTCCACCGAGCGCAGGAAATAGGTCACGGCCTGCTCCTCGTCGCCCAGACGCGACGCAAGGATGGCCAGCATGTACTGGATGTCGGGCGTCGAAGCGGCGTCCGGCTCGGCGCGCAGAATGCGGTACGCCGCGGCATCGTACCCCAGCGACATGTAGGCCAGCGCCGTATTGCGGTCCTCGTAGGGACGCAGGATCGTGAGCGCCTCCTCATACCGCCGCTTTTTGAGCAGCTCCACGGCGTGCATGTACTCGGCATCGACCTCGGTCGTGTAGACCGTATCCTGCTTCATGCCGCGGCGGTGGAGGTTGAACCGGAAATCCACGGCGCGCATCTGCGGGTAGATCACCCGGCGCATACGCTCGTAAGCCTTGGGATATTTCATCCGGATACGCCATTCGCGGGTGTCGGGATTGCCCTCCCTCTTCATCATGGCCAGCACCTCCTGCTTGTCGGCGATCAGCGTGTCGGCAGCTACCAGCCGGTAGAGTTCGTCCCAGTCCTCGGCCAGCCACTTCGTGCGCAGCAGGTTCGGCAGGTCGGGAAGCTGCTCCCCGGCAGACCTGTCGAGCACCTGCCGTCCGTTCTCGTCGAGCGTATAGCTGCCCGACACCCGAAGCGAGTCGTACAGCGTGCGGAACTCCGACACGAGCACCCGGCGCAGCGCCTCGGCGCGTTCGCGGGCCAGCCGCTCGTTGACCTGCCAGGTTCCCTCGGGCGAAGCCGTGGCGCGGAGCGTGATGCTGTCGATGATGTAGACCGGATCGGTCATCAGGCCGCGCGTCAGCGAACGCACGGCGGCGATCTGACGGCGATTTGCGGTCAGCGTGTCCACAAGGGTCGATTTGCCCGACGGGAAGGTGAAGAAGAAGCGCGCGTTGGCCTCGGCGTCGCGCAGCACGATGCGCTGCATGTAGCGCGTCGTTTCGTCGAGGAACGTGGTCATCGAGGCCACGTTGTAGGTCAGCGTGTCCGACCGGGTGATCCTATACGTGCGGCCGCTCCGGTCCTCGACCTCCCCGGCCAGACAGAGATAGAGTTTCGACGTGTTTTCGTCGGCCTGCACCTGCTCGGTGTAATAATAGTCGATCCGCCCGTCGGGCCGGCAGATCACCGTGTCGAGCCGTGCGTCGGCATAATAGGGATGGCGCACCAGGCGCGCGAAAGCCGCAGGGCTGTTCACGGCCCGCTCGTAATTGCGCCGCAGCTCTCCTTCGCGCAGCATGCCGCGCCGCACCTCCGCCGTATCGAGGGCGTTCAGCGCCGCCAGACGGTCGGCGGCATACTCCTTGCGGATGCGGTAATTCTCACGGGCGGCGCTGTCTCCGGTTTCGCGCAGCAGCCCTTCGACCTCCGGACGGCGCAGCCCCGTGTAGGCGAGCCGCCGGCCCGCCAGCGCGCGTATCCCGGCATCGTCGGCCGTATAGACCTCGCCGTAAACGCGCCCCGGATTCTCCGTCAGCGAACGGATGTAAGCCTCGCGTTCACGGCCCCCGTCGACCGGGTATTCGCCCTGCACGCGGGTGTAGATCCCGCCGCCGGGCAGCACGTCGTCGCCCGTATAGGCATGCCGGTAACGCGGCGCAAAATAGTCGTTCAGATGGTCGAACTTGTCGCTGGCATCCGGCGTGTAGGAGGTCCGTTCCCGCACCTTGCGGTCGGTCGCCGTGACGTAGCGGCGCAGCCGGGCGTACTGCCGGCGGCGCTCCCCGCGCGTCGTCCATCCCACCTGCCTGTCGAACATCGCCTCCTCGGGCGTCATCCGTTCCAGACGGGCTTCGGCGTCGGCATACTTCGTTCGCTGCTCCGCCACGCGGTCCATATAGCGGGCATAGGCTCTCTTGTCGCCGAACCGCTCGAAGTAATCCGCGCTGTCGACGATCCGTCCGAGATAGTCGTCGTAACGCGCATATTCGCGCCGCTGCATCGTCCTGAAGCGGTCGCCGCTGTAAACCAGCGGATCGAACGCCAGCGTGTCCGCCCCCTTGAGCAGCTGCGGATCGACGACCAGCTGCCAGTTCCGGGCCTGCAATTCCTGCGGGACCGACACGACGAACTCGACGTTGATCTTGCCGTTGCGCTCCACCAGATTGCGGGGGTTCGAGGCCGAAATGACCACCTCGTCGATGGCCACCGACATCATCTTCTCGCCCGACAGCGAATCGACGTCCACGGGCGTAATGAAAAGCTCCGTGCCGTCCTGCTTGCGGTAGGTAATGATCTTCTGGGTGCGGGCCGTATCGGCGGCCTGCGCCACGGGGTTCTGTGCCGACCGGGCCGGGAGGTGCACCCCCACTTCGGGATCGCTCTTGACCAGTTTGCGGATATTTCCGCACCCGGCCAGGAATGCGCCCGCGGCAAGAACGGCCGCCGCATACCCCATCCATTCGCGCTGTTTCATCATCCGGGCAGGCATTTACTTGCGGGAAACGTCCACCGCACCGTTCACATCGACCGTAAAGACCCGCCTGACGCCGCCGGGCGAGGTCTGAACCATGCGCAGCACCAGCGTGGCGCCGGCCATCCAGCTCTCGTAGGGCACCTTCATCTCGTAACGGAACACCTGATCGGTCTTTTTATCGGCATTGATCGTCATATAGGGCTGCCGCTCGGCCCAGTAGGCGCCGGAAAGACGGCGGCGGCGCTCCTGCATGTGCTGCTGATAGCGGCCGTTGATGAGGATGTGGGGAAAGAGTTTCACCGACTTGCGGTCGGGGGTGCTCAGCTCGGGCAGGATCGTCCAGCTCTGCGAGCGGGTCACGGCCTTGCGCGACACCGATATTTCCAGCACCATGTGCAGCTCGCCGCCGCGTTCGGCCAGCACCTTACGCGTCACGGCGACATCGCCCACGATCTGGGCGCGGAGCGAAAGCGCCGCAACGAGAAATACGAAAAGGAAGCAGTATTTTTTCATGGGACGCATCGTTTATTTCTTGGAGTTGAACAGGTAGACGAACGTTACGCCGATCTCGGTGGGGATCGGCAGGAAACGCTTGGAGTCGACGTAGGAGCTGCGCTTCGGGCCGCTGACCGGCTCGGCATGGTAGCTCAGGCGGGCCAGTCCGGCGCCGGCCGAAAGTTCGAGGTTCCAGTGGGGGCTGACGTAAAACTGGTAACCGATGCTGATGCCTGCGCCGACGAACGAACCTTTGTAATAGTTGGTCTGCAACCCCTTGAATACCTTGTCGCCGATGAACGGAAGCTTGAAGCCGCCGACCTCGAACTTGCCGCCGATGGCGTGTACCCCGAAAAAGAGGCGCGTATACTTCTCGGTCACCCAGTAACGGTACTCGGGGCGGATGAACCAATGCTGGATCTTATTGTCCGAACCGATGGTCCAGGGGTTGTAGTTGGCCGAGAATCCCAGCGTGGAATGCTTCCCGACGGCCACCTCGGCCCCGACATTCGGAGTCGCGGCAGCCCAGTAAAGCAGATTGGTCTTCACAGCCACCTGCTGCGCCGACGCTCCGGCCCAGCAGCACACGGCCAAAAGAAGCGCCGGAAGGATCTTCTTATTCATATTCATAGACACACAAATTGATTCGTGTTTGCACATGTCCGAACCGGCCCAAAAGTCTGTTCCCGTCGCCATTTCAGACAATTAACGGTACAAAACTGGACATAAAACACAAAAATACACGTATCATATATAACACACCGAACCTTAAAACACCGAAACGCCCAGGCCCGGAACCGCGGCGTCCGGGCACCTGCAAGCGGTTTATTTGGCTTTTCGGCGGAAAATCAGTAATTTTCGCACCTAAAACGCCCTGACGATGTTGAAATTAACGATTGCAGCACTTGCGGCCATGCTGCTGACCGCATGCGGAAGTCCGGAAAAACGGACCGAAAAGCAACAGAAAAAAAACGATTTTGTGCGGCGGCTATACCCGACAGCGGCCCCTCGAAGCGTCCGATCGCGAACTGTTCCGCCGGGCGACGGCCGGCATGACCGGCGTAAGCTACACCCCGGAGAGCGTCGCCACGCAGGTCGTGGCGGGAACCAACTACCGCTTCATCTGTACGGCGAAAACCGCGACGCCCGGCCCCGAAACCTACGAGGCCGAAATCATCGTCTTCCAGCCGCTGCCGGGGCAGGGCGAGGCGAAAATCGCGAAGATCACGCGGTTGTAGCCCCTCCGGCAGCTCTCTGCAAATACTCCTGCAGGATGAGCGCATGGTTCTCCGCCGCATTTTTCGAGGCGTAGAGCAGCGTCACCGTGTCCGCACCTTCGATTCCGCGGACGAACTCCCGCACGGCCTGCGACGCACGCAGCTCGTCGGTGTACCGGCGGCGGAACTCCTCCCAGCGGTCCCCGGGGTCGGCGTGATACCAGCTGCGCAGTCCGGCCGAAGGCGCAAGGTCCCTGGCCCAGACGTCGCAATGCAGGGCGTCTCTGCGTACGCCCCGCGGCCAGAGCCTGTCGACCAGCACGCGGCAGCCGTCGTCCGGCGCCGGCGCTTCGTAAACCCGTTTGATCCGTATCCGTGTCATGGGATTATTCCAAAAGAGGTGAAAAGTTCGATCTGACTCTCTTCCGGGGCTCTCAAACGAACGGCCCGCACTCCCCAACCGGGCATGTCGGACGGGCGATCGACAAACCCGACACCCTTTGCGGCAAGAGCTTCACAGGCATAAAAACGGAAACACTTGCCGTAGTCCCAGACCCGCAAACTTGCGTTACTCAATTTCATAGTCGGTCAATTTTAGAGACGAGGAACAAAAAGCGGGCCAGAAAGCCCTAAAATGAAGGGCGCCTCCCGGCGCCCTTCCCCATCAAAAATTAACCCTTAAAAATTATCCCCTTTTCGGAAGACTTCCGAGAGATAGTGGTGCAGATAACATAAATCAGCGTCACCTTGTATCACTTCCCGCATCATCAAGTCTTCGTCCTCGGAGATGCCGTTGTCTGAAACCTCGTTTTTGTCAATATCCTCCATAGGCTTTGGTTTTAACTTGCTTGCATTTATATAACGCAACCCATTCGGGAATATTGTGCGGGGTCAGCTCAAGATCAGATTTTTTTCTTTGATCATCCGCCGCAGGTTGATCAGCGCATAGCGCATGCGCCCCAGCGCCGTGTTGATGCTCACGTCGGTCTGTTCGGCGATCTCCTTGAAGCTCAAGCCCGAGAAGTAACGCATAATCACCACCTCGCGCTGCTCGGAGGGCAGCAGTTCGACCAGCGCGCGCACGTCGCGTTCGATCTGCTCGCAGACCATCGAATCCTCAACCGTACGCTCGGACAACTTCAGCGTCCCGAGCACGTCGTAGCCGGCTTCGGCCTCGCTCACGGATTTGTTCTGCCGCTGTGCGCGGAAGTGGTCGATCACCTGGTTGTGCGCGATGCGCAGAATCCACGAAAGGAACTTTCCGTTATCGGTATAACGGCCTTCGTCGATCACACGGACGGCTTTGATAAACGTCTCCTGGAAAATGTCATCGGCCACATCACAGTCCTTGACCATCATGTGGATGTAGTCCTTCACCCTGCGGCTATGGCGTTCGATGAGTTTGGATATGGCACTACGGTCACCTGAAAGGTAGTGATTAAGCAATACCTGGTCACTTAATACTTGCACGTTCATACTCTTGTCTCCTAATTAGTTACTAAGAGTAGATTTCTTTCCCGATAGGCGATCCTTTTTTAGTTGTCTGATGTCGTTACAATTCCTTGTTCGGGCCTTGAAAACATCGGAATTTTCGGAGGCTTTACGTTGACAAGATAAGCACTTTTTCCGAAAATACCAAATTTTTCTACTCCGCCGGCAATATTCCGGCACATTTTTTCCGCCCAAAACAAACAAAATCCGTGCCAGAAACATCCCGTATGCGGACAAAATGAAGGCCCGCGCCTCCGGCGAACCGGCAAAAGCGGCCGATGAGATTCCGCCCGGCCGCGCCCCGCTATTTCAGCGGCTCCACATGAATGGCGATCATCGTGCCCTCGCCGAAGCGGGCGCGCAGGCGGCGTTCGATGTCGACCGTCAGGGCGTGGGAGCGCGCCACGGTCATCGCCCCGTCCATGCGGACGTGCACTTCGACGGCAATCGCGGCCCCGATGCGGCGGGTCCGCAGGTTGTGCGGCTGACACACCTCGGGATCGGCCGTCACGATGCGCAGAATCTCCTCCTCCACATCGGCCGGAAGCGAACGCTCCAGCAGCTCGTTCAGCCCCGTGCGGACCAGATCGAAGGCCACCTTGAAGATGAACACCGCCACGACGAGCGCCGCGATGGGGTCGGCGATACGCCACTTCTGGCCCAGAAAATAGGCGCAGGCGATGCCGACGAGCGTCCCCAGCGACGACAGGGCGTCGCTGCGGTGGTGCCAGGCATTGGCCACGACGCTCGGGCTGTCGACCGCACGGCCTTCACGGACGGTGTAGCGGTAGAGAATCTCCTTGACGACGATCGACACCCCGGCCGCCACGAGGGCCACCAGCCCCGGCCGGGGCAGCAGCCCGCCGTCGACCACGATGCGGATGTCGCGGATGCTGCCGGCGAGAATCCCGGCCCCCACGATCCCCAGCGCGAGGCTTATGATGATCGTGGCGAGGGTTTCGTACTTCCCGTGGCCGTAATCGTGGCCGTCGTCCCGGGGCTTGGCGGAAATCCGCGCGAAGGCGATCACCACCACATCCGTCGCCAGGTCGGAGAACGAATGGACGGCATCGGCCACTATCGCTCCGCTCCGCCCGACGATTCCGGCGGCAAGTTTCAGCACAGACAGCACCAGGTTGACCACGAACCCCACAAAGGTCACGCGGTAGATTTTACGTTTCCGGATTTCCGCTTCGCTGGACATAGGCTCAAAAGATTGAAATTCAAAAATACGCTTTTTTTTCGATTATCACGAAACTGAATTTAACCGAAATGCGGCTCCAAGCTATTTTTGATTTCAGAGGAGCAGGTTTGCGCTTAACCGAAGTGCGGCGCAGATGGGTAGTACTTCGGTACGTCCCATTTGCGCCACACGAGAGCAAGTGCAAAAATGCCCTATAAAATCGAAAATCAATAGCTGCGGGCGAACAGCACCCGACGATGCGACGGCCTGCCGGAGAAGACGCAGACGCCCTCTTCGTCGACTGCATCGACCGGAATGCAGCGGATCGTGGCCTTCGTGGCCTCCTTGATCGCCACCTCGGTCTCCACCGTGCCGTCCCAGTGCGCCGAAAGGAAGCCCCCCTTCTCGTCGAGCACCCGCTTGAACTCCTCCCACGTGTCGACCTTCGTAATCATCGACTCGCGGTAGGCGAGCGCCTTTTTATAGATGTTTTCCTGAATCTCGGCCATCAGCCCCTCGATACGTTCCACAAGCCCCTCCTGCGAAACGGTCTGCTTCTCAAGCGTGTCGCGGCGCACCAGCTCGATCGTGCCGTTCTCCAGATCGCGTCCGCCCATGGCCAGCCGCACGGGCACGCCCTTGAGTTCGTACTCGGCGAACTTGAATCCCGGACGCACGTTGTCCCGGTCGTCGATCTTCACGCTGATGCCTTTGTCGCGCAGCTCTGCGGCAATCGCCCCGAAGCGGGCGCAGATCTCGGCGAGCTGCTCGGGGGTCTTGTAGATCGGCACCATCACCACCTGGATCGGGGCGAGTTTCGGAGGCAGGACCAGACCGTTGTTGTCCGAATGGGCCATGATCAGCGCACCCATCAGACGGGTCGAGACGCCCCACGAGGTCGCCCACACGTATTCGAGCTTGCCCTCCTTGTTGACGTACTGCACGTCGAACGCCTTGGCGAAGTTCTGGCCCAGGAAGTGCGACGTACCGCTTTGCAGCGCCTTGCCGTCCTGCATCAGCGCCTCGATAGTGAGCGTGTCCTCGGCGCCCGCGAAACGCTCGTTGGGCGACTTGTGGCCCACGACCACGGGCAGCGACATCCACTCCTCGGCGAATTTCTGGTAAACGCGGATCATCTTTTCGGCCTCCTCGACAGCCTCCTCGCGCGTGGCGTGCGCCGTGTGGCCCTCCTGCCACAGGAACTCGGCCGTACGCAGGAACAGGCGCGTGCGCATCTCCCAGCGCACGACGTTGGCCCACTGGTTGCAGAGGATCGGCAGGTCGCGGTAGGACTGAATCCAGTTCTTATAGGTGTTCCAGATGATCGTCTCCGACGTCGGGCGCACGATCAGCTCCTCTTCGAGCTTGGCGTCGGGATCGACCACGACGCCCTTGCCCTCGGGATCGTTCTTCAGACGGTAGTGCGTCACCACGGCGCACTCCTTGGCAAATCCCTCGACATGGTGGGCCTCTTTCGAGAAGAAGGATTTGGGGATGAAGAGCGGGAAATAGGCGTTCTGGTGTCCCGTATCCTTGAACATCTTGTCCAGCGCAGCCTGCATCTTCTCCCAGATGGCGTAGCCGTAGGGTTTGATGACCATACATCCGCGGACGGCGGAGTTCTCCGCAAGTCCCGCCTTCACGACCAGGTCGTTATACCACTGCGAGTAGTTCTCGTCGGACTTCGTGAGATCTTTCAGTTCCTTTGCCATATCTCTAAATCTTTAATTTTGCGTTTTATCCGGCAAAATTAAAGATTTTAATTAAAAATTAAGAATTAAAATCAAGAATTATGGATACCATCTGAAAAAAGCTCCCTTTGCAGAGAGCTTTTCTGAAAATCGCCGACAGATCAGAAGCGGAATCCGAGCGTCAGCGCCACGTTGTGACGGTTGATGTCGGTCGAATAGAGGGCGCTCTCGGTGTACCCGACCTTGTCCTCGGCATAGAACAGGTAGTAGTCCGACAGTTTCGACGACACGTACTGATAGGCCAGGTCGAGCAGCACGCCCCGGGACAGGACGAATCCCACGCCTGCGCCGTAATAGGTCGTCTGCTTGATGACGGGCGATGCCGGCGGAAACTCATCGTCCCGGACCATCGAATCGCTGTAACCGAAGCCCGCACGCAGCGACAGCACCGGCAGGGGTTTGAACTCGGCGCCCACACGCACGATGTTCGAAGCCTTGAAATTCTGGCGGAACGAATCGTTGTACCACGACTGCGAATCCAGCCCCGAGGGGTTGTCCTTGATGCGGATTCCGTTGTACCAGTCGCGCTCGTAGTCGACCGAAATCACGCCCCGCTCGCCGAACGTGTACGACGCGCCGAACATCAGCCGCGTCGGCGAGACGAACGACCAGCCGTTGGGTCCGTCGTCGACCAGTAGCGGCGAGGTCATGTTGGGATCGTTCGCCGTGGAAATGTATCCATCGTCGTCGGGCTTCACGTTCGGATCGGTATCGTTGTTGGCATAGGCCAGTCCGGCCGCCGCGCTCTGGAATTTCCGGTCGAGCGAATAGTAGGTCGGGGTGTGGATCGCCGCGCCGAGACGCAGGTTCGCCGTCGGACGATAGACGATGCCCGCCTTGAAGTTGACGCCCGTGCCGTCCACGATCACGCTCTGGTTGAGTTTCCAGCGCAGCAGCTGATAGTCCAGCCCGGAATTTCCGAAATCGGGCGTGTTCTGGCTCGGCGCATCGTAGAAATACTCCTCGACATAGTCGATGTACTTGCGCTGGTAGACGCTCTGGATGCCCAGCGATGCACCGATGTAGATTTTATTGTTGATATTGGCGCCCACCGACAGCACATACTCGCCGATCGAGCCTTTGCTCCGCAGCATCGTGTAGTGGTCGACGCCCGCATTGTTCCCGACCCATGTCGGTTTCCACGTCCCGGGATCGTCGGGATCGGTCTGGTCGATCAGAAACCCGCGGTAAGCCAGCATCGCATTCCAATACTGGGGATCGTTCGGCCAAACCCAGTCGCCCGAACCGCCGTTCGTATAAAATTTGTTTTTCGAGACTCCATCCCAGTTCAGCTGACGCGCATAGGCGTCGCCGATCGTGCCGCCCTGGTTCTGCCGCACGAACCCATAGTCGTAGTTGAAATCGGCGATGCGGTTGTAGCCGAAGCCGACATTGAGGCTGATGAGCGAGCGCGAACCCTCGTAAGCGTTGATCACGACACCGATGTTGGCCATCGAAAAGCGGTCGCGCGAATTGCGCCCGTACTCCGGGGCGTTGCCCTTGCTGCGCGCGAAGGACATCATCGGCGTGATCGAAATGTCGCCGTGGCGGTACATGCCCAGACCCGCCGGGTTGATCGACATCGACGAGAGGTCGGCGCCCAGCGAGGTGAAAGCCCCCGCCATGGCCATGGCGCGCGCCGTGCCGAAGTTGAACTGCGTCTGCGAGAGTTCGATCATATCGGTCGGCATCAGCAGGTCCTTGTCCATCAGAAGTCCGCCCCATTGCTGAGCCGAAGCCCCGGCCGCCGTCGCGGCGGCCGCAAGCGTGATTATCAGTCGTTTCATAGTCGTTTGCACATTAAGAAAGTCAACCGTTAACGTCCGCCGGAGTTCCGGTAGCTGCCTCCCGAAGAGGTCGTACCCGACCCGCCGCGCGAACCTCCGCCGTAACTGCCGCCCGACGAAGGCGAACTGCCGCGGTTGTAGGACGACGAACTGCCGCTGTTATAGCTGTTGCCCCGGTCGTAGGTGTTGCCGCCGGAGTTGCGGTAGCCGTTATCGTTGTATCGGCTGCC
>ERZ860710.850-NODE-850-length-17331-cov-3.662480_pt1 | contig 17331 bp, 16 predicted proteins | sample MGYA00509974_ERZ860710 | MGnify/ENA primary metagenome ERZ860710 (study PRJEB30046, sample SAMN00715261) | human gut metagenome | study: EMG produced TPA metagenomics assembly of the A metagenome-wide association study of gut microbiota in type 2...
GAGGGAGCCAACGAGGATGACATGCGGGTCATCGCTCATATATTCCGCAACCGCCTGGATCCCAATATGAACGAGGGCGTCAGCCAGCTCGGCTCCGATCCCACGGTGTATTACCCCTATTCCAGCAGGGAGGAGGCGCCGGAGGGCTTTGAGAGCCGCTATAACACCTACGAGATTGTAGGCCTCCCGCCGGGAGCGATCGATAATCCCGGCATGATGGCCATCAACGCGGTGCTGAATCCGGATACCACCGAAAGCTACCTGTATTTCTGCCACAGCGCCGACGGCACGCCTTACTATGCCTATACGGCGGAAGGCCATTATGAGAATCAGGTTAAAGCGGGTCTGATCGATCCCAACGCGGAAGGCTGACGGCAGATGGAACGAAAAGAGCAAAAATTAGAGTTATTGTCCCCGGCCGGAGATCCGGAGCGGCTGGATTCCGCCCTCCGGTTCGGCGCCGGCGCGGTGTATCTGGCCGGGCGGGAATTTGGTATGCGGGCAGGCCCGGCGAACTTCTCCAATGAGGAGCTCAAAAAGGCTTGCCTTTTTGCCCATGAAAAGGGTGCTAAGGTGTATGTTACCTGCAACACCCTGCCGAGAAACGGGGAAATCGAAAGGCTGCCCGGCTTTTTAGAGGCTGTAGAGGATGCCGGCGCGGACGGCTTGATCGTCACCGATCTTGGAGTGCTGGCGCTGGCTAAACGGTATGCGCCCCGTACAGAGGTTCACATTTCCACCCAGGCGGGAATCGTCAATTACCAGTCTGCCAGGGCTTTTTATGACCTGGGCGCTTCCCGGGTGGTGCTGGCGAGGGAGCTTTCGCTGGAGGAAATCGCTGAAATCCGGGCGAAAACCGACCCTAAGCTGGAGCTGGAGGCTTTTGTCCACGGCTCCATGTGCGTCAGCTTTTCCGGCAGATGCCTGTTGTCCAATTATTTGACCGGACGGGATGCCAACCGGGGCGACTGCGCCCAGCCTTGCCGCTGGAAGTACCATCTGATGGAGGAAAGCCGTCCGGGAGAGTATTTTCCTGTGCTGGAGGATGATTCCGGAGCGTATTTTTTCAATTCCCGGGATTTGTGCATGGTCGAGCATATTCCGGAATTGGCTGGGGCGGGGGTTACCAGCCTTAAAATTGAGGGCCGGGCGAAATCCGCCTATTACGTGGCGGTGGTCACAAACGCGTATCGGCAGGCCCTGGATTTATACGAGAAAAATCCGGAACAATTCGTTCTGCCCCAGTGGGTTTTAGAGGAAATGGAGAAGGTGAGCCACCGGGAATACTGCACCGGCTTTTTCTTTGGAAACGAGCCTGGCCAGGTATATGATAACGGCGGCTATGTCCGGGGCTGGGAGGTAGCGGCGGTATGCGACGGTTACGAAAGCCGTACCGCGGTGTGCTCTCAGAGAAACCGCTTTTTTAAGGGGGAAACCCTCAATGTTTTGGAGCCGGGCAGAGTCCCCTATGAAATCGTGGTGAAGGAGCTTTTCAACCACGACGGAGAGCCGGCGGAAAGCGCCCCCCACCCAATGGAAACCTTATATATCCCGCTGGAAAAGCCGATGGCCCCGGGTGCGCTGCTGCGCCGGAAACGGTAAGCGCCGGACCAATTTTATTTTTATCCGATACCGCGGGCTTTTTTGTGATGCGGTTATGCTTTCCCAATCGGAATCAGAACGTTTTGATGCGCCCCGGCCCCGTCGGAAAAGCTTATGGCGCAGGACAGAAGCGTTTTGCGGCTTGTAAGGTAAAGGATCCGCCCGCTGTTCCGGTATTTGCGCTTTTGATTTCCGAATTCTGTTTTCACCGATAAAATACTGAAAAATACAAGAGTGACGGCCGTCCTCTTGTATTTTTTTTGCGTTTTCAGCCAAGAATAAGCCCAGATGGGAGGCTTGGCTATGAGAAAACGGTTTGAACGCAGAACAATCGGCTTGTTTTGTATTTTAATGGCGGGAATCATTGGGATTATGGGCAGCGTGTACCGGATTATCGGCGATGAGGGAATCCTGGCCGCGGCAGCTCAGCAGGGAACCTATCGCTGTACCATCGCCTCCTTTCGCGGAACGATATACGATACCAATTTACAAGCGCTGACCGGCTTAGGAGAGTTGACCAAGCTATCCTCTCCTTTAGATTCTGAGGATATTTTCTGGGTAAACGAAAGGTATCAGGAGGATCAGGACGCAGTCCATGTGATCGGCTACTTAGACGGGGACGGAAACGGCGTGGACGGCATTGAAAAAGCATATAACGGCTATTTAGCGGATGGCGGACAGCTGTCCGCGGTTTACCAGGTGGATGCGTTAAACCAAGCCATTGCCGGTATGGAAAGAACCATTGACGATACCTCGGAGCTTCAAAATAAAGGCGTGGTCCTCACCCTGGACAAGGAGATCCAGGAAATCGCCCAAGAGGCTGCGGAGAAATATCTTACCAAGGGCTCGGTGCTGGTAACGGAGATTCCAAGCTGTGAAATCCGCGCCAGTGTATCCTTGCCCACATATTCTCCCTATGACGTGGCGGATACTTTGGACGAAAAGGGAGCGCCGCTTCTTAACCGGGCCTTTTCCAGCTATCCGGTAGGATCGGTGTTTAAGCTGGTGGTGGCGGCAGCGGCTTTAGAGAAAGGCGTTTCCACCAGTCTGGTGTATGACTGCCCGGGTTCCATTTCTGTGGATGGTATGGAATTTAAATGCTTTAACGGTGTGGGGCACGGCAAGGTGGATTTAGAAAAGGCTATCGCTTATTCGTGCAACGGGTATTTTATCAAGCTGACAGAGCAAATGAAGCCGGAGGAGCTGCTTTCCATGGCGGAAAAGCTTGGTTTCGGCTCCTCTGTCGAGCTGGCGCCGGGCATGTCCTCCAGCGCGGGAAACCTGCCCGTCAAAAAGGACCTGTCCAACCCCAAGGCTAAGGCGAACTTTTCCTTTGGCCAGGGGGACTTGCTGGCTACGCCGCTGCAAATTGCCGCGATGGTCAATACCATCGCCAGCGGCGGGCTGTATACCGAACCGTCTTTGGTAGAGGGATTGGTAGATGAAAATCTCGTCCTGACCGAGCGGGAGCAGCCCAAGCAGGCGGAGCGGGTAATTTCCAGCCAAACTGCCGCCTTTTTGCAGAAGGCTATGCGTGCCTCCATTGAATACGGCACCAGCAAAAAGGGTAAGCCCTCGGCAAACGGGGCGGGGGCAAAAACCTCCACGGCGGAAACCGGCCAGATCGTGGAGGGGCAGCAGGTGGTCCAGTCCTGGATATCAGGCTTTTATCCGGCCTCCAACCCGAAATACGTGATCACGGTATTCGCGGAGGACGGCGTAGGCGGAGGCACCTCCTGCGGCCCGGTTTTCCAAGAAATCGCGGATAACCTGCCGATTAACGATTGACTTTTCGGCCTGATGGCACTATAATAATCGTATAGAAATAGGCTGTGAAGGGCAAGAGAAAGCAAAAAAAAGCGGGTAAGAGAGGGTGCTCCCGGCTGCAAGGCGCCCCTGCTTTTGCTTTCGGCCGGTCTGGAGCTCCGGCTTGAGGAAAGCCGGCGGGCCTTTCCCGTTATCGAAGGCTTAAGCGGCGCGCTTTGACGCGCAATTTGGGTGGTACCACGGATTCCTCCGTCCCATTGTGGCGGTGGAATCTTATTTTTTGTTAGGAAGTGTGAAAAAGTATGAAATGGACAGGATTAAACGAATTGCGGGAGAAATATCTCCAATTCTTTGAGTCAAAGGGCCATCTTCGGCTGCCCAGCTTTTCCCTGGTGCCAAATGGAGACAAGAGCCTGCTGCTGATTAACTCCGGTATGGCGCCGATGAAGAAGTATTTTACCGGGGAGGTGACTCCGCCGAGAAACCGGGTTACCACGTGTCAGAAATGCATCCGCACCCCGGATATTGAGCGGGTAGGCATTACCGCCCGCCATGGTACTTATTTTGAAATGCTGGGGAATTTCTCTTTTGGAGATTATTTTAAGCATGAGGCTACCGCTTGGGCTTGGGAGTTCTGCACTAAGGTGCTGGAGCTGCCTGTTGAGCGGATTTGGGTTTCCATTTACCAGGATGACGACGAGGCTTTCGACATTTGGACCAAGGAGGTCGGGGTGGACCCCAGCCGTATTGTCCGGCTGGGAAAAGAAGATAATTTCTGGGAGCATGGCACCGGCCCCTGCGGCCCTTGCTCCGAGCTTTATTTTGACCGGGGTGAGGAATATGGATGCGGTTCTCCGACCTGCGGGGTGGGATGCGACTGCGACCGGTACGTGGAATTTTGGAACCTGGTTTTCTCCCAGTTTGATAACGACGGCCAGGGAAACTATACGCCCCTGGAGCATAAAAACATCGATACCGGTATGGGGCTGGAACGCCTGGCCTGCATTATGCAAGGTGTGGATAACCTGTTCCTGGTCGATACGGTGCAGAATATCATGAAGCACATTTCGAAAATCGCTGGGGTGGAATATGGAGCGGATCCCAAAACCGATATTTCCCTCCGGGTGGTCACAGACCATATCCGCAGCACTACCTTTATGATCGGCGACGGCGTAATGCCCTCCAATGAGGGCCGGGGCTATGTGCTCCGCCGCTTGCTGAGAAGGGCCGCCCGCCACGGCCGCCTGCTGGGGATCCGCCGCCCCTTCCTAGCGGAGGTCTGCGATACGGTGATCAACGAGAATCAAAGCGCTTATCCCGAGCTGGTGGAGAAGCGGGATTTCATCAAAAAGCTGATCTCTGTGGAGGAGGAAAACTTTGACCGGACCATTGACCAGGGGCTGCAGATTTTAGGCGCCCTGATTGAAAATTCCGAAAAGAAGATTTTATCCGGCGCCGAAGCCTTCCGGCTGAACGATACCTACGGCTTTCCGTTGGATTTGACGAAAGAGATCATCGCAGAAAAGGGAATGACCGTGGATGAGAGCGAGTTTCAGCGCCTGCTGTCCGAGCAGCGCACCAGAGCCAGAAACGCTAGGAAAAACGCCGGCGCTGACGCCTGGCTCAGCGAGTCCGTGGATCTGGATGGAATTCCCGCTACAGAGTTCACCGGCTACGCCACTTTGAAGGATACCGCCAGAATACTGGCGATTCTCCGGGATGGAGAGCGCGTTGAGTCCGCTGAGATGAACGACGACGTAGTGGTGGTTCTGGACCGGACGCCTTTCTATGCGGAAAGCGGCGGACAGGTGGGGGATACCGGCTTTCTAACCGACGGCGCCGGACGGTTCGCTGTTTTGGATACCACCAAGCACCATTCCGGCGTGTTCCTCCATCACTGCCATGTGGTCGTGGAGGGACTGAGCGTCGGCTCAGAGGTAGAGTGCGTGGTAGACGGCATCCGCCGGTATAATATCATGAGAAACCATACCGCCGCCCACTTGCTCCAGGCCGCGTTGAGAAAGGTGCTGGGCACCCACGTGGAACAGGCGGGACAATTGGTAGACGGCCAGCGGGTGCGTTTTGACTTTACCCATTTTTCCGCTTTGACTAAGGAGGAGACCGCCAGAGTAGAGGAGATCGTCAACGACGAGATTCTTTCCGCGGTTCAGGTTACCAGTACGGAAATGCCCATTGAGGAAGCGAAAAAGCTGGGCGCTATGGCGCTGTTCGGTGAAAAATACGGAGATATCGTCCGGGTAGTACAGGCCGGGGAATTCTCTACGGAATTCTGCGGCGGCACTCATGTGAACAATACCGCGAGGCTCGGCCTGTTCAAAATTATTTCTGAAAGCTCCGTGGCCTCCGGCGTCAGAAGAATCGAGGGCGTTACCGGACGGGGCGTGCTTCAGCATATGGCGGAAGACGCAAAGACGATACAGGACGCTTCCTCAGCGTTGAAGCTTAATAATCCGGCAGAGCTTCCCGAAGCCTGCGAACATATGCTGAGCGAACAGAAGAGAGCTGGAGAAGGCAAATGCCAGGCTTGCCAATTGGCAGGTGGACGGCCTGTTCGACAGTGCTGAAATGGTAAAGGGGGTAAAGATTATCACCGGATCCTTTTCCTCAACCACAGCGGATGCTCTGCGAACGATGAGCGACCGCGTGAGAGAGAACGCTCCTAACAGCGTAGCGGTGTTCGCCGCTATCAACGACGGCAAAGCGGTCCTCTCGGCTACAGCAGGAAAAGAGGCCCAGCAGAAGGGATGCCATGCAGGAAACATTGTCCGGGCGGCGGCTAAGGTGGCCGGCGGCAACGGCGGCGGCAAACCGGATTTCGCAATGGCAGGCGCCAAGGATCTGACGAAAATCGACGAGGCGCTGGCGGCGGTGAATACTATTGTGTCAGAGATGGTAAAGGAATAATTCCTTTGGGCCTGACGAAATCTGTCAGGGCAGAAAGGAAGCGTAAGATAAAAAGGACAGGGAAGCCTCCGGACGATGAAACCTCTGCAAAGAACGTTTCTGGAGCAATGCTTTTTCCGAGGCTTTTCGGAGGCTGGAGAACACAAAGAAAGAAGCTCCCTCTTTCCGTTATGACGGTTATGCGGTAAGGGTCCTTTTATGGAAATTTTTATGGAAATAGGAAATACTTACGCTGGGTGAACTAAGCAGACGTACGGTAAGGCGTCTGTAAATCTGATAAAGTAAGGAGAATGAGTATGGCGGATTGTATTTTTTGCAAAATCGCTGCCGGGGAAATCCCGTCGAAAAAGGCCTATGAGGATGACCAGATTTTGGCCTTTTATGATTTGGATCCTCAGGCACCGGTACACATTCTGATCATTCCAAAGGAACACATCTCCTCTGCCAACGAGTTGACAGAGGAAAACGGTCCTTTGCTTGGGCACATTTTTGCTACTGCGGCCAAGCTTGCCAAGGAGCTGGGATTGGAAAAAGGCTACCGCATTGTGAATAACTGCGGCGAGGATGGCGGCCAAACGGTGCGGCATCTGCATTTTCATCTGCTGGGCGGCAGGAGGATGGAGTGGCCTCCCGGTTAAAAGCGCATTGGTTTATCATTTTGGCCCGAACCGGGATCTGATGAAAATCCTTTTTCGGCTCGAATTGAAGCGCTTAGGAATAGGAAGAAAGCATGTGATCTCATAGGGCATTGCGAATGCGGCTTACTGGCGGGAGGACTTGCCTGCGGTTTGCCGTCGCTGCTTTTTCTGAAAGGCCAGCAGGCAAGAGGCGGCGCAATGAGGTCCTGGCTTAGGGAGAGAAAAGGAGAAAACATAATGAAACAGTATTATAAAATGAAAGTTGCCGGCTGTGACCGGGAACTGCCTTTGTGTCCGGTAAATGAACACTTGGATATTGCGGCGTTTATTATGTTCGGTGATATCGAGGTGACAGAGAAGGCCGCGAAGCTGCTTTTGGAGAAATGTCCGGAACATGACGTGCTGGTGACCGCAGAAGCGAAGGGGATTCCGCTCTGTTATGAAATGGCGCGGCAAGGCTGCCGCAATTACTGTGTAGCCAGAAAGGGCTTGAAGGTTTATATGACCAATCCCTTGGAGGTAACGGTAAAATCTATTACCACCGAAAACGTGCAGAAGCTTTATCTTTCTGATGAAGAAGTAAAAAAGATTCAGGGAAAGCGGGTTCTTATTGTTGACGATGTCATCAGCACGGGAGAATCTCTCAACGCCCTGATGCAGCTGGTGGAAAAGGCGGGCGGCAATATTGTAGGAATGGCCGCCGTGCTGGCGGAGGGCGACGCCCAGGAGCGTGATGACATTGTTTATCTGGATGCTCTGCCTCTATTTGTAAAAAAATAATCCAGTTCAAGGCGGCGGATGGCACCTGCCGCTGCCGTCGTTAGACAACCTTTGATTTGCTGTAATTTGTTTATAAGACGAATCCATGACAGCCACCGGCTTCGCCGCGGTCGCTGCATTGGCGAAAAAACGGGGCTGGAAACGCGGATTGGGTCCAGGCTCAGCAACACGGACAGGCGGTAAAAACAGCGCCTGGTTTCGCCGCGGGTGCTGCATTGGCGAAAAAATGGGGCTGGAAACGCGGATTGGGTCCAGGCTCAGCCTGGGGATAGGTTTCAATAAAAACCGTCTTAGGAGGAAGAACTATGAAGCGGCCATTTGCTTCAATTGGATTTACGTATCTAATTGCGCTTTTGGCCGCCATTTTTGCAGGTGTGAATGCCAGCGTGGTACTGGGGATTTCGTGCCTGCTGCTTTCTCTCCTGCTGTTTTGCAGAAAAAGCACACCGAAAAGGCTTTCGGCGCTTGTATTAACGGCGGGAATCGCGTTTTTCGCCTATTTTGGGGCGTATCAGATAAATGTCTCTCCGGTTTTCGCCCTGGACGATTCTGATGCGACGGTATCCGGTACGGTAACGGAGCTGCCTTCTGAAGCTTACGGACGGTTTTATTATGTGATCGAAACTGATTCCGTTATGCCGGAAGATGGCACAGTGAAGTCAAGCGACATCCCTCAAAGGCTGAAAATTCGTGTATCAAGCACCAACGCGATTGAGTTGGAGGCCTATGACCGGCTTACGGCGAAGGTGCATCTATCCAAACCCACGGGATCTGATGAAGGACTGAATACCAGAAACTATTATGCGGCTAAAAATATTTATCTTACCGGATTTATTTATGACTATCAGCCTTATACCGTAACTTCGGGAGAAAGTCATCCTTTTTATTATTATGCTCTAAAGGTCCGGGAAAGGATGACCGAGGCCTTAAGAGCTTTGCTTCCTCCCAGGCAATCTGGCTTAGTGTGCGGTGTTTTGCTGGGAGACAAAAGCGGTCTGGATGAAGCTGTCCGGGATAATTTCCAGATTACCGGTGTTTCCCATATGCTGTCGGTGTCTGGAATGCATATGGCCATTATCGGACAATTTTTGCTTTGGGCATTGCTCTATTTTGGAATACCCAAGAGAGGAGCCGCGCTAGCCGCGTCGGTGGGCGTGTTCTGTTTTATGGCGGTTACCGGTTTTGTCCCATCTGTGGTGAGATCCGGCGTGATGTCCATTCTGTATCTGCTCGGGATCGGTATCCGAAAGCAGGCGGATCCGATCAATTCCTTGGGCTTTGCCATGCTGGTGCTGACGGTTCCAAATCCTTTCGCCGCAGGAGATACCGGACTGCTTTTGTCATTTTCCGCAACCTTAGGGATTCTTCTGTTTTCAGGGAGGATTCAAGCCCGCCTGAATCGCTGGACAGAATCGATTGGTGTTTTAAAAAGATTATTCCGCGGACTTAACAGCACTATTGCGGCCACTGTTTCGGCAACCGTATTTACTTCTCCTATTGTAGCCCTTACCTTTGGAGAGTTATCGCTGGTGGCGCCGTTGTCTAATCTTTTAATGGAGTTTCCCGCGGACATTATGCTTTTGTGCGGCTTCCTTACCTCAATCTTTTATTACATTCCTGTGATCAATTTTTTGGCTATGCCCTTCGGACTGGGCGCCGGGATAGCCGCTAATTATCTGATGGAATGCGCCGCATGGCTGGCGAGCTTGCCGATGGCCTCTATTCCGGTTACGCAAGAGGTGCTGCTGATATCGCTGATAGTGTTTGCCGCAGCGTCTGTGGTGATTGTGATGATCCGCTGGGAAGGATTTCGTCTTCGGCTCACGGCCTGCACCACCGCATTTCTGCTGGTTTTCACGGCTCTGGGCGCAGGCTTTGAACAGGAAGCTTTGGAGATAGGGGTTTTGAATACTGGAAATGGAAGCTCCGTAGTTCTGATACGGGATCAGCAGGCCGCAGTGCTTTGCTCCGGAGGCGGAAACGGCGCATATTCCCGGATCGACGCCTATCTGCGGAGCCGCGGAATCGGCCGCTTGGATTATCTTTTGATTTCTCAGGTAGATAAAAAGACATCCTCCGGGGCCAGCCGCCTGATTGAGGAGTATCACCCGGAAACCATATTAGTCTCCGATCAAAAGCTGCCTCAGGATAAGCTTCGCAGGGCGCTGGAAAACCGTGCGGGTGTATACTATTTTTCCAGTAGGAACCAAACGGTTCTTTGGGAGGATCTGGTGATTTCCGTTCTGGCTAATAAATCGGAAAGCTGGATTTCTTTTACCGTGGGGCAGGAGAAATTTTTAATTTGTCCTGCGGGCGGCGATGTTGCGGATTTGCCGGAAGCTGACCGCGACTGCAATTTCTGCATTGCTGGAGATACTCCGGAAAACGCTTACGGCCTTCGGGGAGATTACACTATTCTCACCATGTATCAAGCAGAGGCGATAGAGGCCCAAGAGGCACTTTCCAATATTAAAATTCATGAGTTGGTGACCTCAAAGCAAGGAAATGTAGTGATTTCCGTATCGGAAACCGGCGTTACGATCGACACGGAATATTAGGAGGAAGCTATGGCGCAGCTAAAGGAGTCTGAATTAAAGAAGCAAATTAAGGAAAAGGCATTCGTCCCTCTGTATTTTCTTTATGGCGAGGAAAAATATTTGATCAGCCATTACACCGAAGCTATTGTGAATAAGGTGCTTGGAAAAAGCTACAGCGATTTTAATTTTCAAGCCTTTGACGGCGGCAAGGCTTCGATCGATGAAATCGCGGATGCAGCTCAGGCGCTTCCGCTGTTTGCTGAGCATAAATGCGTTTTGGTAAAGGATTTGAATGTGGAAGCTCTGAATGCCGGAGAACTTGCTAAGTTATATCAACTTTTAGAGGAACTATCTGAAACCACGGTTTTAATTATCAGCCAGTCCACTCTGGAAATCGATGCGAAAAGATCCGCGAAATGGAAGAAGTTTATTGCGGCAGCGGAAAAAAATGGAACGGTGGTCCTATTGGAAAAAAGAGGAGAGATCGCTTTAGAGAAGCGGCTGGTGCAGTGGGCGGAAAAGAGAGGCTGCGGCCTGACCCAGATCAATGCGGGGAAAATCATTCAGCTTTGCGGAGATGACCTCCTGACCTTAAGCAGCGAGATGGAAAAGCTGTGCGCCTATGCAGTGGGCCGGGAAATTACCAAGGATGACATCGATCTGCTGGTAACCAAAAATCTGGAAACTACAGTTTTTGTTTTGGGCAACGCGCTGATGGCTGGAAATTATGATAAAGCATACCAGCAGCTTGACCTGCTTTTTTATCAAAAGGAGGAGCCGGTGGCAGTACTCGCAGTCTTATCCTCTAACTATGTGAATTTATACCGGGCCAAAACGGCTTTAGAAAGCGGAGAAAAGACTTCCGTTTTGAGTAAAGACTTTGATTATAGAGGAAGAGACTTTTTAATCCGCAATGCGGAAAGGGATTGCAAACGTGCTTCCATCAGCCAATTGAGAAAAAGCTTGTTTTTGTTGGCTCAGGCGGATCTGGCTTTGAAAAGCGGCAGGTCGGAGCCTAGAACTGTGCTGGAAGAACTAATCGGAAAAATGATGCTGTTAGCACGGGAGGAGAAGGTCTGATGATAAAAATTAAGGAAGCGGTAATTGTTGAAGGGAAATACGATAAAATTAAGCTAAGCTCTTTGATTGACGGCCTGATTATCGAAACTGGAGGCTTTCAGATTTTCAGCGACAGGGAAAAGATCGAGCTGCTCCGCAGGCTGGCGGACACCAGGGGGCTGTTGATTTTAACGGACAGCGACTCCGCGGGATTTTTAATCCGCAACCATATCCAGAGCTGTATCCCTAAGGAAAAAATCAGACATGCTTACATTCCAGACCTTTATGGAAAGGAAAAAAGAAAGCTTCACCCATCTAAGGAAGGCAAGCTGGGAGTGGAGGGAATCGATCCTGAAATTCTTTTAGAGTCGATCCGCCGCTCAGGCGCATCAGCTATAGAAGAAGCCGGAAGTTCGGAAGAAAAAAGAAAGATTACCAAGCTTGATTTGTATGAGGATGGCTTTTCAGGAGGTGCGGACAGCAGTAAAAAACGTCAGGTGCTTCTACGGGAATTAGGACTTCCGGAACGGTTGACGGCTAAAGCTCTGGTGCCCGTTTTAAATAGTTTGGTAAACTATGAGGAGTATCAGAAAGTGGTTAAAAAAATTAATTTAACTCTGGAAAATGATTGACAGAGTATACCGAAAATGATATAATAATTGTCGCTGACTGAAATGCGAGCGTGCTGGAACTGGCAGACAGGCACGTTTGAGGGGCGTGTGTTTATGACGTACGGGTTCAAGTCCCGTCGCTCGCACCAGCTGTTTAAAGGCCAATAATCCGCATGAATGCTGGGTTTTTGGCTTTTTCTTTTTGCCTCAAAAAAGCGATTTGGTGTTTGTTTGGTGTTTATTGCTTCAAAAACACAAGAAAAGCCGGTGGATTTTCCCGCTTCAAGGGTTTATCCATCGGCTATTTTTTTATGCCTTTTTCTGATTCAGATTCAAGGCGTTTGCTATAGCTTCTGAAGCCTGAGCCTGCGCCACGGCGAAGGTATGAGCGTATATGTTCAGCGTGGTCGATGTTTGGCTGTGCCCCAGGGAAGCGGATACAGTCCGGGGATCAACGCCGTTTGTAATCAGCAAAGAGGCGTTGAGGTGCCGGAAGCTGTGAATGTTTACCCGGCGCATACCCGTGCGCTTAAAAAAGCGGTTCAGCCAGTTCAGCGGAGTATTAGGGTTCAACGGGTATCCGTTCCAGGCAACAAACAGCCTATCGGTATTGACCCACTGATCGCCAAGCTTTAGCCGCTCTTTGCTTTGCTCTATCTTGTGTTGCCTTAATAGATCAATCACCGAAGCGGGCAGTTTTAGAGAGCGCTGAGAACCTTTTGTTTTTGTGGCGTCAGTATAAATCCCGCGTTCCTTGATGTACTGTGAAGTCCGGCGGATACTCACAACCCCGCTTTTAAAATCAATATCCTTCCATTCCAAGCCCAGCAGTTCAGAACGGCGGAATCCGGAGAAGATAGCCAGAGTAAAAAAGGTACGCCATTGAAGCGGCTCAGCTTCCAAAAGTTCCAGGAAATGCTGCGCTTCCTCCAAGGTGTAGCAATCCCTTTCGATTGGCTTCGCTGATGGCAAAGAGACATTGCGGCAAGGGTTTGAATCTATCATGAACATGGAAACGGCGTAATCCATGATCGAGGAAATGAAAGACAGATTGTTTTTTATGGTTTTGGGAGATAGTTTCCCGCCTGTTCTCTGATTCAATCCGTCTGCTTCCAGGCTGTGGATAAATGCTTGAATCTGGCGTGGGGTAATTTTATCCAGCCGCAGATGTCCGATCGCCTGGTAGGTGCGTTCCTCAAACTGCTTGTACCTTTCAATGGTTTTTGGTCGCAAAGTGTGTTCAGCGTATTCCTGGAACCATTGCTTTGCGAAAGCTTCAAATTTTATATTGCCCCCGGAAGCGCCGTTTTTACACTGTTCCTCAAAAAGCACCTTTGCCCGCTCCAGCTCTTTTTCCGCCTGTTTTTTCGTCATGCCGGGGCTGGGTGTCCAGGTAGTTGACCGCCTGATCTGCTTCCCGTGGGAATCATAGCCGCAAGACACGATAATCCGGTAGCTGTCACCCCTCTTTTGTACTGTCGCCATTTCGGAAACCATCTCCTAACCAATATTCTAAATCATCTGGGCTGTGTTCGAGATCAAAATCAATATCTTTATCTGTAATAGTTACGTCTTGCTTTCCTCTTTCAATACATTGTTTGACGTGTTCTATCAGTTTTGTATTAGCTTCAACGAGTTTTTGATCGCTGTCTTTTAACATTTCATTTGCAACCGTATATTCGAAAACAAGATTTTCGGTATCAGTGTGCAGTGCTTCATGCATAATCGCTTTGTCAATGCCAATAGAATTTTCAATGATATTAGTAAACAAGCCCTGTATTTCAAATAAACTGTATTCAAAATTTTTGTATGCACGTGTAATGTTAACAGAACTCCCGTAAATAGCTGCTATGTCATTGTCTAACTCTGCTCTTATACGGACTTTTTCTTTCGCCGTCTCAATATCATCAGATAATTTTTCAGACTTTATATCTTCCAGTAAGGTGCTATACAGGCGTTTTATTTCTTTAAACATCTTAGCTAAAAATACTATGTGTTTACTTTCCAACAAAATATTTGTAAAATTCACGAGATCGTTTTTTTCAAACTTGCTATGCTGATTTTTCACAAGTGCGTTTATTGCATCTTCAGTCAAGCCGGTTACCGCGCCAATTGCACGAATTTCGATAGACGGGCTCTTGACGCTTGAGATTCCAATAAGCCAATCCGACGACACATGAAAATAGTTGCAAATATCAGCCAGTACCTTTATATCTGGTGATCTGCTTCCGTTTTCATAAAAACTAACGCTTCCACGGGATATATTTAATTCCTTTGCAAGATCGGACTGGGATAATCCCCGTTCCTCTCTCAGTTTTTTAAATCTGTTTGCAAAAGTTGACAAGGTGTCCATAAAACAAGCCTCCTGCACATATTTGTTGAAAGAACATATTTTCGCCGACGAATGTATTGACTGAACAATGTTGTTACACTATAATTGAATTGTAACATACAAGTGCAATCAGTTCAACAACAATTTTTATTAGAGGAGGAAAAAAGCAAAATGACGAATGTTGAAATCAGGAGAGAAGCAGCCGGAGCGGGCGTGAAGCTGTGGCAGATTGCGGACAAGCTGGGGATCACAGACAGTTATTTTTCCCGCAAGCTTCGAAAGGAATTTACCAACGAGGAAAAAGAAAAAATCCGCGCAATCATAGCGGAATTAGCCAAGGAGGTGTAAGCATGGCGCGCATGAGATTACAAAAAGACGTATTTGCCTACATAAAGGAGAAAGACCCGCAAACAGCCTTAACGCCTCACGCTTTGCGCTGTATGGTTCTTGACGGGACAATCCCTCATGTGGACGTGGGAAGAAAGAAGCTCATTAATTTGGACGTGTTGGACGAATATCTTGAACACCCGGAACGCTTTCCCACTCCGGAGGAACCAGGCAAGATCAGGCCGGTGAGATAGGAGGGAAAGTAATGGCGATTCGAACACCATTAAAAGCAATTAGAGCAAAATGCTTTGACTGTTGCTGCGGTCAATTTCAGGAAATCAAGTTATGTACTGTAAAGGATTGCCCCCTCTACGAATATAGAATGGGCAAAAGGCCAAAAAGTAGTGGGCTAGCTAACAATTTTATGAAAGATAGTGATAGGAATATAATTTCACCAGAAACACCAGATTGTTTCGAAAAAGTTGAGATAGCCCCCAACTTATCAGAAATAACGAGCAATCAAAGAGGATAGGAGGGAAGCGCCTTGACTTTAATCGACTATATCCCGTTCGGCAGATCGAACGCAATTCAGGCAAAGGCATTAGCTAAAGCGGCGGGTTTTCCAGATGTGAGGACGCTTCAGCAAGCAATCCACAGCCTGAGAGTGCAGGGCGTTTTGATTCTATCCAGTACACAGGAGCCGCAAGGGTACTTTTTGCCGGAACCCGGCGAGGATTACGAGGTATCCAAGTTTTTAAATTCCATGAGATCACGGGTAAGGGAGATCGAAGCCGCAGCAAGGCCAGCGGAGATTTTCCTGAACGCCGCCGGAAATGGCGGTGATTAAATGGCGGAGAAAAGAATGTTTTCCAAACAGGTTATTGACAGCGACGCTTTTTCAGATATGCCTTTGACCGCACAAGCCTTATATTTTCATCTTGCCATGCGTGCCGATGATGACGGCTTTGTAAACAGTCCTAAAAGAATACAACGGGGAATTGGTGCAAGCAATGATGATTTGAAGCTATTAGCTATGAAAGGCTTTATCATTCCGTTTGAAACCGGAATAGTGGTAATTACCCATTGGAAAGTTCATAATTATATCCGTAAGGATACCTATACCGAAACTGCGTATCAGGACGAAAAAGCCGCATTACAGCTAAAAGATAACAAGGTTTATTTTCTTCCGTCCACGGATTGTCAACGAGCCGTCGACGATTCGTTGACACAGAATAGATTAGATAAGAATAGATTAGATAAGAATAGATTAGATAAGAATAGTATAGATATATGCGCGGAGCAATTTCATAGCTCCACGCCGGAAATAGAAGAATCGCCCGTTATTTCTCTTGTTTTGAATGACAAAAGCAATTTCCCCGTTTATCAGAAGCAGGTAAACGAATGGGAAGAATTATATCCAGCTGTGAATGTGATGCAGGAACTCAGAAAAATGTCCGGCTGGCTCAACTCAAACCCCAAAAAGAGAAAAACTAAAAGTGGGATTCTCCGATTTATAAACAGTTGGCTATCAAGGGAACAGGACAGCGGAGGAAGTAAACAAGCGGAACTGAATCAAAATAGTGCGTTTAAATTATCGGGAGACTATGAAAGTTTGTGAGGTGTGATATGGATATTTACGAGGAATATCAAGAGAAGCACAATCAGTTTGAAAAATTTAAAAGATACGTGGACGAATACAATAAAAATCCGCTGGTTCATGAAACCTACCTAAACGAAGACGGTGTACGGTACTGTAAAAACTGCAATTCGCCAATCCAAAAAGCCTCTTTTGATATTGGCGGGCATCGTTTACCGCTTACTAAACCATGCAATTGCAGGGATAAATACATAAAAGCGGAAAATGAAATTGAGACAATGAAGCGGGAATTTCGGGTGATTAATTATCTAAAAACGGAATGTTTTCCGCAGACCGCAATGTACGACTATATCTTCCCCAATAGTACGGGTGACGAGCAGAACATGAAAATCATGAGAAGGTACGCCGAAAAATGGGATAGTGTTTCCGCTAATAACATTGGTTTGCTGTTATGGGGAGATGTTGGAACTGGCAAAACTTACGCCGCCGCCTGTATTGCAAATCACTTAATTTTAGAGCACCGCTCTAAAGTGAAAATGACGAACTTTGCCGCCATTTTAAACGATCTTATGAATGTGAAAGTTGTGAAGAACGAATATATTGACAGTTTATGCAAATATGACCTTTTAATTATTGATGATCTGGGAATTGAACGAAATACCAGCTTTGCCACCGAGCAGGTTTTTAATGTGATTGATAAGAGGTATCAAACTAAAAAGCCGCTGATCGTGACCACAAATCTAACCTTGGATTTTATCAAAAATCCGCAGAATGTAGAGTATGCGAGGATTTATGATAGAATCCGGGAAATGTGTACACCTATCCAGTTTAAAGGGGAGAATATGAGGACAAAAGCAGCAAAAGGAAAACTTGAGATTGTAAAATCTTTTTTAGAGGAAGATTGATCGAGAAAATAAAAAAAGCCGCCCCCAAAACAGGACGGCCCCTAAAAGCTGATTATATTATAGGCGAAACAGGGGGCGGCTGTCAATGGCAGAACAAAGAGCGGACAAAGAGAAAACGGCATTTTGTCAGACAAACGAGGAATTAGCTGTACAGGCCCAGGCGGGAGACAAGGGCGCAATCTTACAGCTGTGGAACCAAACAAGGGGAATTATTTTTATGATTCTAGCCCGGTATTATAACCGGAATCCTG
>ERZ860710.854-NODE-854-length-17253-cov-3.404349_pt1 | contig 17253 bp, 16 predicted proteins | sample MGYA00509974_ERZ860710 | MGnify/ENA primary metagenome ERZ860710 (study PRJEB30046, sample SAMN00715261) | human gut metagenome | study: EMG produced TPA metagenomics assembly of the A metagenome-wide association study of gut microbiota in type 2...
TGACGGAATAGCCGCCCACCGGCAGGGTGGATTTTGTCATAATATTTTTGGTTTCTACATCCTGAAGGTTGGTCGGATATTTTTCGCGGACATTTCAGGGCATTTCCACACCTTTCCGCTCGGGAAATTTCACAGCGGTATCCTTTCCGGTACGGATAAATCCGCCGGATTTTTCCGCGTTTGGGTCACGGTTTGGGTCAGAGCAGAAAACTAGCGGCGCAGAAACTGCGCCGCAGTAATCAAAGATTAAGCAGTAAATCGTCAAATTCGCAGTTCCTTCTGATAGTCCGCCAGTTCCATTTCACTGTTCTCTGCCTTCTGCCGTAATTCTACAGTATACCGAGACCACTGCTCAAATTGAGCGGTGGTCATTTTCCGCTTCAGGTAGCGGGCGAAATGCGTTTTGTCCGCGCGATTATACGCGAGCCAGATGGATTCATTTTTGCATTTGTCGTCGTACCGTTTGTGGGAACCGATCTCGCGGCAGTGCTGTTCGCCGTACTTCACGGGACGCTCACAGTACTCCGCGCTCACGCGCCCGGTCTGTGGACCCAGCGATCGCGTATGCTCCGTGCTGAATCTATGGTAGCGTGGTAAATGACGGTCTGCAAAAGCTTTGTGTGTATACAGACGAACTGATAGTCGTTCGGAAAGATGTTGCCGACAAAGACGTGAACAAAGCGGCATGGGAGGCCATGCGCAGAATCATTGGCCAGCTAGAGTATTGAAAATCCATCGGAGTTGTTCATCAGAAACTGTTGGAGTTTGCGATGGAACTGCGTACGGTCAATGGCAAAAAGCAATATGGGTACCTCAAAAAGCCGCTGAAAGATATGCTGGATTTCATCGTGGATGAACTTGAAAAGATGCCGGAGGTAGCAACGTATTATTCCATCTGGAATGACCTGCGTGATACGCTAGAAAGTTACTACAAAAGCAGGTCCGGACAAGCACAATCCGCTTTCGCAGCAGAAAGAATTTCGCGCAATCAAGAACGTCATTATTCAAGAAGCGGCGCATTTGCGCTTTCAGCTCGAAGATTCTTTTGCACAGACTTCTACAAATCCGACACTTGCAGGTGAAAATACTCTATCCGCAGCTTCTCACCAAGTGCGTCTTCCATCCGAATATCTTTTGAGTTCAAGCGTCAAATTGTTTCACCAGATGAGGCAAGTTTTCCACGACACCGCCGCGCCACCCAGCAACCCGATGGGCATCTGCGTGGACTCCAAACGCCGTAAAAATCTCATGCAGAAGCGGGTAGCGATAGGACATAAGCAGGATGCCCATGGGCAGTCGCAGAGCAGTTTTGGGTAATTTGTCGTACAAATTGCACTTTTAACAGAAAAGAAAGGGAGGTAAACAGAGTGTTTTTTGCATGTATCCAAAGATGTTATTGAAGCACTTGTTTGTGTTGACGGTGACCAAAAATGTTGATATTATGTAGCTAAGAATTATATGAATTGCCGAGTAGGGGATGCTATGAGCCAAGTTGAATATTTTGCGGAGCGGAGCTTTGCAATCAAAGGGACGCTGGTTTTTACCGCACAGCGGGATCAATTTACCATCATGGAAGACGCATATCTGGTCTGCGATGGAAAAAAAGTTGCAGGGACTTATTCAGCGTTACCGGAGCAATATCGTCAAATTAAGGTTCTGGATGCAAGCGGGAAATTTGTGATTCCCGGAACATGCGACATCCACGTTCACGCCTCACAAGCACCCTTTCAAGGTATTGGGCAAAATATTGAAAACGGACAGTGGAACACATGGTTCGAGCGTTATGCGTTCCCAGACGAGTCTAGATTTAACGATCCAGCGTATGCGGAACTGACCTACACTCGCTTTGCGAAGTCACTTCTTGCTACACCGACGACGCGCCTGTGTGCCTATGCCACGACCAGCCGCACGGCGACAGAGACTCTCATGAAAGCTCTGGCAAAGTTCGGCTTTGCAGGTTACGTTGGGAAAGTCAATATGGATCGAAACTGTGCAGCTGGACTGTTGGAAACAACAGAGGAAACAATTGCGCAGACCCGCCTTTGGCTAGAGGAAACGAAAGATGGTATTGGTGCAATCTACCCGATCCTCACACCGCGTTATTTCCCGAGTTGTACGGAAAGCTGTTTAGAGCAACTGGGAGAGCTTGCCGAGGAATACCACGTCCCAGTGCAGTCACATCTTTCGGAGGGGCTGGATGAAATTGACTGGGTGCACGAGCTTGCACCGGATCTTGATTATTATGCGCAGGCCTATGACCGTGCTGGTTTGCTTGGACCGCATACACGGGCTGTGATGGCGCACTGCGTTTTTTCCTCCCCCGAAGAGGTGAAAACGCTGAAAAGACGCAATGTGCTGGTAGCACATTGTCCACAGTCGAATATGAACAGTTGCGGTTGCGCAGCACCAATCATGGAATATCTCGATGCTGGAATTGCAGTCGGACTGGGCACGGATGTCGGCGGCGGCAATACCCTGAATATGTTCCGAACGATCTTTGAAGCGATTTTGGCGTCTAAAGTCTTTTGGGCTTCCAAAAACAGCGCGCGCAATATGGATCAGCGGAAAGTTTTGTCTCTGCCCAATGCGTTTTACCTTGCAACAAAAGGCGGCGGCGTACTTTGGAAAAGCGGGAGCTTTGAACCGGGATATTGCTTTGATGCGGTGATTTTGGATGACAGCCGCTTCTGCGACGGCGTGCAGCGGACACCGTATGAGCGGATAGAACGGTTAATTACCAGGTCGGATGATCGAGACATCTGTGCAAAATATATTGACGGCGTCTGTGTCTACAAAAAAGGAGAATAAGAACATGACAGCATTTACAGGAGACATTCAAATCCTTCTATACACCGAAGAGGAAAACTTTTCTGTCTGCCGAGACTTCTATCAAACGCTGCTCGGACAGAAGCCATATTACAGTTGGAACGAAAGCGCGCAGGATTGCGGCGCAAAGTTCCGGGCTGGTCGCGGTACAATCAGCGTACTCTGTCAGGCACATGACAGAAAGACCGGCCCTGTGATCGTCAATCTGGAAACCGAAGATGTCGATCAGACCTATCAGGAGCTTACGGCTGCAGAAGGCATCCGGATTGTGAGCAAGCCTGTAACACAGAGCTACGGTACAAGGTACTTTGCCGTTGAAGACCCCTGTGGAAACCGGATCAACCTGTATCACAGCAATCACTGAGTTCAGACGATCCTGCGGTTCAGCTGATACTTGATATAGTCTGTGTCCGAGTAAATCTGCGAACTGATAAACGGTTCATTGTGATTATCAAGACACATGCTGCTCAGAAAGAGCAGCGGATGCTGCTTGTCCTCGAGCAGGGATTCAAGGAACGGGTAGTCTTCCGGTTGGGCAACGGAGATTGTGGTTTCGTCCTGACAGGCGGCGCGGCCGGTTGCGAGAAAAAGGAAAAGCCGCAGATCGGTATTGTTTGACCCAAGCAGCTGTACACGCTGACCTTTCGAGAGGAAGGCCAGCGGGAAACTGTCTTCAGCCAGTACACAAAAATGTTCATCTGCCGTGTACAGGCAGCGCCGGGTGAGGATCCGATCTTCTTCACCGATGTGAAAACGGGTGGAAAAGAAAGCTCCTGCGCGCTGCTGCACAAATCCGAGCTGCCGCATGGCGGGCGTGTGTCCCTGCTTGGAGATCAGCGTCGGAAAATCGACAAAGTGGAGCAGGCTTTCATCCTCCAGCAGCGGCTGATGACGCACATAGGTGCCGCTTCCTTGCCTGCGCTGGACGAAGCCTTCTGTTTCCAACTGGCTCATGACTTCCCGGATCGTGGTTCGGCTGACATCGAAACGCTTTGCAAGCGCAGGCTCTGAGGGCAGCCGTTCGCCGGGTTCCGCATTGCGCAGCAGGAGTTCAAGCTGTGCGCGCACCCTGGATTGTTGTGTTTGTGAGGATAGACGGAGCATAGAAGAAGCACCTCCAGCTTTTTTACTGATTATAGTCATTTATTAAGAAGTTTGCAAGTATAAATATATGTATTTTGGGTCGATATCCGAAACGGAAGAAAGGAAGAGAAGTATGCAGCACAGGGATTATTTTGAAAAAGAGGTACGGACGGTCCTCTGCGTCAGAGACTTGGAGCGGAGCCGGAACTTCTATCAGCAGACATTGGAACTGGTTCCGGTCTGGGACGGCGGAATGGAGGGCTGCCGCTTTGCTGCAGCAGGCGGTGCAGTAGAGCTGCGTCCGGCCGGCGCCGATCTTCCGCAGGGGCCGACGACGATTATGCTGGAGGCGGACAATGTTGATGACTGCTATTCGCGGTTGGCAAGAAAACCGGGGCTGCATGTTTATGAACATATCGCGGACCGCCCGTATGGAATCCGGCTGTTCCAGCTGCTCGATCCAGATGAAAACGTGATTGTGATCTTCTCCTGGAGTCGTGATGTGATGGAGTACCAGCATGGTTGGCAGCCGACAGTTCCGGGGATGTTCCGTGGTGAATACCGCGCAGTGGCGTATGTAGATGTGGCGGACTATGAACAGAGCCTGGCATTCTACCGAGATATTCTCAGGCTCCGTGCATGCTATACCTGGGACTACGGAACAAAGGACCGGGGGCATAAATTTGTAATCGGATCCGGGGACGGAACGCTGGAGGTACTTTGCAGAAAGGATCCGATGCCGCAGGGGAACGAGACGCTGATGTTTGAAGCACAGGATGCAGACAGTTGCTTTGAGGCAATCATGAAAAAGGAAGCGCCGCTGGTTCAGGTTTTGCAGGAACCCTGTGGCTGCAAGGACGGAACGCGGGCGTTTACCCTGCTTGATCCGCATGGAAATCATGTTGTGATCTATAGTGAGCAGAGATGATAAAACAGGAGGAACGGCGAGTGGAACCGATTTTACGGGCGGAAAAACTCACGAAACGATTCGGAGAATTGACGGCAAACCGGGAGATTGACATCGAAATCCACGCCGGTGAAATCCATGCGATAGCAGGCGAGAACGGTGCGGGAAAAAGTACGCTGATGAAGATGCTCTATGGTGTCTATCAGCCGACTGCCGGAAATCTGTATATTGACGGAGAAAAAATGGAGCGCTGGAATCCGACGATTGCCCGCGAAAAGGGTATCGGAATGGTATTTCAGGATTTCCGGCTCGTTCCTGCTTTCACAGTTCTGGAAAATGTATTCCTTTCCCTCCATTCTGCCGGGTGGAAGATCAATAAAAAGAAGCTTCGCGATGAAATTAATCGAATCTCTGCGGAGTATCGCCTTTCCGTGGATCCTGACACGGAGGTTTGGAAGCTTGACCTCGGACAGCGGCAGCATGTGGAGATTCTGAAGATTCTGCTGGATCCGCAGACCCGTGTGATGATTTTCGATGAGCCCACAAGCGTGCTGGCACCGCACGAAGTGCAGGCTTTTCTGCAGATGCTGAGCGGATTCCGCAATAAGGGGTATGGGATCTTCCTGATCACGCACAAAATTGACGAGATCCTTGCTGTGGCTGACCGAATCACAATTCTGCGTCAGGGCGAACATGTCTGTACCTTTGAACGCAGAGATGGCTTCAGCCAGCAGCAGATCATCTCGGCAATGATGGGGAATGTTCCGGTCAACTTTGAGCTGGAACGCCCGGAATGCAGTGAGGAAAACGAAGCAGCGGCACTGCAGCTGTCGCTTTCCGGAGTCAGCATAAAGGATGACCACGATCAGTTGATTCTGCATGATGTCAGCTTTGAAATGCACAAAGCAGAGATCCTGGGCATTGCCGGCATATCCGGAAATGGGCAGAGAGAACTGGCGGAGGCCATATACGGAGCGCGGAAGCTGCAGAGCGGTATCCTGAGCGCAAATGAAGAGGATATCTCCTCAACAGATATTGCGCATAGAATCCGGTTGGGGATGCGAATGGTGACTGAGGATCCCATTCGCGACAACGTTGTTCCGACGTTTTCGATTCTGGAAAACATGGCGCTGGTCGGCCTGGATCCGATTTACCGCCATGGTGATATGGACTGGCAGGCAATGCGCAGTCAGCTGCAGACACATTCTGAGGTCAAGACCCTCCGGGTCCCACAGGCAGAAAGAATTGCCGGGACACTTTCTGGCGGCAATCTGCAGCGAATGACGTTTGCCCGTGCCGTTATCTCTAGACCGCGCCTGTTAATTGCCAGTTATCCAAGCCGGGGACTGGACATCGCCACAGTACACGCAGTCCACAAGACACTGTTCCGGCTGAAAAAACAGGGCGTGGGTACGATCCTGATTTCCGAAGATATCTCGGAGCTGTTCACGATGTGCGACCGGATCCTGGTCCTGTCTTCTCACACTGCGTTTGGACCGTACTGTGTAGACGCGTGTACGCCGAATGAGATCGGAAAAATTATGCTTCAAGGAGAGAACGCACATGAATAAGGCACAAAAGAAGCCGCTGCAACTTCAAGACAGCTTGGCAGTTAGGATCCTGATCTGCGTCCTGTTTCCTCTGATCGCGTTTGCCGGGCTGCTCCTGTCGCAGGGCAAATCGCCGCTTGTGGCGTATCAGACCATCATTACATCTATTTTTGGTTCGGCTTACGGCTTTGGCGAAGTAATTGTCCGTGCGTCGTATCTGATCCTGACGGGTCTTGCGGCAAGCATTCCGGCCCGTGTTGGCCTGGCCAACGCAGGCGGAGAAGGCCAGATGGCGATTGCCGCTCTCGGAACCGCTGTTGCCGGAAGCACAGTGCTGGCAAATCTGCCCGGTGTTATCGGAATCCCGCTGATGCTGCTGGTTGGTATGATCTGCGGGGCTTTGTATGCAGGCGTCGGTGTTTTTCTGAAGCAGAAGCTTGCAATGAACGAGATCCTGACGACAATCCTTATGAACTATGTTGCGACCTACCTGATCTCTGCCATGCTGTTTGGCGGCCTTCGCGATCCAAATGGATGGAATTACCCGCAGACGGTAGAAATTGCGCCCCAGCTGCGTTTTCACACCTTTTTTGGAACAAGAATGAACGCCGGTATCTTTGTCGCGATTGCCATGGCAGGCTTGACCTGGTATATCATCTATCATACAAGAGTGGGGTTTGCGGTGCGTACGATCGGCGGAAACCAGATGGCTGCACGTTACGCAGGCATACAAGTGAGAAAAATACAGACCTGGGTGTTCTTGTTCGCGGGTGCACTTGCCGGCCTTGCCGGCGCGGTCATGGTCGTCGGCGTCGAGGGCCGTATGCGGATCAGTGCGGGCGAGACCATGGGCTTTATGGGCTTCCTTGCTGCAGGAATGGCTGGAAACAACCCGCTTTTGCTGATCCTGTCCGCCTTACTGATCGGCGGTTTGACCGTCGCCGGTAACGGCATGGAGATCAACACCGGGCTTCCGGCGGCGACAATGCAGATTTTGATCATGCTCGTTTTGCTGACAATTATGACGGTGGGAGGAAAGAGAAAGGCATGAATGAACTAACAACGATTCTCATTTGCATGGTCAGCGCAGGAACTCCCATCATTTACGCGCTGCTTGGGGATTTGATTGGCCAACGAACCGGCATCACCAGCCTGAGCGTAGAAGGAAGCATGCTTTGTGGCGCATGTGTAGGCTTTGCCGTAGCAGCCGGGAGCGGAAGCCTGTTTTTGGCTGTTTTGTGCGCAGCGATTGCAGGCGGATTGATTGGGCTGATCCAGGCGTTCCTTTCCATCTCCAGAAAAAGCAACATGATGGCGACCGGGTTTATCCTGATTTTCTTTGCGCAGGGCCTGACCACCTTTTTTGGAAGATCGCAGCTCGGCGTCAGCCTTGGAAAGTCGTTTTCCCTCGCCATTCCGGTTCTGAGCAAGATTCCGGTGATTGGGCCGGCCTTTTTTCAGCAGGATATTCTGACGTATATCGCTTATGTACTTCCGGTGTTAGCTTGGTGGTTCCTGACAAAAACAAGAACGGGGCTGGTGCTCTGTTCTGTGGGGGAACGGCCTGATGTCACAAGAGCGTACGGGTATAACCCGGTGGTTCTGCAATACGGAGCGGTTATTTTTGCAGGTGTTCTGGCTGGAATCGGCGGGGCACATATGAGCGTGATCTATGCGATGAGTTGGGCAAACAACATGATCAACGGACGGGGAATTATTGCCTCCTCTCTGGTGATCCTCTGCTCGTGGAAGCCGCAGCGAGCATACCTTGCGGCGTATCTGTTCGGCCTGGCACAGGCGCTGCAGATATTCTTCCAGATCCACGAAGTGCCCATTTCCATGTATGTGACATTGATGATGCCCTACCTGTTTACATTGGTTGCTCTGGCAATTATTTCGACGTCCAAAAAGCCGTCGATGCCGGAACAACTGAAAATTATTACTTAAAGAAAAAGGACGGAGGAAAAACAATGAAAAAAGTAGTTGCAATGATGTTGGTGCTGGTTCTGCTCGCGGCAACGCTGGTGGCATGCGCAAAGCCGGCTGACCCCACCCAGACGCAGACGGAACAGACGGGCGACGTCAAGCCCGGTGCGGGGGCAAAGAAGCTTGGCATTATCCTGAGCGGAACAAAAGACGACTATGGCTTCAACCTGAATTTCGTGCAGCTTGGTGAACTTGTTGAGAAAGAGCTTGGCATTGAAGTCGTGATTAAGGAAAACGTCCCTACAACCTCTGACAGCGAAGGTGTCATGGAGGAGCTGATTGCACAGGGGTGCACCATTCTGTTCCCCTCGCAGTTTGGATTCCTCGAATACTCGCACAATGTCGCGCTGCGTCATCCTGAGGTAGCGTTCTATTCGCTCCCGATCACGGATTACGCCGGCGGAAACTTTTCCATCATCCATGGAGAAGTGCAGGATGTCTGGTATCTGAATGGTGTCCTGGCCGCCATGTATTCGACAACGGACAAGATTGGCTTCATTGGCTCTCTGCCGATCCCGGATGTCATTGTTGCCATCGACGCGTTTGCACTTGGCGCGCAGTCGATCAAGCCTGAGATTGATATTACCGCGGTCTTTACCGGGTCGTGGGCGGATACTGGCCTGCAGACCACATCTGTGAACCAGTTGATCGACAGCGGTTGTGATGTCATTGCGCCGTTCCAGGATTCCATCAAGACGATGATGGAAATCTGCCGCAGCCGTGGCGTGCACTGCTTCGGCTGCAACTCTGATGCGTATGAGCTGGATCCCCAGACGTGGCTGTCTGCGTGCATTACGGATTGGAGCGGCTATATTCCGTATCTGAAGCAGGCGATTGACGGAGAATATGAACCGGTGAACATCAGCGGCGGCATGGAACTGAACCTGATCAAGCAGGCAACATTTGGCGACACAGTCTCTGATGAGATCGTGGCGAAGCTTGGTGAAGTGCGCGAGCAGTTGATTAACAAGGAGATTGCCGTGTTTGAGGGCCCGATCTATGCGCAGGACGGTTCGGTCATGTTTGAGGACGGATACAGACCGACGATCGAAGAAATCAACGTGATCGATCAACTGGTTCAGGGCGTAAAGGGCAGCATGAACTGAGCGGGAAAAGCTATGCTGATTGACGCGCATGTTCATATTTTCCCAAACGTTGATGGGTATGGCCCAAAAGGCCATACCCATGGCGCGGGATATGGCCGGATCGATGCAGGAGACGGCATTGCACAGGATGTGCTGCCGGCGATCAACGAAAACACCAGCCATACATTGCAGATGCTGCTGCATGAGATGCGGCAGGCACAGGTGGATAAAGCTGTCCTGATTCTTTGCCCATGCTATGGAGACTGGAGCGAGTATGTACTGCAAGCATGCCGGGACTATCCGGAGCAGTTTACTGCCTCCGCTTTTTTTGACCCTTGGAGTCCCGCGGCGCGCCAGTATTATGCCGAAAAGCTGGAAGGATCGCTTTGGAAAAACATTAAAATTGAGTTTTCTGAGGCGGGCGGCCTGTACGGTGTCTATCCCGGCGTACAGCTGGATGCACCAGAGCTAAGATGGCTTTGGGAGGCCATGGAAGCAGGTGGAAAAACGGTTTCGTTTGACCTCGGTCGGCCAGGCGATGGTTCTTATCAGACAGATCAGATCGCGTCCATCGCAAAGCGTCATCCGGGATTGAAAATCGTGCTTTGCCACATGGGGCAGCCCTCGCGAGCTGCAGAGCGCAACCCGGAGCTTTGGTCTGCGTGGTTGGAGCAGATTCGTTTGGGTACGTTGCCAAATGTTTGGTTTGATCTTTCCGCGCTCCCGTATCATGTGCAGAAGGAAGAAGAATATCCATTTCCCAGTACGAAACGCTATTTTGACTTGGCACGCGGGATCGTGGGAGCAAAGAAATTGTTATGGGGGACAGATATTCCATGGCTGCTGGGGACGGCAAACTATCAGCAGTTGGTGGCACACGGAAAATTCCTTTTGTCCGACTGTACGGAGAAAGAGCGAGAGATGATGTTTGCAGGAAACGCATGGGATGTTTATTGGAATCATCGCAAATGAAAGTAGGGAGTCGACAAAATGAATGTTTCTGAAAGACTGGCTGCATGTACATCAATATCTGAAACAATTTTTCCATCTTTCATAAGAAGAATCCTGTCGCAGTACTCAAGTGCCAGTTCCGGATTGTGTATACACATGAGGGCACATTTGTTATCAGAAATAATATTCCGGATATGTTTCATAAGCATATGGCGGTTAGAAAAATCAAGCGCACTGTCAGGCTCATCAAGAAGCAGAAGCGCCGAATCTTCTATAAGTGTGCGTGCAAGTATGCATAACTGTTTCTGGCCTTCGCTTAATGTGAGAAAATCTGTATCATATAATCCGGCAAGTCCTACGGAATCAATAGCTTTATTAGCACGATGTCTCATGTCGGAGTTATACGATTCAAGCATGTGAAGCTGTGGATTAAATCCGAGCAGACACACTTCTCTTACAGTCATACTTATGCTTATTCCGGTTCTTTGTGGAATGTAGCTTATCATGCCAGCTCTTTTCCTGACAGACATACTTTCAAGCTGGAGTTCACCAAGCATGCATTTTCCACTATGTTTAACAAGATTCATGACAGCTCTTATAAGCGAGGTTTTACCACAGCCGTTATTACCGATTATTGCTGTAAGTTGTCCAGACTGAATGTTAAAGCTTGCATTCTGGACAGCACATTTGCTTCCATAATATACTGATACATCTGAAACATATAATTCAGGATTGAATGAATCGGACATTATACAACCTCCTTTTTATTAGCTTTGATAAGCAGGATTATAAGCAGCGGCGCACCAAGAAGTGATGTAAATATGCTTACAGGAAGTTCTGATGAGGATACACTTCTTGCAAATATATCAGCAAGTGTCATGATGATGGCACCAGCCAGTCCGCTTGATATGTATGTGAATCTGTCATTGCGTCTTGTGAGTAATCTGGCAATGTGAGGTGCAATAAGTCCAATAAAGCTGATAAGTCCTGTTACACATATAATTGATGATACGATTAATGTTGCAATAATTAATATAATAAAACGCAGAACTGTGACGTTGACACCGAGAGCGGCAGCTTCATCCTCATTTATCGAGAGAATGAGAATCTGTCTGTATAATAAAGTCATGCTTATAAAGCCTGCACATGTTACAAAGAAAGGAATAGCAAGGCTGTCCTTTGAAACACCGTTAAGGCTTCCCATGATCCAGTATTCAATAGAAGCAAGCTGTTTTTCAGGATCTGCAGCAAGTTTGAGAAACATAAGAATTGTCTGTGCTACAGAATGAATGGCAATGCCAGCAAGTACAATTGTGTAACTGTTTCTGCCGGGAACAAGATAAGCCACAAGTAATGTGATTATAAGGGCAATTATTCCTCCGGCAAATGCGGATATTGATACAACAGGGGTTAAAGACGAAACCGCAACTATAGCAAAAGCTGCGCCGGCACTAGCACCGGAAGAAACACCGACAACATCAGGTGATGCCAGTGGATTTTTAAATATCATCTGATATACATAACCAGATATTGAAAGACCAAAGCCTCCAATAATACCCATAATGGCGCGTGGAAGTCTTAGTCTTTTAAAGACCATAATTGACATAGTGTCCCCTGACAGCAGTCCTTTTAATGTGAGTGGATACTGTCCGGTAAGAACTGACCATGTAAACACTGCTATAAGAAGCAGTGCCCACATGACAGATAATAGTATAATTTTGTTCCGGTAATTATTAATATTCTTGAACATAAATCATCCTTAATTATTTTGCAGGTGTAAATCCATAAAAGCTTTCATAGAATTTAGTTACACAAGTCTCATAGAAATCTTTAGTTACCTTTTCCGGGTGAAGAACAGAAGCAATGTATATACTTCCAAGGAAGCTTCCAGGAACTGGAGAATCCCATGCTTCAATATCATTAGGAAGCTTTACTACATTTTTGTTCTTAACAGCATTGCAGCCGGCAAGATTAGCATCATTTAAGATATCTTCGACTGTATATGTTGCATCAGCAGCGATAACGATGTAATCAGGGTTCCATGCAAGAATCTGCTCGTAAGAAACATTTGCCCAGTAGGTATCTGTAAGTTCAGAAGCAACATTTTTACCACCTGCGTTAGTAAGCAGAGTATTCTGATACATCTTGCTTCCGGCAGTTGAGAGAACAGAGCTGTTACCTGCAAGGTATACAGATGGGGTATTCTCGCCAGAAACATTAGTCTTGTTATCAGCTAAAAATGTCTTGATTGAATTATTAAGTGCTTCAGCACGACCGACATTGTTAGTAATCTTTCCAACAAGAGTTATACATTCCTCTAAAAGTGACTGGTCTTCTGGATTCACAACAACAGCCTTGATTCCAAGACTTTCAAGAGTATCAGCTGTTTTCTTTAATTTCATTGGAAGAAATACAACATCAGGTGCAGCAGCTACACATGCTTCTGTGTTGAATTCCTTGGCTGTTCCCATGTTAGGAAGGCTCACGATTGCTGGAGCTGCAAGCTTGTAAATATTTCTTGTGTTAGCCTTGGCTTCGATTCCAACGAGTTTATCTTGTAATCCAAGTGCAAGAAGAAGGCTTGTTGAAATGTAGTAAGATGATGCAATCTTTTCCGGAGCCTTTTCAAATGTTACTGTTCTTCCAGCCTGGTCAGTAACAGTAAGAGGATAGCTTACGCCAATTTCATTAAACTGTGACATTATGTCAAATGCTGAAGTAGTTGCTTCTTCTGTGCCCTTATCTGAAGTTGTAGAATTGCCGCATGCTGATAATGAAAAAAGCATGAGCATTGCTAAAAAGAGGGCGGTAAATCTTTTAAAATTCTTCATGTTAAAATCCTTTCTGCGAATTGGTTTGTGGAGATGTATTAGAACGGACGCCTCAAAAAATTGTTAAATTCAACGCAGGACACGCTTTCGCTGCTTGTCGCTCGCAGCGGTACTAGGTTCGCAGGAATTTGTTGTCACTTCGTGCCAACTATTCCCGCTTACCAAGTACCGGCGGCTCCAAAGCATCCTGCGTTGGACTCAACAATTTTTCGTGGCTGTTGTTCTAAATATATCATAAAACAATTCTCATAAATTATATTAGCGAATGAATTTTATCAGATTGACAAGGGTTTTACAAGCCGTTATATTTATATAAGGAAAGAGAATGAGATTATTTATCAATTTAGTAGCGAAGGATGACAGACAGGTTGTGGCGGGCACAGGCCCGATGCCAGCAGGCGAGGGCTCGATTTGCAGCGTGCTGTGTGGGAGTTATGCCGCCATATGCTTAAAGGGGTGTGCAGAAAATCTCGTTCAAGCGTAGCGCGTTTGATTTTCTGCACACTAATAGGCTTTGCAGATGGCGGCAGCTACTCCCACTAAGCTAAGCTGCCATGAGAGTCATCACCTGCAGGTAACGGGTCTGGCTGCCACAACCGTCCGTCTTTCTCTCACTAATAAACAGATTGGAGTTTTTATGCTTACTATACAGAATTATAAGAAAGTAGAAAGCCTTGAAGAAGCCTATGAGCTTAATCAGAAGAAAGCTAACCGTATTGTCGGCGGCATGATGTGGATGCGTATGGGCGACAACAGAATGAATACGGCTATTGATATGTCAGGGCTTGGACTTGATAAGATTGAAGAATCAGATGAAGAATTTAAGATTGGCTGTATGACTACTTTAAGACAGTTAGAAGTTCATGAGGGTTTTAATGAATATACAGATGGCTGTGCCAAGGAGGCTTTAAGGCATATTGTAGGTGTGCAGTTCAGGAATCTTGCAACTGTTGGTGGAAGCATATATGGAAGATATGGATTTTCTGATGTTCTTACATTATTAATAGGACTTGACTCATATGTGGAGTTATATAAGGGTGGAATAGTTTCCCTAAAGGAGTATGCGGCCCAGAGCTATGACAGGGATATTATTGTAAGCATTATCGTTAAGAAAAAGCCAGTCAAGATGTTTTATGAGGCAGTAAGAATAACAGAAACAGACCTTCCGGTTCTTACCTGCGCTGGCGTGGGCTTTAGCGGTTCAGGCAAATATAATATATGCATAGGTGCAAGACCGGGAAGAGCAATTGTTGTTAAAGATACAGATGGAATACTTGCAGGCGGTATTAATGAGAAGTCGGTAGAGGAATTCAGTACATTTGTTAAGACAAATGTGCCTACAGCGGGCAATATGAGAGGAAGTGCTGAGTATAGAAGCCATCTTGCAGGCGTTCTTGCAGGCAGGGCACTTCAGAATATTAACAGAGATTAATTGGTGATTACGGATTGGAGAATATATGTTAGTTGATATTAAGTTGAATGGGAAATCTGTCAAATCAGATATTACGGCAGATATGACACTCTATGAATTCGTGAGAGAGCATGGCTGTTACAGTGTAAAATGTGGCTGTGAAACATCTAACTGTGGTTTATGTACAGTATTTCTTAATGATAAGCCTGTCCTTTCATGTTCAGTTCTTGCAGCAAGAGCAGACAAATGCAGTGTAACAACACTTGAAGGATTACAGGAGGAGGCGTCTGAATTTGTCACATTTATAGCAGACCAGGGAGCAGAGCAGTGCGGATTCTGTAATCCGGGATTTGTTATGAATGCATTGGCACTTTTCAGAGAGAATCCTTATCCTGATGAAGAGGAGATAAAGGAGTTCCTTTCAGGAAATCTGTGCAGATGTTCAGGTTATGAGGGACAGTTAAGGGGAATTATGAATTTCCTTGAAGCAAAGAAAGCGAAGGAGGCTGAATAGATGAAGTCGGTTAATAAAGCTGTCAGAAAAAAAGATGCGATGGAACTGCTTCTTGGAAAGCCGGTGTATACAGAGGATATTGCACCTAAGGACTGCCTTGTGGTAAAGCTTCTGCGCTCACCATATGCCAACGCATTTGTAAAGAATATTAATACTGATATTGCGATGAAGGTGCCGGGAATAGAAGCAATATTTACATATAAAGATGTTGACCAGAATATGAAAAGATTCACATGTGCAGGTCAGACTTATCCTGAGCCAAGTCCTTATGACAGGCTTATTCTTGATAAGCATGTAAGATTCATAGGCGACCCGGTTGCCATTGTTGCAGGTGCTGATGAACGCTGTGTTGATAAGGCAATGAAGCTTATTAAGACAGAATATGAAGTGCTTGAACCATTGCTTGATTTCACTAAGGCAAAGGATAATGAGATTCTTGTACACCCTGAGGATAACTGGGAGGCATTATGTCCGGTTGGAGCTGATAATAAAAGAAATCTGTGCGCGCATGATGAGAGTGGCGACGGAGATATCGATAAAGTGTTAGATGAGTGTGATATTGTGATTGACAGGACATATCATACTAAGGCATGCCAGCAGAGCATGATGGAGACTTTCAGAACTTTCTGTACAATAGATACTTATGGAAGACTTCATGTCGTAAGTTCTACACAGATAGTATTCCATTGCAGGAGAATTATCTCACATGCACTTGGAATATCGCCATCTAAGATAAGAGTTACCAAGCCAAGAATTGGAGGCGGATTTGGAGCAAAGCAGACATCTGTATCAGAGATATATCCTGCATTTGTTACATGGAAGACTAAGAAACCGTCTAAGATTATCTTTTCAAGAGAGGAATCACTATCAGCTTCATCACCAAGACATGAGATGCAGATGCATGTAAGACTTGGTGCAACTAAGGATGGTATTGTAAAAGGAATTGATTTATACACATTATCTAATACAGGTGCATATGGCGAGCATGGTCCTACAACAGTAGGTCTTTCTGGACACAAGTCAATTCCATTATATGGAAAGGCAGAGGCGTTCCGTTTTGTAAGTGATGTAGTATATACTAATATAATGTCAGCGGGTGCTTACAGAGGTTATGGTGCGACACAGGGACTTTTTGCAGTCGAGTCAGCTGTAAATGAACTGGCAGACAGACTTCATATGGATCCGTTTGAAATCAGATTTAAGAACATAGTAAAAGAGGGCGATGTAATGCCTGCTTACTATGGACAGGTTAATACAAGCTGTGCGCTTGACAGATGTCTTGCAAAGGTCAAAGAGATGATTAAATGGGATGAGAAATATCCTATGAGAAAGATTTCTGATACTAAGGCACGTTTTGTCGGAATGGGCATGGCAATGCAGGGGTCAGGCATATCAGGGGTTGATGTCGGCAGTGCGACACTAAAGCTTAATGATGAAGGTGTATATACTATGAACATCGGAGCTGCTGATATGGGAACAGGCTGTGATACAATACTTGCACAGATTGCAGCAGAGGTTCTTGAATGCAGCACAGACAATATAAGTGTATTTGGTGCAGATACTGACATATCACCTTATGATTCAGGTTCATACGCATCAAGTACAACATATGTAACTGGTAAGGCTGTTGAAAAATGTGCATTAGAACTTAGAGACAGAATCGAAAAGCTTGGTGCTAAGATGTTAGGATGCGAGAAATGTGATGTCACATTTGACGGAAAGAAAGTAATATGCGAATCAGGTGAGAACAAGGATAAATGTGTAACCCTGGCCGATATATCAACAGCATCCATGTGTGGTAATGATATAGCACTTTCAGTTACCAATACACATACATCACCTATTTCACCACCACCATTCATGGTTGGAGCAGCGGAGGTCGAGGTTGACCTTCTCACAGGTGAGAGCCGTGTTGTTGAATATGACGCATGTGTTGATTGTGGAACACCTGTTAATCCTAACCTTGCAAGAGTACAGGCAGAGGGCGGTATCTTACAGGGAATCGGAATGACAATGTCAGAGAATATCACATATTCAGATAAAGGCAAGCTGTATGAGAACTCATTTTTACAGTACAAGATTCCATCAAGAATGGATATTGGACATATT
>ERZ860710.863-NODE-863-length-17015-cov-3.531840_pt1 | contig 17015 bp, 8 predicted proteins | sample MGYA00509974_ERZ860710 | MGnify/ENA primary metagenome ERZ860710 (study PRJEB30046, sample SAMN00715261) | human gut metagenome | study: EMG produced TPA metagenomics assembly of the A metagenome-wide association study of gut microbiota in type 2...
TGGGTTCGGTATTTCTATATCTGTTTTCTGTCCATCCACATATAGCATTCCGTTTATCCCTCCCATGTAAATATCTCCTTGACGGGAAACCCACACGGCTTTCTTTAAAAACTCATTGTTTTCAGCTCCATCAGACTTATCCAACGAAATCAGCTTCTTCTCCCTATCCAGCCAGACGAAAAGTTCCTCATTCGTTCCTATCCAGAGCCGTTGCTGATTATCACATACTAAAGCCGTTATATTTCTCAACGGATGAGTTTCAAGCTGAGTTTCTTGCTGAAGGTTCACATCATAACGAAAAATTTGATTACTAAACCCAATCCAAAAAATTCCATGAGCATCTTTTGCCACACACTCTATGTCACTCTTTCTTGAAGAAGTATAAATAATCTCTATTTTATTGTTACGGTGATCCAGTGCATATATATGTTTTAAATCATACAAATATGTTTTCAAGCTATCGTAGCCAAATGGAATAACTTGTCCCTCTATAGGTATTCCTCTGTCATTTAATTGCTGAACCCTTCCATCATCCCAGTAATATCGATGTATATCCGATGATAATATAAGAATAGATTTCGTATCATCCTGATATAAATTTATACCTTTTCTACTATATAGTGCAATCTTATTAATTATTTCTCCTTTTTCATTAATGGAACGAATTTGCCCAGTATGTTTATTGAAGAAGAAAACTCCTTTTGAGAATAGAGAAATCAATAATTCATCTTGAGAATACCCACACAAAGAAACGACTTTCTCACCATAAGTACTTGGATAATGCACAAACTCCTTCGTAACAGGATTAAAACGATTAACCCCTCCTCCATCTGTTCCAATCCAAATTTCCTTTGAATCCGGCTCTTGATAAAAACTTAATACAGCCTTTTCACTTAACCCTGTTCTAAAACCCAAAGGAACATCTGTATAAGAACAGACAATGGAAGGACGAATATTTATAAGGCCTCCTTTTACACTACCTGCCCATACATTTTTCACTCCATTTCGTTGAAATAAACATTGTATAGAGTTAATAGGTAATGAATTATCGTCTCCAGATAAATGCTTTAATACAGTTATATTTCCTGTACGAGAATCAATAATATTAATACCTCCCCCATCTGTGCCAGCCCATATTTTACCATTATTCTCACTCAAGCATAAAATGACGTTATGACTTAATGCAGAGTTTTCAGTAGTATAAACTGCTTTTATATTCCCCTTCCTGTCATAACAGGTAATTCCTCTGTTATAAGAAGTAGTCCAGACACTACCTGTTGCATCTATCAAGGCATGTGTTATGTCATTTCCATCAGGGAAAGGAGAAGGCTGTTTCTTCCCAGTACGTAAATCTATACATAAAAGGCCTTTCCAGGATTCCATACATAACAAAGTATGCTCATCCCATAGTAGCATTTCTCTCACCGAAAATGAAGAGGGTACTTTGATTTCATGCAACGTACGTATTTTTCTTTCCTGATAAGAATACTGATAAATCTGACCATGCCCCGCCAGCAACAATCTGCCAGGCAATTTACAAACTGCAGTTGCTTTAAATGTATCTCCATTCTCATCCAACACAGGGATAAAGCGATCCGTATGTCGCTGATAGTTTACAACCCCTGAATCAGAAAGAACCCATAAGTTATGTAAACTATCTTCCTCTATTGCATAAATCTGATTTCCCGGAAGTGAATAAGGATTCCCTTCTTCATGAGAATAGGTTTTCAATTCATAACCATCAAATCTTCCCAACCCCTGCTTACTCACAATCCATACATATCCATTATCTTCTGCATAAATATATTGAATAGACGGAGGAAATCCATCCGACACAGACAACTGACGAAATACAAACTCCGCAGCATTCAGATTAAAAAAGCACAGTATAAGAAATAAAATACAGAAAAGTCTTTTTATATAGATGTTCATAAGGTTTACAACATTTAGCCAGAGTATACAAAAAATCATCCACCGTATATCTCCACTCATAGTTTAAACTAGACTGCAATATTCGCAAGAAATCTCGACATTCGCAAGTAAAAAGTAAAAAAGTTTAAAAATACATTTATAGTATCCCTGCATACATCACCCTCATTTATGCAGTATAAATCCTATTCCTCACAGTCATTACATGTTCGTTTTTGTCTAATTCATGTTCAAAATTCACTAATTTGCACTATTCAAGTATAGTTTTTCATACGTATAACGATTATCTGAGCACATTTATCGATTATAAAACATAAAATCATTCTGAATACAGCAATTTTGTAATTGTAAAAGAAATGAGAACAATAACTATAAAAAATTTTAGGACGAAAACATGAAATAATAAATACAGATATTAATGCAGTTTGCAAACCTTTAATCAAGCTTGTCTAATTACGCCATTGGTGAATTATACGAGTACATTCACTACCAATCCCAACCTTAATTACTACCTTTAATCATCATGAAAAAAATCTATTTTGCGGATGATCTGCCGCTTTCTCCGTTGGCTAATGCGTATGTACGTGCCCGTGGTGCTGACCGTATGTCGTCTTATGGCGATTTCATCGCTTTAAGTGATGTTTGTGACGCAGCAACCGCCCGTTTTATTAACCGGGAAGTATCAGACGGTGTTATTGCTCCGGGATATACGGATGAGGCGCTCGAAATCCTGAAAAATAAGCGTAAAGGTACTTATAACGTAATTAAAATCGATCCGAATTATAGACCGGCTCCGATTGAGCGAAAAGATGTGTTTGGAATCACTTTTGAACAGGGACGTAATGAAATAAAGCTGAATGGCGATGAACTGTTTGCTAATATTCCTACTCAAAACAAGAATTTTCCGGATGCTGCAAAGCGTGATTTGATGATAGCTCTCATCACTTTAAAGTATACACAGTCCAACTCTGTATGTTATGTGAAGGATGGGCAGGCAATCGGTATCGGGGCAGGGCAGCAAAGCCGTATCCACTGTACCCGCTTGGCTGGAAATAAAGCCGATATTTGGTATCTTCGTCAACACCCGAAAGTACTGAACTTACCTTGGGTAGAGAAAATCCGTCGTGCCGACCGTGATAATACGATTGATATTTATATCAGTGACGATCATGAAGATGTGTTGGCTGATGGCGTTTGGCAACAGTTCTTTACAGAGAAACCGGAAGTGCTGACCCGCGAAGAAAAACGTGAATGGCTGGATACATTGAGAGGAGTGTCTCTTGGTTCAGATGCCTTTTTCCCATTTGGTGATAATATTGAGCGTGCTCATAAGACAGGTGTGGAGTATATTGCCCAGGCAGGTGGTTCGGTGCGTGATGACCATGTAATTGAAACCTGTGATAAATATGGCATTACCATGGCATTCACTGGTATCCGTTTGTTCCATCATTAATAGAACCTGAATATAGATAAAACAAGAGAGGCTGTGTTAATTGCTAACACAGCCTCTCTTAGTATGTGGGCTTCAATTATTCGGCGCTATGAATGGAATCGTCGATAACTTTAATTTTCTGTTTTACTAACTCAATATCTGCTTTCAGCTTTTCTACTTTGCGATTTAGTTCCGTCAGCAGGCTGTTGCCTTTCTTGGAAGAAGTTGTCAGGAAACCGAGATTATTCTCGTATGTCTGCAATTCGTTCTTCATGGCATCTGCTGCACGTACCAGTTTCTCACGCTCGCGGTAGAGCGACTGCGGACTACCTTCCTGGATATTACTGATATTAGACTTGAAGTTACTCAGTTTCTTATTGGCAGCGCTGATATTGAAATGGTCGAACAACTTATCCACTTGTCCGTGGTATTGCTTGTATAAGCGGTCTTTTTCCTTGAAAGGCACATGACCGATGCTGTTCCATTCCTTCATTAATTCGCGTACCAACTGTGTGGCTTCATTCGTATCCATATTCTCATCAATAGCACCTAGCTTTTCGATGATTTCTTTCTTCTTGTTCAGGTTATCTACTTCAACGGAACGTTGAGAAGAAGTTGCCTTGTTTTTTTGCTCAAAGAAGTAGTCGCAAGCCGAAATGAAGCGCTTCCATATTGCATCGGAATATTTCTTTGCTACCGGACCGATCGTTTTCCATTCTTTCTGCAGTTTGGTTAGCTCGTCAGCAGTTGCTTTCCAGTCGGTACTGTCTTTCAGAGCTTCGGCTTTTTCGCAAAGGGCACGTTTCTTATCCAGATTTACGTTCATACCTTCTTTCAGAGATTTAAAGAAATCTCCTTTTTTGCGGAAGAACTCGTCACATGCTTTACGGAAACGTTCGAATATCTTTATATTCATCTTTTGCGGTGCAAAACCGATGGTTTTCCATTTGTTCTGCAAAGCAATGATTTCCTGTGTCTTATTATCCCAGGCTGCAAAGTTGGTCAGCTCACTATAGTCTATCGCTTCAATGATTTCACAAATTACCGTTTTCTGATCGAGGTTATGTTGCTCCACCTCTTTCAATGCTTCGAAGTGTTGCTGGTGGCGACGATTTACGGCTGTGGAAGCTGCTTTGAAGCGGTTCCATACCTCGTCACGCAGTTCTTTGGCAACAGGCCCCGTATCACGGAATTCCTGATGCAGTTTCTGTAACTGATGGAATGCTGATACTACATCCGGTTCTTCTGCCAGTTTTTCGGCAGCTTCGCATAAGTGCGTTTTTATTTCCAGGTTCTTCTTGAAATCATATTCGCGGAATTCATTGTTCAGCTTCAGCAGGTCATAGAACTTCTCTACATAGAGCTGGTAGCTCTTCCATAGTTCGTTGACTTTAGCTTGCGGAATCAGTTTTACTTCATTCCACTGTTGTTGCAACTTCTTGAATTCCGTATAGGATTTGTTGGCATCATCGGGTGATTCTACCAGTTCTTTCAGTTCCTCGATTATGGAAAGTTTGATTTGCAGGTTCAGCTCTTTCTGTTTTTCCTGTTCGGCTGACAATGCACCTCTCTTCTCTTTAATGACGGACATGATGTTCTTGAATTCCTCTTCAACAGCATCTGCTGTCGGAATGAAATTCTCTGCTGTTCCCCCGTTTTCGATGAATAGTTTCTTCGCTGCTTCCAGTTCGGCATTATGCAGCTTATAGAAAGCCTGTTTCAGACCATCTATTTCCTGTTTGCCGGCATTTTCCACATCTGCGGAAACCTCTTTAAGCTTAGCCAGGATTTCCTCCTTGTTTAGCTTCTGTATAGCTTCTACCGGCTTTTCTTCCTGCGTTGCTTCTTCAGCCGGAGTTTCGGTCAGAGCCGGCTCTGAAACCTCGGCTGCTTTCTTTTCTTCTTCTAATTCTACCGCCTTTTCGGGGAGATTAGTGTCATGAGTGTCCATCATTGTACATACGTTTTAAGAAACGGTTTTACCCGTTCGGGTTACATTAGGTCACAAATTAATGAAATAAAACAATTACTTCATACTTTTTTCCTGAGTTTTTTTTCTTTTTTCTTGTTTTAGGAGAGAAGTACGGTAATTCCCATATATAACATCATGCCTATGATGTCATTGGTAATCGCAATAAACGGACCGGTAGCGATGGCTGGGTCTACCTTCAACTTTTCCAGAGTCATAGGAACCAGCGTGCCGAAGATAGATGCAAACATAACTACGGCAAACAAACTGATGGAAACGGAATAGGTGACGGTAGCGGTTGCACCGAACCGGGCGAAATTATATATATACACTAATAGAGAAATAATAGTGGCATTGATTAGTGCTACTACAGACTCTTTTGTGACTTGTTTGAAAATATCTTTGGCATCCAGTGAGTTGTTGGCAAGGCCTTGTACGATGATAGCCGAAGACTGGGTTCCCACGTTCCCACCTGTACCACCGATCAGTGGGATGTAGAGTGCCATTTCGGGATGGGCAGCAAAGGTTGAATCGAAGTTGCCTAAAATCATGGAGTTACCAATACCACCGAGCATACCAATAATAAGCCATGGCAGGCGGGCACTCGTCTGACGCATTACGTTATCGTCCGTTTCTACATCCTGGGACAAACCGGATGCTAACTGGTAATCACGTTCCGATTGTTCACGTACTTCGTCCATGACGTCGTCTACGGTGATTTGTCCTACTAACCGTCCGATACTATCTATAACGGGAACGGCTACTAAGTCGTACTTTTCGATAATCTGTACCACATCATCCACGGATGTGTCGACATGCACAGAAATCGGGTCTTTCCGCATCACGTGCTTCACCTTTGATACGGAAGGGGAGGTAATCATCTTTTTCAGCGGGAACACTCCTTGCAGGCGGTTTTCATCGTCAATGACGTAGACATAGTAAATTTCATCCAACTGTTCAGCTTGCTGGCGCATCTCTTTCAGACATTCCGGCATACTCCAGTTCTCATTCACGACTACCATTTCCGTACCCATCAAACCACCGGCGGTGTCTTCATCGTACTTCAACAAGTCTACGATGTCTCCTGCCTGTTCAATGTCTTCAATGTGCGAGAGAATTTCTTCCTGTTTCTCTTCATCCAGCTCACGCATCAGGTCTACGGCGTCGTCCGTGTCCATGTAGTCCACGAAGCGCTTGGCAATGGTTTCAGAAGGAAGTATTTCAAGGAATTCCTTACGGACATCCTCATCCATTTCCATCAATACGTCTGCTGCGGTTTCATTATCCAGCAAACGGTATACGAACCGTGCTTCCTCCGGGCTCAGATCATTGCACAGTTCTGCAATGTCCGCAGGATGTAAGTCTATCAGGAGCGCTTTGACGTTTTCAGCGTCTTTTTGCTCTATGAGGTTTTTGACGTTGTCAATGTATTCTTCGTCCATTTCCATAATCTTCCTCCTCTTGCTTTAATGATAATTTATCAGCGTAGTGCTGGAACTCCGCCTGCTAAATATCATTCATTGGTTTCATTACTTTTTTCTCTAATCTCTTTCAAAGCCTGTTCAACCCGGTTGGTCAGATCTATGAATTGTTGTACCGATAGTTGCTCCGGTCGTTTATTGAATAAAACATCTTCCGTCAGTGGGCAGTCTTTGCCAAGTATGGGTTTTATCGAATTTCTCAGGGTTTTGCGGCGTTGATTGAAAGTGGTCTTCACCACTTGCTTGAATAGTTTTTCATCGCAGCCAAGGTTTTGAGTCTCGTTTCGTGTCATGCGGATGACAGCGCTTTTCACCTTAGGCGGTGGGTTGAATACATGCTCATGTACGGTGAAAAGATATTCCACACGATACCATGCCTGTATTAATATGCTCAGAATGCCGTATGTTTTGCTTCCGGGGCCGGCAGCAATACGTTCGGCTACTTCTTTCTGTATCATACCGGTGCAACAAGGTATCAGTTCCTTATTGTCCAGCATCTTGAAGAAAATCTGGCTCGAAATATTATAAGGGTAGTTTCCTGTCAGTACAAAAGGCTGCCCGTCGAACAAGCGTTGCAGATTCATCTTCAGGAAGTCATCTTCGATGATATTATCTTCCAGGGACGGGTATTCTTCACGTAGATAGGCAACAGATTCATAATCCAGTTCTACTACTTTCACCGGACGTTCTTTTTTTACCAGGAACTGGGTTAATACCCCCATGCCCGGACCCACTTCCAATACAGGAAGCCCGGGACATACGTCTACGGTATCGGCTATGTCCTGCGCCACTTTCAGATCCTTCAGGAAATGTTGGCCGAGAAACTTTTTAGGCTTTACTAGTCTCATTTATCCACTAAATCATTACTGTTGCACTCTCTTTGCTCTGCAAATATAGGCCGTACTTTAGCGTCAAAAATAAGCAAGCTTCTTTTGTTCTGCTTCCTATTTGCACTATCTTTGCAGCTCGCAAAGGTAATCCTTTTCGACGAAGAATAACGAATTCTGCATGAATAAACTATTAAAAAAGACATTGAAGATCCTTTTGCCGGTCGCTTTGGGCGGTTTTATCTTGTATTGGGTGTATCGAGATTTTGATTTTGCACGCGCCAAAGAAGTACTTCTGCATGGAACGAACTGGGGATGGATGCTGTTTTCTTTATTTTTTGGTGTGATGAGTCATGTGTTTCGTGGCTGGCGGTGGAAGCAAACACTTGCCCCGCTTGGTGCTTATCCCAAGTCGGGTGATTGTGTAGATGCTATCTTTGTTTCTTATGCAGCCAATCTTATTCTTCCTCGGGTAGGAGAGGTTTCCCGTTGCGGAGTACTTGCCAAATATGATGATGTTTCTTTTGCCAAATCGCTTGGAACAGTGGTAACGGAACGTCTGATAGATACATTGACCATCCTTTTGATTACCGGGATTACTTTTCTGATACAGATGCCTGTTTTCCTTCGTTTTTTTGAAGAGACGGGTACCAAAGTTCCTTCGCTGGTGCATCTGGTGACGTCTCCCTGGTTTTATGTTGTTCTTTTTAGTATCATTGGTGTATTGGTATTACTCTATTTTCTTCTGCGCATGCTTTCTTTCTTTGAGAAAGTAAAAGGCGTGGTGTTGAATGTATGGGAAGGGGTGATGTCATTGAAGAGTGTAAAGAATATACCACTTTTCATCCTCTATACCTTACTTATATGGATATGCTATTTTTATCACTTCTATATCACTTTTTATTGCTTCTCTTTTACTGAGCATCTGAGCTTTCTGGCAGGCTTGGTGATGTTTGTGGGCGGCACTTTCGCAGTTATTGTTCCTACTCCCAATGGTGCAGGTCCCTGGCACTTTGCTGTTATTACCATGATGATGTTATATGGTGTCAATGCTACCGATGCAGGAGTTTTTGCGTTGATAGTGCATGGCATACAGACATTGCTGGTTATTGTGCTGGGTATTTATGGATGGTTGCATCTGTCGTTGGTAAATCGGTCAAAATAGATTCGTTAATGTAGGGTTCGGGTGTTTCTTTGTGCTTATTGTAATGTTAGTTTTTCACAGGAAAAAGTTTAGGTTCTTGCATAGTTTGGGAATAAAAATGTATATTTGCGAAAACTAACTTTTAAAATGTTATGAGTACAATCTTGCAATTAGCTCCACAGAATGTGTGGAAGCATTTTTATTCGCTGACTCAAATTCCCCGTCCGTCCGGACACATGGAGAAGATAACCGAGTTCCTTGTAGACTTTGGAAAAGGCTTAGGTCTGGAATCATTTGTCGATGAAATAGGCAATGTTATCATTCGTAAAGCTGCTACTCCGGGGATGGAAAACCGCAAAGGCGTCATTCTTCAGGCGCATATGGATATGGTGCCTCAGAAGAACAATGATACTGTTCACGATTTTACAAAAGATCCTATTGAAACCTATATCGATGGCGATTGGGTGAAAGCTAAAGGTACTACATTGGGTGCAGACAATGGTCTGGGCGTTGCAGCTATTATGGCTGTGCTCGAAGATAGCAGTCTGAAACATGGCCCGCTGGAAGCCCTGATTACGAAAGACGAGGAAACAGGCATGTATGGTGCTTTTGGCTTGAAGCCGGGTACACTGAAAGGTGAAATCTTGTTGAACCTTGATTCTGAAGATGAAGGTGAATTATATATCGGCTGTGCCGGTGGTATCGATCTGACTGCTACATTGGAATATAAAGAAGAAGCACCTGCTGCCGATCTTGTAGCTCGTAAGGTTACTTTGAAAGGCCTGCGTGGTGGTCACTCCGGTCTGGAGATCAATCAGGGTCGTGGAAATGCTAATAAGCTCTTAGCTCGCATAGTGCATGATGTCTTGATTGAGTTTGATTCTCAGTTGGCAAGTTTTGAGGGTGGAAATATGCGTAATGCTATTCCTCGTGAAGCATGTGCTGTATTGGTGTTTAATCCTGAAGATACGGAAGGGCTGGAAGATTATATTAAGGAATATGAAGCACAGATCAATGCGGAATACGCTCCGATTGAAAGCGGTATCACTCTGACTATTGAATCTGTTGATCTTCCTGCAGCTATTGTTCCTGCGGAAATTCAAGACAATATGATTAATGTATTGATGGCTTGTCAGGATGGCGTGATGCGTATGATTCCTACTGTGCCTGATACAGTGGAAACTTCTTCTAATCTGGCTATTGTTATTATTGGTGGTGGCAAAGCAGAAGTTCGCATCCTGGCACGTAGTTCTTGCGATACAATGAAAGAGTTTCTGGCTGACAGCCTGACTGCTTGTTTTGCTATGGCTGGTATGAAGGTGGAATTAAGCGGAGGTTATTCGGGTTGGCAGCCTAATGTGGATTCTCCTATTCTGCACGCTATGAAGTTGTCTTATAAGCAACAATTCGGTGTAGAACCGGCAGTGAAAGTAATTCATGCAGGTTTGGAATGTGGTATTATCGGTGCTATCATTCCGGGGTTGGATATGATTTCATTTGGTCCGACATTGCGTTCGCCGCACTCACCGGATGAAAGAGCTTTGATTCCTACCGTACAGAAGTTCTATGACTTCCTGGTGGCAACTTTGGAGCAAACTCCAATGAAATAACGTATTTCTCTTTATATAAATATTCTCCTATTATATAATAGGTAACCATAGTGAAGGCACGGATGATATTTCATCTGTGCCTTTTTGTCATATTTATTGCAGCGTATATTACAATTCTGCTTTATAACAAATAAATTAATTGATGCAAATCAAGAAATATGCTATAAAACATAAATTTCTCTCTTTTTTAGATCAATGTATAAACAAAGGCTGTATTTTTGTGTTGTAAAACATGTAATTAGGAGGATAACAAAATGAAAAAGTTAGAAAGATTGTTTAGAAAGATCGGCAATGCCGATGTACATGTTTGGGGATACTCAACACTTGGCATACTCCCCAAAGAGAAGATTTAAGTTTTTTAGTTTTCAGGTATTAGTAATTTTAAAGGTTTAAAGATTATGGCAAAGAAAATGAGTTCATTAATTAGAAAAATCCTCAGTGAAGTAGGTCGCAACGAAATGCTTTCATGGGGGTACAGAATTGAAAAATGAGATTCAGTACATTAACTAAGCTTGAGTGGGGATGCGTTATTGAAAACGTTATCCCCACTTTTTATTCTGTCATTTAGGCTGTATAGTGGTTAATCCGCGTTCTTTATCTTTCTGTTTTCCATGTTCCGATAGTTCTTGTCGCACTATCAAAGTTTACCCCCACTTTTATTATTTTCCAGTCTCCCACCTGATAGGGAATGGCATACTCCTTACTATTAATCTGCGCCAATGCTTCTTCCGGTGTACCGTCCACTTTAAATTCAAAGACATAAAGGGTATCTTGTAATTTTACAATGGCGTCAGCCCTTCCGATAGCTGTATCTACTTCCACATCTATATATTGCCCCATCAGCCTGAAAAATAGATAGAAGATGGTTTGGTAATGTTTCTCTTCTTTATTATTTAACTTATTAGGGATAGAAGCGAAGAAGGACTTTAGTCTTTCCAGGCATCCATCCAAATTTCCGGCACGTAAGTCTTTAATAAATGATACTATATAAAATGTATTCTCTCGTGCGGGCAAATGTACATAAGCAGGCATGAGAGATTCGAGAAATCCTTTCCTGACTTCCTTGTTGGGGTAAGCTAGGGTATAGAGCTGAAAACTCGGGTCATATCCTTTAATAGTGAGATAGCCGCTTTGATAAAGTACTGGAAGAGGGTCGGTAATTCTATTAGTGGGAGCATCAAATTGTTCTGCTGTAGCAGTAGTGTCATCCAACTCACGGATATCAAAGTTACTTTCTTGCAGGAGATCTATCAAAAAAGTGGGAGTACCGGTAGAAAACCAAAAATTCTCATAACTTTTTTGGGCAAATGCGTTGAATAAACTAAACGGATTATAAATGTCTTTGCTATTCTTACTAAAATGATATCCGTCATATTGTTGTTTCAGATGAGTACAAGCTTCTTCATATGTTTCGTTATTGGCTTGAGCTATCTGTTCGATATCGATTTGCAGTGTGTGTACCTCTTGTTCGGTAATGCCGCATATAGCGCTATATTCATCCCACATACTGATATTTTGCAAGTTGTTCAGTTCGCTAAAGATACTCATTTGACTGAATTTGCTGATACCTGTGATAAAAAGGAAACGGATATATTGGCCTTGCGCTTTCAAAGGGCTGAAGAAATCGCGCATAATATCACGAATTTCTATTTGCAATTCCGTATTGTTATTACTGTCCAGCATGGGAGCATCATATTCATCTACAAGTATCACAACTGGTTTGCCGGTCTGTGTATATGCGCGTTGTATGATTCCCTTTAAACGAAGGCTGAAAGTCGTTTCTCCTTCTTCGCGTCCATATAATTTTTCCCATTGCAGTAACTGGTAATTAATGACGGCTGATAACGCTTCGGCAGTCATATATTTACTCACACTGAAATCAATATGTAGCACCGGATAAACAGCCCATTCTTTTTCCAGAGTTTCCATTGCCAATCCGTTGAACAAGTCTTTCTTTCCGGAAAAATAAGCTTCGAGTGTAGATACTAGCAGACTTTTCCCGAATCGTCGGGGACGGCTTAAAAAATAAACCTTATTTGTGTTTGTCAAACGGTAAATTAACTCCGTTTTATCAACGTACACATAACCATTATTTCGCAAATCTTCGAAATTCTGTATTCCTATCGGGTATCGTCTGAATCTCTCGTCCATCTAAATTACATTTTTATATGAAACATAGACAAAGATAGAACTAAATAGGGGAAAATCAAAGATCAAAAAGTATATTGTTGTTTTCTTCCATTTTTATTTTCGTATTTCTTTTCACATAATATACTCTTGTTTTCTTCCCATATTACGATACATTCTTTTAGCTCCTCACCTGTTTTATTTCTATTTGTGTATATATCGGTCTCATGGTGAAAAAATGACCTTCTTAAAAAGGGAATATTTAAACAGTCAGGAAGGCGCTAATGCCAACATCATATAAATATAGAATGAAAAAGCTTCGGCATTTGTAACTATGATATTTACTCTTTTTATGAATTGGATGGTTTTGTGATTAAATTGAAGCTGTCTTGATCTTAAACTGGTTATTTGGTAACTTTATTGAAATTTGATGATTCATTATGCTATTGTTATCATGTTTGTTATTGTCGATAAACTAGAGAAAAATAGCCTCCCTATGCCTCTTTTATTACTTTTTTGCCGGTGATAAATAAGTTCCTCGGTGAGGAAAGAGTCGTTGGTTTAAAAGGAACATCCCGTTGGTTTTAAACCAATGAAGGTTTTGTTGGTAAGAAAAGATGCATATTTCACGTACTTTTATGTAATATTAGTCTATGTTTCTGCATATTATTACACTTATTTATGCGAATTATTTGCTGGTTCATTATTTTTTGATTAACTGAATTTCTAATATAATCTTAAAATTCGAACATTGCTGTCTCTTTTTCAAATTTGGTATCAGATGAAATAAGACAATTATTGAAAATTAATTGAAAAAGAATAAATCTTTAAACTTTTATTCCTTACTTTGTTATTTATACAGATATATATCAAACTTAAACTGGAAAGATTATGAAAATAAGGCAGATTTGTATGCTGGTGCTGTTATGTCTGGGAGTGATTCCGGCAGTGCAGGCACAAACTTACGACAAATTATGGAAACAAGTGGAGCAGGCAGAAAAGAAGAGCCTGCCTGAGACTGTGATAAAACTGACTGGCGAGATTTATCAGAAAGGGGAGAAAGATAAGAACTCTCCACAAATGCTGAAAGCGTATATGTGGCGGATGAGATACCGGGATATGCTGACCCCAGATAGCCTGTATACGAACCTGAATGGTTTGGAACTGTGGGCAAAGCAAACTGACCAACCCATGGACCGAGCTGTATTACATTCGCTGATAGCCGAGATTTATTCAATGTATGCTTTTAACAATCAATGGCAACTCCGGCAACGGGCAGAGATTGTAGGTGAAGCTCCTTCGGCAGATATGAGGGAGTGGACAGCAAACATGTTTGTAGAGAAAGTGAGAACAAACGTAAAGGAAGCAATGGCGGATTCCGTACTATTGCTTAACACATCTTCACGTACTTATATTCCTTTTGTTGAGTTGGGCGAAACAAGTGAATACTATCATCATGATATGTATCATCTGCTGGCTACCCGCGGTATTGTAGCTTTACAGCAGGTAGCGGGATTGGATCGTGCCACTCCGGTGGAAGATATTTCGGAAGATTCGTCTGCTGAAAAAGAATCTTCGGTGAAACAGGATATTATAGCAATTTATGGAAATATGATTGCTGCTTATAAAGTATCCGGTTTGAAAGAAGGCTATGTGTTGACAGCGCTCAGCTATTTAGAGTGGAGACGTGATTCAGATAGAAACATCCGCCCTTTCGGACTGAAGAAAGGATTGTCGGGATTAACAGAAGATACCTACGTTACTGCACTGAATGAACTGAAAAGCAGATTTAAATCAGAGAGTATTTGTGCTGAAGTTTATTTGGCCCAGGCTCGCTATGCGATTGAAAAAGAACAGCAAACGTCAGCTTTGCAGCTTTGTGATGAGGCCATCCGTTTATACCCCGGTTATCGTAGAATTAACGCTCTGAAGAATTTGCGCGAAGATATCCTGTCACCGTTTCTGAATGTAACTGCGGCTGCAACAGCTTTCCCTGGTGAGGAAATCGAAATAAGAGCTTCGCACAAGAATCTGGATGGATTTACACTTCGTCTTTATCAGGCAAAGAAGTTGATAAAGGAGCAGCACTTTGCAGTTCTTCGTCCCGAAGACTACCGGACGCAGGATACGGTATTTACCTTTAAAGCGCCGGAAGTCGGACAATATGTAATGCGTATCGTTCCGGATATTCGTGCCAAGAGAGACAGTGAAAGCAAATTCAATGTGACACGTTTCAAAGTATTGACCTGCCGTTTACCGGGAAATCAATATGAGGTAGTGACGCTGGACGGACAAACGGGACACCCTATACCGAATGCGAAAATAACTCTTTATACGAATGACGAAAAAGTATTGCAGGAATATACAACCGGGGCAGATGGCAAAGTTGTCTTCCCCTGGAAATCCGAATACAGATATTTGAAAGCTGCTAAAGGTATCGATACCGGTATGCCGTTTCAAAGCATTTACGGTGGAAGTTATGGATATTACGGAGATGAAAACAAGGTCTCCGAAGGAATGACTTTGTTGACGGACCGTTCTTTGTACCGTCCCGGTCAGACCGTATATGTGAAAGGAATTGCCTATGTACAGAAATCTGATACGGCAAATGTACTTCCGAACAAGGACTATACTGTTGTTTTGATGGATGCAAATAATCAGGAAGTTGGACAGAAAGCGGTTCGTACCAATGAATTCGGCTCGTTTACTGTCGATTTTGCATTGCCATCCGCTTGTCTGAATGGGATGTTTTCGTTGAAAGCCGGCGAGGGAAGAACGAATATTCGCGTGGAGGACTATAAACGTCCGACGTTTGATATTACTTTCGACAAGCAGCAGGGCAGTTATCAATTGGGCGATAAGGTAGAGGTGAAAGGTAAGATACAGTCTTATAGCGGTGTGTTGCTGCAAGACCTTCCGGTAAAATATACAGTGAAGCGTTCTGTTGTCGATCTTTGGAGACTGGCGGAAAGTACGCAGATTGCTTCCGGTGAGGTAATTGCCAATGAGGACGGGGAATTTACGATTCCGGTTCTTCTGGAAGAAAATAATGCCTATAAGAATAATACCAGAATCTATTACCGCTACTCGATAGAGGCTACTGCAACCAATGTAGCAGGTGAAACACAGTCGTCTACAGATGTGATAGCAGCAGGTAACCGTTCACTGATTCTACAAACAGAATTAAAAGAGAAGACCTGTAAGAATCAACCGTTTAACACTGTATTTAAGGTACAGAATCTGAATGGGCAGCCTGTTGAAGTAAAAGGTACATTCTCCCTCTATCAGGCGAAAGATGCGGACTTCAAGCAACTGGACGAGAATCCGGCTGCAACAGGTACATTTACTTCCAACGAAGAAATGACGATTGAGTGGGGAAACCTTCCTTCCGGACCGTATGTGTTGAAAGCTGTCGTAAAAGATGGACAGGGCAAAGAAGTGACGGCTGAGGCCAACACCATTCTTTTCTCCCGCGAAGATAACCGTCCGCCGGTAGAAACGACCGTTTGGTTCTATGAGGCAAATACGGAATTTGATGCAACGCATCCGGCCGTGTTCTGCTTCGGAACTTCGAAAAAAGATGCTTATGTGATGATGAATGTATTCTCCGGTAATAAGTTGCTGGAAAGCAAGACTATGAATCTGTCCGACACAATTGTACATTTTAAATATCCATATCAGGAAAGCTATGGTGACGGAGTACTGGTAAGTTTCTGTATGGTAAGAGACGGACAAGTCTATCAGGAACAGGCAAGGCTGAAAAAGCGTCTGCCGGACAAGACATTGACCATGAAATGGGAAGTATTCCGTGATAAACTGCGTCCCGGACAGAAAGAAGAATGGAAACTGACTATTAAGACACCGCAGGGACAGGCTGCCGAGGCAGAAATGCTAGCAACTATGTACGATGCTTCGCTGGATAAGATATGGAATAGAAAACAGAATTTCAGTGTATTCTATAATCAGATCATCCCTTATTCTAGTTGGATGGGCGGATATTTCGGTAATAATTCGTTCAATTACTGGTGGAATAATAAATACTTCAAAGTACCGGCAATGGAATATGACTATTTTGTGACGCAGGGAACGATGTCGATGGACCAGGCGTTGAATGGAATGGTGCCGGGAGTGATGGTCAGAGGATATGGCGTGCAAAAGCAGGCCTCAATGACGGGCAGTATGATGATACGGGGCGTTTCGAGAAGTAAGGCGGAAGCAAAATATGTACCTGCTTTGGTTGGAAGTGTTGCTGAGGATGCGGTATTTGAATCAGAGTTAGTGTCAGTAGAGGCAGGCAAGCAGGACAGCGCATCCGAAGAAGAAACTCTTCCCGAAGCTCCCGCCGATTTGCGTACGAATCTTGCGGAAACAGCCTTCTTCTACCCGCAACTTCGTACCAATGAACAAGGCGAAGTTTCCTTCTCCTTCACTATGCCCGAAAGCCTGACCCGCTGGAACTTCCGCGGTTACTCTCATACCAAAGGTATGCTGATGGG
>ERZ860710.864-NODE-864-length-17006-cov-3.027137_pt1 | contig 17006 bp, 18 predicted proteins | sample MGYA00509974_ERZ860710 | MGnify/ENA primary metagenome ERZ860710 (study PRJEB30046, sample SAMN00715261) | human gut metagenome | study: EMG produced TPA metagenomics assembly of the A metagenome-wide association study of gut microbiota in type 2...
AGAGCGTCTGCCTTACAAGCAGAGGGTCGGGGGTTCGAATCCCTCAGCTCCCACAGATCCGAAACGAAGACCACCCCTTTGGGAGTGGTCTTCGTTTTCCGAATGCCCTGCGAACCCTGTGTTGCTCCGGAACTCCGGAAAACCGCGACTTCTGCACCGGATATTCATGTTAACCCGCAATTTTACTCCGGAACCGATCTCCGACGGATCGGGCGGCATCGTCGGGTAATGCCGGCAGAAAAGCCACCCCGTAAGGCAAACCGCAACTCGCCGAAACGCCGGCCTCGGCGAAATACAGGTACGTCGAAAGCGGAAGCCCCTCTGCGGACGGCCACAGGCATTTTGCGTCCGCACCGTCCGCAAACCCCGTATCCGCATCGTTACACCCCGAACAAGGAGTCTTCGCCTCCGGTCAAAACGATTAATCGATACCTTCGTCCGCAATCGTTCCGACCGCTTCCGGACCGACCTTTCCCCGCAAAAAAATACATACCGCCGATCCCCACGCACCGCATGGACACCCGACCGGTCGACCGGCCGCCTCCGACCCTCCGGATCAAAATCTATAACAGAAATACCAAAACGAATAATCTTTTCCATATCCGGCACCCTGCTGCCGGAATAATTTATTCCTATCTTTACCCTGTAAATTATACCCAAACAAAAAAAACGATGATCGAAAAACTACTTCTCACCTTCGGTATCGCTACCGCACTGTCCCTCTCCGCACCCGACGCCGCAGCCGCCCCGAAAGGGGGCGACCTGACGGGCGACGCCTTCCTGAAAGAGGTTCCCGCAAACAAACTCTACGAGAAATTCCGCACGCCCGACAGCTCGTCGAAGCTCTTCGCCCGCTGGTGGTGGAACGGTACGCGCGTCTGCGAAAAGGAGATCGTGCGCGAGCTCGACTCGATGCAGCGCGCCGGCTTCGGCGGCGTGGAGATCAACGTCCCCATGGATGTAGACTACGCCGCGCTGGGGCTGGGAGACAGCGTCATTCACGCCGGCTACCAGACGTTGAACGGTGCGTCGATGGAGTTCCTGCTGCGTGCGCGTAAAATTTACCCCGACGGCGATATTGGCCGCCTGAACATGCAGCGCCAGTTCTACGCGGCGCTGTTCCGCAAGCTCAAGAGCATCGGCAACATCTGGGACGTCGCCAAGCTGACCCCCGCCGTGCTGAACTATATGGAGACGAACCTCAGCGCGTCCGACCTCATCAGCTTTGCCATCAGTATGCTGAAAATTGATTCCAGCAAGATCATGATCTGCCAGATGCCGGTCATCAGCGGCCCGCAGTACAACGGCCAGTCGCTTTTGTACCCCGCGCGGCAGGCGGATGCGGACCTGCTGAACCAGTACTTCCGCGAGAACACCGGTCCCGTCGATGCCAGCCAGCTGAACCTGTGCGACAATGTCATTGACCTGTCCGGCTACACGGCCACCGACCCGAACATCCAGCAGATGGGCGGCCTGATGGCTGAGGCGGACGACGCGCAGAAGAACGAGAACCTCGACGGCTCCAACCAGGTCACCGACATTATGGCGTCCGAGTCCACGGCGGAGAGCGAGAGCACCGACACGGATTCCACCGATACCGAGAGCCAGCCGGCAGCATAAAACGTAAATAGAAAATGCTTCGGGCAACCGCAAGGTTCTCTCCCTCCGGCCCTGCGGGGCCACCGTTCCCCTTCTGGCCTGACGGCCACCTCCCCCCGTATCGGGGGAGTCTGTCTCGCAGAGGGAGGTTTTTCGACACGCCGAGGAGAGATGTGGCTCACATCTCTCCTTTTTGCGGTGACTGGCAGGGGGAAAGTGCAGCCTTTTCTGCACCACCATAGGATTTGAACCAGCCGTCCTTGATCTCACAGACCTTGGTCGGCGCGCTCAGCGAGATCTCATCCGGCTTATCCTTGCCGTACACGACCATGCCGTGCCGCACGCCAAGGCTGGTCATTACCTTTTTGCTGACGCTGCGCATCGGCAAGGAGAAAAACATGCCGATCCTGCGGTTTGCCTGCATCTTTTCCAATGCGGCATATATGGGCTTTCCGCTGATTCAGGCTCTGTTCGGGGCCGAGGGGCTTTTGTACGCCCGTGTTTATGTGACAGTGTTCAATATTTTACTGTGGACCGTCGGCTATGCGATGGTCAGCGGGAAGGTCCGCCCCGGAGAGGTGCTGCACAGCATCCTGACAACGCCGGTGCTCTGGTCCGTGCTGCTGGGCCTGATCCTGTACCTGTGCCGGGTCAATGTGCCGGAGCTTATCCGCCAGCCGCTGCAGCTGGTCGGCAACATGAACACACCGCTCTCGATGATTATCACCGGTATGCTGATTGCCGGCAGCAAGCCGGAAAAGCTGCTGGACAACCGTGAGATATACCACATCATTCTGATACATATGTTGTTCATCCCGCTGGTGAGCTTTCTGCTGTTCCGGCTGCTAAGTGTGCAGGGCATGGTGGCCGAGGTCGTGCTGCTGCTTGAGGCCTGCCCCTGCGCCGCCATCACTTCGGTGTTTGCCGTTCAGTTTGGCTATGACGAGGATCTCGCAGCCGGTTCTGTCGTTATAACGACCTTTATCAGTATTGTGGTGCTGCCGCTTTGCGCTATGGCTCTGACAATGATGATGTAATAAGTGTGAAGGCGTACGAATTAACTCATTCTTCATGGTTTGCCAAATTTGCATAGTATTATAGGGACGCAGAATAAATCAAGCCAAGATATTTCAGCATATTTCAACAGCAAAGCGGCACCGCCACATGGCGGTGCCGCTTTGCTGTTGAAGGAGAAAAAGTAAGTTTGCGATCAGCCCTTATCCGCGCCGGCGGTAATGCCCTCGACATAGAATTTCTGCATGATGACAAACAAAATCGAGATGGGGACGGACACCAGCACACCGCCTGCACAGAACAGCGCAAAGTAGTTGTTGATGAGCGTTCTCTGCAGCATATTGAACAGGCCGATGGCGACTGTCCAGTCGGTGGAGACGCCGGAGTTCAGAATCATCTTCGCCACAACGAAGTCCGTCCAGGGAATCATAAAGGAGCTGATGATGGTGTACACCAAAATCGGCTTGGACATCGGCAGCACGACCTGAAAGAATATCCGCGCATCGGAGGCACCGTCCAGCTTGGCGGCCTCACGCAGGGAAACCGGCGTGGTATCAAAAAAGCCCTTACAGATCAGGTAGCCAAGTCCAGACGAACCGGCATAGACCATGATAAGACCGGCGTAGGAGTTGGTCAGGTTGAGGTACTTCAAAACGAAGTAAACTGCAATCATCGCCAGAACGCCGGGGAACAGATTGACGATGACCGACAGATTCTGGAGCAGCCTGCGTCCCTTAAAGCGGCAGCAGCTCAATGCGTAGGCGACCATCAGCACAAAGCAGGTGGAGATAACGCAGGTAAAGCACGCGACCACAAAGGTGTTTACAAACCACCGCGGGAACTGCGCAACGGAATCGGGGTGGAACATGATGTTGGCGTAGTTGTCCAGTGTATAACCAGCCGGGAAAAAGCGCCGCACATTGATGCCGCGGTCGGTGGAGAAGGAGGTTGCCACCAGCCAGACAATGGGCACCAGCCAGATACCTGCCAGCAGGGCAAGAACCAGATGGCGGATAACGCTGCGCACACCGCGGACGATGCGCCCCTGGCGCAGCTGCGCCTGCGAGCTGCCGGGCAGCGAAACTGTTTGCTGTGTCAAGAGAACGTCGCCTCCTTTTTATTGATGAAGCGGAAGCAAACCAGTGTGAAAATGGCACAGATGATAAACACCATAATGCCGATGACCGCCGCCATCTTATAGTTGTACTGCTCCTGTGTCAGACGGAACAGCCATGTGACCAGCAGGTCCACTTCCTTGGCGCTGGACGATGCCATGGCTTGATCCTTAGTGATGTAGACATCCTGCGTCAGCAGGTAGATGACATTGAAGTTGTTGACGTTCTTGACGAAATCCGTCACCAGCGCGGGCCCCTGCACACTGAGCAGGTAGGGCAGCTTGATATAAATAAAGCACTGCAGCGGGCTGGCACCGTCGATGGTAGAGGCTTCCAGAATATCGCTGGGGATGTTCATCAGCACACCGGTGGCAATCAGCATCTGGTACGGTATACCGACCCATATGTTGATCATAATGATCATGAACTTAGCCCAATGCTGATCCGTCAGAAACGGGATATGGTCCATGCTCTGCCCCAAAAGCCCAATGGTTTTGAGCAAATCAGTGACGCCCGCATTGTTCATCATGGTATTGCAGATACCGGCATCCGAGAAGAAATTGCGCACCAGCAGCAGCGTGACAAACTGCGGCACGGCAATGGTAATCATAAACAGGGTACGCCAGAGCCGGGGGCACTTCGTCTTTTTGTTGTTGATGAACATTGCCAGAAACACGCCGCCGAAGAAGGTCGTGAAGGTTGCAAAGAACGCCCAGACCAGTGTCCAACTCAGCACCTTGCCGAATGCATAGCTGAAGGTCATCGACAGCGACTGGCCGCCAAACAGCGAGGCAAAGTTTGCCAGCCCTACCCATGTAAACAGCGCGGCAGGCGGCATGTGCTGCTGGTCGTAGTTCGTAAAGGCAACGGCAATCAAAATGAAGAGCGGTACAATGGTAAACACCACCACGCCCAGCACCGGCAGCGTCAGCAGCGTGACATAAAATTTCTCATTAAGGTAGCAGTTGATGTCCTGACGGAAGCTGTTGGGCTTTTTACCGGCAGCCTTTTGCTGCTGGAGCAGGTAATTCGACTGCACGACCATCATGGTCGCCACGACCAGCGAGACAATGATCACCATCGCAATGACGCTGAGCAGCAAAATAGCAAACGAGTTATCGTAATTGTTGACCTCGTTTTTGAGGGTCACCGGGTTGAACTGCATCTCCATCTGGACAGTGCCGAGCGTGCCAAACTTTTTTAAAGCCGGAATGCCGGAGGTACCCAGAAAATACAGCCCCAACCCCTGCACCAGCGTTACCAGCAGTGCCTTGATGAGCTGTCCATGCCCGATGTAGCCCAGACCCCAGACAAGCAGCGACAGCTTGGTGAAGGCATCGCCGCGGACAAATGCACGGCCGAACTTCTGAATGAAATTTGCTTCTTTTCTATCGCCACGCGACGGTGCAAGAACCATTTCTGCCACAGAAGTCATCTCCTTTCTTATGCGCGGGATTTAAAAAAAGCGGGCACGCCGCATAGCCGCTGCGTGCCCGCTGGATTATTTTTTACTGTGCCACGGGTGCGGTGATACCGGCTACAGCATCGTCCACCAGCTGCTGGGTGGTCTTGCCCTGCATATCGCCGGAAACCAGAATCTCGCCCAGGCTTGCGGCGGAGCTCCAGTAGTTGGCACCTACGCGCTGCAGGGTGGCGTAGTCGCTCTGCTCAGCCAGTGCGGCGATGGCAGGCGCGCTCTGCACGGCCTCAGACTCGTTCACAGCAATGTTGGAGGGTCCGAGCTGACGGTCATTGAAGCGCTTGGCCTGATTGTCCTCGTTGGTGATGTAGTCAGCCAGCATCATGGCAACACCGACATTGGCGCTATGGGGGTTGACGCCGACCAGCTTGTAGCCGGAGAAGGAAGCCATCTGCACCTGCTCGCCGTTCAGGGTGTAGGTGGGCAGCTTGGTAGCGGCGTAGTTATCGCCCCAGGTATCCTGCGCGGTTTTGGCGTTCCATGTGCCGGAGATGGCGGCGCAGCAGCTGCCGTCCTTGATGCCGGAAACGATGTCTGCATCCGCGCCGGACTTGAAGGCGGACTGGGCGCTCATATCCAGAATTGCCTGCGTGACATCGGCACCGGGGGCCTCGTTCCAGTTGCAGACGGTGTTGATGCCGTCATCGGCGAGGGTAGCCTTCAGGCCGGCACCAGCGTAGAAGCTGTAAATGTACCAAGCATCGTTCAAACTCATCATGAACTTTTTGCCGGAGGCATCGGCCTTGGCCAGCAGAGCATCCATGCTCTTGACATCATCCTCGCTCAGGACGCTCTTGTCATAGTAGAGGAAGTAGCCGTTGTCGGCGGTCATGGGGTAGGCGTAAAGCTTGTCGTTCATGGTCGCGGCCTCAACGGAGCCTGCCAGGTTGCGGCTCTTGACATCCTCGGGGTTCAGCAGGATTTCCTGCAGGGCACCGGCTGCCACCAGCTCGTTGAGCTGGTCATCCGCAAAGGCGAAAACATCGGCAGCTGCCTCGGGGTCAGCCAGAACGGTATCCTTGGCGCTGGACTCGGACTGAACGCCGATCTCGATCGTAACGTTGCCTTTGTCGGCATTCTCCGCGATGAAAGCATCAGCCATCTCACGCAGCATGGTCTGGTCTTCCTCAGCACCCCACATGGTCAGCTTAACATCGCCCCAGCTTTCTGCGGCGGAAGAAGCCTCACCGGAGGATGCGGCAGAATCGGCCTGAGATGCGGCAGAGGACGCAGCAGAGGAAGATGCAGCACCACCGCAGGCGGTCAGCATAGCGGCCGCCGTCACGGTGCTCACAGCAGCAAGAGCGTTATGACGGGAAATCCATTTTTTCATGATCGAGTTCTCCTTCATTTCTGATTTTGGAAGTGGTATGTTGCCAAAAGTTGCGCACTTATGTTGCGCATATTTGAGCAACCCTCTCGTTACAAACATAGAATACTCTCTTTTCAAGCCTCCGTCAATGGGTGATATTCACGGTATTGCAGCCCGAAAACTGGAAATTCTGACGGAAAAACCTAGGGCAACGCCCACTTCGCGCGCAACTTTTGCGCAACAAGCATACATTTGCTCAAAAAAGCCCCCTGTTTTGGCGTAAAACCGGGGGCCGGAAGCGCTATATATTTTCAGAAAGATTACAGGACAGCATACCTCCCCTGCTGCACAATCTGCGGGGTATCCCATAGAGGGACGCGGGCTATCGTCCATCGTGGGTACGGCTATTCCATTTGGTGGACTCACGCAAAATAACCTGATACCCCTCAATTTGGCGCCGCACCATTTCCTTGCCAAGCAGGCGGTCAAGCAGCATACGGCAGGCTGTGCGCCCCAGCTGCTCGGCATCGTACTGCACCGCAGACACCGAGGGCGTGATACTGGCCAGCATCGAGCTGTCATACAGGCTGGCAACGCGCAGATCGTGCGGCACCAGAATATGCCGGTTGCGCAACTCACGCATGACCTCATAGGCAATCTCATCGTCACCGCAGAGCAGGCAGTCCGCCTTTTGCTCAAGCGCTGCCTCCAGTGCATCAATGGTCTGCCCTGTTGATTCAATGCCGGAATGAACAAGGCGCTGATCCACCGGCACGCAGGATTCTGCAAAGCCGCGCAGGTACCCGCGCGTGCGGTCGGTGTTGACGGCGTAAATCGTGCTACCGACCAGCAGTGCGATCCGCTTGGCGCCCATCTGCAGCAGGATGCGGGTCATCTCGCAGGCGGCGGTAACCTGATCATTGTCCGCCTGCGGTATTGTCTTGTCCTCGCTGCGGCCAATCAGCACAAACGGCACATCATACTGCCGCAGCAGGTCAACACAGGGGTCGTCTGCCATGGCGTAGGTCAGAATAACACCGTCCACCTTATGGCTCGCCAGCTGACGCTGCAGCTGGGTATACTCTGTGCTGGAGGCGTAGCACAGCAGCATGTCATAGCCGCGCTGATCAGCCATGGTACAGATGCCGCCCATACATTTGCGCAAAAACGGCAGATCCAGTGTAATAAAGCGCTGCGGCACAACCATGGCAATGTTGTTAGTGCGCACCTTTGGGTCTTTTTGCGCAGACGCAGGCTCTGTGCGGGCATGCCCCATATAGGCGAACACCTTGGCGCGGGTTTTCTCGCTGATGCGCCCTTTCCCGGAAAGTGCGCGGGACACCGTTGTTTTAGAAACACCCAGCGCCTCCGCCACCTGTTCGATAGTCATTTTTTCGTTTTCTTTTGCGGCCATTGGGGGAACCTTCTCCTTTGCATTGCATTGCGCAACAAATCTCATATCAGCATAACGGGATATTCTTTCGTTGTCAATGTCCGAAAGCAACAAAAAGCGTTCTGCTTTTTAGCAGAACGCTAAAACAGGCCGATTTTGTCAAAAAATACGGTCCATGTCCTTCCAAACTGCAGTCCGGTAGCGGTCAAGCACAGTGTTTCCCACCGTGGCAGGCTGTTCCGTGCAGTTCTGCACAAACACAAAGCTGCCGCGCCGCACCGCCAAGACTCCTTCCGGCAGAGCCTCCGGCCAAGCCGGACTCAAGCCGATTTCCTTTGCAGCATCGTGATAAAACGCCCGATAAAAAGCCTCGTCAAAGCGGCTGGCCAGATAGTAAGCGCGGCCCTTACCGTATCGGTGGACCGCCGCAGCCGGGTGCCCGGCAAAATAGTCCTCGTCATACAGGCTGAGCGGCTCTGCCGGATCTTTCTCATCAAGGGCTGCCACCTCACACAGGGTGGATGCCTGTGCCGCAGGCAGTGTGCAGCCAGCTGAAGGCACGCAGCGGCGGGTTTCCCCGTCATACATGCCGTCAATCTCGGTGCGGCGCAGCCCCAACAGTTCGGTCAGGCCGTAGGGCGTGTCCCCCAGGCGGCAGAGATCACTCTCATCGACAACGCCAGACCAGTAGGTAACGATGACCGTTCCGCCGCTTTGCGCAAATGCGCAAAGCTTTTTCGCAAAAGCATCGGTCAGCAGGTAGAGCATCGGCACCACGACCAAGCCATAGCCTGTTAGGTCGGCATTCTGGTCAACAAACTCCACGGCAATCCCCTCCCGTGCAAGGGCATTATAGTGCCGCTTCAGCTCGTCCCAATAGCCCATACCGGCATTGCGCGGGCCGCAGGAGCCTTCCAGCGCCCACTTATTTTGCCAATCATGGACTATCGCAGCCTGCTTTTCGCGTTTTACCGCTGTAATTTCGGCCAAAGCCTCCAGCCTTAACCCAACCTGCGCAGTCTCCGTAAAAGAACGGGCATCCTCCCGCCCATCGTGGCCGATGACTGCGCCATGGAGCTTTTCCTCCGCGCCTCGGCTGGCGCGCCACTGGAAATATAGCACACTGTCTGCGCCGTGCGCCACCGTCTGCAGCGCGGCAAGCTGGGTCGTAATGTTCCGTATTTTTTCAGCATCCATGGTTCCGTCTGAGAGTGTCAGGGAGCTGGTGCCGACTTTCACAACTATCGTCTGTTTTTCCATCATGAAAACCTCAAATGTAAGAAATGATAAGAAACGTTGTTTACGGGTGACAAAACATCAATTACAGACACTTTAACACAGTACTGTGTGAGAGTCAAGAAGATGCGGAATGGTCGTTACATTTTTCGTGAAAGATCTGCAAAAAGATAGAAATTTGTTGCTGGAATTCTGAAAAAGTATGGTAGAATAGAAAACGAGAAAAAGGTGTGTGCAGAAATACATTTTTCCTGAAAAACAAAAGAAGCGGAAAGAAGTCCGGCACACGACGGAGGGAGTCAAAGATGGAGGAAAAAACAGAAGAAAGAGGCAGAGGCTGCATGACAACGCTGTGCTACATCGAAAAGGATGACAGCTATCTGATGATGCACCGCACGGTGAAAAAGAACGATGTCAACAAGGACAAGGCGTCGGCGGCCATGCGGAACTTGGCGAAAGCCCGGAGGAATGCCTGCTGCGTGAAGTAAAAGAGGAAACCGGCTACACGCTGACGAGCTGGCGTTTCCGCGGTCTTGTTACCTTTGTGACAGAGGCAGAAAACAGCAAAACGGTGGAGTACATGGAGTATATGTGTCTCTACACGGCAGACGGATTCACGGGAGAACCGACTGCATGTGATGAGGGCGAACTCGCCTGGGTGAAAAAAGAGGACGTCCTGCACCTGAATCTGTGGGAGGGAGACAAAATCTTTTTCCGCCTTCTGAATGAAGACGAGCCGTTTTTCTCCCTGAAGCTGCGGTATGTGGGCGACACGCTCGCAGAAGCGGTGCTGAACGGAAAACAGATGGAACTTTTTGAGGAGCGCTCAGGCGACGGCACGCCGACCGGAACCATCGTAGAACGCGGCGTGGCGCACAGTGAGGGACGGTGTCACGGAACGGCACATATCTGGATTGCACGGGCGAATGAGAAGAGCGGCTGTGAGGTACTGCTGCAGAAAAGGAGTGCCTGGAAAGATTCGAATCCGGGCTGCTACGATATTTCAAGCGCCGGCCATCTTTCGGCGGGCGATACGTATTTGGAAGGGGCTCTGCGGGAAATCGGCGAGGAGCTCGGCATCCACGCAGAGGCAGAGGAGCTGAGGGATCTTGGCCTGCTGGAAAAAGTATCACACGGTGTTTTTTACGGAAAACCGTTCCACGATCATGAGGTCAGCGCCGTGTATCTTTACACGAAGCCGGTCGAGGCGGAAAAACTGCATCTACAGGAGTCGGAAGTAGAAGCAGTCCGCTGGATGGATCTCAAAGAGTGCCAGAAGGCGGTAAGAGAAGGAAGCATTCCCAACTGTATTGATATACGGGAACTGGAAATGATTGAAAAAGCGTGGTTCGCCGGAGAAAAAACAAAAGATGAGGCAGAAAAAGAGGCAGCAGCCACCGCTGAAAAATAAAAAGAAATGCATGAAAAAAGTCACCGGTTCGAAATAGAACATGGTGACTTTTTTGGATGTCGCGTAAATGAAATTTGTTTTTTTATTTCGCTGCTGCCTTTACCTGGCTAAACAGTCCGGATTTCTGAAGAGCCGGACGCAGTGCCATGTAGATGACAACGGAAGCGATGGTGGAAAGTACGGCGTTGATGGAAGTTGCCGCTACGTTCCAGCTTAAGGTAACCTCTGCTGCCGGTTTTCCAAGAAGAACCAGTTTGTAGAAGTAACCGATGAGCGGATCGAAGATCACATTGAACAGAAGTCCGCCGATGGCTGCAAGCAGTGCCCATTTGAAGATCTGTTTCTGATCGGTCTGCTCGTTGATTTTACCGATTTTGTGTGCGATCAGTCCTGCGATGAGGCCGATGCAGAATTTTAAAATGAAGGTCTTTGGTGCGTATACCACATAGACCGGATCGAGAAGATCTCCGATGGTCATGCCGATCGCACCGCCGATTCCGCCGTAAACACCGCCGAGAATCAGTGCACCGAGCACACAGACAGCGTTTCCGAAATGGATCGAGGTGGCATCTCCGCCTGGCAGCCAGATTTTGAACTGCAGGAAGGTGAAGACAACGTAGGAAAGGGCTGCAAAGACACCTGTCATTGCGATTTTCCAGACTTTTTCATTTTTCATAACAACGCACTCCTTTGGTATCTGGAACTTTCGTTCCTTGATTGCACCCTATTATAGGGAGTGGTGGCATGAAGAAAAAGTTCCAATTCCGGATTTTTTACCAGACCAGTTATTTCCGGTACGATTTCATTTTTTCGTGTTCTTCTTTTAATTCTCTGTAGAGCTGCAGCGAATTCCACGCCTGGTTCTGCGTTGTGACGATGGCTTTGAGGGCGATCGGCGGCACTTTTTTCCGGCGCATTTCGGTGAGAAAAAGATCGAGTTTCCGCTCGGAAAAGCCGGCCATGACCATCATTGGTTCATCAAATCCGGCGCCGTCATAGGCTTCGGGGGATTCTGCAAATGCTTTATTTCCGGCAAGAAATCCGATCGACTGGAGATACTGTTCCGGTTCCACAATGCGCACGCGGATACCGAGCTTTAAGAGAACCGGCTTTAAAAGCACAGCTGTTTTCGTTCCTTTGATCTGATATAAGAGTACGGTTTCCATGAGAAAAATCCTTTCCACGGGCAGATTTCCGGATCAAATGCGCGGATGCCCAGAACTATGATATAAGAAATGTTTTGGAAAAACAATACTTTTATGGTATCATAGGAACGTACAATTCAGAACACGATAAATTTTGAGATAAAAGAGAAAGGAAACCAATAAAATGTGGATAGCAGATGGATGGAAAGATTATGAAGTGCTGGATACGTCCGACGGAGAAAAACTGGAGCGGTGGGGAGATTACCTTCTGGTAAGACCAGACCCGCAGGTCATCTGGAACACGAAAAAAGAAAATCCGGGCTGGAAAAAGAAAAACGGCCATTATCACAGAAGCAGCAAGGGCGGCGGAGAATGGGAGTTTTTCCATCTGCCGGAGCAGTGGGAGATCAACTATAAAGAACTGACCTTCCGCCTGAAACCGTTCAGCTTCAAACACACCGGCCTTTTCCCGGAGCAGGCAACGAACTGGGACTGGTTCGGCGATCTGATCCGCCGTGCCAACCGCCCGATTAAAGTGCTGAACCTGTTCGCCTACACGGGAGGCGCAACGCTCGCAGCGGCCGCAGCAGGCGCAAGCGTCACACATGTCGATGCATCCAAAGGCATGGTCAACTGGGCAAAAGAGAACGCTGCCGTGTCCGGCCTTTCGGACAAGCCGATCCGCTGGCTTGTGGATGACTGCACCAAATTTGTCGAGCGCGAGATCCGCAGAGGCAACCACTACGACGCGATCATCATGGACCCGCCGTCCTACGGAAGAGGACCAAAGGGCGAGATCTGGAAAATCGAGGAGTCGATTCATCCGTTCATCAGGCTCTGCACGCAGCTCTTAAGCGATGACCCGCTGTTCTTCCTTGTGAATTCTTACACGACAGGACTTGCACCGGCTGTCCTGACGTACATGATTTCCCTGGAATTAAAACGGTACAAAGGCCACGTAGAAGCACAGGAAATCGGCCTTCCGGTCAAGTCGACCGGCCTTGTTCTGCCGTGCGGTGCATCGGGAAGATGGCAGTCTGACAACATTTAAAACATCTTTTGGCAGCGGACGTATGTCCGTCATACGAAAAACATTTGGCTGAATTGCAGGAAATGAAGTATAAAACTGCAAAAAGTGGGATAAAATGCCGAAAAGTGCATAAAACATGCAAGTTCTCCTTGACAGAAACTCATGATCTGGTAAAATGGTCTTTAGTTGAGCAAGAAACCTGAAAAACGGGTAAGGAAAGTACAAGGGAGGACGTTTCATGAAACCGTATATCGAATGGACCAAAGAAGAATTAGTTGCCGAGAAAGCCAGACTGGAGCAGGAATTTGCAGAGGTAAAAGCAAAAGGCCTCAATCTGAATATTTCCAGAGGAAAACCTGCAGCAGCCCAGTTAGATCTCACGGAAGGAATGCTTACCGTTCTCTCGAAAAATGAAGACACCTTCGCAGAAGATGGAACCGACTGCCGGAACTACGGCGTGCTGACCGGTATTCCGGAAGCAAGAAAACTGATCGGAGATATCTGTGAGGTTCCGGCGGAAAACGTCATCGTTTACGGAAACGCCAGCCTTACCATTATGTTTGATACCGTAGCACGTTCGTTCCTGAAGGGCGTTGCAGGCTGCACTCCGTGGAACAAGCTGGACAAAGTAAAATTCCTCTGTCCGGTACCGGGCTATGACCGTCACTTCGGTGTAACCGAGTACTTCGGCGTTGAGATGATCAATGTTCCGATGACACCAGAAGGACCGGACATGGACATGGTAGAAAAACTCGTTGCAGAAGATGACGCCATCAAGGGAATCTGGTGTGTACCGAAATACTCCAACCCGCAGGGCTACACCTACTCCGATGAGACCGTCAGAAGATTTGCAAACCTGAAACCGGCAGCCAAAGACTTCCGTATTTTCTGGGATAATGCATATATCATCCATCACCTGTATGATGACAGACAGGATCACCTGCTGAACATCATCGAGGAGTGCGAGAAAGCCGGAAATCCGGATATGGTCTATGAGTTCGTATCCACCTCGAAAGTAAGCTATCCGGGAGCCGGAATTGCAGCTCTCATTTCTTCTGAGGCAAACATCAAAGAGGCACAGGAGTACATGAACTTCCAGATCATCGGTCATGATAAACTGAATCAGCTGCGCCATGTAAAATTCTTCCAGAACCTGGACGGCGTGATGAATCAGATGAAAAAGCATGCTGAGATCTTAAGACCGAAATTCGAGGCAATTCTGCAGGTAATGGATCAGGAGCTGAGCGGCCTTGGCATCGCTTCCTGGACAAAACCGAACGGCGGATACTTTATCTCCTTCGATGCGATGGAGGGATGCGCAAAGAAGATCGTTGCAAAGGCAAACGAGGCCGGTCTTACCATGACAGGCGCGGGCGCAACGTATCCATATCACAACGATCCGCAGGATTCCAACATCCGTATTGCACCGTCTTTCCCGACACCGGAAGAGCTGGAAATCGCAGGTCAGGTATTCGTGCTGAGTGTCAAACTGGTCAGCGTGGATAAGATTCTGGAAAGCAAATAACAGATAAGTAAAAATACAAAAGCCGGATTCTCCCGGGGGACACAGTTTTTGTGAACTCTGGTGTGGGAGTTCCGGCTTTTTTCTATTAGAAAGTTAAAAAGAAATTTTCTATGGGACAGAAAGGAAAAACATGAAAAAGAAAGTAATAGGAATTGCCGCAGGAATCATACTCCTTGCGGCCGCAGGCAGTTACGCGGGCGTGGGGCATTACTATGCATCCCACTTTTTCCCGAAAACCGCGATCAACGGACTGAACTGCGCAGGGCTGACCGCAGAGCAGGTCAAAGAGGAAATTCAGAAGCACATTGTGGATTATACACTCAGCATTACCGAGCGCGGTGGAAAAACAGAGACATTAAGCGGCACGGAGATCGGCCTCACGTATGTGGACGACCACGCGGTGGAAAAACTGCTGGAGTCCCAGAATACTCTTGCATGGCCTGCATTCTATTGGAAAGAGAAAGAAAACCAGGTGGCGGCGGACTCTGTCTATGACAAAGAAATGGTGCAGGAAAAACTGCAGACGATGGAAGGGTTTCAGGAAGAACAGCAGGAAGCGCCGACGGATGCGTATCTGACGGATGACGGAACCTCGTACGTTATTGTGCCGGAAACAGAGGGCGAGCAGGTGGACTATGAGAAGGCGGAGCAGGCTGTCATCGAGGCGCTGGATGCCGGAGCGGCGAGCGTGGATCTGGAAGAAAAAGATGTTTACCGGAAACCGGACATTACGCAGGATGATGAAGCACTGAATGGGAAAATGGCGGAACTGAACCACCTGACAGCGGCGCGGATCACGTATGCAATCGGTGAAAACAGCTATGCCATAGACCGGGCGACCTTACAGAGCTGGCTCGTACAGGGGGAGGATGGAACCTACACGATTTCGCAGGACGAAGCGGCAGCTTTTGTGCGCCATATGGCGTATGAGACGGACACCTTCGGGCTGGCGCATACCTTCAAAACGAGTCTTGGCGCGACCATTAACCTGAATGCGGGCGGCGATTACGGCTGGTGCATCGACAAGGAGGAGACGACGCAGGCACTTCTGCAGGCGATCGAGGACGAAACACAGGGAAATCTCGACCCGGTTTACCTCTATACGGCCAATGACCGCTCGGCCAATGATATCGGAAATACATACGTCGAGGTGTGCATTTCCCAGCAGAAAATGTGGTGCTACAAGGATGGCGTTCTGGTGACGGAAACACCGGTCACAACGGGCAATCATGCGACGGGCTATGACACTCCGGCAGGCAGTGTCTGGGCGGTGGATGCGAAAAAAAGTGACTGTGATTTCAAGCTCTATCCGAGCCATGTCATGTTCTGGCTTCCGTTTAACGGCGACGTCGGAATCCACGATGCGAGCTGGCGTACCGAGTACGGCGGGGACATCTATCTGACGAACGGATCCCACGGATGTGTGAATACCCCATACACAGAAGCAGAAAAAGTGTTCAATGCTATTGAAATTGGTGACCCGGTTATCGTATACTATAGCCTGGATGATGTAACCGGGCCGCAGCCTACACAGAAAAACAGCCTGTAGGAAAAACGCTTAAGCATCACAGCAGAAGCACATCAAATAAAGGAGATTTTGATAGATGAAAATAGTAGTATTAGCTGGAGGAACCAGCACGGAACGTTCGGTATCCATTACATCGGGAACTATGGTCTGCAAGGCACTCCGCGAGAAAAACCATCAGGCAGTTCTGGTAGACGTTTTCTGCGGTATCGATGTGAAGGGGAACCTGGAAGATGTATTTGCAGAGGAGGCGTACGATATAGACAAAGCAGCAGAATATATGCACAGCTTTGATGCAGGATTAAACGAAATGATCGAATCCCGCCGCAGATTTTTCGGACCGAACGTACTGGAACTCTGCGAGGCAGCGGATGTTGTTTTCCTTGCCCTGCATGGCGCAAACGGAGAGGACGGAAAGGTACAGGCTACGTTCGATCTGCTCGGCATTCCGTATACCGGAACGGGCTATTTAAGCAGCGCCCTCGCAATGGACAAATCCATCACAAAACAGTTCTTCCGTGCACACCATGTGCCGACCCCGAACGGCGTGACCCTGAAAAAAGGCCAGGAGAGCGAGCCTTTGTCCGGCTTTGGCCTGGAGCTTCCGGTTGTCGTAAAACCGTGCTGCGGCGGTTCCAGTGTCGGTGTCTATATTGCACACACGAACGAAGAATACTGGCAGGCTATGAAGGATGCTTTCTCCTACGAACCGGAGGTTGTCGTTGAGGAGTATATCGAGGGAAGAGAGTTCTCCGTTGGCGTGGTAGACGGAAAGGCTTACCCGATCATCGAGATTGCACCGATCGAAGGCTTCTATGATTACACGAACAAATACAAAGCCGGAGCTACTGTTGATACCTGCCCGGCCGTACTGACGGAGGAGCAGACGAAAGAAATGCAGAAGCACGCAGAGGACGGCGCTGCCGCTCTCGGTATCGAAAACTACTGCCGTCTCGACTTTATGATGCGCAAAGACGGAAGAATGTACTGCCTCGAGGCAAACACCCTTCCGGGCATGACCCCGACCAGCCTTCTGCCGCAGGAGGCACAGGTACTCGGCATTTCCTATCCGGAACTCTGCGAGCTGCTGATCCAGCTTTCTCTCAGAAAAAGAGGTAACAACGCATGAAAAATATGACACTTGCGCACATCACAGAGGTGTGCGGCGGAATCTACTTCGGACCGGAAGAAAAGAAAACAGAGGAAGTCACCGATATTGTG
>ERZ860710.868-NODE-868-length-16857-cov-3.286097_pt1 | contig 16857 bp, 14 predicted proteins | sample MGYA00509974_ERZ860710 | MGnify/ENA primary metagenome ERZ860710 (study PRJEB30046, sample SAMN00715261) | human gut metagenome | study: EMG produced TPA metagenomics assembly of the A metagenome-wide association study of gut microbiota in type 2...
ATGCAGCTTGTGCAATGGCTTCATCGCCAAGTAAGAGTTGCTTGCTCATATCTGATTATTTTAATGTTAGTCATGATTATTAAAAAAGGAAATAATCTGCGTTTTTCACTCGCAAATATAGGCTTTTGCTTTTATTTTATCATGATTTTACTTGAAAATCTTTCTTTCGTTTAAAGCATTCCAATATTTTCTGGCATTTTTCATGTGATCAGCATAATTGGAAGCAAAATTGTGAGTACCTGAGAAATCTTCTTTAGCACACATGTAAATGTAGTCGTGCTTGGCATAGTTCAGTACTGCATCGATACCTATAGGTGAAGGTATACGTATGGGACCCGGAGGCAGGCCTGCATTTAAATATGTATTGTAGGGTGAGTTGACATTCAAATGTTCATTGGTTATTCTTCTTAAACCAAAGTCCTGGAGGGCAAACTTTATTGTTGGATCTGCCTGTAATGGCATACCTTTGTGTAAGCGGTTAATATAGAGTCCGGCAACCATTGGTTTTTCCTCGTTGTTGTTGGTTTCCTCTTCAACAATAGAGGCCAGGGTAGAAACTTCTTCCGGTGTCATTCCGATAGATTCAGCTTTAGCCAATCGTTGCTGGTTCCAGAATTTTTCATGTTCTTTCTGCATACGCTCGAAAAATTCGTCTACGCTCATATCCCAGTAAACCTGGTATGTTTCCGGAATGAACAGACTGGACATTGTTTCTTTTTTATATCCCATCCGCTTCTGGAATATAGTGTCATTCATTACGGTAGCAATTTCTGTAGAGTCGATCATTAACTGCTTACCAATGCTGCGGGCAAGTCTGTCTAAAGTGCGTACGTTGCTAACAGTAAGATTGATAGGTTCCTGATATCCCCGGTATAAACGACTGAAGACATGATACACATTTTCTCCCGGACGGATGGCATAGCGCCCGGTGTGGATAGCCGAATCATAATTGCGCCATCGGGTCATCCAAAGAAAACCTGTGAAACTTTTCGGGTGTCCCTGTATTTTTACTTTATTATATATGGAGTCTATTGTATCGTCTTTGTCGATATAAATATAAGTAGTCTTTTGGGGATGAAATTGTGGGTAGAATATATAATAATAGAATGTTCCGGCACAAGCTACGCCCATAAGGAACAGGATTGCCAATCCTCCTATGAGAATTTTTTTTGTCTTCTTTTTCATCTGTTTCTGAAGTTGTTTTAGTCTGGCAAAGGTAAGAAGAATCTATGAAATAAAAAAAGAGATGCATAAGCATCTCTCTCTTTCTGAGCCGCTAGCCAGACTTGAACTGGCGACCTACGCGTTACGAATGCGTTGCTCTACCAACTGAGCTATAGCGGCAACGGCTTTTTGTTTTACGGGGTGCAAATTTACAGCTTTCTTCGAAACTACGAAAAGAAAAGAAGATTTTTTTGAGAAAATCTTTCTTAAAGCTATTTTTGATGTCTATTCTGTCATTTTCCTTCTAAAAAAATTGTTTTATCAATATAAAAAATACATCTTTGCAAAAGTGTATATCAACCTAAGATCTGACAATAATTATGAACCTAAAAGTTTATTATAGAAATCTTTCATCCCGCATTGCATCTAAATGGACGATTTTGGCTATTGATATCTGCTTGGTTGTGATTTCTATGCTTTTAGCATGCATACTTCAATTGGGAGTTTCTTCTATAATATATAAGGTGTCATTATATATATGGATGATTTTATTCTCGCTTTCTTGTAATCTGTGTTTCTTTTCTGTCTTCCATACCTATGTTGGAGTTATTCGTTTCTCTTCGTTTGTGGATATTTACAGAGTGTTTATATCTCTTACAATAAGCTATGGTTTATTGGGTATTGGTAATTTTTGTTGGTCAGCTTTTGGATTTGGAGAAACATTACCGAATGGGATTGTCTTTATAGCATATATTCTCAATTTTACTTTTATGGTATGTCTGCGCATTTTAGTGAAAATGCTGCATGAGGCTTTGTCTTTTGATGATCGGCACTGCGTAAATGTATTTATTTACGGCTTTCGCGGGACGGGAGTAAATATAGCTAAATCGATGCGGGTCAGTCGAAATAATCATTATCGTGTATGCGGCTTTATTTCAGATGAACCTTGGATGATAGGTAAGCATACAATGGGGTGTAGGGTTTATGCTAATAATAATAAGTTGTTTGAGCATTTGAAAAGAAAGAATGTACAAACGGTTGTTGTGGCACCGGATAAGCTGGCAGATTTAGAATCATCTGGTGTAATGGAGCGAATGTTGGCCCAAAATATTCATGTAATGACAGTACCACCCTTAAGTAACTGTCTGGATGACGGAATTATAAAAGATATTCATATAGAGGACTGGCTTCGTCGTGAGCCTATCCAGGCTGATATCCGAAAGATTGCTGCTTATATTGAAGGGCATCGGATATTGGTGACTGGTGCTGCAGGTGCTGTGGGACGTGAAATTGTTCGTCAGTTGGCGGCTCTGAATCCTTATCAATTGATATTAGTTGATCAGGCTGAATCTCCTTTGTATGATGTTCAATTGGAATTATCAGATCATTGGAAGAACCTTGAAGTAAAGGTCCTGGTAGCGGATGTTGCTAATCGTAGTAGGATGGAAGCTATATTTAAACAGTATATGCCACAGTTGGTCTTTCATGCAGCGGCTTATAAAAATATTTCTATGTTGGAGGATTATGCTGCTGAAGCGTTGCAGGTTAATGTTTTAGGTACTAAAAATATTGCAGATTTGGCGATTAAATATAAGGTGTATAAATGTATGATGATTTCTACGAATCATGCTCTGTCACCAGTTCATGTAATGGGATACAGTAAGCGTTTGGCTGAAATCTATATGCGGGGACTTTCGCAAAAAATCAGGCAAGAGGAGCTTACTGCTAAATTATTTGTAGTCCGCTTTGCGGATGTATATCCGGAGGCTCCCCGTAGTTTGATGACCTTACCGGAAGCTTGCCTACTGATATTGGAAGCAGGAAATCTTGGTGAAAATGGAGGTATATATGTCTTTGAGGATGAATCGGCGGAGGAAACTGAAGCTACATGTTATGACAAAGTGAGGAGAAGCAGGGAAGATATTGCAGGAGTTGATAAGGTCTGTAAACAGATTGATTCTTTAGTTGAAAAATACGAATCGGGTGAGCCTCTGACAATAATTAACGAAATGAAAAAAATAATTTCATGTATTGCTGAACATCCGGTAGAGGTCTGAGCTCTTGATAGAGACGGTTTTAAATTCTTTTTCCAAAATTTAGATGTAAAATAAATGGGCGTTATAAAATAATATGCTACCTTTGTGCCCGATTTATATTAATTATAGGAATTCTAAAGATTAATCAAATATCTTATGCGCAGATTAATAACACTATTCTTTTTAATTTTCGTCCTTTCTGGAGTGGCTATGGCCCAGCAGATGTCGGATGATCAGGTTATTCAATACGTAAAGGAAGCAAATAAAAGTGGAAAAAGTCAGAAGCAGATAACCACTGAACTATTGCGTAGAGGGGTGACCAAAGAGCAAGTTAGCAGGATACAACAGAAATATTCGGAAAGTAATACTGTAAGTAATAAATCCAATGAAATGCCTTCTCAATTGCGTCAACGTACTTTAGTTGATGATGGGGGAGGGCAGAGAAGAACTACTGACTATTCAGAAGTGGGAATGCTTGATGAGACTGTAGGGGGGAGAGTAGATAATAGGGCTGATAATACTGCTACTACAGATAATGCTTCTCAAATTTTTGGTCATGATGTATTTACAAACCGGAATTTAACGTTTGAACCGAGTATTAACCTGGCTACTCCGGTGGACTATCGTTTAGGACCTGGCGATGAGGTTATTATTGATGTTTGGGGTGCTTCGGAGAATACAATTCGCCAAAGTATTTCACCTGAAGGAACTATTCAGGTGAGCGGGTTGGGACCTGTTCAATTAAGTGGAATGACTGTAAAAGATGCCAATGCATATTTACAACGTGAATTTTCAAAAATATACTCAGGAATATCAGGAAGTGAACCTACCTCTCAAATAAAGTTGACTTTAGGGGATATCCGGACTATACAGATTAATATAATGGGTGAAGTTGCTGTTCCTGGAACATATACATTATCCTCTTTTTCCTCTGTTTTCCATGCTTTGTATCGTGCTGGCGGTGTTAATAAAATTGGTAGTCTGCGTAGTATTAAGGTAGTTCGCAATGGCAAAACGATTGCTGATCTGGATGTTTATGATTACCTTATGAAGGGTAAGATGAAAGATGATATCCGTCTTCAGGAAGGAGATGTAATTATAGTTAACCCTTATGAATCTTTGGTGCGAATAGCTGGTAAGGTAAAGCGCCCGATGTTCTATGAAATGAAGCCAACAGAGACTGTTGCTACTATTTTGAATTATGCTGGTGGCTTTACTGGAGATGCTTACAAAAAGGCAGTTCGTATTATTCGTAAAAGTGGTCGCGAACATCAGGTATATAATGTAGACGAAATGGATTACTCTGTTTTCCGTTTGGATGATGGTGACTCCATTTCTGTAGATGCCGTATTGAAGCGTTTTGAGAATCGCGTAGAAATTCGTGGTGCTGTTTATCGCTCTGGTTTATATGAATTGAGTGGGACAGTAAATACTGTAAAGCAATTAATAAAGAAAGCTGAGGGATTAAGAGGTGATGCATTTTTGAATCGTGCACTTTTAGATCGTGAGAATGAAGATTTGTCTCATGAGGTAATTGCTGTGGATTTAGGTGGTTTGCTTAAAGGAACTGTAGCTGACATACCATTGCAGAAAAATGATATTTTATATATACCAAGCATTCATGACCTGAAAGAGGAGGAGACTATCTCTATTCATGGTGAAGTTGCAAATCCGGGTACATTCCTCTTTTCTAAGAATATGACTATCGAAGATTTGTTGGTTCAGTCTGGTGGCTTATTGGAAGCAGCTGCAACTACAAAGGTTGATATTACCCGTCGTATTAAGGATCCGAAGAGCACTTCTTTTAGCAGTGTTTTAGGAAAGACTTATTCATTTGATATTAAAGACGGCTTAGTAGTAGGTGGAGAAGGAGATTTCCACTTGGAACCGTTTGATGAAGTATATGTTCGCAAGAGTCCTGCATATCGCAAGCAGCAGAATGTAGTTGTTGCAGGGGAAGTACTCTTCGGTGGCAATTATGCTTTAGTGAAGAAGAATGAGCGTTTGTCTGATTTGATTTCAAAAGCTGGCGGAATTACTCCGGATGCTTATGTAAAAGGTGCGCGCTTGATTCGTAAAATGACGGAAGAAGAACAACGCCGTCAGGCCGATGCTGTTCGGATGGCTCGAATGGGAGAGGGAAAAGACTCTATTTCTGTTGAGAAGCTGAACATATCAGACACTTATACTGTTGGTATTAATTTGGAGAAGGCTATCTCTAATCCAGGTAGTGATTTTGACTTGGTTTTGCGTGAAGGGGATGTTTTATTCATTCCTGAATATATTAATACGGTAAAAATTAGTGGAGCGGTTATGTATCCCAATACTGTATTGTATAAGCGTGGTGAAAGTTTACGTTATTACATCAATCAGGCAGGTGGTTATGGTAATCTGGCCAAGAAGAAAAAAGCTTATGTAGTATATATGAACGGTACGGTATCCCGTCTGAAATCTCGCGATAAAAAGGCTATAGAGCCTGGCTGTGAGATTATTGTTCCAAGCAAGGAAGAAAAGAAGCGGATGAGTACTGCTGAGATTTTAGGTATGGGTAGCACAACCGCCTCCATTGCTGCTATGATTGCAACCATGGTTAACCTCTTTAAGTAATAGAAGTTATGAGTGAAGAAAACAAACTGAATACAACTCCTCAACAGCCGGAAGAACAAGAGATCGATTTAATAGAACTTGCTCAAAAGGTGTGGGCAAGTAGGAAACTGGTTTTCAAGGCGTGTGGATATGCTGTGTTGGTGGGACTGGTTGTAGCATTCAGCATCCCGAAAGAATACTCTACAAGTGTGACGTTAGCACCAGAGACTGGTGGTAAGTCGGGTGGAGGTAGTATGGGGGCATTAGCGGCTATGGCAGGTATCAGTTTAGGTGCTTCCAGTGGTGAAGATGCTCTTTCACCGGAACTCTATCCTGATATTGTAAGTTCCACTCCCTTTCTGATTGAACTTTTTGATGTAAAGGTGAAGGATCAGAAAGATAAGATTGATACAACACTTTATGCCTATTTGGACGAGTATCAGCGTGGACCTTGGTGGGGAGCCATCACTTCAGCTCCTTTTAAAGCATTGGGTTGGGTGATATCTTTGTTTAAAGATAAAGAAGAAGAAGGTGTCGCTGTTAAAACAGATCCATTCAGATTAACCAAAGATGAAGCTGCAATTGCAACTGCCTTGAGCAAACGTATTTCTGTTTCTGTAGATAAGAAAACAGGTGTTACGACTTTGTCGGTTACTATGCAGGATCCTTTGATTTCAGCTTCATTGACAGATACGGTAATGCGTTGCCTGCAGAACTATATCACGGATTATCGGACCAATAAGGCGCGTCATGATTTAGCTTTTACAGAGAAACTCTATAAGGAGGCTAAAGATAATTACACTGTTGCACAGTCAAAGTATGCATCTTTTGTTGATGCTAATCAAAATATAATTTTGTTAAGTTATCGTGCTGAACAAGAACGCTTGCAAAATGAAATGAATTTAGCATATAATGTGTATACTCAGGTTGCTCAACAATTACAGATGGCTAAGGCTAAGGTGCAAGAAATTACTCCGGTGTACACGGTTGTACAGCCGGCATCAGTTCCTTTGCGTCCGGCGAAACCCAATAAAGTAATGATTCTTATCGGTTTTATTTTCTTAGCTGGAGTAGGTAGTGTAGGTTGGATTTTATTTGTAAAGGATTTATTAAAAGGATGGAAAAAGCAAACAACAATATGATGATGGATGAAAATGCGCGTTGCTGGTATATTGTATATACGGCACCGAGATTGGAACGTAAATTGATGCAGCACTTAAATGTTGCAGGGTATAAGACTTTTTGTCCTATGCAAACAATATATGTAAACTGGAATGGGAAAATGAAGGAGATTATTGTTCCTTTTTTCTCAGGTTGTGTTTTTGTAGAAGGAGATTTGAAGGATATAACTCCTGTTGTAGCATCTCAGAAAGCCGCTTTTTTAGTGGGTACTGATGGCAAAGAACTTTCTATTGTGTCAGATGAAGCAAACCTTTCAAGTAAGTTTGCTCAATTATTGAAGTAATGATGAAGCTGATTTCGGAAGAACTATTGGACGGGGTAACTCATGATGCTCAGGAGAATTCTCGTTTACGAATGAATTATAATTTTCATGAGTCTTTAGATGCACCTATTCACCGTCTTCTTAATGCTCTGGAGCCGGGAACTTATCTCCCTCCTCATCGTCATGTAGATAAGGAAGAAACTTATATTGTTCTGCGCGGAAGTCTGATAGCGTTTTTCTATGATGATATGGGCAATGTGACGGAAAAAGTTAATCTGAATCCATCAGCTGGAATGTATGGAGTGGAAATTCCTTCCGGTACTTGGCATAGTATTGTAGTTTTAGAGTCTGGTACTGTTATCTTTGAAATAAAGAGTGGCCCTTATAAGCCACTTCCGCCAGAAGATGTTGCGCCATGGGCACCTGCACCTTCCGATGTGGAAGGCGCGGCTATATTTATGAAACGAATGTTGGAGGTCTAGTTTGTACCTTCAAACATTCGACTTCGTGCCAACATGCATGCCCCAACAATACCCGCCTTGTCTTTTAACTTAGAGGTTGTAATGACTGAGTCTTTATTGACGAGGTTTAGAGAATACTTTCGTACTGCTGTTCTGATGGGTTGGGTAATGTAATCTTCAGTCAGAGATAATGTTCCTCCGATTATTACTAATTCGGGATTGAAGATATTTATAAGTCCTGCTATTTGTTTACCTAATTTTTGCCCTATTTCTTCTACAATTTCAATACATAAGAGGTCTTCTTTATTCACCGCAGCTATAATTTCATCCAGTGTTATTGGAGTTTCCATATTTACCCGGTTGGATAAAATTGAATTTTCTCCTTTTAGTATCCGTTCCAGCAGAGTACGATGTAGGGCAGATCCAGAAGCTTCTGTTTCCAAACAACCTTTTTTGCCACAATGGCAAATAATCTCATTGTCAAATGTATTCACATGTCCAAACTCTCCGGAAAATCCTGACTTTCCTTTATAAATTTTTCCGTCTATAATGATTCCGATTCCTAATCCCCAACTGATATTAACGAAAATAATATCTTTCTCTCCTTTTACACATCCTTGCATATATTCTCCATATGTCATGGCGCGTGTATCATTATCAATCGTTACAGGATAACCGAGTCTTTCACTTAATACATCTGCGAGGGGACGTTCTTCAAAATTAAACTGACTGAAACTATATCCCGATTCAGGATTTACTCTTCCTGATACGTTTACATTAATATTCAATATCTTTTCCGTATCTATCGGGAGTTTTTTTATAAAATTGAGAATCAGATTGCAAAGTTCGTTCATTCCCTCTAAGGAGTTTTCAAAATTATAAGGTATATCCATTTTAAGTTCTACCATATCGCCTTTGAAATTTATTAATCCAATATTGATAGAGAATTTCTTAATGTCTACTCCTATGAAATAGCCTGATTTGGGGTTTAGTCCATATAAGTTAGGATGTCTTCCTCCGCTTGTTTCCAGTTTGCCATAATCGTTTATGTATCCTTCGTCATACATTTCTCCAATTAGCTTAGTAACTGTAGGAACACTTAAATCCAGTTCTTTTGAAAGATCAGGAATTGTCGAACTACCATTATATATATAATAGGTAATAATCCTTTTTTTAATGAGGGCATTTTTAGACCCCATTTCTATTTCTTTTAAAAACTGCTGATACATATATCTTGTTAATTTCATTATTTACCACAAAGATAATTAATATTTTTATTAACCTCAACCTTTTATAATGGAAAAGAAAGCATTTGTTCTTTTATGATTCAATTCATGCTTAGTATATTAAGCTTTATCCCACCTCGTTTTTTATATTTAGTTCGTATTCATTTCTCTTTTTTCTTTATTAAGGGCTAAAAATAAGGCATGATTTAATTAAATACTAATGAAAATAAGATTTTAATAATAAAATAATTTATTATCTATTGTTTATTTAATAAATATATCTATATTTGCACTGTGTTATAAATATAATAACCTCTATAATAATAAAGGTTAAACTTAGAATTCAATAGGTTAACATATATATTATACAGAAGAAAGCTATGAAAACAAGCAATCGCAGAGATTTTTTGAAAAAGGCCGCACTGGCAGGAGCTTCCGCCTTAGTAGCTCCTGGATTGCTGGCAACTGAAGAGAAAGAAGTGATATCTTTCTCTTCATCGCCCGGTGGTGAAACTGATAAATTTATTATTCCTAAGAATAATGGATTGAAAATAACAGGAACCTTCTTAGATGAAATTTCTCATGATATTCCTCATCAGAATTGGAGTGAAAGAGAGTGGGAGCAGGATTTTCGCCACATGAAAAGTATTGGGATTGATACTGTTATTATGATTCGTTCCGGTTATCGCAAGTTTATTACTTATCCTTCTAAATATTTGCTTGGTAAAGGATGCTATATGCCATCTTTCGACTTGGTCGATATGTATCTCCGTTTGGCGGAAAAATATCAGATGAAATTTTATTTCGGTTTGTATGATTCCGGGAAGTATTGGGATACGGGTGATTTATCTTGGGAGATTGAGGATAATAAATACGTTATTGATGAAGTCTGGAAACAATACGGTGAAAAATACAAAAGTTTTGGCGGATGGTATATCAGTGGCGAGATTAGCCGTAAGACTAAAGGGGCTATTGATGCTTTCAGGGCAATGGGAAAACAATGCAAGGATGTCTCTGGAGGTCTTCCTACTTTTATTTCTCCTTGGATTGACGGAAAAAAGGCTGTGATGGGGACTGACAAGTTAACTAAAGAAGATGCAGTTTCAGTTCAGGAACATGAAAGAGAGTGGAATGAGATTTTTGATGGGATTCACGAAGTAGTTGATGCTTGTGCTTTTCAGGATGGGCACATTGACTATGATGAATTGGATGCTTTTTTTACAGTGAATAAAAAGCTGGCGGATAAATATGGTATGAAATGTTGGACGAATGCAGAAACATTTGATCGTGATATGCCAATCAACTTCTTACCGATAAAGTTTGATAAACTCCGGATGAAGTTGGAAGCTGCAAAACGGGCCGACTATGATAAAGCCATAACTTTTGAATTTTCTCACTTTATGAGTCCACAATCAGCTTACTTACAGGCGGGACACTTGTATGATAGATATAAAGAATACTTTAATATAAAATAAATATGAAGTCGACAATTAATTTAGGTTATTTAGTTTTCCTTTCGGTAGTAGCGGCTTTGGGCGGTTTTCTGTTTGGATATGACACTGCCGTAATTTCCGGTACCATTGCGCAGGTAACAGAACAGTTCGGGTTGGATGCTTTGCAACAAGGATGGTATGTAGGATGTGCATTGATCGGTTCTATCATTGGGGTGCTTTTTGCTGGTATTTTGAGTGATAAGTTTGGGCGAAAATCTACTATGATCCTTTCAGCTATTTTATTCTCTACATCGGCTATTGGTTGTGCCGTATCTACAGACTTTAATCAACTGGTTATCTATCGGATTATAGGTGGTGTTGGGATAGGGGTTGTTTCTATCATTTCTCCACTTTATATTTCAGAAGTGGCTGTAGCGCAATATCGCGGACGTTTGGTTTCTCTGTATCAATTGGCGGTTACAATCGGTTTCTTAGGAGCTTATCTCGTTAATTACCAGCTTTTAGGCTATTCTATGAGTAATCCGGATGTTAGTACAGGATGGTGGAACCTGGTATTTGTATCGGAGGTGTGGAGAGGTATGTTAGGTATGGAAACATTGCCTGCAATCATGTTTTTCATTATAATCTTTTAAAATAAAATTACTAATTAATAAAGTCAAAAGTCCAAATAATTCTTAAGAATAAAAATCCAATTTCATCTTTTGTAAAACCTAAAGAATCAGTCTAGATTATATTTATTATAAATATGAATAGGAAGATAGTTTTTTCCTTTTGGAAGTTCTGTTCCATAAATCAAATGTTCGCATACTTTATGTACACATTCATAACTTTGCATATAAGCACTTTGATCAATGATATAAGTAACTTTCCCCTGTTTTAATGCTTCTTTATTTTGTGGCATTAAGTCAAATCCTAAAATATTGATATCATCATAACCTGTTTGTGCTATAACTTCTCCCGCATTTGCAAGCCATGAATCTACCATGACAATTGTCTTATAGTATTTCTTTGAAAGCATTTCTTTTAAAAGTTTATTTGATATTTCAAGTTTATCTTCTGTATAAATTACATTACTTAATAGAATTTCTGGATATTGTTTCATTGTATCAAGAAATCCATTGATTCTTTGTGATTGTGAATGAATTGTTTTTGAACCAGAAAGAATTAAAATATTTTCTCCTGACCTTGTTAGATTATGCGCAAGTCCTGCAAGACAAGTTCCTGCTTTATAATCATCAATTCCAATAAAACCTATTCTATAAGAATCTTCTAAATCATTATTTAAAGTCATAACAGGAATTTTTTTTGCAATTTGATTTACTTTTTCTACAATACGTTTTGTTTGTAATCCCGCTATAATTAAAGCATTTACTTTGCTTTCTAATTCATCAAGTACATTTAAATATTCTTCTTCGTCTACACCATTAATATGTCTAAAATCAACTGAAATTGGATAATCTCTAAATTGAGAGATTGCTTCTTTCATTCCTGAATGAATCAATTGAAAAAATGGATTTCCTTTTTCAATCATAATCATTCCTATTGTAAGTGGTGTTTTAGAAACAGCTAAAGCTCTTCCTAACATATTTGGATGATAATCATTTTCATCCATAATATCACGTATTCTCTTTTCTACTTCGGGAGCAACGCGTCCTCGTTGATGAATAACACGATCAACGGTTCCTCTAGAAACACCTGCAAGTTTTGCGATTTGTGTAATTGTAATACTCATAGATTTTTTTCTTTTTAGTATAAAATAGTGGGATTGTTTCAATAACAACCCCAACTATCTCACTTCAATTATTCAAACTCGGTTTCTAGTAATTTGTTTCCTATCTTTTTTACAGTTTTTCATGTATATTGCTCTCTCATTTATATCATATATCTCTATTATTTCATAAATCTTGATTATTTGTACTCATTTTGTACTCGGCATGAGTACTCTTTGAGTACAAATTATAGAACTTTGAAATTATTGTTAATCGTCACGATAAAAATTGACTTTTATTATTCAATTTCATCCAGTTTGGATTGTATATATTCTTTTGTTTCAGCGCAAATCGTTATCCATATATCTTCGGGCAATTCTTGAAAATTATAATATTTACCCATAAATCCGTGATCATAATTATATGTTTCAGATTGTACAAAACCACTTTTTGCTCTCTCATCATTACACTCAACAGCTAAATGATAAACCTTATGTATTGTTTCCATATAACTATCAATATCATTCAATTGATATTTCAAGTAAAAATCTCTAGCTGCATTTTTTGCGTTTTCAATATCTAAAAATTGAAAACAACCACCAATTTCACCTGATTCTTTATCTTTAAATTTTGGAGCATTTAAAGAAATATCAGCAAATTTTTCGCATAGAGTGAAGAACTCAATCTTTACTTCATCGCTTATGACACATTCATCTTTAACACACAAATAAAACTGTTTCATAGCGTCAGTTACTTTAGACATTATATTTTCTTCCTATAGTTGCACTCTATTTCTTGCATTACACTAAACTAATATTAAGACAATATGCTTCATTTTAATTAATAAAATGAACAAGCTAGCTAATATATTTTTCTTTTGCTTCTTTAAATTCATTCTCAACTTCTAATCTTAATCCTTGTACCTTAGAAATAAAATCTTTGATTTTATGATAAACAGATTCATAAATGATTTTTTCAACATCATTATGTATTACGATACTAGAATCAATCGGATCAATCTCATATTCTTGTTCTAAATAAATCATGTCTAATATTTTTAATAAATCATCCTTCCCAATATCTGATATAGGTTTATCTGTAGTACCATCTGTACTAAAATAGCATTTACCATTAACTATTTTTAATACTTTCATAAACAATTTTCCTTTCTTCATATGCATCTTCTCCTGCTTCCATTACATTCATAATATAATCATAAGCATTAATCATTTCACCATCTTTAGTTTTTAAATATTTTGTCCCAAAGTCTCCTGTATATACTTTATAAATATCATTTCCACATGCTTCAGTATATATAATTTTATTCGGTTTAAGTAATACTCCTAAAGTATTATTATGAGTGCTTAGAAAAACAGTTGTTTTATTTGCAATTCTTTTAATAATATCGATAATGTAATCTTTAATAAATGGATTATCAAATGAAGCTTCTGGTTCATCTAAAAGCAATATATCAAAATTATCTGCTTCTTTTAGTTCATGTAATAAATTATATTCCGCTCTTTCTCCTCCAGATAGTTCAACATTTCTTTCATTTAGAACGGATATTTCAAAATTAACTATTCCTTTATAAATTAGGCCTTTATCTATCTGCATCTTTTCAAGTTCTTTAATATAGTTATATGGTCGATTATATAACTTAAATGCTTCTTTTAAAGATTTTTGTATATTTAAAGTTTTCTTTACTTCTGTCGAATTCGCATATTTTGTTTTATATAACTCAATTTTAAATCTATATACATCTACAGTTTTGATTAATGTTTCACTTTTTAATCGATTACATAACTCATTATATTTATTTACCATAATTCGATTTTTCTCAACAGAATACAAATCCACATCTTGTAAACTTTTTAAAGAAGATTTTTCAGATAATTTATCTTTTGTAAATTTTACTATTTCATCAACTTGTTTTTTCAATCTAAATTGTATATATTCTTTTTCTCGCTTAATTAATAACTCTTTTAGCAAGTCTATTAATACTGTTTGCTCAATATACTTATCAATTAATTGACGATTATGTTCTGTTTCTAACAGTTTTAATGTTGCCTCTATAATATCCTTGGTATCATAATTATCATTAGCATTAAAAAATGTTTCAGTAAATAATTTTGATTTTGAATATGCATCCTTTAAGGACTGATTTTCAGCATATTCTTTAAGTGAAGATAAATATTTATCAACTTCGCCATCAAAAAATTCGTCTATATCCAAAACCTTATCGGTTATATTTTTAAAGGGTATTAGATATTGCTCTATCAAATCTCTTTGCTCATTATTTACTAATTCAGCAAATTTTGTTTCTTCACTCTTTCCGGTTAATGAAAACTGTTTTACATACTTTATGTTATTATCGTCATTTGAAGCATATATTCTATCAAGATTAAAAGTTTTCCCAGAAGATCTTTTTCCAATAATAACATTTAATTTAGAGGATGCAGTTGTTCCATCAGGTAATATTTCTAATTCTAAATCGTTTTTTAAATCATTAATAAAAACCTTATTTTTGTCAGACAAAGCCATTTTCAAAACAGTAAATTCAAAATCACTTATATCTATATACGTATTTCTAATCGGAAATGTCTCTATATCTTCAGACATCCTTATATCACTAAATAATACTGGAACTAATTTACCGGTTTGTTTAGCAATAACTTCAAATTGTTTTGCACTTCTTACCTCTCCACAAACTAGATTACCTTCAAATTTATTTATCGTGGTAATTTGCATAGCTGGGCTTTTTTTATAATGAGGAATCAGTATATATTTATGGTAATCCGGAAATATTTCGACGAATTTATCAAAAGAAATATAATCCCTCTCAGAATGTATTTCTTTTGATAATAAACCACTTGCATTATCTATTTCTTCAGCTTGATCTACATTTCCTATCAGTAATAAATGACTTTTCTCTATATCTATTTCAACACCTGGGAGAACAATAATATCACTCAAAGTAGCCTGTATTTTATTAAATTGGCTTTTATTAAAATGATTATGATTTGTGATTGCAATAACCTGAAGTCTATTATTATGTACATATTCTTTTAATTTATCTAAAGAAAAATCAAAAGAACTTTCATAGAAAGCTGGATCAGTATGAATATGTAAATCTATTTTTAGCATATTATCCCTCCTTCAAAACCTGTATCTTTATACAACATAATTACCTTTGTTTACATTATAAAGTCATTTTCTATAAAATTAACAGTTCATCATTACATTGTCTTATTTCATTTAAATTATATTAATGTTTCCTCTTATACTATATTTAACTACGATAAATAATAATAAATAGATATCCTAATTTGGATATCTTAATAAAATAATTTGACAACGCATTATATTCAGAATTTCCACAGGAAAATATTTTAATCACATTCATATTTTATCACTATACGGTAAAGATCTTATATATTTCTCTATCCATTTCCAGTCTGGATTGCCGCTTTTCGTTGCTGGTAATAAAATTTTTGTTGTTTTTATTAAATCCATTTTAAAAGCTCTACCATAACTATATCTATATCTATCCTTTTCTAAAATAGTTTTTAAAAACAATGCAGTATATTTATTTAGCCAATCAGCACGACATACAACAATATGGTCTCCTGTTAAGAAATCTTTTTCTTGATAGAAACAAGTAGAAGTAGTGTCTCCTATTATTATTGCCCCACCTTTTTCCAGACCAGACACCTCTTTATCATCTACATAACAATCACACCCATTATTCATATCTGTTCTGGTAATATAACGAATTGCATTTTCTCTATATTCCTTTATTGTAGATAGTTCTGCTTTGATATTCGCCTGAGATTTATATATTTCTGTGAATAATTCTCCTAATACAAACTCTTTCCATTTAGTTGTATCTATTTCCATGCGATTTGATTTTATTTTTGTAGTAATTCTTTTGCTCTTTAAAGATTTTATGTATGATTCCATCATATTCCAATCGGGGATATACCCTTTATCTGAATATGTTTTCTTTTCATCTATTATAGGTAATCCATTTGAATCTCTTAATATAGGCAGTTTTAGTTTGGATTTATTCATCCTTTCTGGTCGCCATTTTCTTCCGTATCCCCATCTATATCTATCATGCATAATAACCGTTGCAATAAACAATCCGGTATAATAATTAAACTCTCCATTTTTTAAATAAAGAGGATTAACATCATGACTACAAGTAAAAGGTCTACTTTGGTAATAAGCATATCCAACCGAACCATTATTAGTTACACAAACAGCATTTCCAGGAAATATTTTACGCTCTAAATCTTCATTAATACCTTTACCTGTTTTAGAAGTTGATTCTATTTCATCTAGAGTATAATATTCAGTGACACCATTATTTTTGTCTGTAGCACCTAAAAATGGAATACATCCTAGCCCTGATGAATCAGGTTTCTTATTATAAAATCCCTTTTTTATTTCAAAAATTTTATCAAAATCAAATATTTCCCATTTATCTACGTTAAGATTCACTTACTTCACCTTCTTTTACAAGATAAGATAAATAATTATTTAAAACTTGTTGAAAATCAGCCTCTGTTAATGTACTATAATCAGTTTCCATGTATGCCTCAGCCAACCACTCATCTTTCCATGTTACTTTATGCATTACAGATAAACCTGGAACTTCACGCTTATTTCGATATAAATCTAACCATTCTTCTTTTACTTTTCCCCATAAACTATTTCCTTCTTCATCAGTTTTCTCAATACGTCCAAGTCCTTTTCTTTTTATAAATTTATCGTC